>Ga0105046_10020381_pt1 | contig 10033 bp, 8 predicted proteins | sample MAT03_FD_78385 | JGI IMG/M metagenome (GOLD analysis project Ga0105046, IMG submission 78385) | Freshwater microbial communities from Lake Fryxell liftoff mats and glacier meltwater in Antarctica - MAT-03 (megahit assembly) | ecosystem: Environmental > Aquatic > Freshwater > Ice > Liftoff... | reverse complement strand
CGCCTTCGTCAGTCAGGCACTCGGCAACAAACCCATCACCGTGTTCGGCGACGGTACCCAGACCCGCAGCTTCTGCTTTGTCTCGGATCTCATTGAGGGGATCTACCGCCTGATGTTCTGCGAGCACGCCACCGCCAACCAACCGTGCAACATCGGCAACCCGCATGAGATGACCATGCTGCAGTTCGCCGAGCAGATCGTCCGGGCCACCGGTTCGAAGTCCCGGGTCGTCCACAAACCCCTGCCGCAGGACGACCCCAAGCAACGTCGGCCGGACATCACCCGCGCCCGCGAGATCCTCGGTTGGGAACCCCGGATCAACCTGGCCGAAGGCTTGGTGCCCACCATCGCCTACTTCCGTTCCCGACTCCCCGTCTAGGAACTGGCCGGGCCTTCCGTGGCCCTTCCCGACATGAACAACCTCATCGACGGCCGCGCCATCTCCGGCCAGATCCACGCCGAAACCGCCCAGAGGGTCGCCGCCCTGCACCAACGCGGAATCCAGCCCGGGCTCGTGTTTGTGCGCGTCGGCGAGGATCCCGCCTCCCAGGTTTACGTGGGAATGAAGGAACGGAAATCGCGCGAACTGGGCATCCACTCCGAGACCATCGTCCTTCCAGCCGCAACGTCGCAGGCCGACCTCCTCGCCTTGCTCGCACGGTTGAACCAGGACCCCGCATGGCACGGCATCCTGGTCCAGGCACCCCTCCCCCCCCAGATCGACTCCGCGGCCATCTTCGCTGCCGTGGATCCGCGCAAGGACGTGGACGGCTTTCATCCGCTCAATGTCGGACGCCTCCTGCTCGGCGACGGCGGCGGGTTCATTCCCTGCACCCCGGCCGGCGTTCATGAACTGTTGATCCGCTCCGGAGTCACGATCGCCGGGGCCGACGTGGTCATCCTCGGTCGGGGCAACATCGTGGGGAAACCGATGGCCGCGATCCTGGTCCAGAAAGGGCGCACCGCCAACGCCACCGTCACGGTCTGTCACAGCGCCAGTCGTCACCTGGAAGAACACTGTCGCCGCGCCGACATCCTCATCGCCGCCATGGGCGTCCCGAGGTTCGTGACCGCGCGCCACGTGAAGCCCGGTGCCGTGGTCATCGATGTGGGGGTCAATCGCATCCCTGATGCGGGCGCTCCCGGCGGGACGCGGTTGGTGGGGGATGTTGCCTTTGACGAGGTGCAAGCGATTGCCGGCAAGATCACGCCCAACCCGGGTGGGGTGGGACCGATGACGATCGCCATGCTGCTCGCCAACACCGCCCGGGCCGCCGAGATGGCGCACTCCTAAGAGCCAAAGGGTGCCATGCCCCGATTCCAACCCCCCGGCAACTGTCCCGCCTGTCACGAGCACGTCCCCGCGAGGAAACTCTCCTGCCCCCATTGCGGTGCCACTGCGGACGATGGTTGGAGCGACGAGTCCCACACCGATGGACTCGACCTGCCGGACGACTCCTTCAACTACGACGAGTACGTGAAACGGGAGTTCAATCCGGGCACACCCCGAATCGGGCTGGACCGGAAGACCCTCTGGTGGGCGACGGCCATCCTGCTGTTGGCCGCCCTCACCTCCGTGTACTGGTGGCATTGACCCCTCCGTAGCTGCCGACGTGAGGAGGCGGACGTCTGCGCGCCTCGCCTCGTCGGCACTTGCCGACGCCTTCCCCCTTGGCATGGCGCTGGTTCTCCATACCTTCGGAGGCCGTATCCATGGCTGATGTCGAAATACCTACTGGCGAAGGGCGGAAGGAGGAGAAGCAGGTCGGAATCCTCATCGCGGTCATTGCCGTGCTCATGGCGATCATCGGAGCGCTCGGCAACAACGCGGCCGACGACATGATCGTCGGCGAGATCAAATCCTCCAATGGCTTCGCCTGGTACCAGGCCAAACGGCAACGGGAGCACCTCAACGATCTTGAACTCCGGCGGATTGCCATCGAGCTCACCGACAGCCCGAGCCCCGCGCGCAAGGCGGCCCTCGACACCTTTGCGGCCGAGCTCCGGGGCAAGAATCAGGAGTATCGCACCGAGAACGAGGCGATCCGTCGAACCGCGCAAGAGGATGGCGTCGCGGCCCGCATCGCCGGCGAGCAGAACGATGCGTTTGACCACGCCGAGATCCTGCTCCAGGTCGCCGTGGTGCTGTGCTCGCTCACGCTGCTCACCCAAATTCGGGGCTTCCTCGTCACCGGAATGGTCGTTGCACTGGGCGGCCTGCTGCTCGGCGGTCGCGCCTACTTGCAGAAGCCTCCCGCCCCCACTCAAAACCCACCCGCCGCCACGCGCTGACCCTCTCCTCCCGTTGAATCTCCCGAACAAACTCACGGTCTCCCGATTCGCCCTGACCGGGCTTTTCCTCGTCGCCATCTTCGCCCGATTTCCCGGCAACGAAACCGTCGCCCTCGTCCTCTTCACTGCTGCCGGCATCACTGACGCGCTCGACGGAAAAATTGCCCGCGTCCGCGGCCTGATCACCAACTTCGGGGTGCTGATGGATCCTCTGGCCGACAAGATCCTCACCTGCTCTGCCTTCATCGCCTTCGTTGAACTGCGCCAGATCGAGGCCTGGATGGTCGTCATCATCGTCGCCCGTGAACTGGCCATCACCGGCCTGCGCCTGCTGGCCGCTTCCCGCAATGTCGTGCTCGCCGCCGAAGGCTTCGGCAAACACAAGACCATCTCCCAGATCGTCGCCATCGTCGCCGTCCTCGTCCTGCTCAGCTACCAGCAGTGGGGCGTTGTGGGCACCGCCGTCTTCGGCTGGCCGTTGGCCGGGAAACCCTGGATCGCCTGGTTTACCCCGGTGTCCCAATGGATTGCGGTGAGCCTTACCCTCGTGAGCGGCGGGATCTATCTCTGGCGAAACCGTCACCTCTACCTCACCGAACTCGGATGAACCGGACGGACCGCCTCTGCCTCTGGGTCGCCCAGGGATTCGGCTCCGGACGCCTGCGCCCTGGCCCGGGCACCTGGGGCAGTCTGGTGGGCATCCTCCTCACGCTGATCCTGCTCCTGACCGGCCACCCGGCGCTGTACCTTGGAATGAACGCCCTGCTCGTGGTCGTCGCCATCCCCCTCTGCTCCCGGGCCGAGAAATGCCTTGGGCAGACCGATCCCGGTTCAGTCGTGCTCGACGAAATCGTGGCGGTCCCGATCGCGTTCTCCGGCTACGCACTGCACTGGTGGCTCGCCGGAGCCTCTCCGACCCTCGGCCAGATCCGGCACTGGTGGCCGGCACTGGTGATCGCCTTTCTCCTCTTCCGGGGGTTCGACATCTGGAAGCCCTGGCCCATCCGCCGGCTGCAATCGCTGCACGGAGGCCTCGGGATCGTGATTGATGACGTCGCCGCCGCGCTCCTCAGCGCCCTGCTGCTGGGCCTGGGAACGAGCGCGGCCTTCTACCTGCGACTGGCCGTCGGGTAGCACCGCAACTCCGCGACGGACGAACTCCTGGAGGCACGAGCTCCGCGAGTCCGAAACCTCCGGAGGAACAAGCGCCGCTCACCATTCACATCCGGGACCGACACCGCCCCGACCCACGGACGGAGTCCCATCCCATCGGTGGATAGATGAACTGCTGTTTCTGCGTTCATTCCATTCGGTGCGGCGACGGGAGATGATTCACCGCAGAGAACCATGGTCGCCGCCATGAAAGGTTCCGTGGACGGGCGTACGGAGAAATGCCTTTACCCTCGGGCCCATCTGCCCTAGGCCCCTGAGGTGAAAGGGGCACCACACGCCCCTGCTTCTATTCCTCAGAGCATGAAACCACTGATTAAACTGGGTGGCTTGGCGGCCCTCGTAAGTGGTCTGGTCCCCGGCCTGGTTACCGGGAGTTTTGCCCAGACCGCACTTCCACCTTCCCTCCGCGTGGCCAGCGGGGTCGACACGACCAAACCCGGCTTCCTGGTGCGCACGGTCCAGGTGGAAGGAATCGACAACAGCGGGAGCGTCGCCACCGCCGAACGTGAACTGAACGGGGACCTCGGCCCGAACATCGCCAACCTCGCCGACCCCAACTACACCTACGACGCCGCCCGCGGGTTCTTCATCCTGAATCGGGGGCTCAACTTCCGTCACGACGCCGGCATCGACGCGGACAACGGCGTGTTCGTCGGACCCGACTATCCCGACGCAGGCATTCCCGGACTGCCCGGAACCACCGGTTCCTCCGAGCAGGCGGTTTCGGAGGCCATTGCCTTCCTCGATTTCCCCGCAGCAGGCACCTACGAGTTCGGAGTCGCCTCCGACGATGCCTTCAAGCTCACGGTTGGCATCAACCCGCGCGATCGGTTCGCCACCGTCCTCCGTCAGTTCAGCGGAGAACGGGCGATGACCGAGACCCGGGTCATCCTGATCAATGTGACCCAGCCGGGCATCTATCCGTTCCGATGCCTGTGGGTCAACCGCACCGGTGCCACCGGATGGGAATGGTTCCTGTTTGATTCCGCCGGCAACCGCGTGGCGGTGGGCGACAGCACCAACTCGGTCAAATCCTACCACTCCGGACCGCTGCGGCCCTATGTGGCGAGCATCTTCCCGGAGCAGGGAGCGGTCGGCGTTTCTCCCACGACCGCAATCACGGCCAGCCTGCGGGATGACAGCGTTGCCCTCGACGGCAGCACGGTCAGCCTGACCCTGGCCACCCTCGAGGGAACCAACGTGGCCGGCGCGCTCGACCTCGCCAAGGTCGGCACCCAGACCACCGCCTCCTTCACCCCGACGACGGCACTCGACGTCGGGGCCGAGTATCGGGCGACGCTGATGTTTTCGGACAACGGTACCCCTCCGCTTCCGCGAACCAACACCTGGACCTTCCGGGCCAGCGATGCGGTCATCCTCGCCGCGGCGGCGATTCCCGAAGCGCAGGTGGACAAGGCCAAGACGGGCTTCCGGCTGTTCGTCCATCAGGCCGACGGTGCGGTGTTCGAAAGCGGCGGGGGGCTCGGCACGATCCGCAACCAACTGGAAGGCCTGGAGGGTGAGAATCTCGCCGACCTCTCCGGGACCGATTCCAATGGTTATTTCCTCTTCAACACGCCGGACAAGAACACCATCAACCTCAACAATTTCTATGAGGTCGTGGAGAAGGGCAATTTCGACGGCACAGATGGATTTCCCGACATCGGGTTTCCCGGCACTCCAGGCAACGGCGGCCTCGATTGGACTGCAGACAACCTAGCCACGGAAATCACCACGGTGCTCCATTTTCGGACCGCTGGCAGCTACACGCTGGGCATCTTCGGCATCGACTCCTTCTCGCTGGCCATTGGAGACGGCAAGCGCGGTCCGAAGGATCTGTTCGCGACGGTCCTGGCCGACTTCGATGGAGACATCACCGAGAACTACCTGTTCTCGTTCTTCGTCCCGACCGCCGGTTACTACCCGGTCCGCCTGATCCACAACATCGGGATCAAGCAGGGTGACCTCGAGTTCTTCAGCGCCAACGCCGACGGCACGAACCTGAAGCTCATCAACGCCGCCGGCGGCATCAGGGCCTACCAACCCCCCGCCTCGTTCCCCGCCTACGTCCGCAACGTGTCCCCCGGGATCAACATCGCCGGAATGCAGGAGTTCACGATCGTGGACGTCCGCCCCAACGCCACCGTCTCCGCCAACATCGTCGATGACGGCACCACCGTTTCGCCCGGCAACGTCTCCCTGAAGGTGGACGGCATCGGCACCTCCTCGGCCAACAAGGCCGGCCCGATCACCACGGTGACCTTCAATCGCACGACCGACTTTGCTCCGGCGACCGCCCACACCGCCACGTTGGTGTACACCGACAGCGCCGGGACCACCGTGACCAATGAGTGGGACTTCGAGATCCTGGAGGCCTTCGTTCCCGACAAAGCGCTGTCCTACGCCTTGGGCACCGGAGACAACGCCAAGCGCGGGTTCTCCGTCCGTACCGCGCAGTTGCCGATGGCATTTGTCTCGGGCGAGAATGGCTCGGTGACCAAGTCCGAGGGCATCCTCGCCGGCCTGCTCTTTGGAGCGAACGACGTGAATCTCGACGATCCCACCTACCCGCGGGCTGGCGGCTTCTGGCAGGTGCAGACCGTCAATTTCGGCACTGGCGCCATGGGCTCCATCCAGAATGACACCCCGGTTCCGGGCATCCCGGGCAAGAGCAACCGCACCGATCACTACGCGGCCGAGGCGCTGACCTACATCGAGATGCCGACCACCGGTCTCTACCAACTCAGCGTCCACTCCGACGACTCCCCCCGCATCATGCAGCAGGAGGCACAGTCGCATCAGTTCGGTGCCATCGAGATCCTCGCTCCCTGCGAACTCGCCGGGACCCGGATCGCCATGTCCGCCACCCGCACCTCCATCGGTTCCGGCTTCGGTGTGGATCTGCCCACCACCACCCCGCTGGTCCTGAATCTGGTGGTGGCAAACCCGCTGCTGGCCAATGCCACCCTGGTCAACGCCAATGACGCCAAGGGCGCTGCCGTCCTGATCCAGCGCGGTGCCGTCGCCTTCGGACTCAAGGCCGTCCAGGCCAAGGCCGCCGGCGCCGCCGCCGTCATCATCTTCAATGATGCCACGGGCGATCGCCCCGATCGTCCCCCCATCTTCATGGGCGGCACGGCCGAGGGGGTCGACATCCCCTGCCTGTTCATCAACTACCGCGACGGCACCAACCTGGTCGCGCAGGCCGCCAAGGGACCCGTCACCGTCGCCCTCCAGGACAACCCCGCCCAGCAGGCGCTCATCCCGAACGACGGTTGGACGGGCGGCTGGACCTACTCGGTCTTCGTCGATCAACCCGGTCTCTACCCGTTCCGGTTCGTGAGCGGCAACGGCGGTGGCGATTACTCCATGGAATGGACCGTCGTGAAACCCGATGGCTCCGAAGTCCTCCTCAACGACACCGCCACCGACGCGGTGGCGCTCAAGACCTTCCGCGCCGTCACCACCGCGCCGCAAATGCTGCCGCCGATCATCCGCGGCAGTGACTGCGCACAGGTCGAGATCTCCTGGCGCGGCTTCGGAACGTTGCTTGAATCCGACAGCATCACCGGCCCGTTCACGCCGACCAAGAACCAGAGCATGCCGTACGTCACCAAGGACGGCCTCGCCAAGTTCTACAAGGTCCAGCAGGTAAACTGATCCTGCACCGGGCCTGACCCGGTACGCCCCCTGCACGCCCGGGTGGAACCACTGGTTCCACCCGGGCTTTTTCGTGCCCGGCGATCCACCCGCCCCGAGCTGAGATCTGGAGGGGGATCCGAACGTATCGCCTCCATGCCGGAGGCGTTTCAGCGATTAGCCAATACGGGGTGGCGCTTCGCTGACCCCGCGCGAAGCGCGAAACGTGCCCCAGCGCAACGCTCGACAGGTTCCGTCAGGCGACTAGCCTGCCGGGAGACACTTCCGGCTTTCTCTCATGATCCCACTTTCCTCCACCCGAATCTGTCTCGCCGCGCTCGGGGTCAGCCTCGTCTTCTGCGCCGCGCTCCAGGCCGAACCCGCCGCTCCCGGACGCCGGATCCTCGCCGGCGACGATTCCTCCCGCCGGCTCGCCATCATCGCGGCCGATGGCGCGGTGGAATGGGAGATCCCAGTGACCGCCGTCCTCCCCGCCCGGAAGAAGTGATCCATGCCCCTGCCCTCCATGCCCCGCCGTTTGCCGATCGCTCTCGCCTGGCTTGCCGTCGTGTCGACCGGTTGGGCGGCGGCACCCCAACCTACGGCGGTGCAGTTGGAGTTCTTCGAGAAACGCGTCCGCCCGATCCTCGTGGAGTCGTGCCATCGCTGCCACAGCGCCGATGCGGAGAAGCTCAAGGGCGGCCTTCTCCTCGATACCCACGAGGCCACGCTCAAGGGCGGTGAATCCGGCCCGGCCCTGATCCCGGGACATCCCGAACAAAGCCGCTTGATCGAGGCCATCACCTGGGAGAATCCGGACCTGCAGATGCCGCCGCGGCGAAAGCTGTCCGACGCGCAGATTGCCGACCTGAGCGAGTGGGTGCGACAGGGAGCACCGTGGCCGGCGGGACCCGCTCCGCGCCCGGCGATATCGGACAAAGCTGCCGAGGCCAATCGTGGCCGGGACCACTGGGCGTTCCAACCGCTGTCGGTCCAGGTGCCGCCTGCCACCCCTTCCAAGGCGGCCCATCCGGTGGACGCCTTCATCGAGGCCCGTTTGGCCGACCGCAGTCTGGAGGCGTCCGCGCCGGCTTCCAGGCGCACGTTGATCCGACGGCTCTCCTACGATCTGACCGGACTTCCCCCGACGCCGGAAGAGGTGGAGGCGTTCGTGGCGGATCCCTCGGAGCAGGCGTGGGAACACCTGATCGATCGCCTGCTGGAATCACCGCACTACGGTGAGAAGTGGGGACGCCACTGGCTCGATCTGGTGCGTTTCGCCGAGACCAACAGCTACGAAACGGACGGAGCGAAGCCGAACGCCTGGCGTTACCGCGACTACGTCATCCAATCGTTCAACTCCGACAAGCCCTACGATCGATTCATCCGGGAGCAACTCGCCGGGGATGAACTTCCCGATGCCACGGACGAGACCCGGATCGCCACCGGCTATTACCGATTGGGCATCTGGGATGGAGACCCCGCCGATCGCGAACTGGCGAAGTACGATCAACTCGACGATCTGGTGGCCACGACCGGCCATGTGTTCCTCGGGTTGACCGTGGATTGCGCCCGTTGTCACGACCACAAGATCGATCCGATCAGCCAGCGCGATTACTACGCGCTGCTGTCCTTCTTCAGGAACATCAACCCGTACAAGAACGGGGGTGCCACGGACGAAGCCCCATTGCAGGGAACCTCGCCGAACGACAAGAACGCTCCGAAAGCGCTGGTGGTTTCCGAGGCGGGATCCACGCCGCCCACCACCTTTCTCCTGCGCCGCGGCAACCCCGAGAGTCCGGGCGACGCGGTCGAACCCGCCTTCCCCCACATCCTGAATCCGCCGGCACCCCGCATCGTTCCGCTGGCCAGCGGAAGCACCTCCGGACGACGCCTGGCGCTGGCCGAGTGGATCGCCTCGCCCGACAATCGCGTGACGGCGCGCGTGCTGGTGAACCGGGTGTGGCAACATCATTTCGGGCGCGGACTGGCGCGGACGCCGAGTGATTTCGGGCTGCAAGGCCAACCGCCGACCCATCCCGAATTGCTGGACTGGTTGGCCCGGGATTTCATGGGGCAAGGCTGGAGCCTCAAGCGACTGCACCGGCGTCTGCTGACGTCGCAGGCCTACCAACGCTCCAGTGTCGCCAGCCCGGAGATGTTGAAGGCCGATCCCGCCAACGACCTGCTGGCACGCTTCGACATGCGCCGACTGACGGCCGAGGAGATTCGGGATTCCACCCTCTGGATCTCGGGTTCGCCCAACCGGAAGATGTTTGGCCCCGGCGTGTATGTGACCCTGCCGAAAGAGATTCTGGCCGGGCAATCGGTACCGGGACAGGGCTGGGGCAACGCCCCCGCCGAAGAGCAACTGCGACGCAGCATCTACATCCACGTGAAACGCTCGTTGCTCATGCCGGTGCTGGCCGGGTTCGACCTCGCCGAGACCGATCGTTCGACCCCCGTCCGCTTTTCCACCACCCAACCGACCCAGGCTCTCGGCATGCTCAATGGAACGTTCTTCAACGAACACGCCATGCGCCTCGCCGACCGGGTCCGACGCGAAGCCGGTGACTCCACCGAAGCACGGGTTCGACGCGCGCTGGCGCTGGTCACCACGCGTCCGCCCACCGACACCGAGGTGACGCGTGGGGTCGGGTTGATCAACTCGATGCAACAGGAAGACGGTGCCACCCCGGCCGTCGCCCTCGCGTCGTTCTGTCTGCTGGCGCTCAACCTCAACGAATTCCTTTACCTCGACTGAACCGGAGTCACGCCATGTCCCATTCCCCTTCCCGCGGCAGTTTCTGTCATCGCACCCGACGCGAGTTCCTCTGGGAGGCCGGTGCCGGATTCACCGGGCTCGCCCTCGCCGGACTGATGGGCATCGACGGTTCCAAGGCCCGCGCCGCCACCGCCGAAGCCGCGG
>Ga0105046_10020379_pt1 | contig 10033 bp, 8 predicted proteins | sample MAT03_FD_78385 | JGI IMG/M metagenome (GOLD analysis project Ga0105046, IMG submission 78385) | Freshwater microbial communities from Lake Fryxell liftoff mats and glacier meltwater in Antarctica - MAT-03 (megahit assembly) | ecosystem: Environmental > Aquatic > Freshwater > Ice > Liftoff... | reverse complement strand
CGACAGAAATTCTCGCCCTCAAACTACTAAAACTTCAAGTACGCTAAACCATTTCTATACGGGATACACGTAACTCGCTAATGTCATTGAACATGATTGATTTTCCTAGACCCATTGCAGCCCCAGTTTCCCAGCAGTTTCCTTCTAGTTTCCTCGCCTAAGGTAGCAGGTGCATGGAATTGTTGACGCCTAAGCATTCGGAAGTATTTGGTAAATAAAGTTCTGGAGGCGGGCTACTTTTCAACTCCTTGATAAAATGAATACATCCAACAAATTCAAGCTGTTAAAGGTAGGCCACCTCCAAGCGGGAGCCAAGCGGGAGAATCTATCCACTCGTGCCGCTCTTGCTGCTGCCGATATAAGGTGAATGGCTCCGGCTTCGCCGGCCTCAATGAGCCAGATAGTAAATGTTGTGATTACCCCGCTAGCCGTTCTTTAATCAGCGCATTAAGGAGGAGCTTCTTGTTCGCGCTGGAGGCGGGCTACTTTTGCGGCAGCCTAATTCGGGCTGTTAAAAGTAGGCCTTATCTAGCCGGGAGATAAAAATTTCTGAATTCGTAAATGGTCACGATAAGTTCGATAAATGGCCTTGAGTTAGTCATTGGTTTCAGCACTCCACTCGCGGGCATACCCTCCATTTAAAGCAAGAAGTTCATCGTGGGTGCCTGATTCCGATACGCCACGAGTTTTCTTGTCGACAACGTAGATAAAATCCGCATTCTTCACTGCTTTTAAAGTGTGTGAGATCTGAATGACCGTTGGATTGATCCCCAAAAGCTCCGCCCTTCGTTCTATTATATTTCTAATAGCTTTGCGTTGGGTGGGATTTAGGTTAGCCGTTGCCTCATCAAGGAACAGAACTTCCGGCTTTCGGAGTAAGGCTCGGCAAATTGAGAGTAGCTGGCGCTCGCCACCGGATAGTTTCTTGCCACCCTCGAATTCTTGACCTAACGGAGTATCGAGGCCGAGTGGAAAGCGCGATTTAAAAGCGCCACTTTTAGTCTCATACCGTTCTTCGAGGATATTGGTGAATCCACTAATTTGAAGGATCTTTTCCATGAACTTTACATCGACGTCATCGTTTCCAAGTGTCAGAAACTCCCGCATCGTGATCGACGAAAATTGATACGGATCTTGAAAGACGAATCCAATTTTCTTGACCCAATCCTGACGATTCTCGGTCGTTAGAGATTTGCCATTAACCAATAGTTTGCCACCCGTAGGAGTTCGCAATCCACAAAGCAGCTCAAACATCGTAGTTTTGCCGGCTCCTATTTCACCGACGATCCCTACGAACGTTCCCGGACGGATATCGAACGTCACTCCAGAAAGTGTGTCCGGAAGTTCGCCGCTTCTGTCGTAGCTAAACGAGACATTATTGAGTGACACGGTGCAGCCAGCGGGTGCTCTCAGAGAATCACTTTGTTTTAAATGACTGAAGTTGATGTATAAAACAATCGACTTAGAGAGCTCTCTGTACGCTTTGTAAAACGGGGAAGCTTCGTAACCTTTGCTAAACGTGCTGCCCATCTGTGTGATAGTCATCATCACTAAAGGGATGGAGGAAGTTACAACAAACCACACGTCACCCTGGGTGACTGGATTCTCGAGACCTGCGGTGCTTCGGCTAAGCAAGAACATATATCCAGTAGAACCGACCAGGAACAAAGCATTAATCGGTGTTAATGCGAGCTCGCGGAGCATGTATCCATAAGATCTTTTGCGATTTTGATCGTGGATTTTCTCAAGGTTTGCTAGCGCTTTTTGCGACATCTCATCCCGCCCACCGAGTAAAAGAAGCTCCTTTAAGGGTTCGCTATCCCTTGAATAATAAGACTGATACCAATACTTTCGTCTAGTTCCGGCAATCGCTGTTTCATCTCGATGAACTTGGTGAGCTTGGATCAGTTGGTTAATAATCGGAAGAGACGCAACCACCACAGCTGCAACAATTATAGCGGTGGGGGCACTGGAGAGAGCAAATGCTGCGCCGAGTGCGTACGCACCAACACCAGCAACAGCCAGGGCTGTGTCGGGTAAAGATGTGATCCGCCACATATTCTCTCTTAGCATCACGACCTGTGAGTTCTTGTCTGCACTGAATACTTCTTCGTAGCGCGCTGCGAGATTCATGGCGACGCGTGTGTCAGTGATCTTCTCGAGGGCCTGGCTTGTAAGGGAGCTTGCTCTGTTACTCAGCGAGCGAAGCACAGCGGCAGTTATGCTTACGGCAAGAGCACACCCGCTAACGGTGATTAGGGCTGTCTGGTTAAGCGGTCCGGCAACGGCGATTGTATCGATCATCTCCTTGATTAGCAGCCCGTATGCAACTGGACTCGCTGCTTCAGTAAGCGCTGACACCGCTCGTATTATTGTGCCCCTCGGATTCGCTTCCCAAGCAAGGCTAAAACCGCCGCGCAGCGTAGAAAATGTGGCCTGAATACTTGCGGAAAACTTAGACCATGCGGAGGGAGATTGGTCGATAACTTTCGTTGTTTTAGAGTCAGTGTCGCACGAAGTTGGTTGGTGATTACTGATTGGCTCGGTTAGCTCGGCTGGGCGTGCGACGTTAGTTGTAGCATTTGCAAGAGGATTAGGGCTGAGGCCATCGGCAGGATTCGCATGCCCAACCAGTTTATCGGCTTTGGTGCGAGCATTTCTTGCTAAGTTTTTTGCCGGTTCGATCGACGTCATGTTAAGCAAAGGTTGAGAAAAGCTATAAAAGGCGTTTGTGCCTTAACCTCGTGTTAACCAAAATAAACCTAGCTAGAGTTATGGACCGATATTTGGATCTGTATCTTATATCCGGTAATTTTCTTAACTGCTCGAAGATGTAAGGGGAAAGGCCTCAAATTGGTTCGCACGGTTTCGGCTTCCCGAAGCCCGCCTTTTGCATCCTCGTAGGACTTAAAATTAATTTTTAGGCACCTACAATACCGCTTTAAAAGTGCCGCTGAGCGGCACTTTCACACGATTGATACGCACAATGCCGTATGCTACCCTTCGCGCACTCGAATACACACTTGAGGGATTAGTCTTGGTGGGATGTGGGAGGCTTAATACTGGGCTTCTCCGCGTTTTGTCAGCCCTCGAGGAGGAATAACTAAGACAGGAAATATGACGAAAGATAATAATACTAAACCGGACCACAATAAACCGGACCACAATAAACCGGACCAAAATAAACCGGACCAAAATAAACCGGACCAAAATAAACCGGACCAAAATAAATCAGGCCACAAAAAAACTGAACATCAAAAAACAGAAGTAATCGGTGCAACTCCAACATCGGTAACTACTGCCGGTGGATTTGAAGTACGGACAAAGCCCAAGGGTGGCGCTGCACGAGTAATTTCGCAGCAATCTTCGCCGGCTCGTATCGCTGATTCTATGATCATGAGCGGTGCTAATATTACCGTAAAAACATTACTTGAAGCGGGTGCTCATTTCGGCCACCAAACGCAGCGTTGGAATCCGCGCATGGCGCCGTATATTTTCGGCGACCGCAACGGAATTCATATTATCAATTTAGACGCGACCGTTAAACTTTGGGAGCGCGCACGCAAGCAAGTTGTAGAGACGATTGCAGCTGGCGGAACAATTATGTTCGTAGGTACTAAACAGACTTGCCGCGAACTAGTTCAAGAAGAAGCTAACCGTTGCGGCGCTTTCTTCGTAACCGACCGTTGGCTTGGTGGAACAATGAGCAATTTTACAACTATTCGTTCCGCTATTGAGCGCATGAATAAGCTTGAAGAATTGGTAAAGTCAGCTGAACAAGAGAACTCTAAGGTACGCATCGTAAAGAAAGAGCGCGTTAGAATTCATAAAGAATTAGACAAGCTGCAAAAGAGCTTAGGTGGTATTCGCGATATGAAGCGATTGCCGCAGCTAATGTTCATTGTCGATCTGGTGAAAGAAGAGATCGCTGTGGCTGAAGCGCGCAAGCTAAATATTCCGGTAGTTGGAATCGCTGATACTAACTCTGACCCAAGCCGCATCGCTTTCCCAATTCCTTGTAACGATGATGCGCCTAAGGTGTGTCGGCTACTCGCAGCTGCCATTGCTGATGCCGTGATTGAAGGAAAACGGTTGCAGACTAACGACGGATCAAACCAATACGGCGCTAATAATGCTCGCTCGAATGCACGTTCAACAGACGTAGCTCGTGGCCGTAAAGGTCAAACTGGCGGTGGACGCCGAGGCGACTCACGCGGACCGGATTCTAGGGGCGGGCGCGGTGATTCGCGATCTGCTGGAAATTCCGGCGGCGGTCGTGGCGAATTGATTAATGGTGGCAATACTAATACTGCACCGAATAATACTGCCGCGGGTAATTCTGGCACAGATAATTCTGGCACAGATAATTCTGGCACAGTAGCGCCAGAAGCGCAGAATGAAGGCGTAGAAGCAGTTGAGCCAGCGGGCGTTGAAGTTGCGCCAGCATAATTAGCTGGTGGCCGGATACGATAGTATTCGGCCGCTGTTTTTTCTTTAGTGTTTTCTGGTGTTGGTTGTTTTGAGCGTAAAATCGTGTGGCTTAAGATTTAACTCATAAAAGTTAAGTCTTAGGCCGTAAACAACGAGCGGTAGATTATAGTGCTCGGAATTTTTTTAGAGAATAGGGATATGTCAGGTATTACTGCAGAAATGGTAAAGGTACTGCGCGAGCGAACTGGTGCAGGAATGATGGATTGCAAGGGTGCTCTTACCGAAGTCAACGGCAACATGGATGAAGCTGTTGAAGTGCTGCGCAAGAAGGGATTAAAAAATCTAGGTAAGCGCGCCGGAAAGATTGCAGCTGAAGGTTGCGTTGGTACTTACATGCACCCAGGTGATCAAATTTCAGTTATGGTTGAGCTTAACTGCGAGACTGATTTTGTTGCGCGTGGCGATGACTTTAAAGCTTTGGCACGTGACATCGCGCTGCATATCGCTGCAATGAAGCCTACATATGCAACAGTTGAGGAGATTCCTGCGGCAGTCCTTGCAACGGAGAAAGATATCGCGCTTGCCACGCTCAATGAAAAACAGCGCGCCAACGCTGACAAGATATTACCAGGCAAACTCGCTAAGTTTTACGAAGAGACTGTTTTATTAAAGCAGCCATTCGTGCGTGATGATTCGGGTGCTAAAACTATCGAGCAGCTAATTCAAGAGCTTTCAGTAAAATGTGGTGAAAAGATCGTAGTCAGACGATTCGTACGCATGGAAGTGGGTGAGGGAATTGAAAAGCAAACTTCTAACTACGCAGACGAAGTGGCATTAACTATTGCTGGAGCTGCTTAAGAGCATGACAAGCGCTGGAGCACCAAAATATAAACGAATCCTACTAAAACTTTCTGGCGAAATACTTTCCGGAGAGCGTGAGTTTGGAATAGACTCTGACTATTTAGGTAAGATAGTAGCTGAAATAAAAAGTGTTGTTGCCTTAGGCGTTGAGGTCGGAATCGTTATTGGTGGCGGAAATATTTTTCGCTGGCGTGATGTTAAAGATCAGGGTTTAGAGCGTGTTTCAGCAGATCACATGGGTATGTTAGGCACAGCGATGAATGCGCTGGCTTTGCAGAATTTCCTTGAAAAAAATGAAGTCTCAACTCGCGTCATGTCAGCGATTGAGATGCGTCAAATAGCTGAGCCTTATATTAGAAGGCGCGCAACACGCCATTTGGAGAAGGGCCGCGTGGTGATTTTTGCATGCGGCACCGGGAACCCTTATTTTACAACCGATACTGCCGCTAGCTTGCGGGCGATGGAGATTAGCGCTCAGGTGCTTCTAAAAGGCACTAAGGTTGACGGTGTTTACGACAAAGATCCAGAGCGTTTCCCTGACGCAATTCGTTACGACAAGGTAAGTTTTCTTGAGGTGCTACAAAAACAGATCTCTGTCATGGACGCCGCTGCTATCTCGCTGTGCATGGAAAATAAACTTCCGATCATCGTGTTTGATATTAATGGAGTGGGAAATCTGCTTAGGATAGTTCAAGGCGAAAATATCGGTACTACAGTGTTTTAGATTTGGTGAAATGTTTTTCTAATTTTTGAGGAGTTCGTATGTCAGGCGGAAAATACGGAGATCTTGAGGGTAAGTGCAAAAAAACGATCGAGCATTTAAAGCTTGATGCGGGGCGCCTAAGAACAGGGCGTGCAAACTCTGGAATGTTAGAAGGGGTTACCGTTGAATATTATGGCAGCTTCGTACCATTAATTCAGATGGGTATGGTAAACGTGCCCGAGCCGCGCATGATAACGGTGCAGGTTTATGATGCGGCGGCGGTTGAAGCAGTTGAAAAAGCTATCCAAAAAGCTGAACTCGGATTAAATCCGATGCGCGACGGTAACTTGTTGCGTTTAGCGGTGCCATCGTTAACCGAGGAACGACGCAAGGACTTAGTAAAAAAACTTCAAAAGTTGGGCGAAGATGCCAAAGTGGCTGTGCGTGGACATCGTAAAGATGCAAACGACAGCATCAAGAAAGAGGAGAAAGACAAGAAGATTTCTCAAGACGATGCGCGCCGGCACACTGAAGATGCCCAGAAGATAACCGATAAATATACCGCTGATGTTGAAGCTTTGGTTGCGGTAAAGGAAAAAGAAATTCTCGAGAAATAAAAGATGGCAGTTTCCTCCTCGCTGCCCGATACCTCTGGTGGGCCTGTGTCTCAGCCGCCGCTACCGAATCACATCGCTGTGATAATGGATGGTAATGGACGCTGGGCTCGTGCACGCGGATTAGTGCGCAGTGAGGGCCATGCAGCGGGCGCAAAGTCAGTGCGCATGTTAGTGGAGGAATGCCGTAAACATGGCATTCGCTATCTAACGTTATTTAGTTTTTCAACTGAAAACTGGAATCGGCCAGCCAATGAAGTTGAATTTTTGATGAAACTTTTTGAGCATCACTTGCGTAGCGAGCTTGACCTGATGCGCAAGAATGAGATTCGTCTGCGGGTAATTGGCGATCTCTCGAAACTGCCCTTAAGTACACGTGAAACGGTCAGTGAAGTTACAGAGGCTACGAAACATTTTACTAAGATGGATCTTATTCTCGCGGTGTCCTACGGCGGACGTGAAGAGATTTTAAATGCCTGTCGTACCTTTGCGCAGGGAGTTGTAGATGGAAAATGGCATCCAAAAGAGGTTGATTCGGCCCTGTTTCAATCGTTTCTTTACGCACCTGAAGTACCTGATCCGGAACTACTGATTCGTACCAGTGACGAAACCCGCATCTCTAATTTTCTACTTTGGCAGCTTGCATACAGCGAGCTTGTGGTGAGTAAAGTTATGTGGCCGGATTTTACCGCGGCGGAATTTGCTCGTTGTTTAGTTGAATTTGCAGGCCGTGAAAGGCGCTTCGGATTGACCGATCAGCAAGTAAAGAATCAGCAAGTAAAGAATCAGCAGGTAAATCTTGCATCGGAAACCCCAACCCCAAGCGGTGAAAACAGCGCTAACTCATGAAGGAGCTAAAAACTAGAATCATCACAGCAACCGTCATTTTAGCGGTTTTTTTCTTGGCGCAATATTTTGCGGCGCAATTACCGTTTTTTTTAACACTTCTAACTATGCTTGCATGGGGTGCGGCACTTTTTGAATTTTTAAGAATTGTGCGCACTACTATAAGCTCGCAGGCAAGCTATGCGGCACTTATCTTCGGTGTTGTTTCAGGGATCGCTGCGCTGTTTATAAACTCTAGTTTGTTAAGTTTTGCCACACTTGCTCCAAACGCTTCGCTATTACTAATAGTTTTTAGTTTCGTGGTTATCGTACTGGCGGCTGGCCGCAGTCGCAGTTTGCAAGAAGCATCAAACGCCGTGTTTCTCTCGGGGCTTGGAATAGCGCTCTTCGGTTTAAGCGGCATATCTCTGCTGTCAATCGTGCTTCATCCAACGCAAAATAGCGCATTGTCGCTTTGGTTAGTGGGGCTAGTAGCTGTAACTGATATTGCTGCATACACGTTTGGTAAATTAATCGGTGGGCCTAAACTAGCGCCGATTATTTCGCCCGGAAAAACCGTTTCCGGTGCACTCGGTGCTACGGCGGTAACTGTTTTTTTTGCGCCCTGGCTAGCGCAGTTAGTCGGTGTGAGTGCGCCGCATTTGCAAAGTTTCGCGGTCGCCCTAATGCTGACCTGTGCCGCGCAAACGGGTGATTTGTTACAATCACTTATTAAACGCATCGCTAACGTTAAAGATTCAGGCACTTTATTGCCGGGCCACGGCGGGGTGTTTGATCGTATCGATGGGTTATTGGCAGCAGCGGCGATATTTTATTTTTTAATGTACTAATTTTTTATGATTCTGGTAGATGAGCCAAATTCTATCGCCCCATTCAGCTCTACGTGGCTCAAGCCCTTGTGTGATCCATGGAGCTGGGCTGCTAGGGTATCTAACTCGTCGTCAGTTAAGCCACGCTCCATATCGGTGCTTGGCAGTACTGGCTCAATCGGGCGCTCGGCCCTGGATATCGTGCGCCGTTTTCCGCTGCGATTTAAAGTAGTAGCACTTAGTGCTGGTGGCACGAATGAAGCGATGTTGGCGGCTCAAATAAAAGAATTTGCGCCGCAGTTTGTAGCAATCGCCGACGTGCATGTAGCTAAACGTTTTGCGCAAGAATTTCCCAACATCTCTATTGAAGGCGGCGAGCAAGCCGTTGTGCGAGCAGCGCAGCATGCTGAAGTAGTTGTAGCAGCTATCAGCGGCGTTGTCGGATTAAAGTCTACTATTGCAGCGCTAAAAAATGGCAGCGTGGTAGCGCTTGCAAATAAGGAATCGATAGTTTGTGGTGCTCCGATTATCGCTTCAGTTCTCGCCGCAAACCGCCAAGCAGCAATTATTCCAGTTGATAGTGAACACTCAAGTTTGGCGCAGTTATTATTAGCACTGCCAAGTGCCGCAAGTGCGGCAAGCAACGTAAGTTCATTGGTTCTAACGGCTTCAGGCGGCCCGTTTCTTAATCGCCCAATCGAAAGTTTTTCTGAAATTACCTTGGCTGAGGCGGTGAAACATCCGCGCTGGAGTATGGGTGCCAAAATATCAATTGATTCAAGCACCCTGGTGAATAAAGCGCTTGAATGGTTTGAAGCGCTTTATTTATTTGCGCTGCCAAAGGTTGAAATTGTGATTCATCCGCAAAGTATCGTGCACGCATGCGTAAACCTGCATGACGGAGCGTTATTGGCAAACATGTCGTTGCCAGACATGACTTTGCCAATTGGGTTCGCTATGGGTGTTGCCGAGCGCTTAAGCGGGCTTACCAAGCCGCTTAGTTTGACTGAGGTTTCAACGCTTACTTTTATGCCGGTTGATGAGCGGCGCTTCCCCGCAATCGCAGTAGCAAGGGCAGCTCTCTCTTTAGGGGCTTTTGGCACTTGTGTTTATTCTCTCGCAAACGAGGTAGCAGTTGAGAGCTTCTGCCGCTCTAAGATTCCTTACACCGCGATTGTGCCGTTTATTAGCAAAGCATTGAGTAAGTTAAAGCCGGTGCCGATAAATGATACTGAGGCAATACAGGAACTGCTCCGTGAGGTGCGCGCTTTGTAATTAACCGGTGTTGGCTAGTGCTATAATCAGCAGTGTGGCAAAATCTGCGAAGCTTTAAAGGATCGATTTTATGAGTCTCTTACTTACCCTGCTGTTTCTGGCTTTAGTAATAACGATACACGAGTTTGGACATTTCATAGTTGCTAAATGGTGTAACGTAGGAGTTATAGAGTTTGCTATCGGATTCGGGCCACAGGTGTTTTCTAAAGTATACGGTGAGACCCGTTATTCACTGCGCGCTATTCCGTTAGGCGGGTTTGTGCGCATGGTGGGCGAGGATATTTCTGGCCCACTGGAAGATATGGGGCGTGGGGAAAAGTTAAGTTCCGAAAATTCTGATAAAAATAACGATAGTAATTTAAAGCCGGCGCAAATTGTTGAGAAGCTTCATCCAGCGTTAAATGATAAGAGTCGCTGGTTCTCTAGCAAAAGTGTCGCCCAACGCGCAGCGGTAATTTTTGCGGGTCCGTTATTTAATTTTGTTTCCGCGGTTT
>Ga0105046_10020376_pt1 | contig 10034 bp, 8 predicted proteins | sample MAT03_FD_78385 | JGI IMG/M metagenome (GOLD analysis project Ga0105046, IMG submission 78385) | Freshwater microbial communities from Lake Fryxell liftoff mats and glacier meltwater in Antarctica - MAT-03 (megahit assembly) | ecosystem: Environmental > Aquatic > Freshwater > Ice > Liftoff... | reverse complement strand
CTGCCCTGCAATCTTGCCCCGTGACCGCGCTGCGACCGTCCAAAGCGGCCGCGGCGCTGGCCCATGGGCCCAGAGCATGACCCGACATGACCGGGCGTGACCAGGCGTGACCAGGCGTGACCAGGCACATCGCAACTGGCCGCTTTAGCCCAGCGCCATCGTGACCAGGAACTCCGCGTTGGTCTTGACCTTCTTAAGGCGGCCCTTGAGAAGCTCCATGGCCTCCACGACGTTCATGTCGCTCAGCACCTTGCGCAGGCGATAGACCAGCTCGAGCTCCTTGGGATCAAGGAGCAGCTCCTCGCGACGCGTGCCCGACGCCGCGACGTCGATCGCGGGCCAGATGCGCTTCTCGACGAGCTTGCGATCAAGGTGCAGCTCGGCGTTGCCGGTGCCCTTGAACTCCTCGAAGATGACCTCGTCCATCTTGGAGCCGGTGTCCACCAGCGCGGTGCCGATGATGGTGAGCGAGCCACCGTTCTCGATGGCGCGCGCTGCACCGAAGAACTTCTTGGGGCGCTGGAGCGCGTTGCTGTCCAGGCCGCCGGTCATGATCTTGCCCGAGTGGGGCATGTCGGCGTTGTAGGCGCGGGCCAGCCTCGTGATGGAGTCCAGCAGGATCACGACATCCTCGCCAAACTCGACCATGCGCTTGGCCTTCTCGATCACCATCTCCGCCACCTGCACGTGCCGGTGGCTCTGCTCATCAAACGTGCTCGCGACGACCTCGACCTTGGGCCCGGCGCAGTTGCGCTTGAAGTCTGTCACCTCTTCGGGCCGCTCGTCGACGAGCAGCACGATGATGTTGACGTCCTTGTAGTTGCGCGAGATCGCCTTGGCGATCTTCTGCATCAGCACGGTCTTGCCCGTGCGAGGCGGCGCGACGATCAGCATGCGCTGGCCCTTGCCGATGGGCGTCACAAGGTCGATTGTCCTGCACTCGATCTCATCGGGCGTGGTCTCCAGCACGTACCGCTTCTCGGGGTGCAGAGGCGTCAGATCCTCGAAGTTGCGCAGCTTGTGGGCCACCTGCGGATCGCGCGAGTTCACACGGTCCACGCGCAGCATCGCGAAGTACTTCTCGTTCTCCTTGGGCGGACGGATCAGCCCCTTGATGATCATGCCGCGCCGGAGGCCCCACCGGCGAACCTGAGTAGGCGAGATGTAGATGTCATCCGGCCCGGGCAGATAGCTCTGCTCGGTGCTGCGCAGAAATCCGAAGCCGTCCTGCATCACCTCAAGCGAGCCCTCGCCGAACATGAGTCCCTGGCGCGCCGCGCGGGCCTTGAGGATCTTGAAGATCAGGTCCTGCTTGGGAATCTGCTGCACATCCGTGAAGCCCTCGGTCCCGGCGACCTTCCAGACCTCGTCCACGGGCATCGCCTGAAGGTCGTTCAGGCTGATCGGATCGCCCAGTGTCTTGGGGTCCGTCGACTTGATGACCCGCTCGATCTCTGCGGCCTCGCGCTCGATCTCTTCGTCGGTTGGAAGCACGGCGTCAAGTCGCTGGCTGGAGTACGACGGACCGCCGCCGCCACCACCACCACCACCGCCGCTGCTACCTCCACTCCCGCCACCACCGCCGCCACCCATCGAGCCCTGCCCCATGCCCCCCTTGCGGCGCTTCTTCTTGCGGCGGCCAAAGCCCATGCCCTGCTGCTGGTACGGGTATCCGCCTCCCCCTCCGCCGCCACCAGACTGGAACGACTGGCCGGCGCCGCCCTGGCCGCCGCCTCCATTACTGCTGCCACCGTTCCCGCCACCGGTGCCGGTGCCACCACCACCATTGGTCGACTGGCCGCCATTCTGCTGGCGCTGACTCCAATCATTCGGAGGACGCTCACCCTGAGGACGATCCGACGCCGCGGGCCGCTCCTGCGGCGGACGATCCGACTGTGGCCGCTCCTGCACGCCACTATTGCCTGAGGAGCTGCCAGACGAGCCGCCAGACGACCCGCCAGACGAGGAGCCGAACGAAGATCCCGGCTGAGTTCCAGAAGAAGACCCGGACGAAGCTCCGCCGTTCTGCGTCCCGCGATCACCGCCGGAACGCTCACCCTGCGAACGGTCTTGGGGCGGACGATCGCCCCGGTCCATCCTGTCCGTCCTGTCCGTCCTGTCCATTCGGTCGCCGCGATCCGCACGATCCGCACGATCACTTGAGCCCTCCGTCGGCCGCGGCAAGCGAGGCGCAACAACTGGTGCCGTGTCGCGAATGTCGCGCGTGTCGCGCGGCTCACGCGTCTCCACGGAGCGCGGCTCGCGGGCGGGCACGAGCCTGGGTTCGCTGGGTGCCAGCATCGGCGCGGGCGCGGGCGGGCGTGCCGCAGCCGGCGCGCGAGAGGCGGCCTCGGTCTTGCCGCCTTCGGATGCGCCGTCGGGCTCGCGCGTCGTTCGGGTGGCGCGCGTGGCGCGAGCCTTCGGCGCGTCCTTCTTGCTGTCCTTGGAGTCGTTCTTGGAGTCTTCGGCCACGCCCTGCGTCATCTTCGCCATATGAATGAGATCCGGGTCCGTGTTCTTTTGAACACAAGGGGCAGGCCCAGCCTGGGCCAACCCGCTACGCCGCAGCGACCGATCCAGCCGTCGATCCAGAACTGGATCGCGGGACCGGTACCTACTTATCTGCGAAGCCGCGAGGTGCCGCACATGGGGCTACCAATCGCAACAAAGTCCAGTCCCCGATCCCGCTGGTTGCCGCTGGGTACCTGCAACCTCAAGATTCGCCAGAAGGCAGGAGAAGGCAGAACACAACACGCCAACTCAACGCACCAACCCCAACGCACATCTAGAGGCCGACAACTCGGCAGTCCACTCGATCATCAAGTTAAAGATTCGGGAGGGCGGGACGGAGCACCCTTCAGGCACTCCTAGTCCCACTCGGAAGTATACCCACTCCAACGTCCGGAGTTACGTGGTCTGGTTTGCCTCGCGTGCCGGGCCCGTCGCACGTGTCGGTTGTGTCGAGAGCGTCAGCAGCATCGCACGCACTCGCTCGGTAAGAACTTCCATCGACCCATCATTGGCCAGCGTGATGTCCGCACGCCGCCGCTTCTCCTCCAGCGGCAGCTGCGCCTTCTCGCGTCGCCCCAGCTCGCTCGCCTCCCACCCGCGCCCCCGCACCCGAGCCTCCCGAACCGCGAGCGGCGCATCCACAAACACCACATAGTCACACTCGCGGTCAACCCCCGCCTCCAGCAGCAGCGGCGCATCAACCACCACGCCCGCGGCCCCATCCGCCATCGCCCGCGCTACCAGCTCCGAACGCCGCACCTTCACCAGCGGATGGACCAGCTCCTCCAGCCGCGTGCGCTGCGCAGGATCACCAAAGACGATCTCCGCCACGCGCTTGCGATCCACGCGCCCCGTCGGACCCAGCACCCCCTCGCCCCACCACTTCACCAGCCGCTCGCGCACCTCCGGTCGGTCCAGCGCGGCCTTGGCCTCCTTGTCCGAATCGATCGCCACAAAGCCCAGCTCCTCCATCGCCCGCGCCACCTGGCTCTTGCCCGCGCCGATCCCACCCACAAGCCCGATCACTCGCCCCAGGGGCAGCCCCTTCGCCTTCCCCACCTCCGGCCTCTCCTCAAGCCACACCGGCATCGGAACCGCTGCACCCATCGCACCGCGCACCATGGCCAGCCGCTCCTCGCTCCGCGCAATCGAGACCCACGCGAGATCGATCGTCTGTGACCCCGCGCTCGTCACCACGATCGTCCCAAGCCCAAGCGCACGCTCGCCACCGGTCCGGTCCAGCGCGATCTGCTGAATGTTCCGCAGCGGCACCTCCACACGTGTCCGGCGCACCACGCCGCTGGTTGCCGCCATCCGAACGTCCGTCAGCGTGTACCGGCGCGACTGCCAGAGCAGGACCTCGCGAACCAGACGCACGCACAAGATGGCCGCGCCGATCAGCCCCGGCACCGCCCAGAACCACCGCAGGTCAAGCCCAAATCCCGCAACAAGCGGCCCGAGAAATCGGGCCCCAGCCCACCCCAACAGCACGAGCACCATCGCCCACGCCGCCGACCGCCACGAGCGCAGCGCCACGCTCAGGGGCGAAGGCTTGAGAGAGAGCAGCAGCGTCTCGTTGGACGCGATGTGGGGCGTCGACGCCGTGTGCAACGCCGAGCGCGGCGCGTTACGCGAACCGCCGCGGCGCAGGTTGTCGGGTGCGATGTTCAAGTGTTCACGCACTCCGGTTGCCACCATCGAGCTTTCGCATCACGAAGTGGACTTTGAGCCTCAGCGCGCCTCTGGCCGCAGCGTCGCCACCGCCGGGTAGTTGCGGTAGTAACCGTCATAGTCCAGCCCATACCCAACAACGAACTCATCGGGGATGTCAAAGCCGACGTACGTCGCATCGACGCCCACCTTGGCCTTGCCGGGTTTGCGCAGCAGCACGCACGATCGCACGCTCGTGGGACGCTGCTCGCGGATCAATCTCGTCACGACCTCAAGCGTCTGACCCGAATCCAGGATGTCGTCAATCACCAGCACGTGCTTGCCCGCGATCCCCTTGGGAATTTCCGACCTGATCGAGGCCCCCTTGCTCTCCATGCTCTTGCCCGGATAGCTCGACACCCCCACCACCTCCAGGCTGAGCTTCAGCGGCATCTGCCGGATCAGATCCGCCGTAAAGACCATCGCGCCCGTCATGATTGGGATGATCACGAGCTGCCCGTGCGACTCCTCGGACCCGTCGCCGCCGAGATCACGCTGGAGGTCCGAAGCGATCTGCGCCCCAAGCTCGCGCACGCGCCGCTCGATGCGCCCGGTGTCGATAAGAATGGACTCGATGTCTCGGAACATGCTCGCCAGCTCCAGCCTCTACCTCAGCCCCGGCATCGAGCCCGTGCGGCGCGCCGTCGAGTACCGCGCGAGCGAATCCTCGATCACGTTGTGCGCCGCCTCGACCGGCAGCACCTCATCAACCTCCACGCTCTTGCCCTCGAGCTGCTTGTAGTCCTCGAAGAAGAGCCGCAGCATCTTGAAGATGTGCTTGGGGAAGTCGCTGGCGTTCTTGAACTCGCTGTAGATCGGGTCCGCCGTCAGAACCGCGATGATCTTGTGGTCCGGATCACCATGGTCCACCATCGACATCATCCCAACCGCCCGCGCTTCGCACAAGGTCAGCGGCGGGATCTCCTCCGTGCAATACACCAGCACGTCCAGCGGATCATGATCCTCCGCGAGCGTCTGCGGGATGAACCCATAGTTCGCGGGGTAGTAGACCGCGCTTGACAGGATCCGGTCCAGCTTCAGCAGCCCCGTGGTCTTGTCCAGCTCATACTTGTTGTTGGATCCCTTAGGAATCTCGATGATCGCGCGGAATGTCGCGGGCAGCGGCTGCCCCTCAATCCCCGGCGTCACGTCGTGCCACGCATTGATCATGGACCAAGGTTAGCAGCCAACGCAAAGTTCCGTGTGCCACCGCCAGGATCACCAGAGTATTGGCAAGTGATCGCCATCCCCATCTCCCGCCTGATCTCCGCGTTTCCCCCTTCTTGCCTGCTTGCCTGCCTTCCTCTCTGCCTCTCCGCGCCCCCGACCTCCCTAACCTATCCCCCCATGCTCACAATCGACTACGCCAACTGCCTCAGCGAACGCGTCGGATCACACGGCATCGACGCCGCACTCCTCGCGCACGGCGGCCCCGGCGACAACGCCATCAAGGCCGCTACTGCGCGGCTCGCCAAGTCCTTCAACACGGGCTGGGAACGCTGGCGCGGCCTCTGCGATGAGCCCGTTCGCTCAGCCCACCTCGCCGCCGTCAACGCCGCCGTTGATCGCTGCAAGGGCAAGTTCGACACAATGGTCGTGCTCGGCATCGGCGGCTCGGCACTAGGCAACTCCGCCCTCCAGAGCGCACTCAACCCCGCCACCTACAACCTTCTCGCGCCGGGCACCGGACCCGGCCATCGCGCTGGCCCGCGCCTCTTCGTCATCGACAACGTCGATCCCCACTACTTCGCCAGCATCATGGACTTCTGCGCCGCCCAGCCCGGCGGCCTCTCGCGCACGCTCTTCAACGTCGTCAGCAAGTCCGGCGAGACCGCAGAAACCGCCGCGCAGTTCATGATCATCCGCGAGATGCTCCGCGCCGCACTCGGCGCTGACTTTGCCTCCAACGTCGTCGCCATCACCGACCCCGCCAAGGGCACCATGCGCCAGATCTGTGAGCGCGACGGCTACACCACGCTCCCAGTTCCCGACGGCGTCGGCGGACGCTTCTCGGTCCTCTCGCCGGTGGGCCTCTTCTCCGCAGCGATGTGCGGCATCGACATCAGCGCACTCCTCGATGGCGCCGCCGCGATGGGCAAACGCTGCACGCATCCCGACCTCCGCGTCAATCCCGCCGCGATGCTCTCATTCCTCCTGGTCGAGCTCGGCACCAGCCAGGGCAAGCCCAACCACGTGATGATGCCCTACGCCAACGGCCTCTATCTCCTCGCCGATTGGTACCGCCAGCTCTGGGCCGAGAGCCTCGGAAAGGAAAAAGACCTCAGCGGCAACACCGTCTTCGCTGGCTTCACGCCCATCAAGGCACTCGGCACCACCGACCAGCACAGCCAGGTCCAGCTCTACCGCGAAGGCCCCAACGACAAGGTCATCGGCATCGTGGAGGTCGACGACTTCTCCGCCGGTGTCCGCGGCCTCGCGGGAGCTCGTGACGTCACCATCCCCACCGGCCTGGGCGTCGAGGCGATCCGCTATCTCGAAGGCAAGACCCTGTCCACGCTCCTCAACGCCGAGAAGCGCGCCACCGAGTTCGCCCTCGTTGAGAGCCAGCGCCCCAACTACACGATCAAGTTCTCGAAGGTCGATGCCCACCACGTCGGCGAGTTCATCATGCTCTGGCAGATCGCAACCGCCTACGCAGGTCTGCTCCTGAACGTCGACGCGTACGACCAGCCCGCCGTCGAGCTCGGCAAGCAGGCCACCTTCGGGCTCATGGGCCGCCCGGGTTACGAGTCTTATCTCACCAGCGTCGCAAGCGTCCTCACGCCCACGCAGTGGATGGTCTGACGCGATCAAACTAAGTTGGGCTTCTGCCCCGGGTAGCCCGGCGGTCGCCGCCGGTCCTCCAGGCCTCAACGCCGCGCCAGGCTCAGATGCCGCCCTGCTTCTTCGCCATCGCCACCTTGAGTCGCGCCAGATCGCGCTCCTTCGTGCGGCGTTCAGCAAGCTGGGCCATTGTCTCCGCCTGACGCGCGGTGCCGGGCCCCTCAAGACCACGCAGCTCCGATTCCGCATCGCTCAGACGGATGTTCTCAGTCGCGATCGCGTTCTCGGCAAGGATCGTGAGGCCATCCTCCGACATCTTCGCGAACCCGCCCTCAACAAGGAACGAGCGAGAGCCACCCTCGCCCTTGGCCGAATCCGCAAAGTCCAGACGCAGCTCGCCAAGTCCAAGCCGGCCCAGCATCGGAGCCCGCCCGGGCATCACGCCCGCCAGCCCATCCCACAGCGGGATCGAGGCATAGACGATCGCGTCGTCAACCAGTGCGGCGGTCGGGGTCACAAGCTTGCAGCGAAAGGATTTGCCGGCCACACGAGATCTCCGTAATTCAGGCCCGACGCGCGTCGCGTCCGGTCGTTCGAGGGGAGGCCATGGTACGCGCGATCTGGGCGTCTTGTCGCACCCTTCTCACATCCCGCAACCGCCGCGCAGCTTGCCGCAGCCGCACGAGCCACTGTGCACATGCCCGCTCGCCCCGCTGGACACTCCGCCCCCCCCACCCCCACCGCCGACCGACATCACACTCAGCCGCCTGCGGAACACGCGGCCCTTTCCCTCCGGGTCCGGCACCGGCGCATCCGCGTCCTTCGCGCTGCGCAGCAGCTCGATCACCTTGGTCCCACCCTCCAGCTCTTCACAGACGTACTCATACAGCGGCATTCTCGGCTCCATTTTCACCCGTGTCCGCACGTATCGTCCGTCGTGCTACGCGGCCGGTTCCCACCAGAACCCGTTGATTATTCGCACACCAAAGGAGTGGCACGGCGCTTCAAGACCGAATGACCTTTTTCGCCAGTGCCGCCCGTATCGAATGCGCCCAGCGGGCCGCCACGCCATTCAGACGTCATAGCCCGCACACACGTCGCGTCATCGCCTCCACAATCAGCACTCGCGTGCCACTCGCCTCAGCCCGCGCCGTTGCACGCCCGATAGGACCGCCGCACGACTCAGAACCTTCGCTCGCACACGGACGGCGGCAAGGGGAAGAGCAAGTGTTTGTTCGGGGTACTCTCATGGGTCGCATCAACTCAAATATTCAGTCGCTCATCGCCCAGCGAGTCTTGGGCGTCAACAACGCCTCACTCTCCACAGCGCTCGAGCGACTCAGCACCGGCTATCGCATCAACCGCGGCAAAGACGATCCCTCCGGTCTCATCGCTTCTGAAAACCTCCGAACCGAGCAGCGTGGACTCAACCAGGCCGTGACCAACGCCGAGCGCGCCGATCAGGTTGTCAGCATCGCCGAGAGTGGCCTCCAGGAAGTGTCAACACTCCTCACCGAACTCCAGAGCCTCGTCGTCGGCGCCGCCAACGCCGCAGGCCTCTCGAAAGAGGAACGCGCCGCCGGCCAGCTCTCCGTCGACTCCATCCTCCAGACCATCGACCGCATCTCCTCCAGCACCAACTTCCAGGGCACAAAGCTCCTCGCAGGAGGATTCGATTTCAAAACCTCCGCAGTTGCGGCGGGAGTCTCCCAGTTCCGCATCGGCAGCGCCCGATTCGCGGGCGACAGCCTCGATGTTGACGCGCTCGTCACCACTTCTGCGCAGCAGGGCGGCGTCTTCCTCTCCACTGGCGGCAGCCTCGACCTTAACTTCGGCAGCAGCCTCGTGATCGAAGTCGCAGGATCTCGCGGCCTGCGTGAGCTCTCCTTCGCCTCCGGCACATCGCTCGCCTCTATTCGCGACGCCATCAACTCCTACAAGGGTGTCACCGGCGTTTCGGCCAAGGTCTCTGGTACCGGCCTTGCCTTCTTCAGCACCGAGTACGGAGCCGATGAGTTTGTCGGCGTCAAGGTCATGGACGATGCGGGCATCAACGCGACCAGCAACGGTGACGCCGGCTCGCCAGTCCGCGGCATCTACCGGCTTCAATCCAACAACTTCAACGCCGCCTCGACCACGCCCGCAGACCGCTCCACCTTTGCCGACGCTTCCGCGTCGCTCCTCGGGGTGCGCGACTCGGGCCAGGACATCGAGGCCACCATCAACGGCGTGCGCGCCACCACCTCGGGCCGAACGATGCGAATCAACTCCGACTTCCTCGAGGGTGACTTCACCCTGACCGCCGCAGCCTCGCAGACCCTGGGGCGCGTCGGCGGCTCCAACCCGACACTCACGGTGACCGGCGGCGGTGCCAAGTTCCAGCTCGCAAGCCGCGTCGACATCCAGGGCCAGGCCGTCGTCGGCATCCAGGAAGTTTCATCGCGACAGCTCGGCTCTGCCGAGGCCGGATTCGTGAGCCAGCTCGCCGCCGGAAGATCGGCCAATCTCGTTGATGGCGACCTCGAGAGCGCCCAGGAGATCGTCGCCCAAGCTCTGAAGGAAGTCGCCCTCGCTCGCGGACGCCTGGGAAGCTTCCAGCGCAACGTGCTCGGCACCACAATCCGCTCAACCGGCATCGCAATCGAAAACACCGCTGCCGCAGCGTCCATCATCCGGGACTCTGACTTCGCCAAGCAGACCGCCGAGCTCACACGCTCGCAGATCCTCGTCCAGGCATCGACCAACGTCCTCTCACTCGCCAACAACGCACCGCAGTCAGCCCTCTCGCTTCTGGGCTAACCACTACAAGCCCGGAACTCTCCGCGGCCAGTGTCGCGCAGGCCGCCAGCAGACCTCGCTCCGCAGACAGCCCGGAAGAAAAAACGCACGAGCCGCTGCGGCTCGTGCGTTTGCGATTGGTGTGCTCGTGCAATGAGAGATGGCTCTTGGGCGGCAGCCGCGAGTCCGGAACCTTGCATGCAAGGCAGACCCGATCCGGGGCGACGCTCAGGCATTCACGAGATACTTGG
>Ga0105046_10020375_pt1 | contig 10034 bp, 8 predicted proteins | sample MAT03_FD_78385 | JGI IMG/M metagenome (GOLD analysis project Ga0105046, IMG submission 78385) | Freshwater microbial communities from Lake Fryxell liftoff mats and glacier meltwater in Antarctica - MAT-03 (megahit assembly) | ecosystem: Environmental > Aquatic > Freshwater > Ice > Liftoff... | reverse complement strand
GCCTTCGACGCTGGCAATAGCGACTTGGCTTTCAGCCACGACGGCTCGCAGTTCGCGTTCATGGCAGGCACGAACGCCATGCTCATTGACGCCCGCACTGGACTGCGGACGAACAATTGGAACTTGCCGGTGGGCCGCATGGAACAACTCGCTTTGGACAGCCAGGGACGGCTTCTGGCTTTGCATCTTGAGTCTCTGGACCGGACCGCGACGCACCCCAGCATCACCAAGCCCAGGGTCGCGCGCATCCGGGAATTGCTTCCAAACGGGAATTTGCGGGAGATGACAGAACTGACCGAGTTCAACAACGATGTCCGCTATGCCCACTGGGCGAACGACGCCTCCTCAGTGCTGGTGGAAGGCTCCCATTACGCGGACGTCGTGACGAACCGGTTTGTGCGGGTGGTCCGCCCCGACGACGGCAGCCTGCTCTGGTCGCGGCCTTCAAGCCTTGAAACTTACACTGGCGAGGGTTCCATGCCGGACGCGGCCGGGCAATTCCTGGCCCTGAACGACGGGACCGTTGAGGGCAATCCGCTCTATTTCCTGCGCGAGGCCCAGACCGGTAGGGAACGCCGGCCATTGGTCAACCCTCAGCCTGCCCTCATGCACTCCACTGCCGACTACCTCTGCATCAAAGTTACCGGAGGCTTCGCGTTGTGCGCCTTGTCCGATGAAACCCTCTTGGTCAATCTGCAACCTGTGTCGGAGTCGCAATCCTCTCGTCCAAAATTCAGCCTGGATGGCCGCTTGCTCGCGTGGGGCAACGAGGACGGAACCGTGACCGTATGTGACTTGGATGAGATGAACCATCGCCTTGCCGCGCTGCGCTTGGGCTGGTAACTGCACAACCGGAGCGGTTCGATGGTGTCCAGATAGTTCGAAGGCGGGCCTTGGTGCCTTCACACCAAAGCCCGCCGATTCCTACCTCTGGCGATCTCAAAAAGCAGTTGCTATGGTTTCAACAGCGCCCGGTAAAACCGGTTCCCATTGGCCGGTGTGGTGGTGTCCACGTAGAGGTAGGAGCTTGTGGACAGGGTAACGTCGGCCAAGTGCTTCCAGTCTGGGCTCGACAGACTGGTTGTGTATTGGATTTCGTAAGTCGCGCCTATGGTGCCGGTGATGGTTACGCCAGCATACCTTTCGACGCTTAGGGTGGCAGCATCTGCGACCGCTGTTATTCTGATGTCGTCAATCGCCGGTGAACCAACACCTGCGAAGTTCCAAGTGTTCGCGGAGAAGGTGATGGAGGTAATCCCCGTCCCGGTGAAATTATAGGTCTGCGCTGGGTTGCTATTGGGGGACCAGACGGAGCGAGCTGCATCACCAGCGGTTCCGACAACGGTAGCACCCTGATACACCGTGGCACTCCAAGCGGGAAATGCGGTTCCGCCATTCACTGGAAGCTCAGTGCATCGGGTGAAGGAAAGGCTCATCAGAGGCCGGCTGAAGCTCAGCGTAAAAGTCTGCCCGACATCATTCCGCCCACCCCAATTCAGGTACGCCTGTCCCGAGGATGACTGGAATGCCCAGCCGGGGCGGTTCGTGGCTACATACAAGCCGACTCCAGAAGTCACTCCGCTGAGCGTGATCCCGAAGCCAGCCAGGTAATTGGACAGGGCAGCCCCCGATGTGCCATCTGGCAAGGTGTCGAAATTGACCGCTGTGGACGTGATGGGAGCCGTGGACCTGACGATGTCGTCAATGGCAGGTGAACCAACTCCCGCGAAGTTCCAAGTATTGGCAGAAAAGGTGACGGAGGTAATGCCTGGCCCGGTGAAGTTGTAGGTCTGCGCTGGATTGGTGACAGGCGACCAGACGGAATGGGCGCCCTGACCGGCAGTTCCAACAATGTTCGTGCCCGCGTACGCGGTGGCGGTCCAAGCAGGAAACGCTGTGCCGCCATTCACGGGAAGTTCAGTGCAGCGCTTAAAGGACAGGCTTGTTAGCGGCTGGCTGAAATTAAGCGTGAAAGTCTGCCAGACGTCATTGCGGCCACCCCAATTCAGGTAGCTTTGGCCAGAGGAAGACTGGAATGCCCAGCCCGGACGGTTCGTGGCTACATACAAACCGACTCCAGAGGTCACTCCACTGACTGTGATGCCGAAGCCAGCCAAGTAATTTGACAGTGCCGCCCCCGAAGTGCCATCTGGCAAGGTGTCGAAATTGACCACCTGCGTGCCGCTTTGGGCACGAGTTGAGGTTACGCCGGCCACCAAGGCCAACGACGTCAGGGCGATCAACGCCCCGCGGAATTGCTGATTTATCTTTGTTTTCATGTCTGCTGTTCTTTCTAGTTTTGGCCCGCAGCGCGGGCCGGATTGTTGTTATTTATATGAGTGTCCGACTTCTTGCCGTTGAGAGGAACACGCCGCAACCACCCGCGATCTTTCAGAAATCTTTCACTTTCTTTTCTGCGCCTTCGCCGGAGCATCGGCTTCGACGGCTGCTGGATGCGGCTGCCAAGTGAGGGGAAGGCGCTGCCCGCACGAACCGGCGAGGGTCCGTTTTCAGCGCTTTGCCTAAGTATCTGTTGGAGAAATCGCTCAGTCAGGGGAATGGGCCGCGCGGCCCGGCACCGCCCTCCGAACGCCGGCCTCCGGTTTCAGGATAGGCGGTGCAATTCCGGCAGTTTGAGCCTCGTTACCTCGGCTCCTACGAGGGTTGAATGAACCTCAACAGCGAAGAGCTTCCGGGTTGCATCGGGTGGCTCGCGGACTAGAATCTCCCCATGCAAGCAACCGAAGTCATGACCGCGATCAAGCGCCTGCCCAAGCGGGAGGCCGTCCGGCTCTATGACCTTTTGTTCGCGGAGGAGAGCGAATGGGAGCGGTTGCTGGCGGCGTTCGACCACCTGCCCCGGCGGGAGCGCCTGACGGAGCCGGAAATTCTCGCCCTGCCCCGTGCGCGTGCTGCTCGATAGCAACGTCTGGCTGGCCATTCTGACCACGGACGGAGCGTGCCGCCAAGGTTGGCGGCTGGCGCGGGCGTCCTGTCAATTTTTCACCGCCGAAGCCATCCTGTTTGAAATCGAGGATAAACTCCGGCTTAAGTTTGGCTTTGCGCCGCGCCACGCGCGGTTGCTGACAACTTTCGCGCGCCGGCAAACCTGCCCCGCCATCGCGGCCACCGACCTGGCCGTGGAGTGCCGTGACCCGGACGATTTGCCCGTGCTGGCAGCCGCTCTCGGCGCGAACCGTGAATGTCTCGTCACGGGCGATGGCGACTTGCTCGTCCTGCGGTCGGTGGGCGGGCTGTCCATCCTCACGCCCCGCCAGTTCTCCGAACTAGTTGCGGCTCGCCACCGCCCGCCGCGGCGATCGAGTGGGCGAAGTTGAATTGTCTCCGGCGCTTCGGCCCTGGTCCGCGGCACTGCCCGAAGCGTCCCGCCTTACTCCGGCCAGGCGAAAGCTGCTGAAAACCCTGCCGGCACTGAAAGAATTGGGGCTTGGCCGACGTGTTACTCCAGAATGGCGACCCCGAACATGACTGAATTGCCCGACGACCTGATCCAGACGCGCTGGAGCCTCATCTAACGGCTCAAGAATCTGGATGACAACGAGAGCTGGCAGGATTTTTACGACACCTACTGGCGGCTGATATACCGCGTGGCCAGCAATTCGGGACTCACCCACACCGAATCCAAGGAGGTTTTGCAGGACACGCTCCTGGCGGTGAGCAGCAAGATTGGTGCGTTCCGGGCGGACCCGGCGCGAGGGTCTTTCGGGAGCTGGCTGATGACCCTCACGCGCTGGCGCATCGGGGACCAGTTCCGCAAGCGCGTCCGGGCCGAACGCCTGCGGCATCACAAGTCCGCGGCGGCGCGGCCGGGGACAGAGGCCGAAACCGCCACCGAAGAGCGCGTGGCGGACCCCGCCGGCAATTTGCTGGAAGCGTTGTGGGATGAGGAATGGGCTTCCGAGGTGCGGGACGCCGCGCTGGAGGCGCTCAAGACGAACCCCGCGATCAAGCCCAAGCACTTCCAGATTTTCTATCTGCTGGCGGTGAAGGAGCAAACGCCATTGCAGGTGGCCAGGGCCTTCCGTGTAAATGTGGCGCAGGTGTATCTGGTGAAGCACCGCGTCGGGAAGGAGTTCAGGAAGGCGCTGAAGGAGGCGCGGAGCAAGCTGGATCGGGGAGGGGAGAAAGCTGCCACGATTCCTTGATCCTGCAGCGCGGCCATGGACCTGGTAGGGCGGCGCTGCCGTGCCGCCTTGTGGCATGGGCCGAGCGGCAACTCCGCCCTACCAGGATCGCCGAGGGCCACTTGTTCCTTTTGGACCTGCTCCCCGGCCATCAACCCAACGAGACAAGTTTGTGTTGCATTTGCAACACGAAGTTGTCCGATGGTCGGGTCAGGTTCGGGGAAGGGGGGCTGGGGCTTTCACCATTGCGCTGCGGAGATTCAGCCGACTCGATCGGCGCATCACACCAGCGGGCTTTGGGCAATTCGCGAGTTGCGGCGAGGATTGGGAAAGGCATCCGTTCCTTGACCTGCTGCCGCAAAGCCGCTAGACCATGCCGCACAATTCATGGCCGCTAAAACCATCATCAAACCCGCCAACAGCGCCCCCGCTGTCGGACCTTACAATCATGCCGTCCGCGTCGGCGACCTGTTGTTCTGCGCCGGGCAGATCCCGCTCGACCCCGCCACCGGCAACCTTGTCGCCGGCGACATCAAGGCGCAGACCGAGCGCGTCCTGCTCAATGTCAAAGCCATCTTGGACGACCAGAAGCTCACGTTCGCCAACGTCGTCAAAAGCACCGTCTTCCTGACCAACCTCGCCGACTTCGCCGGGATGAACGAGGTTTACGCGAAGTTCTTCACCAGCGATTTTCCCGCCCGTTCGACCGTCCAGGTCGCCGCGTTGCCCCGGAACGCGAACGTCGAGATTGAGGTCATCGCGCATTTCTGAGCGGGTGAGGTGAAACCCGAAGTCCGCAATCCGAAGGCCGAAGGAAATCCGAAATCCGAAATCTGAATGGGGCAGCCCACCGGGACCGGTTTCGGATTTCTGCATTCCGGCGGCGGGCTGCTTTCGGATTTCGGCCTTCGGATTTCAGATTTCCGCCCTTCATGCCGCTGACCCTCCAACTCTCGCTGGCCGCACTCGCCGTCCTCGCACTGGGCGGGTTGCTCGGCTGGCTGCTGCGCTCGCTCCGCCCCGCCTCCGCCGACCCGCGACTCGAAGCCGAACTGCGCCAGCAGCTCGCCCAACGCGAGAGCGAACTCACCGCCGTCCGCGGTGCCGCTGCCACCGCCAGTGCCGCGCGCGCCGCTGCGGAAGCCAGCCAGGCCGCGGCCCTCGGAACCCTCGCCGAGCAGAAACAGCGGCGCGATCAGGTGGAGGTTTCCCTCCGCCAGGCGCAGGCCGAGCTTGCCGCGACCGCCCAGGCCGGCGCGACGGCGGAGGCCAGACTGGCTGCCGCGGAGCGACTCCTCGCGGAGCAGAAACAACTTCACGAGCGCTCCCTGGCCGAGGCCAAGCAGACCCAGGAGAAGTCGCTGGCCGATTTGCGCGAGGCCTTCAAAGCCCTCAGCGCCGATGCGCTGCAGGCCACGCAGCCGGAATTTTTGCGGCTGGCCAACGAGACGTTCGCCAAGTTTCAGGCGACCGCGCAGGGCGACTTGTCCCAGCGGCAGCAAGCCATCGCCACGCTCGTCAAGCCATTGGAGGAACAGCTCAAGACCTATCAACAACGGCTCCAGCAAGCCGAGAGCGCACAGTCCGGCACGCTGGGCGAAGTGAAGAAGCAACTCGAAGCCCTCGCCGGCCTGAGCCAATCGCTGGCGCAGGAAACGCAGCAGTTCCGCCGGGTGCTCAGTTCGAACCAGGCCCGCGGCAAGTGGGGGGAGGAAACCTTGCGCCGCGTCGTCGAAGCCGCGGGCATGAGCGCGCATTGCGATTTCACGGAGCAGCAGGCCACCGACGACCAGGATCGCATCCCGGATCTCGTCGTCCGCCTGCCCGGTGAGCGGATCATCATCGTGGACTCGAAGGTGCCCGACCTGGATTTCCTCACCGCGCTCGACCTCGCCGAGCCCGTCGCCCGCACGACTGCGCTCGCGGCGCACGCCCGCAAGCTCAAGGACACGATCCGCGCCCTCGCCGAGCGCGATTACCCCGCGCAGTTTCCCAACGCGCTCGACTACGTGGTGCTGTTTCTGCCCGCGGAATCGCTCTTTAGCGCCGCGCTCGAGGGCGATCACGATCTCATCGTCTGGGCCGCCCAGAAGCGCATCCTGCTGGCGACGCCCGCCTCGCTGATCGCGCTCCTGCGCTCGGTATCGGTGAGCTGGCAGCAACATTCCCAGACCGAGAACGCGCGGGCGATTGGGGAGGAGGCGCAAAAATTCTATCAGCGCGTCACGAAGTTCACCGAGCATTTCGAGCGCATCGGCGAGGGCTTGAAGAAAGCCAGCGGCGCCTTCAACGAAGCGGTCGGCAGCTACGAGCGTTCGGTGCGTCCGTCTGGCGAACGATTGGTAAAACTGTCCGGCGAAGCTTCCCCCAAGCCACTCCCGCAGCCGGACCTGGTGCCGGAGAATCTGCGCCTGCCCGCGGCGCCCTGAAGTACGCCGCGCTGTGCAAGCTGCGAAGGAACGCTTGGTGCGGTGGGGCTTCCCACTGGGTTGTGCGTGGGCAGGGCAGGCGAATTGCCGGCCGGACGGTCGCCGGCGCGATTCAGTTCCGCGCGTTGAATTCTGGGCGCGGCTATCGAGTCGCAAACGGTGACAAATTCACTCCCATCCGCCATGTTTCTCGGCCATGAATCCAATCCCCAATCCCGGGACCAAGCGGTCCCAGTCTGAGCCTCCCCGTCCGGCGCGCTCCTGGGTGTGGGCGATAGCCACTTTGCTGGTGCTGGCGGGTCTCGGCGGTGTGCTCTGGAAATTCCGCAGCCCTCCAGCTTCAGTCGCGGCCAACGCGGTAAGTGCCCCGCCGGCAGTGGGCGCGTTCGACCGGCCGCAGTCACGGGGAGAAGCCGATGGCGCGGCCCAGGAGCTGCCGCCGGCGACGCCCGTGCCGCCCCCGGTTCCGGATCCGGCCGAGCCACCGCCGGCGGTGCTGGCAACTCCCGCCCCCATTCCGGCCATGCCCGTTGATCCTGCGATGAGCGGCCTGGTGGCGGGACTGGTGAACCTCCGCGGCACGAATGCGCTGACGCCCGAGTTGATCCAGGCTTGGAAAGGCAATCTGGAAAAACTGGTGCAGAGTGGCGCGGCGGCGGTCCCGGCGATCAGCGCTTTCCTGGCGGGCAACCAGGACTCGGTCTTCGACACCGAGACCACGCGGGCGCTTGGTTTCCGCACCGCGCGATTGGCTGCGCTCGATGCGCTGCGGCAAATCGGCGGGCCGGAAGCCATCGCCCTGATGGATCAAACGCTGGGCGAGACAAAGTCACCGCGTGAACTGGCGGCGCTGGCTTGGAATCTGGACGGCTTGACTGAGGGGCAGTACCGGGAGAAGGCACTGACTGCGGCGCGCGCCGCGCTGGCCCGCTCGGCGACCGAGACGGCGTCCGACGTGGACGTCGCGCCGCTGTTTGAGGTGTTTCAGAAGTATGGCGGCGCGGCGAATGTGCCCGAGTTGGAGCAGGCTACTGGACGTTGGAAGTATTACGCCGTGGCCACGCTGGCGAACTTGCCGGAAGGCGCCGGGGTGGCGTCGCTGGTGCGGATGGCGGATCCGACCCTGAACGAGGGCAACCGGCTGGCCGCCTTGCAAATGCTGGCTCAGTTGGCGGTCCAGAGTCCGGAGGCCCGGCAATCGCTGCTCAGCCAGGTCGGCGGCAACCAGATCGCGCCGAACTTCTGGGCCTACCTCAATGCGCCGCTGGCGGGAGATGAATTCTTTCCGGTGGACGCGGTGCTGACGAAGTATCCCAACGTCGGCTCGTGGAGTGACATCAAGTCCACGCGGATCAATTACGGCAACCAGAGTTTCTACACGCTCCCGGGCGATGCGGTGCAGACGGTGGACGGCATTAACCAGCGGTTGGCGGTGCTGGATCAATTCCTCGCGGTGGCGACTGAGCCGGCCGGCCAGCAATCGCTTCAGCAGGCCAAAGACGCGCTGGCCCGACGCTTGTCGGGCTTGGCGGCGAATCCCGCCCCGGTGCCGTCGCGATGACGCTGGGGAATCGGCGCCTTCCGGGTGTTTCTTCCTGGGCCTCCAAGGAGCACGGAAGCGGACACAAACGCCGCGAAGTACCTGAAATAAGGGACTCGGCCAATAAACAATCGCCAATTAGGAGCCTTGGGCGGCACCGGCCAGACTGTCGGCGGCGGTGATGGTGAGGAACCACTTGCCCAGCCCGGGGAGCCGGTCCAGACAGGCCGCGTACGGTTTCATCTGTTTCTTCGTCAGCCGGATTCCCTTGGCGTAGGTCGTTTCGACCAGCGTGACCTTGGGATGGACGCCTTTGTTGGTCATGCTTTCGGCCATGCCCAAAGCCTGGCTCACCGTGCAGAGCCAGGCCGCGTCCGAGGTAGGGCAGGCGTCCCGTCTGCCCATCGGCGGGCGCCAACCCGCCGCCCGGTTCCCCATTCCGAACCGGGCAGGTGAACGCGGTTTCCCGAGCGCGCTTCATGTGTGGGCATCGGCGGCGGCAGGGTAGGGAACTGACGTCCGGATTCAACCCGATATGCCACCGAGGCGTGCCCGCAGGAGAATGAGGGTAGAGGCCATCGGCAAAGAACATTCCCCTGACCTTCATTCCCCTGACCGGGCCGCCTTGGCACGGCGTTCTCCGCCAAGAAATGTCTCCCCAGCCCTTCGCCTTCCGATACACTGCCCGGCGACACTACCGTGAGCACTAAACTTTTTTCCGAGCTGGGCCTCTCGCCCGAAATCCTCAAAGCCATCGTCCGCATGGGCTTTGAGCAAGCCTCCCCCATCCAAGGCGAGGCCATCCCGATCCTCATGCAGGGGCGCGACGTCGTCGGCCAATCCATGACTGGCAGCGGCAAGACGGTGGCCTTCGCCGTGCCCGCGGTGGAGAAGGTGGATCCGACCAGCAAGCGCGTGCAGATCCTGATTCTTTGCCCGACCCGCGAACTCGCGGTGCAGGTGGCCGAGGAGGTTCACAAGCTCCTGTTTTACAAACGCGGCATCGCGGAACTGCCCATCTACGGCGGGCAATCCTACGAACGCCAGTTTCACGGTCTCCAGCAGGGCGCCCAGATCGTCATCGGCACGCCGGGGCGCGTCATGGACCACATGCGGCGCGGCACGCTGCGGCTCGACCAGGTGAAAATGGTCGTGCTCGACGAAGCCGACGTGATGCTGAACATGGGTTTCCGCGACGACATTGAAACCATCCTGCAAGCGGTGCCCAAGGAACGGCAGACGGTGTTCTTTTGCGCCACGATGCCCCGGCCCATTCGCGACCTCATCGAGCGCTACGCCCGCACCCCGCAGAACGTCCGCATCGAGCAGAAGACGCTCACTGTGCCAACCGTCGAGCAGGTCTATTTCGAGGTGGACCGCCGCTACAAGATCGAGCTGCTCACGCGGTTGATTGACCTCCACGACCTCAAGCTGGGCATCATTTTCTGCAACACCAAGGCGATGGTGGACGATCTCGTCGAGCACCTCGAAGCGCAGGGGTATTCCGCCGATCGCCTGCACGGCGACATGACGCAGGCGATGCGCGACCGGGTGATGAACAAGTTCCGCAAGAGCGGCTTGGAATTCCTGGTAGCCACGGACGTCGCGGCGCGCGGCATTGACGTGGACGACGTGGAGGTGGTCTTCAACTACGACCTGCCCTACGACGTCGAGGATTACGTGCATCGAATCGGTCGCACCGGCCGCGCGGGCCGGAGCGGGCGGGCCATCTCGTTCGTTTCGGGCCGTGAGTTTTTCCAGATTCGCAACATCGAGCGCTACACCAACACCCGCGTGCTTCGCGGACGCATCCCGACCCGCGACGAGGCGACGGAAGCGCGCGTGAACCTCTTCCTCGACAAGGTGCGAGAGACGTTGCGCGGTGAAGAATTCCGGCGGCACTTGCCGGTCGTCGAACGG
>Ga0105046_10020369_pt1 | contig 10036 bp, 12 predicted proteins | sample MAT03_FD_78385 | JGI IMG/M metagenome (GOLD analysis project Ga0105046, IMG submission 78385) | Freshwater microbial communities from Lake Fryxell liftoff mats and glacier meltwater in Antarctica - MAT-03 (megahit assembly) | ecosystem: Environmental > Aquatic > Freshwater > Ice > Liftoff... | reverse complement strand
TGCCTGAGCACTTGCTCCTAAAGTGAATGATAAAAGACCTATTCCCAGAAGGAATCTAATTGGTAAAAATTTCATGAAGAGAATAAATTTGGTTAAACTATATGCAAACGTACTTCACTTTGTTGAAATCAAAAATTAAATTTTGGCCAATTCATGATACGCAAATGTATGCCTTAGTTGCCCTGAGAAACATGGAGGAAAGTGGCGTATAAAGCTGAAAGTCCTTCCTCATTTGATACGCTCAAATTTCACGAACAAAATAAAACGAACAAAATGAAATTGTTCAAAAAAAATTGTTCGTAATTTTTTGCCGTTCTCCAACACTATAGCTAATTACTTAACCATTATACCAATATCGCATCCACAAACGGACTTGAATTTTTATACACAATTTCGCTTAAAGCACTTTGCCTGCTCTATTGTCAATAAAAAACGCCTTACCCAATGCGCTCTTGTGAGGAAGTCAGGCTCGGTTTAGCAACCCGCTGCTGGCTGCAAAACATTAGAATTGAAATTTTGACAAGAATTCTACTTGCATGGTAGTCTTTTGAATTGTTGTTTTGCAGCAGAATGTCAACACCGTCCATAGCCCAGATTCAGAACGAAATCGTAGAAGAATTTGAACTATTTGACGATTGGACAGATCGATACGAATACATCATCGATCTTGGCAAAAAAAACCCAGCCCTTCCTCAAGAATTTAAGATAGAAGACAACATCATAAAAGGCTGCCAATCGCAGGTTTGGTTGGTGGCCAGGCTGGAAAATGGCATTGTGCATTTTCAGGCCGATAGCGATGCCATTATAGTGAAAGGGCTTGTGAGTTTACTCATCAGGGTGCTTTCGGGGCATAAACCAGATGAAATAGCAGGCGCAGATCTTTTTTTTATAGAAAAAATAGGCATGACCAACCATTTGGCCCAAACCAGATCAAACGGATTGCTTTCCATGGTGAAGCAAATGAAATTTTATGGCATTGCATTTTCAGCGCAATCTTCCAACCAAACATAAACAGATCAAAAGCAAAAACAGACATGCGTAGAATAACCCAACGACCGAACGCAACACTTTTATTGGCAGATGGAACGGCATTTCATGGCAAAGCGATAGGCAAAAGAGGCACGACTGGCGGCGAGCTTTGCTTCAATACGGGCATGACCGGCTACCAGGAAATATACACAGACCCCTCCTATTTTGGTCAAATTGTGATCCATACCGTTGCCCATATTGGCAACTACGGCGTAGCAAAAACCGAAGTAGAATCTGACACAGTCAAGATTTCGGGCATGATTTGCAGCAGTTTTTCCAACATCTATTCCCGCAACGGGGCCGACGACAACCTGGATATTTATCTGGCCGAAAATGGAATAGTGGGCATTGCTGAAATAGACACCCGAAAACTGGTGAAATATATCCGCCACAAAGGGGTGATGAATGCCGTTATTTCATCCGAAATACTGGAAACAAAAGACCTTCACAAAGAGCTTTTCGATGTTCCGGATATGGAGTCGCTGGAGTTGGCCAGCAAAGTGATGACCACAAAACCATATAGCCTTGGCCCCGAAAGCGGCAAGCGGGTGGCGCTGTTGGATTTTGGGATCAAGCAAAACATTGTGAACCAACTGGCCCTGGCTGAGCTCAACTGCATGGTGATGCCGGGCTATGCCGATCTGAGCGACATATTGGCTTTCGAACCCGATGCCTTTTTCTTGTCAAACGGCCCTGGCGATCCTGCAAGTATGGACAATGCCGTTGAAACGATCCAAAAATTGCTGGAAACCGAAAAGCCTTTGTTTGGCATTTGCCTTGGCCATCAGCTGCTGGCAAGGGCGCATGGACTATCAACCTACAAAATGAAAAACGGCCACAGGGGGCTGAATCACCCTGTCAAAAACCTGATTTCCGGCCATAGTGAAATCACAAGTCAAAACCACGGCTTTGCGGTAGATATGGAAGATTTGAAATCACACCCTGATCTTGAGCTGACACACGTCAACCTGAACGACAACACAGTAGAAGGCCTGCGGACCAGAAATGGGCAAGCGTTTTCGGTACAATACCACCCCGAAGCCAACCCAGGCCCGCACGACTCACGATATCTTTTTGGGCAGTTTAGGGAGTTGATTGAGGGGTAGGCAGCGCATCCGAAGGAGGAAAATTGCTTGAAGACTACCCTATTCAGAGTCAAAATTTCTTTGAGTTTAGATCAAAACTTCAAGAAAAATGACAAATAGCAATTTTTCGATGCGTAGAATTTGAGATTGGGTCTAACTTGCGGCCTGATTCAAAAATCAAGAATAATGCAGTTTTTTATTGACACAGCAAACCTGACCGAAATACGAGAAGCACAGAGCCTGGGCGTTCTCGATGGGGTAACTACCAATCCTTCACTCATGGCAAAAGAAGGAATAACAGGCAAAAACAACATTTTAAGCCATTATAAAGCCATTTGCGAGTTGGTAGAAGACTGCGTAAGTGCCGAAGTGATTTCCACAGATTTTGATGGAATGGTTCGGGAAGGTGAAGAATTGGCAGAGATTGATGAGAAAATTGTGGTGAAAGTGCCCATGATAAAGGATGGATTGAAAGCCATTAAATACTTTAGCAACAAAGGCATCAGGACCAATTGCACCCTCATATTTTCTGCAAGCCAAGGTCTTCTTGCAGCCAAAGCAGGCGCAACCTATGTGTCTCCATTTTTGGGTCGATTAGACGACATCGGGCACAATGGCCTGGAACTTATTGAAGATTTGGTTACCATTTTCAACAATTATGGAATGGATTGTCAGGTATTGGCAGCCTCTATCCGCCATCAAATCCATTTGATAGAATGTGCGAAACTTGGCGCAGATGTGGCCACTATTCCTTACAGCGTCATCATGGGGCTTTTGAAGCACCCATTAACCGATTCTGGTTTAGAAAAATTTCTAAGCGACTATAAAAAAGGAAACGGCTAAAAGCAGATGGCAAAGATTGGCTTCTGTGGTTTGGGCTGGAAAAAAAACCAATGCAAATCGCAGAAGCAATTCAATATATATATTTGCCCCCGATAGACTCAAATAACCCAATCGATAGGATCAAATTACAATTTCATTCAAACTTTATCTAGAACATTCTGTCCAACAACATGGTTAAAGAAATATCAGTAGTTCAAAAAATAAACTATCTGTCCATGTATATTATTAAAATAAAAGGGAAGGCCAAAATTCCAGATTACATCCAGTTGCGGGACAAAGATTTTGTTTTGGTAGCCTATTTTCGTGCCGACTGGGAACTGAAGAATTTAGAGAAATATGGGCTGGGAGGAAAGGATCAAGCACTGTCCAAAATCATTGTCGAACTGCCATTTGGAAAACTACAGAAACTAGAAATCTGAACAGAGGACAATTGGAACAGCAAAATGTTGTATTTTTTGAAAATGCCAACATCTACCAGGATGATCAATCGCTGGTGCTATCCAACGTAGATCTGACCATAGAAAAAGGAGAATTCCTGTATCTTCTAGGCCAAACCGGCAGCGGAAAAAGCTCGTTGCTCAAAACCTTGTATGGCGATCTTCCCTTGACTTCAGGCAAAGCACATGTTGCAGGCTTCGATTTGCCCATAAAAAAAGGCGACCTGCCCAGACTAAGACGAAAATTAGGCATCATCTTTCAGGATTTTCAGCTCTTACCCGATCGCCCGGTGTATGACAATCTAAGTTTTGTGTTGAAAGCAACAGGCTGGACAGACAAACAAAAAATAAGAAACCAAATCTCGGAAGTGCTCATGCGGGTAGGCGTTGAATTTGTTTCAAACAAAATGCCACATCAGATTTCAGGTGGTGAACAGCAGCGGGTTGCCATCGCAAGATCTTTGTTAAACGAGCCTGTGCTGCTCATAGCCGATGAGCCAACTGGCAATCTGGATCCCGAAACAGGAGATGGCATAATGGAAATATTTCGAAAAATCAATCAGTTTGGCACCGCCATCATACTGGCAACGCACAACATGCAGTTGATTGAAAAATTTCCCGCACATACCATTGTCTGCAAAAAAGGCAGGATAGAAGATTCCCGGCTTGCTGTTTAGAGACAAATGGAGAATCGAAAGTCAATGCGGCTTTTGCATTTGAAAAACCAAGACAAATTTATACCGGAAGGCCTTGCCACAATAGCAGAAGTCTGGAGCTGTAAAATCGCTTAAAAATCTTTTGCTATCTTTGCCACATGAAAAGGATCACAAGTTTTGTAAGATTGCTTTTTTCCAACTTTTATTTGGGAACCTCTTTCCTCTTTCTGATTTGGATTACTTTTTTTGATGGAAACGATCTGATTTCACTCTTTGGCAATCAAATGAAGTTAAAGGATACCGAATCAGAAATTCAATTCTTCAGAAACAAAATCGACCTTGTAATCGCCGAACAAAACAGCCTGAAAGGCAGCTCAGAGGCGATGGAGAAGTTTGCCAGAGAACGATTTTTGATGAAAAGAGACAACGAAGATGTGTTTTTGATCAAAGAGGAGCCGGATAACTCCATGTTTGATTGGATTTCGAAAAACTAACCTCAGCCCTTTCAGCCGCCTTTACAGTGCCCAAATGGAAGGCCTCGATATTTAAATCCAAGGCAACTTTCTGAACCAATTCCATATCGGCCTCATCGCAATAGATTTCGATCCGAATACCGGAATTGAAGGTCCTAAACAATTCCGGCCAATCGATCTTTGCTTCGGCTTTCAATAAATTAAAGACCTCAGGCACCTGCCAAACCACATTTTTCTCTACCAGCACGCCATTTACAAAATTGAGCACCTTGCCATGTGCGCCTCCGGTGTTGTGAATAATGCCCGAAACTTTAGTTCTTGAAAGGTTTTTCCAAAGTTCGGCAAAATATGGGGCAAAAGTTCTGGTGGGCGAAAGCAGACCCAAACCAAGATTTTTATGATGTGCAAAAACCTGATCTTCCAGGTCAAAATTTCCATTGTAGCCTCCTTGTGCCTGAAAATGAGCGTCTATACTTTCCGGAAATTCAATGCCATATTTATTTTGAAGCAAGACATGGCGTGCGAGGGTAATTCCATTGGAAGCAATGCCAGAATTGTAAACAGATTCGTAGCTGGCCTGGCCATAAGAAGCCAGACCAATGATCTGATTGCCTTCCTTTATATGGCTGCAATTGATCAGGTCTTTTTTAGGAAATCTACAAGTGATGTTGGAATCGACTATCACAGTTTTGACCAAATCGCCTACATCGGCAGTTTCACCACCGCCAAAATAGATGGGAACTCCATTTGACCTTAGGTTTTCGCAGAGCTCTTCAGTGCCTTCTATGATGGCTTTGATCACTTCGGCCGGAATCAACCTTTTATTTCGCCCAATGGTAGAAGTCACAATGAAATCAGAACTTGCACCCAGGCAAAGTATGTCATCCAGATTCATCACCAAAGCATCCTGAGCAATTGATTTCCAGACCGATAAATCGCCGGTTTGACGCCAGTACAAATAAGCCAAAATTGATTTTGTTCCGGCTCCATCGGCATGCATCACATTCACCATTTCCGGATTTTGGCCTAAAATATCCGGAAGTACTTTGCAAAAGGCTCCGGGTGCTATTCCTTTGTCTAAATTTTGGATGGCGGCATGAACATCTTCCTTGTTCAGGGAAGCACCAAGTTTGCTGTACAGATCTTGCATGAATGACAAAAATAAGTTGCGAAGTTAAGGACCTTAGTCAGCGTTTCCAGCATTTTTATCTTTTCAAGGATATTTCCTTTCAGATAGATATAGGCGAAGTGTGGATGATCAAAGGAAATAATGGCTCTGGGAAAAGCACTTTGCTAAAAATTTTATCTGGCGGAATGGAAGCCACGAAGGGCGAAGTTGTTTTTTCTCAAAACGAGATTGTTCTGGATCCCAATTCACTTTGGAAAAGGAATTCGATGGTGTCTCCCTATCAGGAACTGCCCGAAGAGCTTAGCTTGAATGAATTGATTGACTTTCAGACAAAAATGCTGGGCAATGAAGAGAAGAGAATGGAATATGGATCATTCATCCAAATGTTTGGGATGGAAAAAGATGCCGCCAAACCCATTGTCCACTATTCAACCGGGATGAAACAGAAGGCAAAAATCATCCTTTCTATTGGGCTGAATCGGCCTATTTTATTTCTAGATGAGCCCACGTCCAACTTAGATCCGGAATCTTTCGGGAAATTTTGGCAGCTCATTGTTGGCCTTAAAAAGGAGCGATTGATAATTACGGCCAGCAATGATGAAAAGGAAATAGCTTTTGGAAAGGTCCTGATGACGTTGGGGTAATGTGTCTAAAACCCACAATTTTAACCTGAAAAAATTAAGAGAAACAAATTTTATTCAAAACGTCAAGACCATAAAATGGCGCATCTGTTTTGAATACGTCCACTTCAAAACAATGGCTTCAAACCGACCATTAGTAAACTCATTTCATTTACACATTTGATATTGAATTTTCTATCCAATTTAATTTACAACCCGAGATTAGGCCACAATTTCAGTGCTGGTAGGCAAGGATAAAGTAAAAGTGGAACCCACGCCCAAAACGGAAGAAACCGTAACTTTACCGCTATGGACCTGCATTATCTTTTGCACAAGCGAAAGGCCAATGCCATGTCCCCGGGCAGAATTGGAATTGGATGCTCTATAAAATGGTTGAAAAATATTTGATAGATCTTTCTCCGGAATGCCAATTCCATGATCTGAAAAAATCAAAATATTCCCCTCACCATTCGAATGCAGGGTTAGTTCAACTGTGTTGTCAATGCTGTATTTGCAACCGTTTTCCATTAAATTGCTAATGGCAGTTTTTAAGAGTTGTTCATTGCCAAATACTTCAAGGCAATTCTCATTTTCAGTATCAAAATCCAAATGAATGTTGATGGTATATTTGGGCTGGAGTTTGATTAATTCCTCTCTGCATTGCCATGCCAGATCATCAATACGAAGCAAGTCTTTTTCAATTTGAAGCTCAAGCGAGTTTGCTTGTGCCAATAAAAGCAAGCGATTGGAGGTTCTGTTGAGGTTTTTTATATCATCCAGAATGGAAAGCAATACTTCTTTGTATCGGCCAGCTGTTCTTTCGCTCATCAAAGCCACCTCCAGTTGACCCGTCATGGAAGTCAAAGGTGTGCGCATTTCATGCGAGGCGTTGGCAATAAATTCCTTTTGAATCTTTACAGCACTTTCCAGTCTTTCCAACATAGAATTAAATGTTTGCGACAATCGGGAAAGCTCGTCTATGTTGTTTCCTTCTTCCAAGCGGAGATTTAAACTTGAGATAGAGATCCTCTTTACTTGCTCAATTATTTTTGAAATGGGCAACAATGCCCTGCCTGCATAGAACCAGCCAGCCAAAATTATAAACCCAAGGCTGATTCCAAACACAGTGAACATCACCCACTTAAGATCTATAACCCTTCTTCTTCCGAAAATGTCTTGCGCACAGATAAATACTACAAAGCGATCGCCACCATCAGAGAAAAGAAAACCCAAAACTTCGTAACCTCCAGATTCTATTCTTACCTCTCCTTCCTGCCTGACCCTAGTCAATTCAGAAAGATTTGCTGAGATGATGCCTTTCCGATCAGAATCGAACAAAACATGATTCTTGACATTCCATATTACGATCCCTTCTTGAGGAAGCGAAAAAGGATTGTCGTGTTCTATCTTCCGAAGTAAATCTACATTGCCTTCATCTACCGAAACCAGCAGTTTTGCGGTACTGGAGGCCTTATTTTTCATTCTGATATAAAAATCTTCCTGCCGGTGCATCTCTGAAAAAACAAAAATGGTAATCGATGCCAGCAAAATAATGCCAAGTACCAGAAGGAAAAACCTGAGCGTTAGCCTATTTCGAATCGTCATGGGGTGTTGGTGAGGCAATAGCCTAGTCCAAAACGGGTGTGGATGAGTTTTGTATCGAAATCCCTATCTATTTTTTTGCGCAAAAGGTTCACATAGACTTCCACAAAATTGGTTCCTGTGTCAAAGTTAATATCCCAAACTTTTTCAGCAATTTCATCTTTCGGGACCACTCTTCCATTGCTACGCATCAGATATTCCAGGAGTCCAAATTCCTTCGCTGTGAGGCTTATTGTTTTGCCATTTCGGATGGCTCGTTTCTTATCAAGGTCCAGCTCGAGGTCAAAAACGCTGAGGATATTTGAAGATTCCTTATTTTCAGATTCTCTTCTGGTAAGTGCTTTTATCCTTGCCAAAAGCTCTTTGAACTCAAAGGGTTTTACCAGATAATCGTCTGCTCCAGAGGAAAATCCATTCAGTTTATCCTCTGTTGTTCCAAGTGCTGTGAGCATTAGAATGGGCACTTTTTTGTCTTTATCCCTGATGATTTTGCATAGCTCCAATCCGCTTAAAAAAGGAAGTAAGACATCCAAAATAATCATTGAATATTGGTGATTTAGGATCTTTGCTTCTCCCAAAGATCCATTCACGACCAAATCTACCAAGTAGCCATTCTCTTCTAGTCCTTCTTTAATAAACGCACCAACTTTTGGTTCATCCTCTACAACAAGTAATTTCAACAAACTCATCCTTTTTTTATTTTATAAGATACAAATGAAACGATATTTCAGGGCATTGCATTTTAGCTAGAGCGGTAATTTCCTTAAGAATTCCTTAATTTCACATGGCCAAAAAGCGATCAATTAAAACCACATTTTTGAGCCAATCATATCGCTGATAGCTTGGTATTTGAATTGCGCTATGGCCTATTTGATGTCGGGTAAACTAAGAAATGGCGTTTTCCCATCGGTGATAATAACTTTTGAGTTTGGCGACTTCGACAATTCCAAAAAGGCTTCAATCGATTTCATTTTTAATATCATAGGTGTAATGTTGCTGTTGAGAAGATCATTGGCTTTTTTCTGGCCTTCTGCCTCTGTTTGAAGCGCAAAAGCTTTTCCACGTGCCTCAATTTCAGTCTGTTCACGCATGGCTTCTGCCGCAATTATCTTAGCCTGTTTGTCGCCATTGGCCATTATGATCTTTCGTTCTGCTTCCCGCTTTTCTCTGTCTTTGACAAATTCCATACGCTGGGCTTCCTGTTCCGAATTGAGTTTTTCTTCAATGGCTCTGGACAGCCCAACAGGAAGCGAAATGGATTTCATAAGGACTTCCTCAATCTCGAAACCCTTTCCGTCCAGCACCGTCATCATCCTGGCTTTGATCTGCTTTTCGATTTCTGATCTTTTGGAACTATGCATGTCTTTGGCATCAAACCTCGCACAAATATCAGCAGCAGCAGAACGAAAAACGGGAAAAATCAATACATCCTCAAAATCTAGACCGACCTCCTGGATGACGGTTTTGAGCTTGTCGTTTTTCAACCGATATAAAATCGAGATTTCTGCCTGAACTGTGAGGCCTTCTCTGGATGGCAGGCCAAGTGTGGTGGCCAAATTGATCGTCCGTATGGGCGTTTTGATAATGGTGGCCAAAAAAGGATTGAAGAAAATGGGCCCTGGACCGTAAATTCTGTCTTTGATTCGACCTAGTTTTCTTTTTACGCCTACCTCATCTTGTTTGACAATGGTGCATGAAGAAAGGCACGCGACCGAAATGAATAACATCAAGATTTTTTTCATAGTTGCATTTTTTGTGCATTCTACTTGAAATCCTGGAGTTTAGTTGCCGTAAAACAAGGATCTTAATGAAAAATTAAGCTTTAAGACAAAGTGGAATTCTGGAAATCCATTCAGGATTTATCGCTTCCCTCCCCTGGAAATAAAACTATACATGGCAGGAATCACAAACAAGGTAAGAACCAGCGAAAAGATCAAACCTCCTATTATTACAATGCCAAGTGGAATCCGACTTGTAGCACCAGCACCAAGGGCAAATGCAATTGGCACAGCACCCAAAGCTGTGGCCAGGCTGGTCATCAAAATGGGGCGCAAACGGGCAGAAGCAGCATCCAAAACGGCAGGAATTTTTGCCAGACCTTGTTCCCGCTTTTGGTTGGCAAACTCCACAATCAGAATGCCATTTTTGGTTACCAAACCAAT
>Ga0105046_10020368_pt1 | contig 10036 bp, 6 predicted proteins | sample MAT03_FD_78385 | JGI IMG/M metagenome (GOLD analysis project Ga0105046, IMG submission 78385) | Freshwater microbial communities from Lake Fryxell liftoff mats and glacier meltwater in Antarctica - MAT-03 (megahit assembly) | ecosystem: Environmental > Aquatic > Freshwater > Ice > Liftoff... | reverse complement strand
CGCCGTCGATCGATGTCGGCGGCTCGATGGCCAAGGGCACTCTTGTGCGAGCCGGCTACGACCTCGACACCATCTGCTACTTCGCCAACGACGATGACGAAGCTGGAACCACGCTGCGCGAGATGCGGGACAGCGTCGAGGAAGCGTTGAAAGCCGAGTACGTCGTGAAACCGAAGCGATCGGCGCTGCGACTCACGGGGCGGAAGGCGGGAACACTTGCGTTCACCGTCGACGTCGTGCCGGGGCGCTACGTTGACGACACGCGACAGGACGTCTTCCTGTTCCAGGAGGCAGGAGACAAGGAGCGCCTGAAGACGAACATCCGGAAGCACGTAAGCCACATCAAAGGGAGCGGGCACATCGACATCATCAGGCTCGCGAAGGTCTGGAAGCTGCGCGCAGACCTCGGCATCAAGACCTTCGTGCTCGAGTTGCTGGTCATCGAGACCCTCAAGACCATGTTGGCCGCCGGCCTGGAGGTGCGGCTCGCGGCCTTCTGGCAGGCGCTGCGTGACGACATCGACAACCTTAAGGTCGAGGACCCGGCAAATCCGACGGGCAATGACCTCTCCGACATCTTCGGCGACGACGAGCGCGAGACCCTGTCAGCGGCGGCGACCGTTGCCCTCGACCTCGTGGACGCAGGCGACTGGGAGGCGTTGTTCGGCAGGCTTGGCACCGTGGAGGTGCCCGAGGACCGCGCCATCGTCTCGCCGCGCGCGTTGCTCGCCCTGGGCGATACGTCGCATGCCCATCAGCACACGTGGCCGGTGCATCGAGGCCAGGAGAATCAGGTCAGTCTGAAATGCCGCGCCTGTTCACGCCGAGGAAAGAGCTTCGAGTGGAAGAGCGACGGGGCACCCGTCACCGACGACACGAAGTTCCGGTTCGAAGCGACGACGAACGTGCCCACGCCGTTCGAGGTTCGCTGGCAGGTGGTGAACACCGGAGCGCATGCCGCCGAGGTCGGAGGGCTTCGTGGCGAATTCATCCAGGCCAAGACAGACCCGGGTGACCCGTCGTCGGGGCTCGTTCACCGTGAGTCGGCGTCATACACGGGCAAGCACTGGGTTGAGGCGTTCATCCTCAGGGACGGCGTGCTCTGGGCTCGGAGCGGGTGGTTCTTCGTGAACATCGTGAGCCGCAAGCGTCGGAGGTCGCTCTGGTCGTGGAGGAGCGGACGGTAGAGCACTCGCTCACGGGCGCGGGTGCTTTCGCGGGTGGCGCGCCTTCCTTGGCCGGCGGCCAGTTAAACAAAACCCAACCCGTCCCAGAAAAACGGGCCTCGCTGTTAAACGCTCTCGGTTCCTCTCTCCCCGCTGGCCAGAAGAGAGAGCGCGAACGCCGTCCAGAACGCCCCCATCGCGCCCTCCTTCACGCCCGCGGCGCTCTCTGCGCGAACGCTGTCCACGCGCGCCTCATGCACGCGAAGCGTCGAACATCGCGGAAACGTGGGGGAGAAACGCAACGGCCCCGGAGATCGCTCCCCGATGCCGCTGTTAAAAAGTGCGGGGTCGCGTTTCCGTGACCCCGCGTGAATGGCTCCGGAGGAGGGTTTCGAACCCCCGACCCGGCGGTTAACAGCCGCCTGCTCTGCCCCTGAGCTACTCCGGAATGGGGGTCGCGATTATGCGAAATCTCGGCCCCGAGTCAACACCTTGCGTGCAACTATCCTGCGCTTCCTGACGCCGTCGCCGAAGCGCTGACGTTCACGGATACGCTGACGCTTGTCTCAATCCTCGCGCTGGCCTTCACCGCCGACTCGATTCGGGCCGCCACGCAGCTCGCCAGATTGGCACCTTCCACGCCAGCGGATGCGCCGGCCTTGGCCACCTCGGCGCCTGCTTTGGCGGCTGCCAGGGCATTTTCGACCACGCCCTTGAGGCGATCCTTCATGCCGACCGACACCTTGAGGATGTTCGGGAGGTGCTTTTCAAGGCCGCTCTTGTAGCGGGTCGCAAGATCGGCGTCCGCAGAGGCCATCACGTTGACGACCACCTTGGGCTCCGTGCACGAAACTTCGGCCTCGACCTGAGCCTGGCAGCTACCCTTGCACTCGGCGCTTGCCGTCGGCGGCGTGACCTCGCCCGTACACTGCGGGGCCTTCATCTCGACCGAGCACGAGCCCGTGCACGTGCCACCGCATTCGGCCTTGGCCTTTAGCTCGCAGGTGCCCTTGCAGTCGCCCTTGCATGATCCCGAGGCGACGAGGTCGCAGGAACCAACGCACTTGCCATCACAGTGACCTTCCGTATTCGCGCCATCGCATTTGCCATTGCACGTACCGTCACACTTGCCGTTGAAGTTCGCCGTGCATTCACCGCGACACTGGCCTTCACAACGCGCGCCCGCTTCAACCGTACAGCTGCCCTCGCAACGTGCGGAACATTCGCCGGAAAGCTTGCCACCTTCGCAGGTAACCTCAACCTTGCCCGGATCAACTTCTGCACTGCATTTGGCCGCGCAATCCGCCATCGCACTCATCGAGGCGCTGCAAACCGGCCGCGTGTAAGCAACGGAAATTGCCGCCTTCGCGCCCACCTTCAAGCGCGCGTCGGTCAACGCAGCCTTCGCCGCATCGCAGGCTGCCTTCGCATCCGAGAACGAGCCACTGCCGCCCAGATCCGTTGCCATGCCCGCACACGCCGTCATCAGCTGTGCATCGATGTCGTTCGCCATCGTGCCCAGGGCCGCTGCCGCTTGCAGCGAGGCGCGCAGTTTCGAGGCAGAGTCGGCGGCAAGCTTGTACTTGCCGGCAAAGTCGATCTTGGCGACGCCATCGACCGTCTCGAAATCGCCGCATTGCCCCTGCGGCAGACCCCCACCTGGAAGTTTCAGTTTGTTGCAGCCCGTCGCAAAACCCAGCGACCCCACCAAAACACCCAGCCAAAGCACACGAGAAACGGCACGCATCGTCATCAGAAAGCCTCCAAGAATTGAGCCAGAGCCTACAGGGCCCCGGAACGTTCCCGGACGCTAAACCCACGCGGGCTCCAGTGCAACAGGCGAGCGGCGTTCTCGAAGTAGACCTTGTGTAAAACCGACTCCGGCAGCCCTACCCCGTCGATTTTCCACCGCCCCTGAATGGGCGTGGGGTGAAGAAACGCACGATCGGCCGTCTCGAAGTACCGATAAGTCGCAGTGAAAAAGCGATCCTCATCGGCAAGCGTTGCCGGCTCACTGCCGGTCGAGCCGTACATCATTTCTTCCTGGGTATCGCCGACGCCGGCATCGGTCCCGAACAAAATGCGATCCTGGTACTTGATGAAAAACGCGCGCATCGCGTCTTGCGGGTGGCGGCCAATTTCCGGAACGCGCGCCGCCGTGTCGATGTAAAGATTCGGATGGCTGTCCAGCATTCGTGACACAAGCGCGGGATCTTCGGGAGCGTTGCCGAAATGCACGCCAATGAAGATCGTTTTCGGATGCCGCCTGATCCGACGCTCGAACTGATCGTAAAGCGCTTGCCACGTCGGAACCGATTCGCCAAACATCGACCACCCCGGATGCGCGGTCAGCTCGTCCTGGCGCTCGTTGTTCGCATCGTTCGGCAACCAAAAGGCCTTCGGATCGCCCGTGTGAATCGCCACCGGCATGCGCAGCTGACCCGCCTTTTCAAACAGCGGATCCAGACCGGGATCGTCCACCGGCATCAACGTCTGCCCGTCGGGCATCGGATACCCAAGACCCAGGCCCTTTGTGATCTTCAATCCGACCGCACCAAGCTTGTGGCCGGCCTCCAGTTCATCGGCCAACACCTTGCCGTAGCCGGTCGGGGCCGTCCGCAGGGCACGCATGAAGTTCGGGGTCATGAACACCGCCAAACGACCTTTACTTTGTTTCGCCAGTTCGAGCTGCGACTCCAGCAAATATCGCGGCGGACCCGGATGCATGCCCGACAGGTTCACCGCCCCTGCGAGGCCCCACATGTCCATCAAAGACAAGACCTTCGGCATCGAATTGCCGCTCAGGTGCACATGGGTATCGATGCGCCAATAGTGACGGGCAACCGCAGCACGGACGTCAGGCTTTGACGGGGCGGATGACGAGGCCGGTGCAACGTCGTTCGACGCCGGCGACAAGGTCGGTCGGGTCTCAATGAAAACACCCACCGATACCATCAGCGCCGCCACGACGACCCCGACCACCGTTTGCCGTCTGACCGCCATGTTCGCGCTCGATCTGAAATCGTACTACGGCGCTGCCGGAGCCGGTTGTGCCGGGGCAGCACCGGTCGTAAGCTTCAAGCGTGTGGCGATTGTGAGGCTGAATTGCTTGCCGCGACGGATCCACGGATCGGAGGCACTCAACATCTGTTCATGTGACTCGAATCCATCCTTGCGAACCGAAAGTGCGTAAGGTCGAGCGATGTCGAACATACGACGCTCAAACGGCGTGGCGCCTTCCTTGACCCCGTCGATGTACACCTCGGCGGCACTCGGAACCGAGCGCACGCGCAGCCAGTGAACCACCTCGGCATCCGCCGAAACGGGACTGCCCGAGGCCGTCCAGTGCCCTGTGCTCGGTGCAACGGGCGGTTTTGCCGCGGGCAAGGGTATCCTGGGTGCAGGCGTTGGGACGGCAGCAGGCGTTGGCTCGGGCGCAGGCGTTGGGACGGCAGCAGGCGTTGGCTCGGGCGCAGGCGTTGGTTCGGGCGTTGGCGCGGGTGGATCCGAAGGCGGCGTCGCAGCCGGGACCGGCGCTACCGGCGGCGGCGCGAACGAGGAACCCTTCGTCGGAGGCTGATTGGGATCGTCCGCGACATTCGGACCGGCCATGAACTCGACATAGGCGTAGCCTGCTCCACCTAGCAACGCGACGGCTGCCAGTGCGATGAGTAGAGGCTTGCGACCCTTCGACGGCGGCTTGGCGGGGCCAACCTTCATGGCGACTCGACTTGCACCGGCCAAACCCCGTGAGGCTTGTTCAAGTTCGGACGAAGACGAGCTGACGGCAGCCACGAATGGCATCGACTGCTCCATCGAAACCGGCAATTCCTCGCCGTCGAAAAGATTGTTCAATTCGCCCGTCAGACGACGGTTCGGACCAAGGCCAACGGTTTGTGGCTCCTCGAATGCTGGCGTTTTTTCTTCCGGAGGCATCGATGACTCGCCCGCGGGCATCAGGTGGGCCAGCATGTCCATTCCGGAAGGCCTTGCGGGAGGAGAAACAGGTCGGACGGTTGCCGCAACCGGCTTTGCCGACGGTGCCGCCGCGACCGGCATTCCCTGGGCGGGAAGTGCCTGACCGCGAACCGTGGTCGTGCTGCCCTCTTCCAGCTCATCGTCATCCACCGCTTCGCCGAAGTCGAAGGAGGGGATGTTCTCCATGATTTCGGTGTGTTCCGAATCCCATTCAGAAGCAGCGGAACGACCGCCCGCAGCGGGTGCTCCTATCGTCATCATTCCGGCCACAACGTCGGTCGCCTGACCCGCAACCGCACCACGGGGCGCCGCAGCGGTGGGGGCCGCCTCGAATCCCCCTTTATTGGAGGGTGCGGTCGGAATTGGGTTTCGAGCAAACACAGCCCTTGGGGCGACCGGTGTTGCGCGACTCAACAACTCCTGGCTCGGTCCACCCGAGCGCGTCGATTCGCCCTTGTTGAAAGAACCGGCCGGACCTGCCGGAGGCGGCCCCGCTGGCATCTCCGCCCGGGCCGGGATTCCACCCTGCGGTGTGGGAGCAGGCCCCCATCCGGGAGGTGGAACGGCGGCCGTCGTTTCAGAGAAACCGTCACTCACCGCGGCCATGTTAAAGCCCGCTGGCGCACGACCTGCCACGGTCTGCACGCCCCGGGCCGGCGTGGGAGCGCGGTTTTGTGCCGACTCAGAACGATTGCCGGTGGGTCGCGCCGCGGGCGGAACATTCATCGCCACGGGCGCGGTGGTGCGCAAATCGTCGTCACCCGACGCAACCGGGCCTTCGGGAATCGGCGTTGGTCCACGCCCAACGGGCTGTCCGGCGCGTTCCCTCTTGGTCTTCTCGGCCAAGATTCGATTCAAGCGGACCCGGCTTTCATCGGTAATCTGGTCAAAACGAACACCCATGCCGGGGCTCGTCGAGGGCTGACGGGGATCGGGCTGGCGCACCCAAACCACGGTTCCGGAGCCAGTCAGCAGCGGTTCAGCATTGGAAAGCGAGAGATCGAAATTGATTTTGGCGCCAATCGCCAACGGATTTCGCGAGCGAATGAAGATCCCGCCGGGGCTCAGATCGCCTCCATAGCGTTCCACAAACGCGTCGTAGGTCTCGCTTTTGAACTTAATCTTCAGCGAAAGCGCATTGCCTGGCAGTTGACTCATGGTTGTTTTACTTGGACAGGCCCCCCCTGCCTCGAATCGAGAGTAATCTGAGGTTAACGCTCCGGCCCATGCCACTGCAACAAAACTGCCCCAATAAACCCTCGATTTCTCATGCCCTCACCAAAGGCGCAAAGGAATTGCGGATCCTATTCACCAGTCTCTGGGCGTTGTGCGCCTGTGTAGGACCAGCATCGGCAGCGGTGAAGGGTCCCTTGAGGGCGCCTCACGGGGCGGTCGCGTCCGAAAGCGCCCTGGCATCGCAGGCAGGCGCCTCATTACTGAAGGCCGGCGGCAACGCAATCGACGCCGCCTGCGCAACGGCCCTCGCCCTCGGCGTCACCAATCCGCATTCCTCGGGTATCGGCGGCGGCGGGTTTGCACTCGTTTACATCGCGAAGGAAAAGAAAACCTACGCGCTCGACTTTCGCGAACGCGCGCCGTCCGGCATCGACCCAAAGATGTTTTTCAGGGATGGCAAACCCGACCCAAAGTTGTCGCGCCAGGGTGGACTCGCCGTGGCGGTACCGGGTGAAGTGCTGGGTTTGTCCGAGCTCGTCAAGCGCTGGGGCAAGCTCCCTTTTGCCAAATGTGTTGCGCCTGCCGAAAAGCTGGCGCGGGGGTACCCGGCAACATCGGGTGCGGCGGGCATGTTCAACGATGTCTTCGGCAAATCGGCGTTTCTCGCCAAGGTTTATTCGAACAAGCCGCCCATCGCGGCCGGCATGATGTTAAAGCGACCGGGTCTCGCAAGCACCCTCGCTGCGATTCGCAGGTCGGGACCCGATGCGTACTACAAGGGCGCCATCGCCCGCGAGATCGTCGAGACCGTGCGCGCCGCAGGCGGCGTGATGACCGAGCAAGACTTGCTCAACTACAAGACCTCGGACCGAGTGCCGCTCGTGTTGACGTATCGAGGCCGACGGGTCTATTCCATGCCGCCGTCGTCCTCCGGGGGCATCGTGATCGCCGAGGCCCTGGGTATTCTGGAACGCAAGATCCCCGATCCGAAGGCCATCGGCCACAACTCGTCGGCGTATTTGCACGTGCTTGCCGAGGCGCTGAAGCACGGCTTTGCCGATCGCGCTCGCCACATGGGCGACACAGATTTTGTGGAGGTTCCGGTCGCACACCTTTTGGATCCGAAGTACCACGCGACGCTCGCGGCCAAAGTCGGCGAAACCGTACTACAAAAAGATCAATACGGCACGCCGGGCGCGAACCCCGATCCCCCGCACGACGGAGGCACCACGCACCTGTCCGTTATCGACGGCGAAGGCAACGCAGTGGCCCTGACGAGCACGGTCAATCTGTGGTTCGGCGCAAGCCTCGTCACCGCCAAAAGCGGCGTGGTGCTGAATAACCAGATGGATGACTTTGCGATCAAGCCGGGCGTCGAGAACGCGTTTCGTTTGCTTGGCACCGAAAAGAATGCCGTTGCCCCCAACAAACGACCCCTGTCATCGATGTCCCCCACCCTCGTGATCGACGACACGGGCGTTCGTGTTGCGGTTGGTGGCGCCGGCGGCCCCACCATCATCAGCGGTACCTTGCAGGTCCTGCTGAACATCGTTGATTTCGGTATGGACGCGCAGGAAGCCAGTGCCGCCCCCCGCATCCACCATCAGTGGATGCCCGAGACCCTTGCCCACGAGCCCGAGATCGTCGCCGATGTGGTGCAGGCCCTCGCCAAACGCGGCCACAAGCTGATCGAGCGCGGCCACATCACCAAGGTCAATGTGGTGTCCCGTTCGGAAAAAGGCATCGAAGCCGCAGCAGAATGGCGCGGCGAAGGCGAACCTGCGGGATACTAGGGCCATGACCACCCGACCCATCCGCAAAATCCTGATTGCCAACCGAGGTGAGATCGCCTGCCGCGTGATGAGGGCGTGCCGCGAGCTCAACATCGCCACCGTCGCGGTCTACTCCGAAGCCGACCGGGACGCGGTGCACGTTCGTCGCGCCGACGAGGCCGTATTCATTGGTCCTGCGCCCGCACGCGACAGCTACCTTCGGGCGGAGGCGATCCTCGATGCCGCTCGCCAAACGGGTGCCGATGCGATTCACCCGGGATATGGCTTTCTCTCCGAAAACGCCGAATTCGCCGAGGCCTGCGTGGCCGCCGGCATCGTGTTCATCGGACCGCCTGGCGCTGCCATTCGTGCCATGGGTGGCAAGACCTCGGCGCGTGAGTACATGCAAAAAGCCGGCGTTCCGGTTGTTCCCGGCGACAATGGTCCCGATGGCAAGGGAATAGCCTCCGTCGAGGCCGCGTTACAGGCTGCGGCTCGCATTGGGTACCCCGTCATGATCAAGGCAACGGCCGGCGGCGGGGGTCGCGGGATGCGCCTCGTTCACGAGGCAAGCAAGTTCGCGGCTGCCTTTGAGGCCGCGCAGCGCGAGGCCAAGTCCTCATTCGGTGACGACACGGTCTATCTTGAAAAAGCGGTCGTCAACGCGCGACACATCGAGATTCAAATCTTCGCCGATGCGTACGGAAACGTCGTACATTTGGGCGAACGCGATTGCTCGGTACAGCGGCGCAATCAAAAGGTGATCGAGGAATGTCCTTCGCCTGCGATCTCACCGGAAACACGAGAAAAGATGGGCGCGGTCGCAGTGCAGGCTGCTTCTGCGGTTGGGTATGTGTCAGCGGGCACGGTGGAGATGCTCTACAATTCGGTCACGCGCGAATTCTACTTTCTGGAGATGAACACACGCTTACAGGTCGAGCACGCGGTGACAGAGCTGGTCACGGGGATCGATCTGGTGCACTGGCAGATCAAAACGGCGGCCGGAGAAAAACTGCCGGTTACTCAGGCCGACATTCGACAACACGGCGCCGCGATCGAGTGCCGCATTTACGCCGAGGATCCGGTGAAGTTCTTGCCCTCCCCGGGCACGATCACCACACTGCGAACCCCGGCGGGCCCCGGCATCCGTGATGACTCCGGCGTCGAAGCAGGAAGCGTGATCTCAATCTATTACGATCCGATGATCTCGAAGCTTTGCGCGTATGGTCCGGATCGCGCGACCGCGATTGCACGGATGTCGCGCGCGCTTGATGAATACGACGTGGGAGGCATCAAGACCAACCTCGCGTTTCATCGACTGGCGATGACGAACGAGGCCTTTGTTCGCGGCGAATACGACACCGGTTTCATCGCGCTTCACAAGGCAAGCCTCACCCCCCCGCCTCCCACGGCCACGCAAAACCGAGATATCGCGGTCGCCGCCGCGGTCGTCGCGGCTGCCAGCTTGCAACCGGCAGCCGTATCACCAACGGCGAGTTCGGAACCATCGGCATGGCGGCAGGACAAGATGCCCAAATGACCGGGATCGACGACTTGCCCACCCCCGAAATACCCGCACCCGCTCAACGCAGCCCCGCACACGTCGCCTTCGACGAGGGCGACTGGCTGCGCGCGGGAAGGTTGGCCCGAGCTGAGGCGACGGATCCCTCAAATCCAGAGGCGCAGGCCGCCGCGCAGGCCCTCTTGCGCGCCCTGGATCCTGATCCATGGGTGGTACGAATCGCTGCGGCCGCCGTGGGGCTGCTTATCATCGTCGGCGTCACCTATCTGATGTGAATCGCTCGGCAAAAGGCGCTCCGTGCCGTCCGCACCGACGGAGCCATAGGATCTATGTGCTCCGCGGGTGACGACCATCCACTCGAAATTGGATTCCGATACCAAATTCCTACTGTAGTCGAACGTAGTCGAGAGCAGGGCCGCCGG
>Ga0105046_10020365_pt1 | contig 10037 bp, 9 predicted proteins | sample MAT03_FD_78385 | JGI IMG/M metagenome (GOLD analysis project Ga0105046, IMG submission 78385) | Freshwater microbial communities from Lake Fryxell liftoff mats and glacier meltwater in Antarctica - MAT-03 (megahit assembly) | ecosystem: Environmental > Aquatic > Freshwater > Ice > Liftoff... | reverse complement strand
TGCGCTAAGAAAAAAAATTCTCAAATCGCGCATGATTTTGGCGTTGATATCCATACTTTTACTAATTTTGGGTTAGAAATAAAAACCCAATTTAGTGATTTTTCTTAACTTAATGGGCGTGAAGAGAAGCCTGATTGTAGTTTGAAAAAATGTGCAAAAATTCGTGCAAACGGGCAGTAAAATGATAGAAAAAACAAACTTCAAAAGTTAGATGTAGGGTTTCAAGGTTTTACAGACCTTTGTCCATGTGAAAAGGGGCTTTTGTTTTTATTTGCAAACATTTGTGAAAGATAAAATGTTTATAACTTGCGTCATAATTGGCCCGCGAGTTCGTGTATCTCGCTCATTGTTTTATACCAAAAAGAAATCATATATTACCGTATGTGGCTCATTAACAGTGCTATTGTGTTAGGCACATTCCTTTTTATGGAGGGCTTTGCGTGGTTTACGCACAAATATATTATGCACGGTTTGATGTGGAGCTGGCACGAGTCGCACCACGTGCATCAAAAAAATTGGTGGGAAACCAACGACCTTTTTGGCATTATTTTTGGCATAATGGCCACCACTTTGGTGGTAGTTGGTGCCGAAATCTCCGCCTTGCGCCCGCTGCTGTACGTGGGCGTGGGCATTACGCTCTACGGTATTGCCTATTTTGTGTTTCACGACATCATTGTGCATCGGCGCGTCAAAATCAAATTCAAGACCCGCAATCGCTACTTGCAACGCATCACATGGGCGCACTATGTACACCACAAAGTGCACGAGCGCGACGGCGCCGAAGCGTTTGGATTTTTGTATGCGCCAAAAAAATACGAGAAAAAGTAAAATTGCGCAACTATCTTTTGATTTGCAGACCTAATACACTAATTTTATCAGATTAAAACCTGTTATCTTTTGTGCTTCATGAAGTGGCTTCTTACTTTTTTGTGGGCAATGCTTCTCGCGTTTTTGACGCGGGCGCAAGAGTATCCCCGCCGTGAGATTGACCTCAACGCTTTTATTCAAAATCTGCTGCCAATTCAAACCGAAAATCTCAATTATGACGACCTGTATGAGTCGTTGCTACTACTATACACCACGCCACTCGACCTCAATACCTGTAGCCGCGACGAACTTTCGGCTACTTATCTACTCAATGAACGACAACTGAATACTTTTTTTCAACACCGCCACCAACTGGGCAAGCTCCTGTCTATCTATGAGTTGCAGGCCATTGCTGAGTTTGATTTGCCCACCATTTACCGAATGTTGCCTTTTGTGCGGGTAGTACCCGAAAATAGGGCTTTGTGGAATGGCCTTAACAACCCCTCAGACCACTATTTTATTTTTAGAGCCGAACAAACTGCCGAGCAAAAGCGTGGTTTTACCGACAAAGCACCCGTATCGAGCGATAAGCAAGTGCAGCGGTTTGTGGGTAGTGCTGTGCAATGGTATGCCCGTTATCGCTACAGTCGTAGCCGCGATTTTAGCGTGGGTTTTACTGCCGAAAAAGACGACGGTGAGGCTTTCAGTTGGCAACCAAACAAACGCCAATACGGCCCCGACTACCTGTCGTTTCATGCGCAAGTACAGAACCGTGGGCGACTCAAAAACCTCATCTTGGGCGATTATCAACTGCAAATAGGTCAGGGCTTGGTGTACTCGGCGGGTTTTATTTTGGGCAAAGGCATGGAAACTGTTTACACGGTGCGGCGGCCTACCACGGGCGCGCGGCCCTATACATCGGTGGTAGAAGCAGGCTTTTTTAGGGGTATTACGGCTACCTACGCGCTCTCCAAGCGGCTCGAAATCACGGGTTTATATTCCAACATTTACCGCGATGGCTCCGCAAACAACTCCCAAAATGAATCGGCAGAAGACGTGGTGAGTTCTCTGCTGACTTCGGGTTTGCACCGTATTCCCAATGAATTAGAAAAACGGGCTAATTTGCGTGAGCAAAATATCGGGGCGCACCTGCTCTATCGCGGCCTTCGTGGGCAGTTTGGAGCTACGCTGCTGCATACTTCTTTTGGTAAAAATATTCAACGCCGCCAAGTACGCTACAACCAGTACGAGTTTTCGGGCTCAAAAAATCTGCTTTTGGGATTGCACGGAAGCTATTTGTGGCGCAACTTCAATTTTTTTGGCGAGGCTGCCCGTTCGCAAAGTGGCGGTGTGGGCGTGGTGGCGGGTGCTTTGGCGAGCCTCACCAAACGCTGGGACGCTACGCTGCTGTTTCGGCATTATGACCGAAATTTCCACAGCCTCTACGCTAACGCCTTTGGCGAAAACACCCGCAATAATAACGAAACGGGGCTATACATGGGGGCCAAGTATTTGGTTTACAAGAGACTAACCGCAGGCGCGTACGTAGATGCCTATCGGTTTGGCTGGTACAAATATTTGGTGGACAAACAACCCACGCGCGGCTTTGACTTTTTGTTGCAGGCCAACTATACCGTTAGCAAACGGCTGTCGTTTTATGCCATTTATCGCGAAGAACACAAGGAAAAAAACGTGCCTTCGCGGTTGTCGAAGCAAAAGTACGTGTCGGGTACGACGCGCCGCAATTTGATTCTTGATGCCCAGTACAGCCTGCCGAAGGTGTGGTCGTTTAGAACGCGGGCGCAAGGCGGCACGTTTGGGTATGCCGATTTTGCCAATTCAAAGGGCTGGTTGGTTTTTCAAGATTTTAATGCCGACTATGGCAAAATTGCCGTGAGCGGGCGCATCGCGCTCTACAATACCGACGACTACGACAGCCGCCAATATGCCGTAGAGCGTGATGTGCTGTATGCCATGTCACTGCCTGCTTATTTTGAACGCGGCTTTCGCAATTATATCATGGTGCAGTACGCGCCAAACCGCCACACCGATTTGTGGCTGCGGGTAGCCCGAACTGACATGCCCGACCGCACCAAATTGAGTTCGTACGTGGACGAAATCAATGCTTCGCACCGCACAGATTTTAAAATGCAGTTGCGGTATCGGTTTTGATTAAATTTACCGCATGAAAATTCTTTTTTGTACCAATGCCTTTGAGAATATTACCAATGGGCCCGTTCGATTTGCCAATATTATTTTGGAAATCAACGAATTGTACCCGCAGCACGAGCTACGAATCTTGACCGAAGATGTGTCCGAAAATCGTTTAGCGAAATTGCGCCATGTTCACAAAGTAAACGTGCATATTCCGCGTGTACTCAAACCGCTGGGACAGGTGCTCAGGTGGTTTATTTATTACCGAGAAATCAAAAAAATAGAAAAAAACTACAACTTTGACGTGCTGGTGTTTATCAACTCGTTCAATGGGCTGTGGGCCAGTTTTGTGTCAAGCAAGCCTACCGTAGGCATGATCAACGACGAAAAAAACATGCTCGCTACGTGGGCGAATTTTGAATTTAAAGCATTGTGGATCAAGCGTTTTGCGTTTCAAATTTTTGAGCGTTGGTCAGCATCGCGGCACAAATTGGTCATTGTCAATTCTGAATTTATGCGTCGGCGCGTTTTTCAAACCTATCAATTGCCGCCCCAAAAGGTTGTAAAGCTTTACAAATCTATTCCACTTTCGGGAATTGAATTTAACCCTAAACGCGCCTTTGAGAACCCCATTAAAATACTTTTTGTAAAGGCTGACTACTTGGTGGGGCAGCTGCCAGTGTTGGCGCAAGCCCTCAAAAGTTTGGACGAATACCATTTTTTGCTTACCGTAGTTGGGCCTGAGCCGTGGTTTGAGGCGCATTTGCGCGCACTTTTTGTGCATATCCCCAACATTACCCTCAACTACGCGGGGGCGCAGCCACAATCGCGCGTGTTTGAATACATGCGGGCATACGATATTTTTTGCGTGCCATCTTATACCGAAGCTTTTGGCGTGGCCAATATTGAGGCACTGGCGCACGGTATCTCGGTGGTAAGCACCCATGTAGGCGGTATTCCTGAGGTAATAGACAATGGCCGCAACGGCTGGCTGGTGCCGCCCAGCGATAGTGTTGAGTTAGCGGCTGCGCTCAAAGATTGTATCAGCGACGCTTTGGAACGAAAAAAACGCGCTGAAAACGGGCGAAAGTTTATCGAAAAGTTTTCAAAAGACGAAATGTTGGCCACCTTTGTAAAAATGCTACAACAGGTTTATGCAATGGAATGATATTTTTCAAGACCGCACGGGCCATCGACGCTGGGACTGGCACGTGGCCTTTTTTTTCTTAAACGTATTTTTGGTGGTTTATGGTTATAGCCTCCGCGAAGGGGCATTTCAGGCCATAAAGGCTTTTCGGACGGTGCTGGTGGTGGTGTCGTTGGGAGCATTGTTTTTTCAACAAGGAGGCAAGTTTGTTTTTGACAAGCACAAAAATTGGGTGCTGTGGGTATTTATTGGCCTCAACGTACTGGTCTTGCCGTTCAGCGTCAATTTTTTTAGAAGCCTCGAACGGCTTTCGGCGTGGTTGCCTTTTTTGATTTATGCCAATTATTTTGTGGTCTATCTTTTTACGCATTACACCAAAGACGAAGCGCAGATAAAGCTGCTGCAAGTTTTCAATTTGGCCTATTTTTATCCCGTTTTAGTGCTGTTTTTTTACGGCGTAGTGTTCAGTGCCGAAAATATTTACGGGCAAAATATCGGCGCATACAAAGCCAACGTGCTGGGCTGGGCGTGCGGTATGTTTGTGCTTACGGGCTTCGACCTTTATGCCAACCGCCCCATGGCCAAGTGGTTGCGAAATGTTTTTTTTATCGTGGCTATGTTGACGCTTTGGGGCATTGTCTTGACAGGTTCGCGGAGTACGTATATTGCCCTGGCGGCGGGGGCTTTGGTATTGGTGCTGCGGAGCCACCGCATTTCTTTTCAGCTCAAAATAGGAGTTACGCTGTGTTTGTTGGCTTTTGCTTATTATATCATCACCAGCCCCGACTCGGTCATAAATCTGCGGGCGCAATATGCCGATATTCGCCAGCAAAAGGGAGAAATCCGTTTTGAGCTGGCACAACGCGCCACCGAACTACTGCTACAATATCCGGGTTTGCTATTTACAGGTTTTGGATTTGACAATTTTAGGGCGGGCTTAGAAACCTACGGCGGCATCAAAACCGACCTCGCCTCGCACAACTCTTACTTGGAGTTGTTGTTTGGCAGCGGCCTTTTTGTTTTTTTGTTTTTTATGATATTTTTTGCTTTCAACGCGTTGCGCAAGTACGTTGTCTTTGACAGCCAGCAATTTGTGTGTATGCCTATGCTACTTATTGTGCCTTATTTTGAATCTAATTTGAACGCGGGCCAGTTTCTGTTTTTTCCGTGGATGACCTTCTTGTTTTACTACGTCCACGTTACTTCGTGGCAACGGCACGTTGCCGATATGCCGCAAAGGGCCAACGGAAAGCCTGTTTTAAATTACCGATAGTTGAGCATTTTTTGGTACGTATCGGCTATTTGCTGGGGCGGTTTATTTTGTCGAAACGAAATCATGGCGCGTAAATTGGCCAGTTGCACGCGCAGCCAGCTATTGGTTTGGTATTTGCGTGCCGACACCAGTACCGATTTTGGAATGAGCTTGAACAACGCCCGATTTTTGGCCCAAATACGCCGAATTATGTCGTAGTCTTCCATGATAACGTAGTGTTCATCAAAGCCACCTATTTCGTCAAACAACGCCCGCGTGATAAACAACGTTTGGTCGCCACCGCGAAAGGTTAGGGCGTTGAAGCGGGTAAAAAAACTGTTGATTTTCAAGATAAAATCGGGCGAGTCGAACCGAAAACGGTAGCAGCCCGACTGGTAGCCGTTGGTCAAGGCTTCTTGAATGTCGTTTACAAAACCTACGGGCAGGTGGCAATCGGCGTGGACAAAATGCAGCACGTTGCCCAAAGCCATAGACGCGCCGTAGTTCATCTGAGCGGCGCGGCCTTTTTTGGGCGAAACCACAATTTTTGCGCCGGCCTTTTGAGCTATTTCTAGGGTTTTATCGGTGCTGCCGCCGTCGGCTATTATTATTTCTGACGGAATCAGTTTGGCTTTTTTTTGAATGTCTTTGATTAATAGCTCGATGCGCTCTTGTTCATTGAAAGTGGGAACAACAATTGAGATTCGGTAAAGTTTATGCATATTTCAAAAAATTAAAACGCTTCGCCAATGGTAAAATAAACGTTGCCACCGTCGCTACCAATGGCATAATCAAGGCGAATATTAAGGTGGTCGCGGCGGTTGGCCGTAAAGCGTAGCCCCGCGCCGTAGGCATACTTTGGGTCGTTCCACCTCACAAAGTCGCCTTGGTTGCCCAGCCACGCCACCGACCCCAACGCCACTGCCCCCAGCCGTTTGTACAACGGAAAGCGCAATTCGGCTTGGGTTAGTACGGCATTGTCGTCGCGAAAACGGCCTTGGTAGTAGCCCCGCATTTTTTTCGGGCCGCCCAGTTCGGTAAGCATATTAAAAGGGGCGTTTCCGAGGGTAAAGTTGGTGAATAAATTTCCCGCCAGTACGGTATTTTTGCGCAATAATTGGTAGCCCGACACATCGAGGCCGAGGCGGTCGAAGCTGACATTGCCCCCCCAAAAAGGCCGATTGTTCAAGTAAGTTACATCTATGACCCAGCCGCGCGTAGGAAAAAAAACTTGGTCGCGTTTGTCCCAAAACACGCCCAGCCCTACCCCCGAAGTACGGCTGCTGAGGCCGCCAGGCACGCGCCCTTTGTCAAAAAGTCCGTTGGGTTCGGTTTGGGTAATGTCGTATTGCTCAAACTGATAGCGCAGCCCCACGTATAAATTGGGTTTAACTTGCCGAAAAAAATTGAGCTTAACCCGTGGGAAATCCACCCCGTACAGCTCGCGGGGTGGGCTTTGTTGGCCAACGCCAAAATAATAAAAATTGTACCGAAAATAGCCTATTTCTCCGTAGGCATAGTAGCGGTTGTTGTCGTAAAAAACCTGAAAAGGGAGATACGCAAGCGACTGTTTGTTTTGGGTATAAGCCAAGCCCAGCGTAAGTTGTGAGGGCTTGGCCCAAGCCGAGTCGCCTTTGAAGCGCACCGTAGCCGTGAGGGCGGCTCCAAACGCCCAGCGCGTTTCGGGCGTATAAAAAACCACTGGGAAAGGGATGATTTTGAGGCGTTTAAGTGGCTTTTCTTGGGCAAAAACAGTGCCAAAAAATAGAAATGCCGCTAAAACCAATGGCCTAAAACCGCCAAAATAACCTAAAAATTTATCCAGTAGTTTGTTCATAATGCGTTAAATATTTTAAAAATTACGACAAAACTACCCACATGGGTTTAATTGGTAGCCCATTTTTTTGCCAATTGACAAATAAAATAAGTAGCAAAAGGCGCTACGGCTACGTCAATGGTATAATGAACGTGCTGCACCAGCACCAAAATACCCACCGCCGTGGCACAAAGCCCGACGAATAATTTTTCGCGGAATTTCTCCAATGAAAACGCAAACAAGAAAACCGCCGAAGTATGCCCCGAAAAAAACAAATCTTTGGTAATAAACTTGTTGCCATAAAACTGATTGCTAATTGGGTCGGCCAGCTCAATGAGTCCAAGCGGCGCTTCGAGCGGGAAGAGCAAAATCGTGGCCATGCGCGTGTAGGTGAGTAGCGCGTAGCCTGCCAAAAGGGGAACAGCCAACAGCGGCTGATGCACCACGCGCCAAAGCATAAACAAGCCCGTTCCCCAGAGGAACCCAAAAACCCATTTGGACATGTCGTAGGCTGGAATTTGAGCCAATGACCAGTCGTTCAATAAAACGCCCGGGCGGGCTTCGATAAAATCGAAAAAAAAAGGCAAAATGCCCAAAGCCAACAGCGATGCCGAAAAAGATTGAAAGAATTTTTTGCGAAAAACGGGATTTTGCCAAGCCAACTGCCAGGTACTGTAATCAGTGTCTAAGGTTTGTTTCATCTAAATATTACAGCCAATCGTACATTAAGTCATCAAAGTGTTTCAATCTGCAAACTTACGGTAAACTTTTTTTGTTTAATAATTATGAAAATATTCATCAAATCACTCATTTTTGGTACGTTCACCTTGGGCGCGTTGTCGTCGTGTGGGCAACAACAAGATGCCAACAAACAAAAAGCAATGGAAGATAAAGCGGCACAAAAGCCTGAATTAGAATTGGCCACGTTTGGTACGGGCTGTTTTTGGTGCACCAAAGCCCAGTTTGAAATGCTCGACGGCGTAGAATCGGCGGTGTCGGGCTATTCGGGCGGGTTTATTGCAAACCCCACCTACGAAGAAGTATGCGGCAAACAAACAGGACACATTGAGTGCGCCCAAATTTTGTTTGACCCCAAAAAAATTTCTTATGTAGATTTGCTCGAAGGTTTTTTTCGCAGCCACGATGCTACTTCCAAAGACCGCCAAGGCAACGACGTGGGGCCGCAATACCGCTCGGCCATTTTTTACCACAACGACAACCAGAAAGCCCTCGCCGAAAAGGCCATCAAAGAACTTGATGCCTCGGGAGCGTACAGCAAGCCCATTGTAACCGAAGTACGGAAGGCCGAAAAATTTTATAGAGCCGAAGAATACCACCAAAACTACTACGCCCAAAACCCGTATCAAGGCTATTGCTCGTTTGTGGTAGCGCCCAAAGTAGATAAGTTCAAAAAAGTGTTCAAAGAGAAGTTGCGGAAAGGGATTTGAGACTTTCCCGTTGCATAAAGTTAAAAACACTTTGGCAAATTATTTCCGAAACAAAGAATAGGAGGTGCTAAATTGAACCGACGAAAACCGATGGTGAGATACAGAAGCCGCTGGCGGTGTTATTCTCATACTTGGCGTGAGCGTACCATAAGCTCTCAAGCCAAGCCCCTCGTCTAAATCTAAGTCTATTTCTTCTATTTTAACATTGGCAAAAAATAGGTATTTCCTTTGTACCTTAACTGCACCCAGTTGTCGGCTACTGTAATTTGACTAAATTTCTATAACGGTACTCCTAAGCCAAAGGCCAATTGTATCGCCTGCGTAGTACTAGTAATAATACTCTTTATAGCTATTGACAATTCTACTTTGCGCGGCGATTCGTATTTAATACCACAAACTGGCAGTAAACCAAAAGTATTGTTATTACTGGCCCTCTCTAATACAGTGTTGTTGGAAAAAGCTACTTTATCGTTTATTTTCTCATTCAGATGTATAAATCCTACTACCTACAAAAGGCTGATAACTACCTCGTTGTCTAAAATAGTGCTTGATACTTAGACCATTGACAAAAATTTGTTTTTGTTTACCTAAGCCATGAAATAGAGGATTTCCATAACTATCAATTTTATTGTTAGTTATGGCATACAAGTATTCATAATTAAGATAGAGATTTGATTTTAGCCTGTAGCCAATTTCAACATTTCCAACATTCCCTACTGTCATAGGCGATAAATCAGCGAAAGAACCAAACGAAGCTCCTACTTTAAAGGCTTGCGCAATAGACGTAAGACAGCACCCTAACAAGAGTGCTGCCGTTATCACAGTTACTTTATTCATTAAACTTTAGTTTTAAATCTGAAACTACTTTCATACATTTGATAATTCGACTCCTCTTTATGTATGGTATAAGTACCCATATCATCACCATCATTTCCCTTATTTGCCCTTGGTTTTATCATAGAAATCAAGGGCGCAAAAAATAACCAAGGTTTGGATTAGTACTTCGCTTCCAACCCCCGCTTTTGCAAAATGGCTGTTGGCAGAGGTGTTTAATTCTCAAAACTCCCTGTTTTAAATTCAATTCCCCTCAAATTATACTTAATAACTCCATTTTCTTTAGCAGTTAAATCTAAAGTTCCTTTGACTATCTTTTGGTTTTTTTCAATATATTTTTCTTGAATATTTAACGTTCCTGAAGTTTCATAATTTTTCCAAATTTGATCAGATTGTTGTTGGCCAGCGATCACTGGCCCGATTACTTTTTTAAATTCGACTCTATTAAGTGGCAGGTTTAAGTAGTTAAGTATAAATAAACGACACTTTTTTTAAAATATGGCTAACTTTGCTTCATGTTACATATATCAGATCTTCCTTTGGAAGAAAAACAGACTTTAGAATCAGGAAAGCAAAATG
>Ga0105046_10020363_pt1 | contig 10037 bp, 9 predicted proteins | sample MAT03_FD_78385 | JGI IMG/M metagenome (GOLD analysis project Ga0105046, IMG submission 78385) | Freshwater microbial communities from Lake Fryxell liftoff mats and glacier meltwater in Antarctica - MAT-03 (megahit assembly) | ecosystem: Environmental > Aquatic > Freshwater > Ice > Liftoff... | reverse complement strand
TAATAGCTCCAAGCTCCTACAGAGCTAATAGCTCCAAGCTCCTACAGAGCTAATAGCTCCAAGCTCCTACAGAGCTAATAGCTCCAAGCTCCTACAGAGCTAATAGCTCCAAGCTCCTACAGAAACCGAGGAAGAATAGAAAATCAAGTAGAGAGAAAAAGAGCAAGTAAAGTAAAGAAGTGACCAACCCTTATAACGGCAAACTAAATCAACCGAGAATGCAAGAGAGCGAACTCAGAGCACTCGATTTGGCAATTCAGGAAAGCAAAGGCCGCTGCCATTCATGCATGCACTGCCTTGAATTCAAAATGCCATCGGAAACTCGCTACTGGTGCCGCTCCTTCAACTATGAAATGAAAGAAGAAAGACGTCAAGAAGTTCAAGGCTGCCCGCGCTGGAGACCAATGAATCCCCACCCAGAAAAAAGAATAACCGGAAATCTAAACATAAACGATCCAATCGTCAAAGAATTAATTGAACGCGAAGATAGACTTTTCTGGAAAATAAAAGAACACTTAAAAAGCAATCAGCTAGATATGAAAACAATGATCATCATTGCCAACCCAAGCGGACAAGAAAATAATGATCTAAGCTGGATCGAAGAACTAGAAGAAAAATTTGCAGGAGAAGAACCCGGACAAATCGATCCGGTAATTGAAGAACTACGAAATTTTGGCTACACGTCCCTAGCCCTACTAATCGAGCAAACAATCGGAAAGCAAATCATCGGCAGAAAGCAAACGCAAAACAAAGCGGAAGCAAAGCAAAAATTGAGCAAAGAAGCAGTCAAGAATTTTGGAAGAGAGCGTGCTCTAGGCTAAAATCCTCTCAATTAGCAACCCGGTTACAGAAAGCAAATTCATGAATCTATGCAAGAAATAGGAGATAAACTTCGCTACAAAAAAATTGGCTCAGGAACAGTTATCGACATTGTCAGTCGTAAGTTCTGTGGGCAAGACCGCCAATTCATAGTTATTGAATTCCCGCACAGAGCAATGAAAGCCCAGCTACCGGCCGGCGACCCAAAGATAACAAAAAATCTCTTTCCGGTTACAGAAAGAAAGGCACTCGAGGCGATGATTCAGCATATGCACAGCCAAGGAAAGCTTTTAGCAAGAACTTGGAATATCCGCAAGGAAGCCGGCGAAGAAGTGATTAGCGAAGGTGGACCCTGTGAGTGGATCGAGCTCCTTGGTTCTTACTCAGTTGCCAAAGGAGCGGGAGTGCCAATCACCGCCTCCGATAAAACGCTTGTTGAAAATCTCATTGATCTGATCGCTGCTGAGTTTTGTTGCGCAAGTGGAAAAAACTTCGAAGAGAGCAAAGAGATAATCGGGCTATACTACGAAGATGCTGCAAAAAAGATCAGTCAAACTGACTATCAGGCTGAACACTTCGAAACGATGGAAGCAATTCCAAAGCTAAAGCGCCCGACAACCCTCATTCGCGCCGAAGGCCGATTGCGCAAGTTTGCCAAACCAATCGCAGTCAGCTAAGGCCTTCAATCACTATTCGACTCGAGAGACCCGCCCCGGAGATCGAGCCAAGCTCAAGATCAGCTACTCAAGCGTGCGTAGAGTGATAAAGTTCGTCCCCTCAACCTTGCCTCCAGCGCCAACGCTGATCACCAGCCTTACTCCCGGACTAAATTCGTATTTGACTCGTGCCGCAGCAAGGCAAATATCAACGAGTTCAAATGGATCATCTTTGACAATTTCCGGAATTACGCGACTGTCCAGGCCCCACTCAAGCGCCATTTGTGCCGCAATCGTCGCCGAGTTTGAAAGAGCAAGAACTGGCCGGCGCGGTCGAAAACGACTTGCAGCGCGGCCGGTTGAACCACTTTCAGTTGGAACGACAATGCAATCGGCCTGACTATCTCGCGCAAGCGAAACTGCGCTGTGCATGATTGCAAAATCACGGGAAAGCTCGCCTTCAAGATCATCATTTCTGAAAACATCACTCTCGGTCTCAGCGGCAAGGATAATCTCCGCCATTGCCGCAACCGCAGCGATTGGATTCGCTCCAATCGCCGTTTCTGCCGAGAGCATTACCGCCGACGTTCCGTCAAAAACAGCGTTAGCAACATCAAGCGCTTCGGCTCGAGTTGGTTGCGGTGATTCGATCATGCTTTCGAGCATCTGAGTTGCCGTAACAACGAGCATGCCGAGTCCGCGCGCCTTGCGAATAATTTTCTTTTGCATCAGTGGAACGGCAGCAATTCCGGCTTCAACTCCATAATCACCGCGAGCAACAAGCAGTCCATCGGCAGCAGCACCGATTTCGGCAACATTATTCAGCGCTTCACTGTTTTCAATTTTGGCAATTAGTCTTGTCTTTGCCGCTGGATCAATCTCGAGCATTGCCGCTCGAGCAAGCTGAACATCTTCTCGGCCGCGAACAAAGCTCAGGGCAATGTACTCAGCACCAATTGCCAGGGCGGCGCGAAGATCCGCAAGGTCTTTGCCAGTCAGCCCAGCGCGGCCGCTCCGAGTATTTGTTACTGCAAAGCCCTTTTGCGAAGAAACCGGGCCAGCACTAACTGCCCGGGCCCGGAAGCCGCTTTCGCTGTGCTCAGAGAAAGAAAAGCGTGGATAACCGTCGCCAATAATGATCTCTGAATCATCAGTCAGGGTGATATCAATCTGATCAAGATCAATCGAAATTTCACCAGTCTCCGGATCAGAGCCAACAAAATGGAATTCTTCGCCGGGGCCGACATCAATCGATCTCATATTGCCAAGACGCAACTTCGGCCCCTGCAAGTCGAAAAGAACGGCAACCGGCCGGCCGGCCTGATCAGAGGCTGACCTAGTTGCTCGAGCAAGCTCAGCCATCTGTTCATGATTCGAGTGGGAGCAGTTGATCCGGGCACAATCCATCCCAGCATCAATCATCGAGACTAAGTCAGCCTGAGCAGAGGATGCTGGCCCAAGTGTCGCGATAATTTTTGTTCGGCGTGGATAGCAGATCAAAGGATACTGAAGCAGGCAGCCCGTTTGCAAAGATCTTTTGGCAAGCTTGGCGCCAGCGCGCCGGAGTTAGCTCTTTTCCGGAAAGGAGCGGCTGCTGAAGATAAACTAGAACAAGTGAAAGAGCTCAAGACAATTTCCTGCCCCTGCTGCGGCGAAGCTGAAGTCGTTGAAGGAACATTCTCAAATCGATCCGGCTATCAAAGTCCGCTCCCGGCCGAGATGTCCGGAACCCGCCAAGACGCTCTTGCCGATTGGCTCCGGCACGCAAACGACCGCTTTTATTGCCAGATGGAATGCCCGCTACCCCTTGCTCGAGTTGATTCACCAATCATTGTTACCGCTTGGGTTGAGATCAGCCGCGACACGGCGACAATGCTGATCGATGCCGAAGGTGATCATTGCATCACCGGCAGCGGTCATCTCGCCAGCGACATTCCCGGTTTTGAGGGAAGTATCGCCGCCAGCGTCAAGTTCGTCAAGATGGGCGAGCACACTGCGAATATCGTTGAATGCAATGACAATCGTCTTGATTTAAATGCAAATCTGGACCACACGGAAATGCTCGCTCTCTATCGGCGCACCTGGGGCAACCCGAACCCACTCGTAGCGGCCGATCCGGCCCTGCGCAAGACAATCTTCGAGCATTACCAGACAGTCTTCGAGCGGAAATTCATTCGCCGGGACACGCCGGTCCCCGATCCACTCGTTGGTAGCCCGGCAACTGAAATTGCCCTTGCTCCGCCGATGGATTCCTGGGACGAAGTTATCGTTGGCACAATCGGCTACTCAGAGCCGGAGACAACCAACTTACCACCACTTGAAGTCGTCGCCAGCTTTAACAATCCCTCTGAAGAGCTCCTCGATGTTTTTGGTCAATTCGGCTATATTTCTCGTTCATTCCGCCCCGAGTACCCGTTTCTCGGCGCGCTCGTCCATGAGCAGAAGTTGATTCCGGGTAGTAAGCAGATTTCAACCTGGGTTCTCGGACCGGTGCAAAAGATTTCAGACGAAGAGGCAATCGTCAGGGCTGAGGAGGAAGATTCAGCGCTGATGCTCATCCAGGCCTATCCAATTTATCAGTCAGAGATTCAGCTCGCTGCGAATATTGGCGTCCGCCGACTTGTGAAAAGAATCGTTGAAGAATGTGATGTAAGTGACCTGAATCGGGCCGAGCTTGAGCCCGAAGCCGACACCGAGGAGATTTAGTAAAGCTAATTTGGGAAATTTTTCTTGATATCAACGTTTCCTCTCGGATCAGCTATGCGATAAGCTGGTTTTGGCGCGCGGAATATCTATAATCAGGAAGAGATGGCAAAGGCTGACGAAGAATGCGTTACAGAAACAATAGTTGCCCGGGCCAAGGGCGGAGAGGTCGTCGACCTGAGCGTCAGCCCCGAGCAAATCAAGGCGCTCGCAATTCGCCGGGCCTATCTTGAGCGAATCATCAGCGATCCAAAGCAAATTCAGTTGCTTGATCAATTTTCGCTCGCCGATATCGATGCGAATCCAGAAATGCTGATAACGCTCGGCATTAACAAGATTGATCAGCAGACCTGGGCCGAGTTTCGGATGACAAATCAGTTTACTGAAATTGAGCCAACGATTGCCGCGCTAATTCCCGGTTCAGACCCGGCAAGCGCGCTTGACTGGTATCTCGGCTCGGCAAGCTTGATCCGCGAGCCAGAGGAAAGCTGCCCAGGAATCAGCGCTGCCGCTGCCTTTATCTCGGAGAAGATTTCTGCTTCTGAAAAAATTGCTCTTTTCGGTGACTACGATGTAGACGGATTGACCGCTGTCGCCTGTCTTGAGGATGCAGTCCGTCCCTATGACTATCAATTTCATGTCGGTCATGCGAACGCTGCCGAAGGCTTCGGCCTGAGTGAACGCTTTGTCCGCGAGGCGGCGGCCGCCGGCTGTACAACGCTAATCACAGTTGATTGTGGCAGCGCGAGCGTTGCGGCTGTTCAGCTTGCTCAAGAGCTTGGCCTTGAGGTTGTTCTCAGCGATCACCATCGGCCCGCCCCAGATAATCCGGCTGAATTTCATCTCAACCCGCAGCTACACGGAAGCTCAGACAATGTCGGTGCTCAGGTCGCCTGGAAGCTCGGAGCGGCAATCCAGCTCGCCCGAGAGGGGCTGGTTCGCCCCGAGCACTACGAGCGGGCCCGTTATCTGGCCGGCCTCGGTTGTTTTGCCGATTTTGGCTCGGTTGTTGATCCCGAGAATCGAGCCTTTATCGTCGGTGCTCGCGAGCACGCTCCAGTCGGCATTGTTGCAATCGCCGAACATTTTTCGGAAGACCCAAGCGCGCCCGGGGATATGTGGAAGACTCAGGCGTTAATGAATCTTGGGAAGCGCTCGAGTTCGGTTGATTGCGCTGATGTTGCAACAATTATTCGCGCCCGGAGCGACGCTGACCTCGTCGCAGCCGGACCGGCAATTGAGCGACTGGTCGCTGCTGATCAGCGCCTCGCGGACGCGAACAAACAAGCAAATGAAATAATTAATTCAAGCAATCCAGCCGCCGAGCGCGACCCGGAGACCGGACAGACCATTCGCCATCAGCTCGATAAATTTTTTGCAACCGCAGTGATTGAAGATTCAGAAATTTCCGGCGCGAGCGGCACGCTTGCCTCAAAACTGGCAAACCGGACCGGCAAGCCGGCGATTGTCTTCGTCCGTCAGGGAAATGATCGACAGGGCGAGCCAATCTACAAGTTCTCCACGCGTCGAGCGAGCGGTCAGCAACAGCTGCTCGGCCAGGCACTTATCGACAATCCAGAGATGCGCGCCGCCTGCGTTAGTATCGGTGGTCATCCGCAAATTGTCTCCGGGGTTTGCCGTGCCGATTCTATTGAACGGATCAGCGAAATTGCCAACCGCTGGGCGAGTCGAGAAAAGAATTTTTATGATGACGCAAAGTCACCTGCAGAGCCAAAAAATATAACAAACAAGAAAAAAATTCCGCGAGTGAATGAGCGCCGAGTCGATCCAGGAAAATTTACCAAGCTCCTCGGCGACGCCAAGCAAGCGGGGCCTTACCGACCAAACGTCGGGCACTATCAACCGACGATTAGCGTTAGCGGACAAATTGAGAATATTCAAACGACTGACTGGGGTAGCAAAATCGCCGAGCTTGTTCTTGCTGACGGATCTCGGCACCGGGTCGGGCTCGACGCAAAGCTCACCGAGCAAGATGTTCTCGGAATCCAAGCTGAGTTTGTTTGTCAGATCGGACTCCGGGATCCCTACTTGACTAGTATCTACCCCAGCTAACTCAAGCGACTCGCCTACTTGCAGCCAACCGCAAGCTCAATCATTTCTTCACTGGTCAGCTGATTTGCAAGCGTGTTTGTAATCCAGGCAGCGCGGCCGCTGTCAAGCCAGGAAATCATCCGAATCGTCTCGCCTTCCCAGTAGATCTGGTAGGTGCGGCCATTGATTTTTACAGCGTCATTCGGAGCGTCAAGAATCGGTGCGGCGAACCATGGCGTCCACATCCAAGTTAGTGAAACCCCAGAGCTCTGCGTTGCGTAGGCAGAAAGAGAGAGCTTGCCGTTTAGCTTGTACTGACGAACAGCAAGCTCCGGCCAGGAAAATCCGCTCGGCAGGCTTTCGGGAATGCAATGCTTGAACGGGCTTTGGCTAAGGAGCCGCCCCGGAGGAGCAACCGGACTAAACTGGAAAATATTCTTCTTCTTTTTCCTCGCCGAATCAACTTCTTGCTTGCTGCTCTTCAGCTCGGCGAGTGAGCCAAATATCTCCGCGAAGCGATCGGCTCCAAGTTCTTTTGTAACCGCCCCGGCAAGAAGCAGCAGCGCCGTTTCTGATTGGGAAGAGACCGGCGGCCTTGGCTTATTTCGCTGCTTGCTGAAGAGTTTTTCCGGATTGTCCCAAGCGCGAACAACATCATTTTTTTCATCGTCACTAACAAGCAGGACTGATGCCCCGTTAATGCTCGTGCCTTCGCCCGGCATGACAAAGCGAGCGATTCGCTCGGCGCCGACATCTTTCATCGTCATTGCCAGGTTAATTGCTTCACGAGTATCAATATCTGAGGTCGTTCCTTCGGCGATCACCTTGACTAGCTGACGAATTTCTCCAATGTTGTCAAGATCTGTTTTACCGCGCAGCTGGCGGCCGACCTCGCGGATAAAGAGTTGCTGGCGGGCGGCGCGGAGAAAGTCTGAGTCGAGATGGCGGAAGCGAACAAAAGCGAGCGCGTCTTCTCCGCTAAGGCGCTGATAGCCATGATCAATGTCGATGGAAGCCCAGTTATTCTCTGCCTGGCCATCGTTGTAGTGGTAATAGTCTTGGTCAATTGGCAGATAGACTCCACCAATTTCATCAACAACGCCAGCAAAGCTACTGAAATCAACCTGAAAGAAGTGATCAATCTTTACTCCAAGCCACTCGCGCAGAGTTGCGATCAGCAGGGGGGCCCGGCCGTAGGCATAGGCAGCATTGATTCGATCCTCTCCATAGCCCGGGATCGGCACCCAGAGATCGCGCGGAATCGAGAGAATTGAGACTGCTTTTTGTTTTGGATAGATGCGAACAAGCATTGTCGTATCCGAGCGGCTACTTGTCTCTCCGGGCCGAGCGTCAGAGCCGACGAGCAAGTATGTTTTTGCCTCGCGCAGACCCGGAAATTGATTGCGCGGCTCCTTGCCGAGCTCCGGCCGAACCGAATCAATCACTTGCTGCTTATCGCCGGAGTGAAATTCGCTGACAATCTGATTTGTTTCGTAAAGGAAAATTGCAATCAGCCCGGCGCCGGTCAGGGCGCTGACTCCGACGGCATAGAGCAGCCAGCGAAGCCAACGCCGGCGCTTCGGTGGCGGCCGGTAGGGCTCGAAACGCGGTGGTTCGGGAAGCTGTCGGATCGTCTCCACACTTGATAAATTACAGCAACGGCGGTAAAAAGAGGTCGCTTTCCCGGAAACGCAACGATTGATGTTGCGCTCGCGTCGGTCCAGTTCAGAAAAGTGTTTGGTCCGAGTAGGTCAGTCGCTGAGACAGTCATGCAGGGCGTCGACAAGCTGATCAACTCCGGGCTCGTCAAGATTGTCGATTATTTTTGGCAGGAGCATGTCGCAGCGTTCGCGTTCAACTCGATTGCCAGCAACTCGATCGCGGGCCGCAACCCAGTCCCAGATTCGAATTGTTGTTGGCTTCGGCAGTCCTTGGAAGTTTTTCCGAAGACCAATAACAATCTTTTCGGCACGCAGGCTACCAATTCCGGGCATTTGTTTGAAAAAGTCGAGGTCTTTGCTCGACGCTGCCCGGAGAATGTCGTCTTTCTCGCCGAGCTCGAGTGCAAGAAAGGCCGCTGCCGGGCCGATTCCAGAAACTCGACAGAGACGTTGATAGAGATCCCGCCGGCCAGGATCACTGAAGCCAAGCAATCGGATTGAGTTTTCGCTAACCGCGAGCTCTGTGAAAATCTGATTCAGACAGCTCTCAACGACATCGCGACTATCCCGAGCCGGCATTTCGACAAAAACTGTTACTGGGCCAATATCAACATAGATTCCCTTGTCAGAAAAGCTTGGCTGGTAGATGTTGATCGCACTAATCATCGTCTTTGGCGATTCTAGCAGCAAACGAGTTACTGCCGCTATCGATTACTCAATTCAGGTCGCAGAGCAAAGAACTGCTAAAAGCAGCTCTCGGCATCTTTCGGTCGAAAGGAAACACCGCAGCCACAGGAGCTGGCGCCCGGGTTCTCGATCATAAAGCCGGACTGAAGAGCCTCCTTCTGCCAGCGGACGCGAATCCCCTCGAGAAGCGGAGCTGATTCTGCATTGATAACAACCTTAACCTGGTCATCGTAATTGAGGACAGTGTCATCTTCGCCAACCGTATCATCTAGAGCAAGCACATACTCGAAGCCGGAGCAACCGCCGCCGCGAACACCGATGCGAAGAAACTGATCTTCACCAATAACTTCTCGGAGCTGATCAGCCGCTTCTTTGTCAATTTCAATTTGGCTCATAGATATATTCTAGCACGAAAATGTTTGGCCGGTTATAAAACTTGTTTGGACAGCGGCCGGAGCAGATATCAGCCGCCGGGCCGGAGTATTTTGAGACCCTGAACCGAGCGAAGCATGACCTGATAGTTCGGCTCCGGAAGAGAGACGGCAGCAACCTGGTTTGGTTTTTCATTAAAGATCACATAGTAGATGTTCGTCTCTCCAACCTTCTTTGCCCCAATATCGGGCAGATAGACAGTAAACTCGCCCCGATCAATGATCTCCCGAGAGAGCCGCTCGAGTCGCTTCTTCTGCTCAGCGTCGACCTCAAAGAGCTGATTGTAAACGGAAACTTGGTCAAGCTTGCCGCCACGATAGACGAAAGCAAAGTCTGTCGAGCTGTCGCGGCGAATATCAAACTGTTGTTGATTGCGCCCGAACCAGACCACCCGAGAAAAGCGACTCTTTGAAAGCTGGTTTGCGAGTTCGATATTACTGGTAATTCCAGATTGCTTGTTCACCCGCTCCCCGGCGCCAACTTTTTCGTTATCTTTCTGCCCGGCAAGCAGGGCAACGCTAATCACAATCAAAAAGAAGGCGAGACCGAGCGCGATTGCCACTGATAGTTTCTTCTGATCGTCGGCCCGGTTCTCTTTCGGCACTGACGCCGGTCTATCTGATTTCGGCGCTGAACTGTTTTTCTTCGAATCGCTCATATCTGACCGATAGGATAGCAGAAAGTGTGCTCCAAGTAGTTACTTTCTACGTCGAGAAGCAGCTTCGCGGCGAAGTCGATCGAGTACGTCCTCTTCTGGCGGCGCTGGGGGCGGCGCTGGGGGCGGCGCTGGTGCTGGAGCTACTGGCGCTGAAGCTACTGGCGCTACTGGCGCTACTGGTGCTGGAGCTACTGGCGCTGCTGGTGCGGGCGCTACTGGAGCTGCTGGCTCTGGAGCTGCTGGCGCTGGAGCTGCTGGCGCTGGCGCTGCTGGCGCTGGAGCTACTGGCGCTGCTGGTGCTGGAGCTACCCGCGCTGCTGGTGCTGGTGGCGGCATTGGCGGAGCTGGAGCTACTGGCGGCGCTGGTGC
>Ga0105046_10020362_pt1 | contig 10037 bp, 12 predicted proteins | sample MAT03_FD_78385 | JGI IMG/M metagenome (GOLD analysis project Ga0105046, IMG submission 78385) | Freshwater microbial communities from Lake Fryxell liftoff mats and glacier meltwater in Antarctica - MAT-03 (megahit assembly) | ecosystem: Environmental > Aquatic > Freshwater > Ice > Liftoff... | reverse complement strand
GCCTCTGCAACCCCACCATTATCCAGCCTCCCACCGCGCTCCCTTCCCTCACCCGTCGGCGGGTGGCCCCGCTCTCCGCCGTGAAGCGATAGGCCTTTCGCCTCAGCCTGATGGTCGCTTGCGCACGCACTTAGCGTGCATGCTCCTGTCTCAACCGTTGGGCACCGTCGCCGCATTGTGCTCTTCGAACCCCACAGTTGAGCGCCCCTACTGACCCATCGCCAATCCCGACCTTCTCGGCCCGCCTCAGGGCAGCCTCACCGGTCGCTCACGCACCGGCGACGTGGTTTCGACTTCCCCCTCAGCCTCGACAGCCCTCTCCGGAATCTCACCCTCCTTCCCTCCGCCGCCGTCCTCCCGCTCCTCTGACTCCTCGTCACCCCTCCCCGCTAAACACAGGTTTAGCGCCCCGGCACGCTCGCTTCCCCACGCCCCGGTGCCCGCGCCCGCACAACCCCGTAACCCCTTCCCCGGCAAGCCCTCCCGCGCCCCGCCCGATCGCCGCGCAGGCCGCCCTCAGTCCCATAGCAACACGCTCGCAGGCCACCGACACCGCCTCCCGCCCTTCGCGTCTTGCACCCCACCCTTCACGCGCGTACCGTCCACCCCGTTTCCCGGAGCCCAGATCGATGCGTACCACCGCCCTCGTCCTCCTCGCCCTCGCCACCCTCGCCCCCGCCGCCCACGCGGCGATGCACACCCCCACCGACCCCGCCGCCACCTTTGCCCTTCTCGCCGCCACCGCCGCGGGCCTCGACGCCCCCTTCCCCGGCCCCGCCGCGACCGCCGCGACCCCACTTACCGACACGCCCGCCTTTACCTACGCCGCCCTCACACTCCTCGCCGACGCTGCCCCTTCCGCCCCCGCGGCCATCCCCGCACCCATCGCCATCCCAACACCCTCGATCAGCGTCTCGTCCTTCGCCTCTCTCGACGGACACTCGGCGTCCCACGCCACGCACTCCCTCCCGCCCCTCGCGCGGACCAGCGGCTCGTTTACCGAGCCCGTCATCGCCTCCCAGCCGGCGACCCCCGCGAGCCCCTGAGCCCTTCCACAACTCCCCTCGCAACCATCAGCGCAAGTGCCGCTGCCGACGCCACTTGGGCAGAAACGGGAAAATCCACTTGCACAACCGTACGGAAACCATAAACTACCCTGTATGAACCCGTACGAACTCCCGTCGATCCCCCCTCCCGATGCGGCCCTCCTCGACCGCTTCCTCTCCCTCGGGGCCGACCTCCACGCCCTCGCCGCCGACACCGGCCGCCCACTCTCCGCGCTGCTCGCGTGGGCCGCGGCCCCCGCCGTCGCGGCGTGGCTCGCCGCGTACGAACCCTTCCGCCTCCGCGCCCTCGAGACCCGCGCCGCCACCCACCGCCAAGCCGCCTTGGACGCCCTCCTCACAACCCTGACGACCCCCGAAGACCCCCACCCCCACGACACCCCGCGCGCCCCCGCCTCCCATATCGAACGCCGCCACGCCGCCGTCGCCATCCTCCGCGCCGTCCGCCCCGCGGCCACCCCCCGCCGCGCAGAGCGTCCCCTCCGGGGCCTCGACCCCGCGATCACCCCTGCCGCTCAGACGCCCCCAGCTTTAGCCCACCCGCCGCGCGTCGGCCCCTCACCCCGTGCCACCGACTCGCCGCGAGTCGGTGTCCCGCGTCCGCTCAGCGACCTCGGCCCGCCCCGCGACTCCCCAGCCTCCCGCGCGGCGACCCTCGCCGCCCGCGCCGGCCAGGCCCTCGCCGGTCGCCCCCCGCTCACGCGTGCAGCCGCACCACCCGCCGTCCTTTGCTGAACCGCGAGCCGCAGTGCTCGATCCGGGTCTTCCCCCCGTCCGCCCGCCCGAACGTGTCCCCGTGCTTGAGGACCGGCCCCCGCTCGATCACGTACGCGGCCATGTCATACATGATCTCCCGAAGCGCCTCGGGCTTGAGCTTCGAGCCGTGCACCTCCAGCTCCATCAGCCCCAGCGCCTCAAGCCCCCGCGTGGACGCGAACATCCGCTTCAGCATCCCCTCCGCCGACATCGTCACGTTCACCCACAGCGGCACCGGAAGCAGCCCCTGCTCCGACGTCCGCCGCATCATCGTCTCGAACTCCCCCGGCTCGTGGATGGCCCCCGCCCACTGCCAGAACACCCCCGCCGCGTCCCCCGCCCTGATCAGCGCGATCATCACCTTCGTCAGTAAGGTCGACCGCTCCACCGCCGACATCGACCCCGACCGCACCGCCACAACGGCCTGCCCCGTGTGCCCCCGCAACGCGCTCCACGCCTCGGGCCACATCCACGACACCCGCCCGAACACCTCAAGCTCCTCCTCGGGCATCGGCGTCGCCGTCGCCTCAACCCGCACCGACGCCGCCCCCACCTCGAACGTCGCCACCCCCCCGCCCATCGCGAAGTCCGTCGGCCCCTCCTCCCCCGGCCACGCCGCGGCGTACGACGCCAGGATCCCCTCCCGCCTCAACCCCTTCGCCGACCGCAACAACAACGTCGCCAGGTTCGTCGTCCGCACATCCAAGTCCCGTGTGTCCATCACACCTCTCCCGCGCCATCGACTCGCCGCCTCGGCCAGTCGGTGACCCCGTTGCACGCTTCACCTCAACGCTCGCTACCGCCGCCGCTTCAGCTCGAACACCATCGGCGCCGTCGCCTTCCCGCCCTCGTACGACTGCCACTCCTCGCGGAGCGTGTCGCGATCCGCCATCACCAGCGTCAGGTCCCCCATGTACCCACCCTTCGCAGCCGTCAGGTTCGAGACGCTGTCCATTCGCAGCGCGATCCGGTCCCCCCCCGCGCTCTCCGCCCGCATCCGCGGCTGGTTCCCCCCGGCGCAATAGTGCGTCATCACCAGCGACGGCCCATCCATGTGGTACAGGTTCACCATCTCGTGCTCGGTCCCCGGGAACATCGTCTCCTTGACCGCCGAGCCCCCCGCGATCACGTCGAACGTGATCGACTGCTTCGTCCCGCCCTCCCCGTCCATCTCCCACGTCCCCTCGAGCCCCTTCACCTTGTCGATCAGCGTCGCCCGCTCCTGCGCCGTCGCCGCCCGCACCACCGGGGCCCTCTCCCCAGACGTCGCGCAGCCACCGATCGCCAGTCCGCACAGCACGAGAACAACGGTCCGAGTCATGAGTCGCACTCCGGGAGGGGACATCAGGTGAGGACGCCAGCGTACCGATCCCCCGTGCCACCCCGCAAGACGCCTCTCGCCGGGGCCGAACTCTCCCGCCGCGAACACGCCGAGGACATCGTCCAGCAGGCCGCGCTCATCGCGCCGCAGAAGCTGGAAGGGCGCGTCAGCCCCCCGCTCCCGGCGCGGGGTAACGACACGGACGCCAATGGCCGCGGTCACGCCTCGAGCTTTGCGTCCATCGTGATCTCGCAGCGGAGCACCTTCGACACCGGGCAGTTCGCCTTCGCGTTCTCAGCAACGCCCTTGAACGCGGCGGCGTCCATCCCCGGCACCCTCGCCGCCACCTCGAGGTGAACCTTGGTGATCGAGAACCCCCCGTCCTTGTTCTCGAGAGTCAGCGTCGCCTTGGTGGCGATGCGGTCGGGCGTCTTGCCCGCCGTCCCCAGCATGAGCGAGAGGGCCATGCTGAAGCACCCGGCGTGGGCCGCGGCGATCAGCTCCTCCGGGTTCGTCCCCGTCCCCGACTCGAACCGCGACTGGAAGGAGTACGGCGTCTCCTTCAGCGTGCCGGTCTGCGTCGAGACCGTCCCCTTGCCCTCCTTGATCGAACCCTGCCAGACGGCGGAAGCGGTGCGGAGCATGCGGTGGTTCCTTTGTGGATGGTCGGGCGTCCGCGTGGACGGTACGCGGCCCGGCGCGGGTGCCGCGGAACGAGAACGGGCGGGCACGGATCACCGTGCCCGCCCGTCGTGTCGGATCAGGATTCCAGGACCGGGATCACACCGCCTGACGCCCGCGCGGGCGGGGTCCGTTGGGACGGTTGAAGCCGTTCACCGGCCGGGCCGGACGCTGCGAGGCGAGGGGACGACGGTCGCCGCCCTGCGCGGGAGCGCCGTCCTGCCGGGGCTGGGGGCGCGGCTTGGGCTCCGTCATCGGACGCGGGCCCGCCGCGGGACGGGCCTGCAGCGGACGGCCGTTGGGGCCGCCGTTGAACTGGCCGGGACCGCCTTGGCCCGGGCCACCACGGAACTGCCCGCCCTGGCCGGTGCCGCCTTGGCCGGCACCACCCAGACCGGGACCACCTTGGCCCGGACCGCCGCGGCGAGCGCCGCCGCCGGGGGCGGCGCCGCGCCGGCCCTGCTGGGCGCGCGGGGCGCCGCGCTCGGGCCGCTCAGCGCGCTCGTCCGCGGGGGCGCGCACGTCGGTGAGAGTCGAGTAGTCCGGGTGGTCGTCGCGGACCGGGATGGGGCGGCGGGTCAGCCGCTCGATCGACTTGAGCCACGGCCGCTCCTCGGCGTCGCAGAAACTGATGGCCACGCCCGACGCCCCGGCGCGGGCGGTGCGGCCGATGCGGTGGATGTAGGTCTCGGGGACGTTGGGCACGTCGAAGTTGATGACGTGGGAGATCTCGTCGATGTCGATGCCGCGGGCGGCGATGTCGGTGGCGACGAGCACGGGTGCCTTGCCCGAGCGGAACTCGTGCAGGGCCTTCTCGCGGTGGGTCTGGCGCTTGTTGCCGTGGATGGCGGCGCTGGCGATGCCGGAGTGGTGCAGGTCCTTGACCACGCGGTCGGCCCCGTGCTTGGTGCGGGTGAAGACGAGCACGCGCCCGGTCGCCTCGGTGCGGAGGAGGTGGGTCAGGAGCGCGGGCTTCTGCTTGCGGCTGAGGTGGAAGACGGCCTGGTCGATCCGCTCGGCGGTCGACGAGACGGGCGCCACCTCGACCCGGACCGGGGCGCTGAGCATCGCGTCGGCGAGCCGGCGGATGTCGGGGGGCATGGTCGCCGAGAAGAAGAGCGACTGCCGGGTCTTGACCCCGTCCTTGTTGACGGCCGGCGGGAGCGTCCCGACGATCTTGCGGATGTCGTGGATGAAGCCCATGTCGAGCATGCGGTCGGCCTCGTCCAGGACGAAGACCTCGAGGTGGCGGAGGTCGACGTGCCCCTGGTTCTTGAGATCGAGCAGGCGGCCCGGCGTGGCGACCACGATGTCGACGCCGGTGTGCAGCGCCCGGACCTGGTTGCCCTGGCCGACGCCGCCGAAGATCACGGCGGTGCGGAGGCCCAGCCCCGCGCCGTAGGTGCGGAACGAGTCCTCGATCTGCGAGGCCAGCTCGCGGGTGGGGGAGAGGACCAGCACGCGGATGTTCCGGTGCGGCCGGGGGGCGCGGTGGGTGTGATGCACGGGCGGCGCTGGCACCGTCGCGACGGCGCCCGCCGCGGCGACGACGCCGGCCTCGGGCACGGCCGACGGGGCTGGCCTCGGAGCCGGCGCGAGCCGGTGCAGGATCGGCAGCGCGAACGCCGCGGTCTTGCCCGTGCCGGTCTGGGCGGTGCCCAGGATGTCGTGCCCCTGCATGATGTGGGGGATGGCCTTGGCCTGGATGGGCGTGGGGACGGTGTAGCCTTCCGCGTGGATGGCGCGACGGATGGGCTCGGCGAGCCCGAAGTCATCGAATTGCATGAGGTGAAACTTTCGGAGAGGTGGCCGCTGACCCTCCGGGTGGAGGGCTTGGCCGAGGAGACGTGTGACGCTCGCGGAACCTACTCAACGCTTGAGAGGACTGAGGCGTCGATGTCCGCGGAGAGGTACGGTGCGTACGCGTTCCAAGGAGATCGGGGCACTATAGGCGCGCCGAGTCGTTCCGTCAGAGCCTCTGCCGCGCGCCAGAGGCTCAGCGCCCGAACCGGATCAGGGCGATCCCCGCGAGCAAGAGCGCCGCGCCGGCCGCCTTGGACGGTGTGAACGGGCGCACCGGGGCGCCCAACGCCCCGTGATGATCGAACGCGATCGATCCGATCATCTGCCCGACCACCGCGGCGGAGAGCATCAGCACCGCGCCCAGCCGCGGCAGGGCCAGCACGGTCATGGCCACGTAGAGCGCGCCCATCAAGCCGCCCGTCCACGCCCACCACGGCACCGCCCCGAGGCGGGGCCACGGCGGGCCGGGCGCGCGGAGGGCGAGGCAGACGATCAGCAGCAGTGCGCCCCCGACGAGGAAGTTCGCGAGCGCGGCGTGGAACATCGTCGGCAGCGCCTGCCCGAGGCGGGCGTTGGCGCCGGCCTGCAGGGGGAGGAGGGCGCCGCAGAGGGCGGCGAAGGCGACGAGGAGGAGGGGTTTCATGGTGGGGAATCTGGGGCCGGGTCTCGGGTGCCACGCGGCCCGGCTTCGGCCGCGTGCAGGCGTTCTCGAAGGTCGGACGTCCAACGCACCGCCCCGAAGCCGGGGGCCGTGGCACCCGAGGGGTCAGTCGGGAACGATCAGGGAGGCGATGTCGGCCCGCGCCGGGCGGGGCCGGAGTTTGAGGGAGTCGAGCGTGCGCACCAGCAGAGACGAGATCGCCGCGTCGCGCACCCACTTGCGGTCGGCGGGGATGATGTGCCACGGGGCGTCGTCGGTCGAGCATCGCTCGAGCGCGGCCTCGTACGCGCGCACGTAGTCGTCCCACAGTTTGCGCTCCGCGAGGTCCCCCGGCTCCATCTTCCAGCCCTTGAGCGGATCCTTGATGCGCTCCTCGAGGCGCTGCTTCTGCTCTTCCTTCGAGATGTGCAGGAAGCACTTGACGATCCGCGTGCCGGTGTCGTGGAGGTGCCGCTCGAAGCGGTTGATCTGGCCGTAGCGGGCGCGCCAGACGGGCTTTGGGACCAGGCCGTGGACGCGCACCACCAGCACGTCCTCGTAGTGGCTGCGGTTGAAGATGCCGATCTCGCCCCGCCGGGGGCAGGCGGCGTGGACGCGCCAGAGGAAGTCGTGCTCGAGTTCGTCCTCGGTTGGCTTCTTGAACGACTTGACGCGGCAGGCCTGGGGGTTGACGCCGGAGAAGACGTGCCGGATCGCGCCGTCCTTGCCCGAGGTGTCCATCCCCTGGAGCACCACCAGCAGGGCGTAGCGGTTGTCCGCCCAGAGGGCCTGGACGAGGGGGGCCAAGCGGGCCACGTTCGCGGCGTGGAGCTTGTCGGCGCGGGCCTCGGTGCCGAGGCCCAAGGTGTCGGCCGGATCGTGGTCGGCGAGGTCGATCTTGGAGCCGGGTCGAACGGCGAGGCGGCGGGGGAGGTCCATCGGGGAGAGGGTATCGGACTGGGACGGGCCGTAACGTTGGGGGGCGGGGGACGTAGAGAGTCGGGGGTGCCGCGTCGCCGGCCCTCGGCGGCGTGCCGGCATTCTCGACCGTCGGACGTTCAACGCAGGGCCCCGGTGCGGGGGCCGCGGCACCCGGGACCGGACCGGGTCGTAGTGGAGCGGGATCATGGGACTTCGGACTCTCTACATGATGGCGGTGGCCGGGGGATTCGCCTTCGGGGCGTGGGCGGGCCCGCTGGAGCGGGACGTCGTGGACCCGCGCGCGGCGTGGGTCGTGCACGTCGACGCCGAGGCGCTGCTGCGCTCTCCCATGGGGCCGATGCTCGTCAAGAAGCTGGGTGAGGGGGGGCCGGGCGGGCCGGGCGACCTGCGGGCGCTGGGGATCGATCCGGTGCGCGACCTCAAGGCGCTCACGGTCTTCGGGCGGTCCGAGCGGACCCAGGGGAACGACGACCGGCACGACGAGGACGGCGTCGCGATCGTGACGGCGACGGCGGGGGCGGACGCGATGGGCGCGGCCCTGCCCGAGGCCGGGCTCACGGCGTACGCCGTCTCCGCGACCGACGGGGTGCCGGTGCACTCCTGGCGCTCGGAGGGGATGGGGACGTGGTTCGCCGCGGTGACGCCGGGGACGAACGCGGACGAACGGCGCGTGGTTTTCGCGTCGCGTCGCGCCGAACTGGACGGGTGGATTCGGCGGTCGAAGCCGGCGCGGATCGAGCTGGCCGCCCGCGCGGACGAGGAGACGCCAGCCCTGCTCGACGGGGCGCGGCCGCGGACGGGGTCGATCCTGTTCGTCTCGGCCCGGGGGATCCGGGAGCGGATGGGCAAGGGGCGCGCGGCGGACGCGGGGGGCGAGTTCGCCAAGGCCGCCGAGTCGCTGACGCTCGACATCGCCAGCGTGCCGGGGGCGGGCGGGGCGGAGGAACTGGCGGCGGACGCGGCGGTGTGGTTCGGCGACGCCGAGAAGGCGACGCAGATGACGCAGATCGCCCAGGGGGGGCTGGCGATGCTCCGGGTGACCATGAGCGGCGACCCGGTGAGCAAAGGCGCGAGCGACATGCTCGGGCGGGTGCGCGTCGAGTCCGAAGGGTCGAAGATGACGGTCTCGGCGCGGATGCCGTGGGCCGACGTGATGGCGGTGGTGGGGCCGGTGATCGAGGTGGACTTCGCAGAGGCAGCGGAGGAGGCGCGGAAGGCCGGCGCAAAGACGTCGGGGGAGGCCAGGTGATCCCGGTCGCGGAGGGGCGTCCGGAGCGGGCGTGCGGGTCGGGACCGAGCGGGGCGGGGCCGGGGTGGTCGTTGCGGAGCGCGCGGGCCATGGGAACGACGACGGTGCGCGATCCCGCGACGGGGCGCGAGCGGGCCACGCTGGCGCTGGGTGACCTCTCGCCCGAGCAGTTGGCCGTGCGCGCTCAAGGTGGCTCGACGGCGTGCTTCGCGGAACTGGTCACGCGGTTCGAGGGGCGGCTCTTCAACTTCCTGCTGCGGCGCACGGGCCGACGGGCCGACGCCGAGGACCTGACGCAGGAGGCCTTCGCGCGGGCGTTCGAGCGGCTCGCGGCCTACGACCCGCGCTGGCGCTTCTCGACGTGGCTCTTCACCATCGCGGCGCGGATGGCCGTGAGCGAGCATCGACGCGTGCGCGCCGCGCGAGGCGTGCGGCTGGGAGACTTTGACGCCGCGGCGGAGGAGGGGGCGGATCGGGACGGTCCGTCGGAGTCGGCCGCCGCCGGGGCGGCGCTCTGGGTAGTCGCGCGGGAAGCGCTGGGGGAGGAGCACCATCTCGCCCTGTGGCTGCGGTACGCCGAGGACATGGGGATCGCGGAGGTCGCGCTCGTGCTGGGCAAGACCAAGGTGGCGACGCGGGTGTGCCTGTTCCGGGCGCGGCAAGCGCTGGCGGCGGCGTATGTGGCCCGGGGCGGGGCTGTTCCGGGTGGTGTTGGATCGGGTGGAGCGGGACGGGACGACGGAGCGGCCGGGACGCCGCGGATCGGAGAAGGGCGATGAGGGACTGGCTGACGGCGCTCAGGACGTCGCGGATGCTCGACGGGGACGACGCGGGCCTGGCGGACGGCGCGAACGAGGGGGCGCCTTGGCGGGGCGTGGACGCGACGCAGACGTTCATCGACCGGGCCCTGCGGGCGGAGGCGCCGATGCGGGAGGCGCCGCCGGCGGGGCTGGCGCGGCGGTCGATGGAGGCGGTGCACGCGGCCCGGATGGCCCCGACGCCAGCACGCTGGGGCCGCGTGTTCGCCGCCGGGAGCGTGCTGGGGGCGGTGGTGATGGCGGCGGCGCTGCTGCGAGCGCCGGCTCGGACGCTGCCGACGCCCGCGCCCACGGCTTCGTGGCTGGAACTGGATGCGGGAACGCTCACGAGCCTGCCGCGGCGGGGGCTGGCGTTCGAGGACGCGCTGGTCCGCGAGCCGCTCCTGCGCGAGGCCCAGTCGCTGCGGGACGACACGCGTCGGGCGGCGAAGGTGGTGATGGCCCGGCTGCCGATCCGCGCGGAGTGGTGAGAGCCTCTGGCGCGAGCCAGAGGAGCCGGGAATAACACTCGTCGGCTGGCGCTGTCTCGGTTGCACGCTCCGCGCGCGAACGCGCCCGGACGGCACTGTGGGAGAAGACGTTCACCGCAGTGTTCGAGTACCGGCCCCTCTGGCTTGCGCCAGAGGCTCGGTCGTACCATCGCTCGTGACCTCCCCCACTGCTATCGCGCTCGATCGTCCGCTCCTGATCTCGTCGTGGAACGGGGCGCCGGCGACGATGCGGGCGGCGGCGCTCCATCGCGCGGGGACGCCGTTGCTGGCGG
>Ga0105046_10020361_pt1 | contig 10037 bp, 3 predicted proteins | sample MAT03_FD_78385 | JGI IMG/M metagenome (GOLD analysis project Ga0105046, IMG submission 78385) | Freshwater microbial communities from Lake Fryxell liftoff mats and glacier meltwater in Antarctica - MAT-03 (megahit assembly) | ecosystem: Environmental > Aquatic > Freshwater > Ice > Liftoff... | reverse complement strand
GCGTTGCCGAGCTCGCTGATCGCCGGCGGGACCACGGCGAAGATCGTCGCCTCCTTGATCTTCGAGAAGGCGCCCATCGCCCGCCCGGCGATCGCGCTGGCGCGCATCTCCGGCTCGCTGCGCTGGTCCCAGCTCTTGAGCCGGATGAACGCGATCCCCGAATTCTGGCCGCGGCCGCTAAAGCCGAAGCCGGAGATCGCCAGCACCGACTCGACCGCGTCGCCCTCGGCGCCGAGGAAGTGATCGTTGACCTTGTCGAGCACGGCGCGCGTGCGCTCCATCGTGCTGCCGGGCGGCAACAACACCTGGACATTGAGCGCGCCCTGATCTTCCTCCGGCAAGAAGCCGGTCGGCATGCGCACGAACATCGCCGCGAGGCCGCCGACGAACGCGAGGAACACGACCATCACCAGGAACGGCCGCCGCACCATGCCGCCGATGACCCGCTGGTAACCACCGCTGCTGCGATCGTAGCCGCGGTTGAACAGGCCGAAGAAGCCCCTTGTGCGCGGGCCGTGGCCCGGTTTGAGCATCGTGGCGCACAGCGCCGGGGTCAGGGTCAGGGCCACGACCACCGACAGGGCCATCGACGAGACGATGGTGATCGAGAACTGGCGGTAGATCATGCCGACCGAGCCGCCGAAGAAGGCCATCGGCACGAACACAGCGCCGAGCACGAGGGCGATGCCGACCAGCGCGCTGGAGATCTGGTCCATCGAACGGCGCGTCGCCTCCTTGGGCGGCAGGCCCTCCTCGGCCATGACGCGCTCGACGTTCTCGACGACGACGATCGCGTCGTCGACGAGCAGGCCGATCGACAGGACCATGCCGAACATCGTCAGGGTGTTGATGCTGTAACCGGCGGCCGCCAGCACGCCGAAGGTGCCGAGCAACACGACCGGCACGGCGAGCGTCGGGATCAGGGTCGCCCGCAGGTTCTGCAGGAACACGTACATCACGAGGAAGACCAGCGCGATCGCCTCCAGCAGCGTCTTTATCACCTCCTCGATCGAGATGCGCACGAAGGGCGTGGTGTCGACCGGGTACACCGCCTCGAGGCCGGGCGGGAAGAACTGCGAGAGCTCTTCCACCCTGGCCCGGATCGCGTCGGCGGTCGCCAGCGCGTTGGCGCCGCTGGCCAGACGGATGCCCATCGCGGCGGTCGGCTTGCCGTTATAAAAGCTCTCGACCTCGAAGCTCTCGCCGGCCAGCTCGACGCGCGCGACGTCCCGCAGCCGCACCTGCGAGCCGTCGGAGTTTACGCGCAGGATGACCTCGGCGAACTCGTCGGCGGTCCGTAGCCGCGTCTGCGCGGTGATCGTGGCGTTGAGCTGCTGGCCAGGCACCGCCGGCATACCGCCGAACTGACCGGCCGAGACTTGAGTGTTCTGGGCCTGGATCGCGGCGGTGACGTCGAGCGGCGTCATGCGAAACGAGGTCAGACGATCAGGGTCGAGCCAGATCCGCATCGCGTATTGCGAGCCGAACGCCTGGACCTCGCCGACGCCAGGCACGCGGCTGATCGGGTCCTGCAACGAGGACACCACATAGTCGGCGATGTCGTTGCGGACCATGCTGCCGTCGGCCGAGACGAAGGCGGCGATCAACAGGAAGTTGCTCGCCGACTTGGCCACACGCACGCCCTGACGCTGGACCTCCTGCGGCAACTGCGGCATCGCCAACTGCAGCTTGTTCTGCACCTGCACCTGCGCGATGTCAGGGTCGGTGCCAGGCTCGAAGGTCAGGGTGAGGCTCGCCGAGCCGGTCGAGTCGCTCGAGGAGGTGATGAAGCGTAAGCCGTCGAGGCCGCTCATCCTCTGCTCGATGACCTGCGTGACGGTGTCCTCGAGGGTCTTCGCCGAGGCGCCGGGATAACTGGCGCCGACACCGATCGTCGGTGGTGCGACCGCCGGGTACTGCGCGACCGGCAAGGTGAAGATCGCCAGGCCGCCGACCAACATGAGGATGATGGCGAGCACCCACGCGAAGATCGGACGGTCGATGAAAAACCTGGCCATGCGCTCCTAGCGGGTGGCGGGCGTTGCAGGCGTGGACGCGGGCTCGGCGGCGGGCGTGGCGATCACGTCGGCGCCGGGGCGGACCTTTTGCAGGCCCTCGACGATCACCTGATCACCGGGGGCGAGGCCCTGGGTCACCAGCCACGAATTGCCGACCACGCGATCGGTGACGAGCACGCGGCGCTCGACCTTGTGCTCGGCGTTGACGACCAACACGGTGGCCTGGCCCTTGGGGTCGCGGGTGACCGCCCGCTGCGGGACCAGCAGCGCGTTGGCTTGCACGCCCTCATTGAGGCGGGCACGCACGAACATGCCGGGCAGCAGCTCCTGACGCGGGTTCGGGAACACGGCGCGCAGGGAGATCGACCCGGTGCCGGTGTCGACGTTGATGTCCGAGAATTGCAGCGTGCCGGGCTCGGCGTAGACGCTGCCGTCCTCGAGCAGCAGCAGCACCTTCGTCTCACTGCCGGGCGCCTGCACGGTGGCGGCCTCGAGCGCGCGACGCAGGCGCAGCAGCTCGGCGGTCGACTGCGTGAGGTCGACGTAGACCATGTCGAGCTGCTGGACCGTCGCCAGCAGGGTCGCCGCGGTGGCCTGCACGTAGGCGCCCTCGGTCACCGCGCTGCGGCCGATCCGGCCGGCGATCGGGGCGGTGACCTTGGTGTATTCGAGGTTGAGCTTGGCGCCCGTCATCGTCGCGCGGGCCGCCGCGACGTCGGCCTCGGCGGTGGCGAGCGACGCGACGATGCGCTCCTGCTCCTCCTGGCTGGCGGTGTTGGCGGCCACCAGGGCGTCGATGCGCGCGGCTTGCTGGCGGGCCGCGGTGCGCGTCGCCTCGGCCCGGGTCAGCGCCGCCCGCGAACCCGCGAGCGTGGCCCGGTACGGCGCCGCGTCGATCTCGAACAGCGGCTGGCCCGCCGTGACCTCGCTGCCCTCGGTGAACAGCCGCTTTTGAACGATGCCGTTGACGCGCGCGCGGACCTCGGCGACCCGATACGCCGCGGTGCGACCGGGCAGCTCGGTGGTCAATGTGACAGTGCTCGGCGCGACCGTGATGACGCCGACCTCGACCGGACCACCGGGTCCCTGCTTGGCCGCCGAGACCTCGCGGTCGCACGCCGCTACGCTGACAAGCGCGAGCAGCCCAGCGAGCGCGACGCCCCGTACACGGGCGAGGAATGACATGATCTTGGGGGTGCGCATCGGGCGAAACCCCGGGGGATCTCAGGCCGGAACTATGGGCCAGGTGCCTTGGCTGTCAAGATGATGCGAGGGTCGCGAGGGTCGCAGAGGCCACGCATGCGGCCGCATGCAGCTTCTCACGCGTCGCCGTAGTCGCTGGTCACCCACTTCGTGGCCGCCGCCGCCGTGAGCTTGAAGTTCGGCGCGACGCGACGCTCACCGAGCTGCTCACCGGCGTCGCTCCACGCCGAAAGCACCGCGTGCGGGTCGTCCTCGTCCGCCGCGATGTCGAGGTCGACGCGCACCCCGGCACCCGTGTCATCGGTGACGCTGACGGTCCGATGGCGAGACTGCCGGGCCTGGGCCTCGTGGCGGGTCAGCACGTCCCGTGCCCCCTTGAGCAGGGTGCGAAAGTCATATACGCCGAGCGGCTTGGGGCTCTTCTTGTCGCGCCCCATGGTCCAGTGGGTCGTCAGCACCGGCTCCGCGTCCCCGTCGCGGGTCATCGTCACGGCCCAGCCCTCGTCGTGCTCGTTCTTCTGGACTCGCGCGGTCCACCCCTCCGCGGTCCAGGTCCGGCCGTCATCACTCCCGGTGTCGTCTGCCTGCTCGCTCATGCTCGCCTCCGCGCCCGGTCGGGCTGAACAGGCGTATACCACCGGTCTCCGCCGGGCGAAAGCGGGGCCGCGCGGGGTCAGGTCATTCGCAAATACGTCGACGCCGGCCGTTCGCGTGCGCAGTGATCGTGCAGTGATCGTGATCGTAATCGACCACGAGTCTCTGTCCGTCGTGGGCCCGGTCCCCGCGGTCCCCGCGGTCCCTGCTGTATCATGCCGGTCGCGTTGTGCCCTACGTTCTGGTCGAACACCTGCATCAAGGCGCTGCCTTCACGCTCGAGCGGGCCCGCGACGAGCGCGACGGCACATTGGTGGTGCTCAAGCGACTGGCGCCCGAGCGCAGCACCTCGGTCGAGCGGGCCCGCCTCGCGCACGAGTACGAGATCCTGCGCAGCCTCGACTTGCCCGGCGTCGCCAGCCCGCTCGCGCTGATCGAGGCCGGGGGCAGCTCGAGCCTGGTGCTCCACGACTTCGGCGGCGTTACCCTCACCGCGTGGCTGCAAGCCGCGGTCCGCGGGCTCCCCGAACGGCTCGACGTGGCGATCCGGATCGCCGAGATCGTCGGCGCCATGCATCAACGCGGCGTCATCCACAAGGACATCAAGCCGCGCAACATCCTCGTCGACCCCGCCGGTCGCGTGCAGTTGATCGACTTCGGCATCGCCACCCGCGTCCCGCGCGAGCTACCTGCGCTGCGCAGCCCGTCGGTCCTCGAGGGCACGCTGGCCTACATCGCGCCCGAGCAGACCGGACGCATGAACCGACCGGTCGATCACCGCAGCGACCTCTACTCGCTCGGCGCGACGCTCTACGAGGTGCTGATCGGGCGCCCTCCGTTCACCGGCGACCCGCTCGAGCTCATCCACGCCCACATCGCCCGCGTCCCGATCGCCCCGGCGACGATCGACCCGACGATCCCCGCGGCGCTGTCCGACATCGTCCTCAAGCTGCTCGCCAAGTCCGCCGAGGACCGCTACCGCAGCGCCCTCGGCCTGGTCACCGACTTGCTGCGCTGCCAAGCCGCGATCGATCAGGGCCTGTCCTTTGAGACATTTCCTCTCGGACAGGACGACCCCGCGCCCGGCTTCGAGGTGCCGGCCCGGCTGTTCGGACGCGAGACCGCCGTGGCCGCGCTGACCGCCGCCCACCTGCGGGTCCGCGGCGGGGCCTGCGAGCTGGTGCTCGTCACCGGCCCCGCCGGCGTCGGCAAGACCGCGATCATCCGCGAGCTGCATCGCGAACTCGGCGGCGGAGCCTGCGTCTCCGGGAAGTTCGACCAGCTCCGCCGCGACCAGCCCTACACCGCCGTGCGCGAGGCCCTCGCGCAACTGGTCGACGGCGCCCTCGCGGCCAGCGAAGAGGGCCTCGCCCGCGTCCGCTGGAACCTCGAGCGCGCGCTCGGCAAGCGCAGCGCGGCGCTCCTCGACCTCCTGCCCGGGGTCGCCGCGCTGCTCGGCCCGCGCGCCAAGCCCGAGCCCGAGGGCACCCTCGGCATGACCCCAGCCGCGGCGCGCAGCCGCACCCACCGGTCCCTCCTCGGCTTTATGCGCGCCTTCTCCGGGCCGCGCAGCCCGCTCGTGCTCGAGCTCGAGGACCTCCAGTGGGCCGACGCCGCGTCGCTCGAGCTGCTGACTGCCCTGCTCGTCGACCCCGAGACACAGAACGTGCTTATCGTCGCCTCGTACCGCGACGGCGAGGTAGGTGCCGACCACCCGCTGCACCGCGCACTCTCGGCGATCTCCGCGAGCGGCTGCCCGGTCACCGAGTTGGCGATCGATCCGCTCCCCGTCGAGGCCGTCGCGGCCCTGTGCGCCGAGGGCCTGGCGCGCCCGCTCGACGACCCGGAGCTGCGCGCCCTCGCGGACGTGGTCCACGATCGCTGCGGCGGCGTGCCGCTGCTGTGCGGCGAGTTCCTGCGCGACCTCCATCGCCACGACCTCCTGCGCTTCTCGAGCGAGCGCCGCGGCTTCGTCTGGGACCTGGGCCGGATCGTCGCCGAGGCGAGCTCGACCGACGTCGTCACCCGCATCGCCGAACGCGCCCGCGACCTCGACGACGAGACCCGCCTCGTGTTGCACCTCGCCGCCTGCCTCGGCGGGAGCTTCGACGCGGACACACTCCGGGCCCTCACCGACCGCAGCGCCGACGCGATCACGACTGCCCTGCGCCTGGCCGCGAGCGCCGGCTTCCTCGTGGTCAACGCCGGGCGCCACCGATTCTTCCACGACCGCGTCCAGCAGGCCCTGCTCGCCACGCTCGCTCCGGAGGCGCAAGCGCAGCATCACCTGGCGATCGCACGCCACCTGCGCGCGGTCCCCCGCGCCGACGGCGACACCCCCTTCGACATCGCCGATCACTACAACCTCGCCCTCCCGCTGCTCGACGCCCGCGCCGACCGCAGTGAGCGGCTGGCCGTCGCCGAACTCGACCTGCTCGCGGCCCGCCGGGCGCGTCAGGCCGGCGCCTTCGCGGCCGCGGTCGCCTACGCGAGCGCCGGCCTGGCCGCGCTGCCGACGGCCTCCGATGCGCACGCGCTCACCCACGCGCTGCTGCTGTTGCGCGCCGAGAGCCTGTTCGTCACCGGCGACTTCGCGGGCGCCGAGAGCGGGTTCGACTTGCTGATCGCGCAGGCCCACGACGACCGCGAGCTCGCCGAGGTGTACGAGCTGCGAGCCAACTTGCTGACGCACCTCGGCAAGCTGCAAGAGGCGCAGGCGGTCGGCCTCGCCGGTCTGCAGCGGCTCGGTCTCCAGCTCAAGCCGGCGCCCGGAGCCGCGACCCTGATCGCCGAGTTCCTGCGCACGCGCGCCGCGATCGGCCGCCGCGGTCCCGACGACCTGCTGGCCCTCCCGACCCTCCAGAACGAGGGCGTGCGGCAGCAGATCAAGCTGCTCTACAGCGTCTGCGGCGCGGCGTTCCAGATCGACCCCACGCTGATGATGCAGATCACCATGCGATCGACCCGGATGTCGCTGGTACACGGCAACTCGCCGATGTCGGCGGCGCAGTACATCAGCTACGGCCTCGTCATCGGCATGGTCACCGGCGACCGCGCGAACATGGACGCGTACGGCCGGGCCGCGCTCGCGCTGCTCGAGCGCCTGCCCGACCGCGCCGTCGAGTCGCTGGTGCGCTTCATTTACGGGGCCCTGATCCAGGGCTACTGCCACCCGCTACGCGACACCTTCGCTACCCTCCGCGAGGGCCACCAGGCCGGCGTCGACAGCGGCAGCCTGCTCTACGCCGGCCTGTGTCTAAGCAGCCTGATGAACACGCAATGGAGCGCAGGCTGTCCGATCGACCAGATCAAGGAGGAGATCACGCGCACCGTCGCCTTCGCCCGCCGGGCCAAGATCGCCATCATCTTGCGGACGGCCCACCCGTTTCACAGCATGGTCGCGTGGTTCGCCGGCGACCCGGCGCCCGCGGAGGAGGTGGTCGACTTCGCCGGATTGACCGCGAACGACACGCTGATCTGGCGACACCTCGCGTGGCAATTCGAGATCGAGCGGGCCTTGCACGCGGGCCCCGGCGCCGAGGCGCTGGCGATCGCCGAGCAGGCCGACCCGCAGGTCGCCCGCGTGTTGCTGTCCACCCTGCTGGTCCAACACCACGCCCACCGCGCCCTGCTGCTGGCCCGCGACCACGCCGCGCGCGGCTTCCTCGGGCGCGCACGCGCGGTCCGGGCGATCCAGGCCTGCGCGCGCAAGCTGGCCGTCCACGCCGCCGAGAACCCGGCCAACTTCGCCGCGCTGCATCGCCTGGTCCTCGCCGAACTGGCGCGGGTCCAGGGCGACGACGGCGTCGCGATCCGGGCCTACGAGTCCGCTGCCGACAGCGCCCGTGAGCACGGCCTCGTGCAACAGGAGGCGCTCACCTGCGTCACCGCGGCTCGCTTCTACCGCGCCGCCGGACTCGAAGAACTGGCCCGCACCTACCTCGTGCGCGCGCGTCGGGCGTACCGACGCTGGGGCGCGCTGGCCATGGTCGCCATGCTCGACCAGCAAAACCCCGGCCTCGAGCGCTGGACCGCACCGCCGACCAGCGAGGGCCCGGGCGTCGCCAGCCTGTCCAGCACCACGACCCCGTCGGCCGGCACCACGGTACACCTGCCGATGGCCCTCGACTTCGCCAGCCTGTTCAAGGCGACCCAAGTGTTCGCCGAGGAGATCGAGCTCGACCGCCTGCTCGACAAGATCATGGCGATCGTGGTCGAGAACGCCGGTGCCGAGCGCGGCGTGCTGCTGCTCGAGCGTGACCACGGCCTGGTCGCCGCCCGCAGCTTCGCCGTCGCCGACCCCCGCTGCGTCGACCTCGGCGGCGTCGCTATGACCCGCTGCGCCGGCCTGTCGGTCGCCCTGGTCCACTACGCGCAGCGCACCGGCAAGACCCTCGCAGTCGCCGACCTCGCCACCGACCCCCGCTTCGCCGACGACCCCCACGTCCGCGCGACCCGCCCGCGCTCGGCGCTGTGCGCCCTGCTGCTGCACCAGGGTCAGCGCCTCGGCGTCCTCTATCTCGAGAACAACCTCAGCGCCGGCGTATTCGACGAGCAGCGCGTCGAGACCCTGAAGCTGCTCGCGGTGCAGGCCGCGATAGCGATCGAGCACGCGCTGTTCTACACCCGCCTGGAGGCCGCGCGGCAGGCCGCAGAGGCCGCCAACCTGGCCAAGACCCGGTTCCTCGCCAACATGAGCCACGAGCTGCGGACCCCGCTAAACGCGATCCTCGGCTACAGCGAGCTGCTGGCCGAGGAGGCCGACATGCACGGCTTACCGGCGATGATCAGTGACTGCGACCGCATCCGTCAGGCCGGCGCGCACCTGCTCGGGCTCATCAGCGACATCCTCGACCTGACCAAGATCGAGGCCGACCGCCTCGACCTCAGCAGCGAGCCGATCGTGATCGCCTCGCTGCTGGAAGAGGTGGTCGGCGTGTTCGGCCCCGAGCTCGCACACGGCAAACAACTGCTGGTGCAGGAGTTCGCCGACGACCTCGGGACCATGACCGGCGACCCGATCCGGATCCGCCAGGTCCTCCTCAACTTGCTCGGCAACGCCGTCAAGTTCGGCGGCAGCAAGATCACCCTGCAGGCCAGCCGCACCGCGGAGCGCGTCCACCTCGCCGTCGCCGACAACGGCACGGGCATGAACGAGACGCAGCTCGAAGCCATCTTCGAGCCGTTCACCCAGCTCGACGCCTCCGCGACCCGCCGACGCGACGGCGCCGGCCTCGGGCTGGCGATCTGCCGCAGCCTCTGCGAGCGCATGGGCGGCACGATCGACGTGACCAGCGCGCCAGGCCTCGGCACCACCCTCACCGTCGAGCTGCCCCTGCGCCCGCCCGAGATGACCGGCATGCACGGCATGCACGGCATGCCGGGCATGCCCGGCGCCCCGATACCAGACTCACGCGAGGCGTGACGCGAGCGTTGACATCGGCGGCTGTGGCCGACGCGGATCCAGGGGCCTCACAGATCTTCCTCGTTTAAGCGGTGTCGAGGCGCGAGAAGCCGAAAACGAGCGCGGCGTGTCCACCCTCCTGCGCCCTCCCGCCGTCGTCGCGGCCGCTCTCGGGATCCTGGCCCTGCGCCTCGTGCTCGCGCTTCCCATCGCGCCCAGCACTGCCCCAGAAGCTCCCGACCGCGGATCCATCATTGCGCATCCGCGCGACGATATGGATAAGTGCGTGAGTTGTCCGCCCCAAGCACGCCGGGCTATCGTCGGGTGATGCAGTGGCGCTACTCAATGATCCAGAACATCGCGATGTTCACCTCGGTGCTGCCAGTCTTGGTCGCGTGGATGTTCGTCGACACTCTCGACTGGTACCCGTACTTCCTGTCGGCCGCGGGTGGTGTACTGCTGGCGGTGGCGCTGAGCGGCGCCGTCTCGAAGTTGCGCGGGCGGTTGCTGCGTGGCTCCGCGGCGTTCACCGCCGGCGAGGTCGCAGCGGAGCACGCGCCCGGCGGGTTCGTGCTGTGGCTGGCGCCGCCGATGTGGGGTATTGCGGCCGGACTGTTCGTCAACGCGTATCTCGATCCCTCGCCGCCGCGCGAGTACCCGTCCGAGGTGCTGCGGCGCACGAGTCCGTCGAAGGGACCCGGACACGTGATCCTCCGCGGCTACCGCCCGGGCGAGAAGGAACTGTCGATCCACGCCGACAGCCGACTAATTTTAGTGATGCAGTTGTCCGGCGGCGCCGAGATAACTGTTACGCCCAG
>Ga0105046_10020358_pt1 | contig 10039 bp, 6 predicted proteins | sample MAT03_FD_78385 | JGI IMG/M metagenome (GOLD analysis project Ga0105046, IMG submission 78385) | Freshwater microbial communities from Lake Fryxell liftoff mats and glacier meltwater in Antarctica - MAT-03 (megahit assembly) | ecosystem: Environmental > Aquatic > Freshwater > Ice > Liftoff... | reverse complement strand
CGGTACGTACCGGTGCGCCGCAGCGTCGCGGTGAAGCCCGTGCGGGTCGAGCCGCCGCCGCCGTCGGCACCTTCGCGTCACCTGCCGGTCGTCGACTGATCGAGTGCGGCGAGCAGGGCAGGGCGTGCCGCGGGCTCGTCGAGCAGGCGTGAAGCGATCGCTGTATCGATCCATCCGCGCGTTCGCACGGCGTCGACGAGCGTGCGGAGATCGAGGCACGCGATCCATGCCGCGTGCGCCGACGCGAGCGAGCCTGTCGCCAGCCACGAACACACGCGACGCAGCGCCGACCACTCGACCTCCGCCCAGTCGCCGTCGGCGAGGTCGCGCACCGCGTGCTCGTGGAGCGCGATGACGACGCTCTGCGCGTCGGATCCATCGTGCCACGGCGCCGGTGCGCCGACGATCAACCGCTCGGAATGCGCACGACCGCGAGGGCCGAGCACCCACGACAGCTCGATGCGGCGGCCGAACAACGATGGTGCGCGCGCGCATGCCTCGGAGAGCAGCGGCCCGAGGCGCGCGCACGCGGCCTCGAGTGCCGGCGCGATGATGTCGCCGTGAACCGCAGCCCACCTCGGTAGCGCGAGCCCGAGTCGCGCATGGAGGAGCTCCAACGCCGGGTCCGCCGCGCGCTGGATCGCGGTGAGTGTCGGCGCATCCTCGACGTCGTGCGCGGCGAGATCGGCGAGCGCGAACCGACGCGCACGTGCGAACGCACCGAGGTCGTGATGCAGCCGGGGCCACGCATGTAGCAACCCGCGCGCCGCACCTCCCACAGCGCGTGCGACGTGCTCGCCGTCCTCGCGCGCGTCCTCGTCGAACAATCCCTGGCCCTGCGCCCACGCGAGATAGTCCGTCGCGTACGACGAGCCGACGTCGCCCGTCGGCACGCTCGCGAGCGCGTGGAAGCACAGCTCGGCGAACGCATCGAGCGGCCGGACGTCCGTCACTTCGGCTTCGCGACACGCAGACAGGGAGTCGGCGCGGGCGTCGGCTCTGGATCCTTCGGCGCAGCGACCTTCAGGCACGGCCGTGGCGTTGCTGGGCCTTCCTCGGGCACTGCGACCTCGAGGCATGGTCGCGGCGTCGCCGTCGGATCTGGATTCGTCGGATCTGGATTCGTCGGATCTGGATTCGTCGGATCTGGATTCGTCGGATCTGGATTCGTCGGATCTGGATTCGCGTTCGTCGGATCCGGCGTGCCCTTGCCGTCGGCCGGCTGCGAGATGTTCAGACACGGTTGCGGAGCCGTGCACGCCACCGTCGACGCGAGACCCGACAGCGCGATGGCGATGAAGCGCTGGCGTCGGGCGAGGATTGCCGCGCGGTCGCCTTCGTCGTCCGCGGGCGGTGTCATCGCCGACGAGCGTAACATGCCCGCCCGCGTGGTGAAGCGAGCGCGAGATCAGCCCGCGTCGCCGCCGGATTCGCCCTTGCTTTGGTCTGGGCTCGGCTGGGCCGGATTCTCGATCACCAGTGGCTGTCCCGCGGCGTGGCGCGCGAGCAGCTCGGCGATCCGGTTGTGCGCCGCACGGGCGCTGCCGGCATCCGCCTTGCGCAGACCGTTGAACAGGATCGAAAACGCGATCGGCGCCCGGTTCGGCGCGCCCGCATAGCCCGACAGGCAGTACACGCCGTCGAGCGTGCCGGTCTTCGCCCGGATGAAGCCGCGTCGATCGCTGTGCTCGAGCCGCGTGCGCGTCGTGCCGTCGACGCCCATGATCGCGAGCGACGCGAGATAGTCCGCGCTGACGCGCGGATCGCCGTAGACGGCCGCGAGCATCTTCGTGAACTGCGTCGCCGAGATCCGGTTCGTGTCGTACAGGCCCGAACCGTTGCCGAGCCGCAGGCCGTCGGGCGCGACGCCGATCTCGCCGAGATGCTCGCGCACGCGCCCGAGCGCGCCGTCGAAAGTCGCCGGCCCACCTGGGGCGGCGAGGCTCTTCAGGATCTGCTCGGCCATGAAGTTGTTCGAGTGCTTGTTCACCGAGCGGATGAGCACCGAGAGCGGCTCGCTGTGGTGCACGCCGACGAGCGCCGCATCACCCGGTACTGCGCCGAGCTTCGTCTTGCTGCGGCCGAGGCGGATCCCGTTCTGCTTCAGCACGAACGCGAGCACCTCGCCGGCGTGGCGCGACGGATCGCTGATCGGGTAGCGATACGACTTCGATCCCGCGTCGACGCCGATGCTGCCGCGCAGCGTGACCTTCGTGACTTTCTTCTCGACCTCGACGGCGACCGACAGGCGATCGAGGCTGCCGGGGCCGGTGCGCGCGTCGTTCACGAGCACGAGGCTCGGTACCGGCGGCGTGATCGAGGCCATCGGTGTCGCGTCCGCCGCCCAGGCCGGCCGGACCCGGAGCTCGAACGTGTTGAAGTTCACCGAGGCCGCGCCACTGGGCGCGCGATAGGCCGCGAGCTCCTCTTTCTGATCGAAGCCGGGTGGCAGCTCGTCGCGATCGAAGCGCGACGCGTCGACGACGATGCCGCCGGTGATCTTGGTGATGCCACGCGCGCGCAGATCGGCGGCCATCGCCCACAGATCCTCGGTGACGAGCGCCGGGTCGCCGCTCCCGCGGAGGTACACGTCGCCGGTGATCGTCGCGCCTTCGAGCGCATCCTTGTCGTGGTAGAGCCGCGTCGAGTAGCGATGCGCGGGCCCGAGCAGGCCGAGCGCGGCAGCCGTCGTCACCAGCTTCACGTTGCTCGCGGGGTTGAGCGCGAGGTCGGCGTTCTTGCGATACAGCGTGTCACCGCTCGCGAGATCGACGACGACCACGCCGACCTGCGCCGTCGCGAGATAGGGGTCGGCGAGCGCGGCATCGATCTGGCCCTCGAGTGTCGCGGGAAACCCGACCACAGGCGCCGCGGCGGGCGCCGGGTCGGCCGTCGCGGGCTTCGCGGAGGCATCCGTCGCCCAGCGTCCGCCGCCGAGCACGAGCAGCGCCGCGCCGAGCAGCCACCGCCGATGGTGGGTCATTCGCGCGCGCGAACGCGAGCAGGTGGTTTGGGCCGTCATCAGCGTACGCGGATCAAAGCTACTCAAACCCGAGCCGCACGCCAGTTTGGCACGAATCCGAGCCCTCCCGAATGCCACGGACGCGCGAAGCCGCGTCGGCATGCCCGCGAAGGCGAAAGGTTTCGGCGAGGCGGCGCTGGCGGGTATGATCACGCGCATCGCTGCGGTGCAGCAGCGGTGGGAACGGTCAAAAGATGCGGCGCTTCGATCTGCGGTGGACCTCGGTATGCGGGCTGCTCGCGTGCTCAACGGCGGCATGCAATAGCAGCCAGAACGGCAACGCGCCGCCGATCGACATGACGGCGACAGACACGAACCCGCTGACGACCGGCACCGATGCGACGACGGCGACCACGGGCACGTCGAGCGACTCGGACCCCGACAGCTCGAGCAGCGGCGGGCTCACGAACTGCGACGAGGTGCAGTGCACGGGGCACGGCACCTGCGAGATCGGCGAGGACGACAAGCCGTACTGCGCCTGCGATCCCGGCTACCGCCTCGATGGATCGGGGGAAAACTGCCTGGTCGACGAGGGCTGCGTGCAGCTGCGATTTCTGGAGGACCGGTGCCGTCAGCTCCTCAACCAGGAGCCCGCGGTCTCGTTGTTCTTCGCCGTCGAGTTCTGCGCCGGCACGGCCGTGCTGCCCGAGCGGCTCGAGGAGCTCGAGTTGACGTTCCAGGTGCTGGAAAACGGCAGCGACATCCAGGAGAACGTCGAGAGCTACGCGACCGTCATCCCGAAGCCAGTCGAGTCGTACGTCGATCTCGTCATCGACGTGTCCGACTCGATCACGGAGAGCCAGGATCTGCCGCTGCTGATCGAGGAGCTGCGTACGCTCGTCACCTCACTGACGCCCGGCGCCGACGAGCCCGACGTCTATGTCGCCGTCCACGTGTTCGGTCGCGATTCTGCCGAGTACGTCCCGTTCACGCGCGACCTCGGGGCGGTGGACGACGCTCTCGCGGCGATCGCCGACGACCCCACACCGGTCGTGCAGCTCGCCGGCAACGGCAACGGCACCGATCTGTACGACGCGGTCGAGCTCGGGATCAACCGCACGCAGCGCATTCGTGATCTCCGCGACGCTGTGACCTGGGGCGGCGTGCTCAGCACCGGCACCGTCGTGGTCGTCACCGATGGTAACGACACGTCGAACGGCACGTTGAACACGCAGCTCATCACCGCGACGACGAACAATGTGATCTCCATCGGCATCAGCGCCGAGATCGTGAACGAGACCCTGCAGATGATCGGTCGCGACGGCTCGTTCCTCGCGCCGACGCCGGCGGACTGGCCCCCCGCGTTCGCCGAGATTACGCAGCGCGTCGACGAGTATCCGCTGCGCTCCTATCTGCTCGGCTACTGCTCTTCGACGACCGAAGGCACGCCGAACGTCGAGATCTCGGTGACCGGCGAGGGCGTGAGGGTTGCGCAGACCGCCATCTGCAACTTCGACGCCGATGTATTCTCGACCGATCCGAGTCTCGTGTGCGACGCGTCGCTGTTCGCCGACGAGTGCGATGACCTGGCCTGCGGCGGCCTCACAGCATGTGGCGCGTGCACCGACGACGCATGTTGCGATGGTGGGCAGTGCCAGTCGCCGACGACCTACAACACGTGCGACGAACAGCTCGAGTTGTGCGCGCAGGCGGATCTCATCTGCGGAAGCGAGGGCGCGTGCGTGGAGCCGGAGCCGCTGGGCAGCGGCTCGTGCGGACTCGGATGCGAGCCCGGGGTTACGTACTGCGACGACGAGATGGAGCAGTGCGTTGCAGTCCACGCCCCCGGCGCATCGTGTGATGGCCCGCAGGAGTGCCCCGAGCTCAACTGTCAGCGCGAGAACCCGGACAACGATTTCACGATGCCGATCTGTCTGCCCGGCGCGCTGATGTACGACGACTGCGGCAGCGACGACGCTGCGTGCGAGGTCGGTTCGTACTGTCAGAGCGAGTGCTTGCCGCGCAATCGCGATGCCGAAACGTGCGGCGGCCCCGACGAGTGCCGGCGCGGCGAGTGCAACCCGCTCGGGGAATCGGGCAACTTGTGCGGCGGCCCGACCCTTTGCTACTGGGCGTGGGACTCCAAGGTCCCCGCGTGATCTAGAAGAAACCGCGCACGCCTTCTATGTCGTCGTGCACCGGCGGTGGCAACAGCCGCGGCCCGGTGCCCGGCGCAGCGTCCTGGGCCTCGGCATCGTCGTCCCCGCCACCGCGCTGCGGCGGTGGTGGCTGACACTCGCCGGTCGAGATCAGGTGCAGCGCATGCGCGAGCGCACCCTCGCGCACGTCGCCGACATCGTGCTCGAGGTCGTCGCCTTCGATGCAGTCGGCCACGATGCCGTCGAAGTAGTCGCCGACGCCCTCGGCGTTCAGTAGCCGGAACGTGATCGGCTGCGCGACCTTGTCGCAGAACTCCCACTGATGCGAGCCGACCGGCTTGCCGCCGGTGGTGTCGCCGACGATCTTGATCGGCACGTGCGGACGCACCGCGTTGATGACGAGCTCGCTCGCCGACAACGTGCTGCCGGTCGTGATGAATACGACCTCGCGCGGCGCACGAATGGAGCCGTCGAGCCGAGACACGCTGCGCGCGGTGTCCTGATCGTCGAGGCCCGGGCCGTACGCGACCTCGTAGTTGGTCTCGCCGTCGGCGATGTCGCCGACGAGCAGATCGACGAGCTGCCGTGCAACCGCGATGCGTCCGCCGCCGTTGTAGCGAAGATCGACGATCACGCGATCGACTCCCGCCTCCACGAAGCCCTCGAACACCGCATCGAGCGGCTCGGGTGCGGTGTCGACGAAGCTGTTGAACATGAGATAGCCGACCGCGTCGCCGCCGATATCGAACACCTCGTGCACCGGCACCGTCTCGATGTCGAGCCACTCCTTCACGAGCGTCGCGCGCTGCGGCGCCTCGCCCTTGCGCGTGAACTCGACCGCGACCGTGACGCCCGGCTCGTCGGTGCCGTAGACGTCGTCCCAGCGATCGTCCGCGTCGATCTGCGCGATGGTGAAGCCGCCGATCGTCTCCATCCGATCGCCGCGCTTCATGCCCGCGGCGAGCGCGGACGATCCGGCGGAGACCCACGACACCGTCAGGCCGCCGTCCGCGTTGCGGCGCGTGCGAAAGCCGAGGCCGATGATCTTGCCCTCTTCGAAGAGCTTCGCCGTCTTCGCCTTGTCGCCGACGCGGCTCCACCGGTCGGGATCGACGCGCAGCGCGGCCATCGTCGCGTTGGCCGACTCGTACTCGAGCGGATCGATCTCGGGCAGATCGGGCGCCCATAGATACGCGTCCTGCATCAGCCCGTAGACCCACTCGTTCTGGTCGGCGACCTCGCACGATCGAGGATCGCCGAAGTCGAACGGGTCTTCCATGCACGCCGGCAGCGCCCCTGCGAGGACAAACGCGACGGCTGACGCGAGGAGCGGTCGACGAACTTGCCACATCATCGGAACTTTGGAAGCTATCATGGATTCGTGGTGCATCGGCGAGCTTCGGTACGCGGCGCGTGGACGCGTGGATGGTTCGGCGCGGCACTCGCCGTTGCGATCGTCCCGGTTGCTGCGGATGCGAACGCGGAAGTCCGCGAGCATGCACGCGTGCCAATCGCGATGAGCCCCGCGCTCGCACGTGGGCGCATCGACGTGGTGCGCCTCGCGATCGAGGGGATCCCCGTCCGCGGTGCGTTCGACGTCGTGCACGTCGATCACGGCGGACACGCGCGGACGATCGCGTCGCGACGCCCCCGCCAGGCCCCCGAGCTCGCACCCGCGGACGCGCGGATCGATGCCCACGAAGCGACGCGACGCGCGCTCGCGACCCTGCCGGCGGCGACGAGCACGACCACGCCAGAGTCGCCGCCGGTGCTCGTGTATCGCGTCGTGCTCGACACACCGGTGCTCGCGTGGGAGGTGCAGCTGCGGTTTTCCAGCCGGCCGGAGCCAACGCGCAAGACGCTGTGGATCTCGGCGACGAGCGGCGTGGTGATCGACGAGCGCGAGAACGTGTTCGCCTCGCGCGCGCGCGTGTTCGCCGAGAACCCATCGTCGACGCCGGATCCGATCGAGGTGACGCTCACCGACATCGACGCCATCGGGCCAGGCGTGCCGCTCGCCGGTCCGCGGGTACACTCGCTCAACTGCGTGACGACGGCGCCGGCCGAGGTGATGCCGTGGCACGACGACGGCGACTGCTGGGCCGTCGCGCGCACGTTCTCCGATGCCGACGGCAACTACTTCGTGCCGATCCCCGACCCGATCGACCCGGCAAGCGGCACCGACGGCGACGATCTGTTTGCGGAGCTGTCGATGTACGCGCATGCCGAGCGGTTCATGAACGTGCTCGCCGACCGGGGCATCCCCGCGTATCGCTGCGAGCTGTCGACGATGCTCGCGATCTTCCGCACGCTGCCCGAGGATTCCGCGGACGGCCCCGAGCCGCTCAACAACGCCTACTACACCGACCAGTGCGACCCGACCAAGGGCGCGACGATGCTGTTCGGCCAGGGCACCGAGGTCGACTTCGCATTCGACGCCGACGTCATCTACCACGAGCTCGGTCACGGCCTCGTCGCGCAGCTCTCGGCCGAAGGCCTCGGCGGATCGCGGACGCGGCCCGACGGCGTCGTCGTCGACGCGACCGCGATCAACGAGGCCATCGCCGACTACGTGTCGGTCATGTTCCAGGGCGATCCGCAGCTCGCCGAGTACATCGGGCGCTTCTGGGTGTCGCAGACGTCGCCGTACATCCGCACGGCGACGAACGGCAAGCGGTGCCCCGACGATACGATCGGCCAGGGGCACAACGACGGTGAGCCGCTGATGGCCGCGCTCTGGTCGACGCGCGTCGTCGTCGGCGAGTCACTCGATGCAGTCGTGCTCGGATCGCTCGCACGTCTGCCGAACGATGCCGTGCTCGAGGAGATGGCGGCGGCGTTGCTGGCAGTCGCGGACGAGGCGGTCGTTGCCGGCGAGATGGACGCCGAGCACCGCGGGTTGCTCGAGCGCGAGCTCGACGCCCGCGGTCTCATCGACTGCCCGCGCGTCATCACGGAACCCGACGACGTCACGTCCGGACGCACGATGTACCTGAAGAAGGTCAGCGCGTCGGTCGAGCCGTTCTGGCCCGGACCGATGCAGCTGCGCTATCGCGTGCCCGACGATGCCCACGAGCTCATCGTCGAATTCGATCTCGACGCCCGCGGCTCGGACGACCCGCCCGAGGCGGCGATCCTGCTCAAGCGTGCTGCAACACCGATCGCGTTCACCTACGATCTCGTCGCGCGCGACGATGCCGGCGATCCGACCGGGGCATCGGGCAAGATCCGCGAGCTGACGCTCGTCGGTGGCGACTGGGATCGGCGCATCGACGCCGTTCGCGTCGCCGATGACGCCCATCGCGTGACGATCGGCGGCCTGCAGCCCGGCGAGGTCGTGCACCTCGCCCTGGTCGCGACGGCAGCGGTCGACGCGACGGCGACGAAGGTCCACGTCGTCGATGAATTCGAAGACGACGCGTCGACGTCGGATGACGAAGGCACCCAGGACGAGGCGCGCGAGGACCTCCATGGCACGGCCGCGACAGCGTCGTGCGGATGCACCGAGGGGCGTAGGGCCGGTGCGCCTGCGCTTCTCGTGCTCGTGTTCGGGTTCGCGCGGCGGAGGCGTCGGTGAAGCCGCTGCGGCTCCTGCACGCGCTCGTGCCGACGCTGATGGTCGTTGCGATCATCGCGCCCGCGCTGCCGACGAAGTACTTCGGCCCGGTCCCGGGGTTCGTGGCGCGCGCGCTGCTCCTGGTCAGCATCAAGCAGACGTGGGGCATGTACGCGCCGGATCCCCAGCGCTCGCACACATACATGGATCTCGAGGCGATCTACGACGACGACAGCACCGCGTCGCTGCAGGAGAGCCACGACGTCGAGCACGGCTGGGGCACGACGTGGGCGTGGCGCAAAACCAGGATGGACATCTGGAAGTTCTACGCGAACTTCCACCCCGACAAGCGCAACGATCACCGCACGTGGTACCTGCGGCAGGTGTGCGTGCGCGAGGCGAGGACCGGTCACACGCCGCGCAAGATCACGATGTATCACGTGAAGCGTCGCTTCACGGCGCCGAGCAAGGTGCTCGCCGGCGCGCCGGGACTCGGCACGCCCGATCGCAAGCTCGTGACGGTGGTTTTTTGTCGCACGTCGCCGGTGCCCGAGATGATCGAAGCCGACCGCGAGCTCCATCCGGAGCTGCATGGCTGAGGGCCGGCTCGATCGATTCCTCGGGCGGATCTGGCTCGATCCGGAGGACCCGACGGCGCTCGGCCTGGTGCGCATCGCCGTGGTCGCGGTGCTGCTGTGCAGCTTGCTGACGCACGTCGGCGCGGTCGCGGACTATTTCTCGAACCAAGCGCCGCTGCAGGGCGAGTGGGCGCGCGAGGCGTTTCCGACGCGCACGTCGATGTTCTTCTGGATCGACGCACCGTGGGCGGTACGGACGATCTTCGCGCTCGGCGTCGTCGCGCACGTGCTGTGGCTCGTCGGCCGCTGGACCGTTCCCGCGTCGGTCGTTGCGTGGCTCGTGTGGGTCAGCATGAGCGGCCGCAGTCCGCTGCTGTACTCGCTGCCCGACCAGCTGCAGATGGCGACGTGCACGCTGCTCGTGCTGATGCCGTCGGGCCGCGGTCTGGGGCTCGACGCGCGACGCTTCGGAGCGCGGCCGGTGCCGGTATGGTGCCGGCGCGTGCTGATGATCCAGCTCGCGACGCTGTACACCGCGACGGGTCTGCTCAAGTCCGGCCCGACCTGGCATCGCGATCACACCGCGCTCTACTACGCGCTCGTGAACCCGTATAACCGCCACTTCGACGCGGCCGGGCTGTGGGCGTCGATGCAGTCGTGGATGCTCGGTCCGATGACCGTGGTCGTCGTGTGGTACGAGACGCTGTTCGCGGCGTTCCTCGTCGTGCACGCGATTCGCCACGTGGCTCGTGCCCGCCTCGGATCGCGCCGATGGTTGATCGAT
>Ga0105046_10020351_pt1 | contig 10041 bp, 4 predicted proteins | sample MAT03_FD_78385 | JGI IMG/M metagenome (GOLD analysis project Ga0105046, IMG submission 78385) | Freshwater microbial communities from Lake Fryxell liftoff mats and glacier meltwater in Antarctica - MAT-03 (megahit assembly) | ecosystem: Environmental > Aquatic > Freshwater > Ice > Liftoff... | reverse complement strand
TCCTTGCACTATGCCCGAAGTCGCCGGTCCGAAGTACAAGCGTGTTTTGCTCAAAGTCATCGGGGAAGGCTTTTGCACCGAGGGTGGATTTGGCATCGAGGCCAAAGAACTGGAAACCATCGCCACGGAATGCGCTGATGTCGCCAAGATGGGCGTGGAATTGGCGGTCGTGGTAGGCGGAGGAAATTTCATCCGCGGCGCCACGTTCGCCGAAGCCGGGCACATCAACCGCGCCACCGCCGACTACATGGGCATGCTCGCGACCGTCATCAACGCACTGGCTTTGCAGGAGATGATGGAAAGCATGGGCCAGCCCACGCGCGTGCTGTCGGCGATCGGCGTACACAGTGTTTGCGAACCGTGGATACGTCGCCGTGCGGTTCGACATCTGGAAAAAAAGCGAGCCATCATCCTCGCCGCGGGAACGGGCAACCCCTTCTTTACAACCGACACCTGCGCCGCGCTCCGTGCTACCGAGCTTCAGGTGGATGTCCTGCTTAAAGCGACGAAGGTCGACGGCATTTACGACAAAGACCCCAAGAAACACCCCGACGCCAAGCGATTCGAAACCATCACCTACGAACAGGTACATCGCGAGCAATTGCGCGTGATGGATCTGACGGCGATCACACTCTGCTGGGAACGCAAGATCCCGCTGGTGGTGTTCAATACGAAGGTGCACGGGAATATCGCACGGGTTGTGAGAGGCGAAAAAGTCGGCACGACGATCAACCCTTAGGCGTCGACCATGCTCCGCATTCGGTGACCGCGTCGAGCGCGAAAAATCGCCGAGCGCGCTGAGGCGAATCTCGATTCTCCATTTTTAGATTTTTGACTCTCGCCGCATTCGAGCCCTTTAATCTACTCGTATAACGGGCTTCCGGCCCGTTTTTTTTTGATGCACCGCCACGGGCTGAAAGCCTGTGATACGGCGTTATTTAAAGCCTCCATTCGGCGTCCTGGCGTGCAGTAGTCCGACTGCAATGTGTGTGCTCGTTGCTCGCCGGCCATGCCCGATCTACAGTGCTTGTCTTGGGCAAACGCGTCGCCATTCTCGGATCAACTGGCTCGGTCGGGCAGAGCGCGCTGGACGTGATCGCCCACCTCGGCGAGCCGTTTCGCGCCGCGGCGCTGAGTGCGAATCGATCTGCGGACAAGCTTCTCGAACAGGCCAAACGATTCAAACCGTCGGCGGTGGCGCTGTCGGACGAGTCTGCGCACGACGGGTGTGCCGACGCGCTGGCACAGCTGGGCGCGAAAGTTTACGTCGGGCCCGGCGGGCTCGTGGAGATGGTTCGGCGCGATGACATCGATATCGTGCTCGCCGCCATCGTCGGGGCCGCGGGGTTGCCGGCAGTCATCGCGGCCGTGCAGGCGGGCAAGACGTTGGCGCTGGCGAACAAGGAAGCGCTGGTCGTCGCCGGCTCGCTGGTCATCCCCGAGGCGCGGCGCGCCGGCGTGGAGATTCTGCCGGTCGATTCCGAACACTCCGCCATTTTCCAGGCGATGAAATGCGGCCGAAGATCGGACGTCCGACGCGTGATCCTCACCGCCAGCGGCGGGCCGTTCAGAACGTGGTCGAAAGAGCGCATCGATAATGCAACGTTAGCAGACGCATTAAAACACCCGACCTGGCAGATGGGATCAAAAATTACCATCGACTCGGCGACAATGTTCAACAAAGGGCTCGAGCTTATCGAAGCCTGCTGGCTGTTCGATCTCGAGCCGGAACAGGTGGAGATTGTCGTCCACCCTGAATCGATCGTTCATTCGATGGTAGAGTTTGTCGACGGTTCGGTGGTCGCGCAGCTGAGCCCGCCGGACATGCGCACGCCGATTCAGTACGCGCTGACCTACCCGGAGCGTGCCGACGGCCGCGCCCGGCGACTGGATTTGACGAAAGCGTTTGCCCTAAACTTTGAGCCGCCGGACTTCGAACGCTTTCCGTCGCTTGCGATCGCGTACGAGGTCGCGAGAATGAAGGGCACTTCGGGTGCGGTGTTAAACGCCGCGAACGAGGTGGCGGTGAATGCGTTTACGTCCGGGAACATCGCGTTTGGTTCAATCGTAAAGATCGTAGAACGTGTCGTCCGCGAACATCGACTCCAGCTTATTGCGTCGCTGGACGATCTACTTGCAGCGGACCGCTTAGCCCGTGTCGCAGCGGCTGCACTCGCTTAACGGCATCGCTGGCAACGCCATACCGTTAACGTGCCCGCGAGCGACGTCCCTGAGTTTGACTGGAACCCAGCATCCTATGAATCTATCTTACATCCTTGATATTTCCCTTCTGCTTTTCGGCTTCGGTTTCGTGATTTTCTGGCACGAGCTGGGGCACTTCCTCGCCGCGAAGTACGTCGGCGTTAAGGTCGAGCAATTCGCCGTCGGGTTCGGGCATGCGATGGTTTCTTTTCGGCAAGGGCTGGGAATTCGGTTCGGATCTTCGCAGAAAGAGTTCGCCGCAAAAGTTGCCTCCGGCGCGACAAACGTGAGCGAGACCGAGTACCGACTGAACTGGATCCCACTCGGCGGGTACGTGAAGATGCTCGGGCAGGATGACATGGACCCCAACGCGCAGTCTCCCGACCCGCGCGCGTTCAATCGCAAATCAATCCCGGCGCGAATGCTGGTGGTGTCTGCGGGCGTGATCATGAATGTGATCCTCGCGGGCATCTTGTTCATGGTGTTGTTTCTCTACGGGTTCACGGCGTCGGCACCGGTCGCCGGCGGGGTGATTCCAGGCTCGCCGGCTGCGCTGGCGGGCATTCGGGTTGGCGATCGGATCGAGCTGTTTGACGGCGCGATCATGCACGACTTTAACAAACTCGTGCTCGCCACCGCGCTCGCTGAGGAAGACGGGCCCACGCCGATTGTGGTTAAAAAGCCCGACGGCAAGCAGGAACAATACATCGTCCGCGCCGCCAAGCCGGAGGGGAAGCACGGGCTGCTCATGATCGGCGTGTCCCCCGCGGTCGAGCTGCGCGGCGGCGACCCGGAAACCGCCAAAGGCGAACTGCAAAACCTTAAACCCGAACTCTTCGGCAAAGGTCTCCTTGCGATCATGCCCGGCGACACAATTGTCTCGGCGAACGGCGTGAGCTTCGCAGATCCGAAAGATCTCAGCATCGACCAGAAGGCCGGCGAGCTGCGAAAGTTTGACGACGTCGTGCAAAAGACCGGCGGAAAGCCGATCACACTCGTCGTTCGCAACGCCGCCGGCGAGCAACGAACGGAAGAAGTCCCCGTCTCTTTCGAAAGCAATTTTGAAGGCATGTATCCCGAAGCGCGATCTTCCCTGATCGTCGCCGGGTTCACGCCGCGAAGCGTGGTCGATCGCGTGGAGGCTGGCTCGGTCGCCGCGGATCACTTCAAGCCCGGCGACGTCGTGCTGTCGATCCGTCTCGGAGATGAAATCGTCAATCAGCCTGCACACCGCACGCTCACTGAGTTGGTCGACGAGGCCGGCAACACCGGCCGGCAATTGGTGTTTACCGTCCTGCGCGACGGACAGGAACACATGACCGGGGGCATTGTGCCGACGGTAAAATTGAAGACCCCCAATAAATCTAAGCGCTACGTGCTGGGTCTGGGGATTGGGTTCGACGACACGCATGCGACGATTGCCGAAGTGATCGACCGCTCCCCCGCCGCCGACGCGGGCATCCCCAGCGGTTCCACGCTGGTCTCGGTCGGCGGGCAGCCTGTGGCCGACTGGTTCGACCTGTGCAGGCAACTCGCGGCCGCGGAACCGGGGAAGGAATTCGACGTCGTCACCGCAGCGCGACCCGAACCGTACAAACTCAAGCTCTCGAAGGAGCAGATCGATTCCGTCGCCGGCCTGCGCTACGGCACGTCGCTGGCGCTGCGCGAGCTGACGATCGAGCGGATGACCAGGAGTCCGCTCATCGCAATGTGGTGGGGTGTGACCGAAACGCGCGACCTGATCCTCCAGTTCTATCTCACGTTGCAACGCATGATCGACGGCGGGATCAGTTTCAAGAACGTCATGGGCCCCGTCGGCATCTTCGACGCCGGAACCAAGTTCGCCGCCAAAGGAACGGACTGGCTGATCTGGTTCCTCGCGATGATCAGCGCGAATCTGGCGGTGGTTAACTTCCTGCCCATCCCGATCGTCGACGGCGGGTTGTTTGTGTTCCTGATCCTGGAAAAAATCATGGGCCGACCCCTCTCGCCGAAGATGCAGGGTATAGCGCAGTACATCGGGCTGGCGCTGCTGCTGAGCGTCTTCCTGCTGGCGACATATCAGGACATTGCCAGGTTGTTCTGACCCCCCGCGAGCAGACTCGATAATTACCGAATGCCACTACACGCTCCGCCCCGGGCACGGCGCGGTCCTTCTCCGCGGGCCCAGAGACAAACGCAGTTCTTCGCAACAAATACGCATTTATTCAACAATCTTCGATAGGCGTCTTCTCCATTCGGGTCAAGGATTCTTCTTGACTGGCGGACGGCGTGTGCTATTTTAGTAAGCGTTCTTAGCACTTCCTTTACTGCACGGAGACAGGAGACACATGTTCGCTTCCAAAACCTCAATCGCTCTTTCTTGTATTGGCTTGTCTGCGCTGGCATCCCACTCGACGGGTGCCGTACTCATCGCAGATTACGACGCAAATACCTACGTGTCGATCGGACTCGGCGGGGACGGGGACATCGACAACACCGCGCCGGCCCGGCCCTTCAATGGGCAGATCGTGCCCAGCAGCGGCAGCCCGACGACGATCGGCGGGCGATCGATCACCCCTGCCTCCTTTGCGGCACCGGTGTTCATTCAGAACCAGGCCATCACCGGGTTCAAAACGCGGTCAGTCTTCGAATTTCAAAAGTTCGGTGTGCTGACCAACAGCAATATTAGCTCGTCAAACCTGGAAACCCCGGGCGGTGGGCCGGGCGGAATCGGAAACGTTGGTGGCTATAGCTACGAAGGATTTTACCGCGTCAATGGCACGCGCACGACCGGGTACGACCAGAACAATCCGCCTGCCCAGGTCATTGAAAACTCCGGACTGGGATTCGGACAGGATACCGGCGGGGAAAATCAGCTCATCCGGCTCCCCAACAACGGTGCCAACATCACTGCCGGGACCACCGTCGGCCTGAATTCAAACACGGCAACCGACAACCTCGCGGGCGGACCCCAAAGCCAGAACCAGGTTGACGTCAACATTAACTCCCTGATTCCACGTGACACGTTCTTCCACTTCGTGAAGATCCACGACCCGTTTACCGCCAACGGGCAGGTTAGGTTTTACATCAACGGCGCTCTGGTCAACACCACCGCGTTCGTTGAGAACGGCATCGAATATCACCCGAACGACGAAAACATCGGCAACGTCGGACACAATGGCCGGGAAGTGCGCGGCGTGACCTACGGCTTGACCCGCGCTTATCGTGGCATCCTCACGCAGACGGAGATCACCAACCTCTACGTCGCCTTGGTCCCCGAGCCCGGCTCCCTCGCCCTGCTGGGTCTGGTGATTCCCCTTCTTCACCGACGCACTCGGCGTGCGACGAGTCGTTGAATTGGCGCGTCGCCAGCTTAATGTTTCTCAGTTTGGCGCACTCTTGCCCACGTGACTAACCCTCCCAAAAAGGGCACAAATCCTTGGCGCAAGACGTTCAGCAACAGGCGACGTAATAGCAATGCTCGGTTGCGAGATTTGATGCGCCTACAGCCGCGGATCAACCATCTCGCTTTCAAGCGCCAAGACACCGAAGACACATTCATGAACGTGGCGCAGCGGCTCACGCCTTAGATGGACGCGCTAACGTTGCCGTGAAATGAATGCTTTTAGCCAGCTCGAGGCGAATGCTGGCTGACAAATCATTTATTGCTGCCACCGTTGCCGATTCGCATTGTCTTTTGGGCTGTCGGGCGTAAGCTTGATTGTCATGAGTGCGATTCGAATTGGGTTGATCGGCGGGTCGGGATTGGGCGTGGCGTTGGGGACGCAGACAGGCGGCACGGCTCACGATATTGAGACGCCCCTGGGGCCTACCAGTGGGCCGATTACCGAAACGAATTGGGCGGGCCTGACTGTCTTCTTTCTTTCTCGCCACGGGCCCGGGCACACGCTGAATCCTACCGCCGTGCCGTTCCGAGCGAACATCTTTGCGTTGAAATCACTGGGGGTAACTCACATTCTTGCGTCGGGCGCAGTGGGCAGCTTGCGGGAAGAATTCAAGCCGCGGCAGCTTGTCATTCCGGATCAAGTTATCGACAAAACGCACAAGCGATCCAACACCTTCTTCGAGCGGGCCGCCGTCCATGCAGAATTCGCGGAACCATTTTGCCCTGTGCTGCGTCGAACGATTCTGGAAGCGGCGAAGCTGATGAGCCCAACGCCGGAGGTCGCGCCGGTCGGCGGGCCGGAAGCGACCACCCCGCCGGCTTCACCGACGGTTCACGACGGCGGGTGCTATGTTTGCATGGAAGGTCCTGCGTTCTCGACCCGCGCCGAGAGCCTGATGCATCGCCTGTGGGGAGGAGATCTGGTCGGAATGACTGCAATGCCCGAAGCGAAGCTCGCGCGGGAGGCAGAGATTGCCTACGCGCTGGTCGCGCTGGTGACGGACTACGATTGCTGGCGACAAAAGCCCGCCGCTTCAGACCAGCCCGGCGGACTCGAGGCAGACCCGTTCGTGCTCCTGAAGGAGATCATCGCGAACATGGAACACGCGACGAAAGATGCGATCGACCTCATTCGCCGGACGGTGGAACTGATGGCGACGAAATCCGCCGACCAACTCGCCTCGCCAGCGCATCAGGCGCTGAAACTGGGAATCTGGTCGGATAAATCGCGCATTCCGAAAGACGAAGTCGACCGACTCGCGCCGCTGTGGGGAAAGTATTTTTAACCCCCGGAGAAGACGTATGCCTGTCCGGTGGATCCCGAAAATTTTAGCCGCGATGCTGATCTTCTTCGCTTGCCGCGCAAACGCCCAGGAACTCGACATAGAGATTCTCCAAGATGTTGACCTCGGAAACGCCACGGGCACCGAATCGAGCGACGGCGTGTATGTACACGATTCCACCGTCGCGATTGAAAAAATGGCCCACGCGCAGCGCATGGAGACGCGCCAGTGGAACACCGCCGCCGAGCTGTATCAGGAAGTGATTGAAAAGTACGCGGACCGTCTCATTCCGTCGCAGAAAGACGCTGACGGGAAAGTGCTCACCTACGTCGGTGTGGTAGATACCGTGCAGCGGCGGCTTGCCCGCTGGCCGGCGGACGGGCTTGATGTTTATCGGCGACTTTACGAACCCGCCGCCGAGCAGTTACTCGCTTCGGGTGATTCGATCGAACTGCTGCATCGCGTGGTCAGTCGATACTTTGTCACCGAGGCCGGCAAGCGCGGCGCCCTGCGATTGCTCGACCTGTACCTCGAAGACGCGCAGTTTGCCGCGGCGGTGTGGGTGGGCAAATCGATGCTGGATTGGCATCCGAATCTCACGGTCGAACGTCCTGCCGTATTGTTCAGGGTTGCCCTCGCGGAGCACCTGCTGGGCAACTCCGCGGCAGCGACGCAGCATCTGGAAGAGATCCGCGAGAAGTATCCGCAGGCCCGGGCGGTTGTGCGCGGGAAAGATGTAGTCATTGCCGACGCGCTTGCGGCGGAACTGGAGTCGCCGAAGTCACCGTCGGCCGTCACGCACAGCGACAGTTGGCCCACGTACGGCGGAAGCCTGGACCGCTCGCGCATCAGCGGTGCCACCGGTCGACCCGGCGCGAAGATCGGCTTCATCGAGTTCGCCCCGCCCCCGGTAAACGCAGAGCGCGCCGCGGCGGTGCGCGAGCGGCGTGGGCTTGGCGAAGAAATTGAAGGCAGGCAGTTCAACACCGAAGACGCCATCGGCGTGTTTCCCGTCGTCGACAATGGCGAACTGTTTTTCCAGGACGGGGTGCGCATCTACGCCGTCAGTGTCGAATCGACTCTCCCCCTGCCGGGCTGGTCGGAAACGTACACCAGCCAGAACGGGCAGTACGTCGGCGAGGACGTAAGCCCCGCGCCGCGCACCCTGCCGCTGGGCGTGACACTCACCGGCCGCGACGTGCTGGCGGTGCTCGGTGCCGGCTCGCGCACGCTCTTGCAGCAGGGGATGATCGCGCGAATCGAATCGACATCGAAGCTCGTGTGTCTCGATCGATCGACCGGCCGACTCCGCTGGAGCGTGTGGCCGAAGAAGCTCGCCGACGCGCCCGCATCGGTGCGCGAGCTCGATCTGGTCGGCACCCCGCTCGTCGTCGGCGACGCCATCTTCGTGCTCGGCCGCGGGGGGAAGGGACAATTCGAAGATTGCTTCGCGCTGTGCTTCTCACTGGCCGACGGGAAATTCCGCTGGGCCTGTCACGTCGCCAGCGCAAACACGGGGCTGGTGCTTGATGAATCGCTCGGCAACGCCGAAGCCGTGCCGCAGATTTCGTATTCCGGCGGGAGATTGTTCGTACAAAGCAATCTCGGCGCGATCGCGGGGATTGACGCATTTTCCGGGTCGGTCGTCTGGCTGCGACTCTACCCAAGAAGTCCGCTTCGTGTGGGCACCTTCATCCCGCGCGGCCGCGGCATTCGACCGATGGACCCCATGCAGCCGTCGAAGCCGTGGAGGCTGAGTCCCCCCATCATCGTCGACGGACGCCTCTTCGCGCTGCCCGCCGATTCCGACGCGGTGCTGGTGCTCGACTCCGGCAACGGCGACGAGATCCGCCGACTCCTTTGCGATAAAGACCTGATGGGTGCCGACACGCTGTTGGCGGTCGAGGGTCCGAACGTGCTCGTGGCGGGCACCGCGCCGCGCGCCGAGAATCGGCAGGAATTTCAGGGCACGCTGATGAGCGTGAACTGGCAGAACTACAACCCGCGCACGTTCAACAAACTTGATTCGACCTACGTCACCTGGCCGAAAACGTTCGGCAGCGCGCTGGCCGGGCGCGCGTTCGTGACGAGCGATGTGATCTTCGTCCCGCTAGCGCAGCGGCTAAGTCTTGTCGATGCCAGGAAAGGCCGCACGCTCGCGGAGTTTCCGTCGCAGCCGAAGGCCTGGGCCGCCGACGAAGGGCGCGGCAACGTGCTGGTCACGCAAGATCACGTCGTCGTTGCCACGGCGCGAGGGGTGTACGTTTATACAGATCTCAGCGTCGCCCGCGCGAAACTGGCGAGCGCCGAAGCCAACGACCCCACGAACCCAATCCCGCGGCTGCGGCACGCGGAGGTGATGTTCGCCGCGGCGCAGATGAACCCGGGCGTGGTGAAGCTGGATGAAGTGATTGCGAAGCTCGACGAAGCGATCGCCTTGCTCGGCGGCCCGGAATCGCTAACTCCCGGCGAGGCGCGGGACAAACTGTTTCACGCGTCACTGAAGTTCGCGCGCGAAGCGGCGAAGGAAACCGGCAACGAGCCCACCGCCGCGGCGATTGCGTTCTTCGATCGCGCGCGACGCGCGGCGGGCAGCGGTGCGCAGCGGGTTCACTGGGTTTTGCATCGCGCGAAGTTCGACGCCAATCGCGGACAGCCGGTAGAGGCGGTTCGTTTGTATCAATCGATTCTCGATGACCCCAAGCTGCGCACCGTGCCGACCTCCGAGGCGTCATGGTCGAGCACGCAGGCGGCACAAGTCGCGGAGAACGAGATCGAAGAGCTGATTCGAATTCGCGGCCGCGAGATCTACAAAGAGTTCGACGCCGCCGCCGATGCAGCGGCGGCGACGGCGCTGAACGCCGAAGAGCCCGCGACACTCGTCGAAGTCGCCGTCAGATACCCCAACGCGACGGCAGCGATGCGTGCGATGCTCGCCGCCGCCGACGCGTACGAATCGGCCGGTCGCAACCGCGACGCGGCCATGATTTTGCGGCAGGCGTTCTTCAAACATCCCGACGCGCCGCAACGCGTGACGCTTCTTGAATCGATGGCGCGCAATGACCTGACGCTCCCCGGTCGACTCGACGCCGCCGTCGCGCGGCTCGTGCAGGCGTCGCGGTTGCAACCCGGTGCGAAGCTCTCGCGTTCATTGAAGCTGCCCGACGG
>Ga0105046_10020350_pt1 | contig 10041 bp, 10 predicted proteins | sample MAT03_FD_78385 | JGI IMG/M metagenome (GOLD analysis project Ga0105046, IMG submission 78385) | Freshwater microbial communities from Lake Fryxell liftoff mats and glacier meltwater in Antarctica - MAT-03 (megahit assembly) | ecosystem: Environmental > Aquatic > Freshwater > Ice > Liftoff... | reverse complement strand
TAAACGCGGGAGGCAGGTCCGCAGGTAGCTTTTCTCGATCTTGTAGGATGTGTTTTCCTCTCGTCCAAGTCGGTATATGAGAACGAATCAGGCATAGCCCAGGTCGCTGAAATACTTAGCGGCGTCGACTCCCTCCGCTCCGAAGACCAATTTGCGATGGCTGCCGCCCGGGCAAATCACCATCGCCGTGCCGTCGGACGTCTCTTTTGCAGGCATAAAGAGCGTCGACGAGGGGTCATGCACATTGGCGACCCACCAATCTTGGACCGCTTCAGGCTCATTTTTGCGTGCCTAAAAACCTAACGCCCAAGCAGGCCACAGCGGAACAACCGTCGGCGACTCAGCGGCCGCAAAGTTGCCAGTTGTGGCCGCGCACAGAACTAAAGTCACAAAGATTGAAGTAATTAGCGGCAGGCATTTTCGCATTTCAAGGTCCATGGTGTCAATTTCGGCGTTTTGGTTTATTGTAATCGGGTTAATGCGCTAGCTGAATCTCGTTCTCGCTAACGCGCCGGGTTGGAAAACACCCTTTCAAATAAAGCCCAGGATAATCTACGTGCACATTTGGCCTGCGATCGACTTACGCCACGGGAAACCTGTCCGTCTGCAACAAGGTGACTATGATCGCCAAACGGTTTTCGGCGATTGTCCTGCCACGATGGCAAAACGCTGGGTCGACGCGGGTGCCAAGCGTTTACATCTCGTCGACCTTGACGCTGCGCGAGGCGATGACCCGGCGGCGAATCGAGCGGCGGTTGAAGCGATCCTGGCTGCCGTTGATGTGCCGTGTCAACTTGGTGGCGGTGTTCGAGACGATGCCTCGATCGAGTTACTGCTGGGGCTGGGCTTGTCCCGATTGGTTGTGGGCAGCGCAGCGCTGAAGCGTCCAGAATGGTTTGCATCGGTTTGTGACAAGTTTCCCGGCAGGCTTGCGGCTGGCATCGACGCGCGAAACGGCATGGTCGCGACCGACGGCTGGTTACAGACCAGCGAAACTCAGGCAACGGATTTAGCCCAGCGGCTGCGTTCGCTTTCGGCAAACATTGCCGCGATCATCTACACCGACATCGCGCGAGACGGCATGATGCAGGGACCGAACTTCGCTGGTCTTGCCGATATGGCTGCGGCCACCGACATCCCGCTGGTCGCCAGCGGCGGCGTAACCACGATTGACGATGTGCAGAAACTTGTCGACATGAACATGCCAGCCTGTATCATTGGCCGCTCACTCTATGATGGTGCGATGAGGCTTGAAGAAGTCCTGCAAGTAGCCTTTGATTAGTGCCACCTCCGCACATCCCACCTCCGGCGGCCATCGGTTGCACGCTTGACGAGATTACCCCAGTCGTGCTACTTTCTACGTCCAGTAAAATTGGTCGCCTGCTCGGGGGATTAGCTCAGTTGGTAGAGCGCTTGCATGGCATGCAAGAGGTCATCGGTTCAAGTCCGTTATCCTCCACTCACTTAAACGCCTTAAACACAAGGGCTTACGGCGTTTCCCTGGGGACCTGCAACCAGTAGGGATTGTTTGGCATTCCAACGACGCCTGGTGTTCTGTCGCGTGACCATACGGGTTGTCTATTCAGGTCCAGATGCATTTCCGCGCTCCCGAGCCGGAATGCGGCAAACTGCCATTTCGATGTCTCGGCCGTAGTTCCCTGGGCTTCTAAAAAAAGCAGGATTTCCGGATTCGTTCCATGGGCAAAGATGAAAACACTTCCGTCGAAGACACCATTCTCATTGTCAGAATAGCGTAACACGGGAGTTGCAAGGCATCGCAACTCAAACCGAGAATTCTCCGGATCCCAGAATTCATGCGTTTCAAAACGTCGAGCCAAATCCTTCATCTGCCGCAAACGGACTACAGGACGGTTATTAACGGCGGCATTGTCGGGGAAGTCCTGGAGGGTGAAATCGCTATTCACAGATGTTCACAGACCTTCAGCAACCTTTCAAGCGTTGCATTGGAAAGCGTCAATTGACACTTTCCTACATGAGCGGTGGCTTCTTTAATATCAGCGGATGTCTTGGGGCTGACCGTATCACTCGAATTCGCGATTCCATCAGTCTTCTCTTCAATGTTGGTTGAGCCACCAAGTCGCTCATCGTTTCCGAACACGAACAGGACGGATGTACTCGCGCAAAGTACTACAAGTTGGGCAATTCGTGAGACAAAAGATGGGACTTTCATTGATCACTCCTTGGGCGTATCAAAATAGGTGATTAAAAGTACTGTCATGGGTGAGTTTGCTTTTTGATTTGCTCGCGAACGTGCAGCGCGACTGCCTGAGAGTAGCTTTTTGCGAACTCGGTGTCCAACGGTTTGACTGCAGGGTAATTCGGGGACACAACTTTTCGAGGGGTACTTTGACTGAGATACCACTTTTAATGTGGCCGGAAGTAAAAGCATCAATCGGTTGGATAATATGCTTGATATCGGTGTCTCTGCATCTGCATCGGTTAGTGCGCGAGTTAGCGATATCGGTCTAGGCCCCGTACATCAGGGCGGCCTGAGAAGACGATGCTATTGACTATCGATTGATACGAATGGCGACATGGCTTTTGTGGAACGTGACCAGCGAACTGAGTCGTGCCTAAGGTTCATCGGCGGTTGCTGCCAAGACGACGATACGGTCAATCGTTGGTGGTTGGAAACGAATCTTCGAACTCTTCAAAGCGGAGGCGATACCTTTGCTGGCCACTTTGGCAAGCTGGGCCATTGCCTTGGCGACGGCGATTTAGGGCCACGCTGGTCGAGCAAATAAAATTCGCGTAAATTACGGTGACAAAGCAATTTGTACCGGACACTCGTTTGCCGCTCGATCCTTAACCATTTGAACCCATCCCGTTTGAGTATTTTTTTGTGAATCCTCCCGCCACAGCGATTTTGTCTGATTCGAACCCTGCGTTGGGGAACGACGACGCTTCACGCCCGCTGCCAAGTTTTGGCGACGCGCTGCGGGCTGACCCACGAATCGCGCAGGCGAAACGACTGCTTCGCGAAGCGGTCGCTGAACATAGTGCCGCACTGGTCGACGTACACGCGGCGAACGCGGAACTGGTGGCTCCGTTTGATGCGTTGCTTGCCGATTATGCAAAACTCCGCGGCGCGCCGCCCATTTGGCCATATCTTTCGTCTGGACTTGGGAACGGTCCATACATTCAGCTCGCCGATGGCAGCGTGAAGTTGGATCTTATCGGCGGTATCGGTGTCTATGGATGCGGCCATAGTCACCCCGGCATGCTCGATGCCTCGGTCGACGCCGCGATTGAAGATGTCGCGATGCAAGGCAATTTGCAACAGCATCCACCAAGCATCCGGATCATTCAAAAGTTGACCGAGTTGGCTTCTTCCGGGGGCGCACCTCTGTCGCTTTGCATGTTGACGACCAGCGGTGCGATGGCCAACGAGAATGCGCTAAAACTCGCGCTTCACAAAGCCACGCCAGCGACGCGAATCTTGGCATTTGACAACGCCTTCGCCGGTCGATCCCTCGCGCTAGCCGCGATCACCGATCGGCCCAAGTATCGGCAAGGCTTACCGCTTGTTCTGGAGGTCGACTACTTACCCGCGTTGCAACACGATCAACCGGAGCGAAGTCAGCGCTGGGCTGTCAATGAACTGCATCGCTTGCTGGTTAGGCATCCCGGTCGTTATGCCGCCTTCTGGGCCGAACCAATCGCTGGCGAGGGTGGCTACTATCCTGGCAGCCATGATTTTTATGCGGCGCTTTGCAAACCGATTCGTGAGGCCGGCATTCCGATCATCTTCGACGAAGTCCAATCGTTCTCCCGAACCAGCCGCCCGTTCGCATTCCAGCATTACAAGCTGGATGAGTATGCGGACATCGTGACCGTCGGAAAAATCACGCAGGTCTGTGCAACGCTCTATCGCGAGTCATTCAAGCCGACTGGTCCAATCCTCAGCCAAACGTTTACGGGGGCCAGCAGCTCGATCGCCGTCGGCTTGGCGACGCTTGAAGAGATGGACCGTGTCCACTGTTTCGGAGACGATGGCTGGAACATGCGCCGACACCATCATTTTGTTACCGGTCTGACGAAGCTTGCATTAAAGTATCCGAATCACATTCGCGGCCCGTTTGGCGAAGGCTTGATGATTGCCTTCACGCCTGGAGACGGTAGCTATGAACACGCCAAAGGCTTGATGGACATCATGTTTCAAGAAGGCTTGCTCGGTTTTCTCTGTGGCAGCAACCCAACGCGGTTGCGTTTCCTGCCACCTCCGGTGATCGCGACCAACGAACATATCGATGCCGCGTTGGAGATACTCGGTCGCGCCTTGGCAAGGTTTGTTTTGTAGCACAACGTTCCGTAATCGCGATGCTCGCGACGGCGAATTATTGCCGAAAAAAAACGAAAAAGTCAACCAGCGTGGGCCGCTGGTTGACTCGACGTTAGACAATAAAATGTTTGGCGACTAGCGGATTGTCGAACTCCTGACCGCGACAAGGGTAACGGGCTTGTTCGGAATCGCCATCATCGGCGCTCTGCTGACGCCTGCGCCGGATGGAATTGCGATAGGCGATATCGAGATCAAAATTTCACCCTCGGCCAATGGTGGAAGCGAGTAGATGGTTGCGCAACAAGCTGGCTCTGGTGCCGGTTCGCAGCATGATGGCTCCGGTGCAGGCTCTGGTTCGCAGCAAGTCGGCTCTGGAGCAGGCTCGCAGCAGACTGGTTCAGGTGCTGGTTCGCAGCAGACTGGTTCAGGCTCTGGTTCGCAGCAGACTGGCTCTGGTTCGCAGCAGCCACACTTCTTCTTGAATAACTTCGCAAACAATCCTGCGTCTGCACTAGGTGCATTCACGCTCATGAGGCCGAAGACCAAGGTGGCAGCGACAACACTTTTCAATAAAAACTTCATTCACGTCTCCCATACGCCAAAGTTCAACCATTCCTCAGCCGGGCAGTGACCGAGGATAAATAACGATTTCTAGCAGCCGTCAGGTGGACTCTCCCTTAGTTTTTCGTCGCACTGGAGATTGCGACGATCAACCTTCTGGCCCCCGCCCATCGAGACCAAACGCGAAGCAATCATCGCGCCAAAAAATCGGATCAACGCCTCTGTTCGTTAAATTCATCCCGCTTAGCCCATTCGCTACAAATGCCCCATGGTCTCGCCGAACATCGAGAAATGCTTGCAATTCAAACTAAAACGAGTTCAGTCCCATCTCGCACTATGAAGCCATCGGCTTTGAAATTTTTTCGCGTCCGGTAGCATCTTCGCGTGCGCGGAAGAACGCCGGTCGCCTAAAACTTGCCCGCATCTTTGGCACCCTTGCTTGATCTGAAGGCAACGACGAGACTTTGTTTTTAGAACCTAGCTGGACAGCGCCACTTTGCATCGAAGGTTTCGATATTTGCTGCGGTTCCGAACTTATTAGCCGTTTTGGCGCTAGCCACGGTTCTCAGTGCAAAAACCGTGGCTAGCGCCAAAACGGCTAATCCAACGTGGCGCTGTCCAACTAGGATAGGCTGGAAGCCTATCCTGCATCAATTTGGAATTTGCTCGTCAATTTCAAAGTCACGAATCGTTAGCAGCGTTTGCAAGTGAATCCCTTTCGCGGCAAACGCAGCTTCGCCTCCTGCCAAACGATCGATGATGCCGATCACTCCTTTGACTACCAAGCCAAATGCTTGGGCGGCTTCAACGGCGGCTAGCGCGCTGCCGCCACTGGTGATCACGTCTTCAACAATGACCACTTCTTGGCCAGCTTCGACGGGGCCTTCCACCTGACGGCCGGTTCCGTGACCTTTGGGTTCTTTACGTACCATAAATCCCAACAGCGGCAAATCACGTTGGCCTGCAATGGTCACAATCGACGCGGTGATTGGATCAGCACCGATCGCCATGCCACCGACGGCGCTTGGAAGCGGGTCCATCGCCGTGATCAGCTCCAGCATTCCCGCCGCGATCACATTCGCACCGCGTGGATGAAGCGTGATTCGCCGACAATCGAGGTAGTAAGAAGCGGTTTGGCCGCTGGCGAGAGTGAAGTTGCCAAACTTGAGCGAGTGCTCGCGCAACAGGCTTTTCAATTCTTCGCGATCATAGGTCTGGTTGCTGGTGTTCATGGTCTGAATGTTCGTCATCCAAACCCTATCCGGCAAGAGGGCAATCGCGATTCTTAACGACGAATCGTGACCGACGACCCTTGGCTCAGGATTCCGAACAAGTCCTCTGCGTCGCCACCGGCCAAACTGATGCAACCTTGGTTGGTCGCGGTGCTGCGCTCTGGGCTACCATGGATGCAGAGTTGCTTGCCGAGGTCCATCCAAACGGAACCGTACGGATTTCGCGAATCTCCAGGCGGTACCGGCGAACCGTTTCTGTCGTAAAAGGTTCTCGCGGTTTGTTTGTCTTGAATCGTGAACGTTCCCGCCTGAGGAACAGGCTCGGTGCCGATCACGATCGGAAATCGTCCCGCATAAAGGTCGCGAACAAAAATCGTCAGTTCGCTTCGCTGCATATCGACTTCTGCTCGGAAAGGTCCGCGTACGACTTTCAATTCTGTTCCTGGAAGCACGGTGACCGGGTCTTCGATGCCGTTGATGTTGGCAAGTAACTGCCAGGGAAGTTCGTATCGCGTAGCGATCTCCATCAGCGTCTCGTTGGCGGCTACGCGGTGTGGTTGCTCCAGCAAGTGTTGACGCGAATAAATCACACTTGCGGCAAGCGGATCAAGACGACTGACTAAGGCCGTTCGATCGGCGGGCGAGAGATCTGGCGTGTTGTAAAACAGGCTAAGTGTCGCGAGGGCATCCAAATGTTGATCAGCCGCATATTGCCGATCAGCCGTCCGGATCGCATTGGCGAGGCCAACGTTTGGTTCCGTTGAGATTGCTAATGAAGCTGGCTTCGTGGTCGCATCGGCGGAGCCACCGCTGGCCATCGCAAACCCGGGTTTTGAATTCGCTGAGTCGGTTAATTGAGCTGTGATGGGACCGTCTTTGGAGGGCATGCCAAAACTAACCGGCTTTGCATCTCCGTTCCAGTTGGAGCCAGTGCCTGGACTGGGTAGCGTAGCGATTGAGTTAGGGTCGGGCAGTGCTAAGCCGCTTGGACCGGTGGTGGGATAATCGCGGGCCGGGTCAATTTTTGGCGTGCTTGCTAACGCGCTGGGCTTGGGAAGCTGCAACTGTTCCTTGGAATTCGGATCCGGGGAAGCGGGCTTAGGCAGGTTGCTGACAAGCGGCGTCGAAGTTGAATCTGTCAGGCTGCGCGTGATGGCTGCTGAACCTGGATTGGCCGTCGGAATGGGTGGTGCTGTCAAGCCAGCGACCTGCGGCGGTGCGAGGTTGCTTGGTGTTTGAGGTGAAGCCGGCATTGCGAAATCAGGCAGCGCCAATTCTGCGGTAGATTCGCTACTTGGTGCTGATTGGCCGGAATCACTTCCCAGATTGGCCAGTGACTCGGGCAAGCCAGCATCGATCTCCAAACCAAAGCTGCCGGATTCCTCAATCAACGCAGCGACCGCGTCGGGAAGCGGTTCCGGTGGCGTTGTTAGCGAGACGTATGAACCGTACATCACCGTCATCAATAGAAGCACGACGATGGCTGTTTTGAGCGTTTGCACGCGTCGAATCCTCTGTGAAGAGCGGCATGTTCGGCCTTTTCAATCGCTCGTTTTCCATTTCAAGCACGGCCAATCGAGGAAAGCTACCGAACTACACAAAGCAAAGCCAGATCAGTTTTTGCTCCACCGGTGGTTGGACGACAGCGAGACGCCGCACAGATTTCTGCGCAATACTGGGAACATGTGAGAAACACACGAAAAGACCGAATCTCGCTTCCGTTGGGTGGTTCCAGTTGTTCTCGGGTCAACCAGACCGAAACTGTGTTCCATCGGGTTGAAACGGATGGTAAACTGGTTGCCGCCGGTCGAACCGGTATGAATAGATCGTCCTCGGATATCAAAATCTTAACGCTTTGAGAACAAAATGTGGTTCCAAAAAAAGCGAGTGCGAACCAACGTGACGGATGATCACTATTCGCAGACGCTCGGAACTGAATTTGGAACGATCGTACGAGAGTTCATTGGTGCTGGACGTGGCAACTCTCGACATGATTTTCGAACATCCGTTTCGATTCGAATGCAATCTCGCGATGCCTCTCACAACTGGATATACACTCTCGAAAATGTTATTGAACCGCACCAACCATGGTGCGAAGATGCTCTCCTGTTTGAATGGAACGCCTCGATAGTCGCGGCTTGCGGAGAACACATTGTCTTGTTGAATTTGGAAACCGGTTCTGTGGTTTGGGACAGGGTTTGGGGGAATTCCGTAATTGTGTCCATGTGTTTGCACGATGGCAGCTTGTACGTTCTTTACGACTATTGCGGTTTTGAATCTCCCGATGGAATGTCGGACGATCGCAACACTTCAACTAGCAATCTGGTTAAACTTGCCTTTAACGGCGATGTGATTTGGCGTGCCTCACGCCGTTGGGACCGAGAAGATTACACGGGATTTAATATCGAAAAAGATAGACTATTTGCAACCACTTGGGACAGCTTTTGTTGCACGATCGACATGCAATCAGGCGTTATAACCTCGACCGTCTTTACCAAGTAAGAGGATGAACAAAACGTTGCACGGCAGCCGGACTTGTACGTCGTTCAAAATGGTTAGTTTTTTCGGTTCCGGCGACCGTGAACGGAGTCGTTCGTCCGCTTAAACCTTACCGTCACTGTGGAGCTTAAACCTTGCCATATGTCATGGTCGACGTCGAATCCGACGGTCCAATCCCGGGCGACTACTCGATGATTTGCTTTGGTGCGATTATCGTGGAGCCCGAATTGAATCGAACCTTCTACGGAAAACTTAAACCGATATCGGATCAATTTATTCCTGATGCCCTTGCGGTCAGCGGGTTTACTCGCGATGAATGCCTCGAATTTGACGAACCGAAATTGGTAATGGAGCAATTCCGGGAGTGGCTGACGTCGAACTGCAAAGGAAGGACAATGTTTGTCTCAGACAACAATGGCTTCGATTGGCAATTCATCAACTGGTACTTTTGCCACTTTATTGGCAAGAGCCCGTTCGGTTTCAGCTCCACAAATCTCGGTTCGCTCTACAAGGGTATGCAGAACGACACGTTTGTGAACTTCAAGCACCTTCGGAAAACAAAACATACACACAATCCCGTTGACGACGCGCGTGGCAATGCTGAGGCTCTATTGCAAATGAAAGATATGGGATTGAAAATCAGTTTCGACTGAAAATCCTGTGGACGAACAAAGAAATGCACGCGAGGTTCGGATCTCGCGTTTCCAGATGGCAAATCCTTTGGCCGCAACCGCGTGAATTTAGACATTCTTCGGCTCCAACGCCTGAAACCCAGACCCGTTGATTCCCAGTACCGCCCAATGCCGAACCTGGACCGACCCGCGGACTTTTGACGCCAGCTAAAACTTCGCCTCTGGCATTGGCAACAACGACTAGCAGTATTCAGTCCGAATTTTGCTCGGACATTTTCTGCCGATCTGTTCGGACGCTCCTCCCCGACTTTCCTGGACCTTGCCGCATGATTTCCAAAACCGAGTTATTCCGATTTGCTCGGACCTCCGCGATCGTGTATGATCGATGGGATCAGCGGTCCGAGTGAGACCGCGACAAACGAAACATCGCCTCAGAACAAACGGTTGCACCTCAGAACGCGATTCCGCGCTCTCGAAGTGGTTGACCGCCCGCGCGTTCGAGGTGAACAGAGACGGTAGTTCCAAATGGCATCGAGTGTCAAATGAACCTTCGAGAAGCAGCGTTCCGCTTATTGAAAGACTTCGACGCTCACAGACCTGGCACGAGTTTCGAACACTCTGAATTGAACCTTAGCATCAATGAGGCATACGATTTGCAATTTGAGGTTGCAGCTATGCGTGAGTCCCGCGGCGAACGCGTGGCTGGATACAAAATTGGCTGCATCAGTGAAACAATGCAAAAGCAGCTTGGAATTGACCATCCAGTGTTTGGTCACGTGTGGGACACAGAAATCTACCGATCTGGTGTCCAACT
>Ga0105046_10020349_pt1 | contig 10042 bp, 5 predicted proteins | sample MAT03_FD_78385 | JGI IMG/M metagenome (GOLD analysis project Ga0105046, IMG submission 78385) | Freshwater microbial communities from Lake Fryxell liftoff mats and glacier meltwater in Antarctica - MAT-03 (megahit assembly) | ecosystem: Environmental > Aquatic > Freshwater > Ice > Liftoff... | reverse complement strand
CTGCGCGAGCAGTGGGGCACCATGCAACATGTGCTCAGCTCGCGCTCGCGCATGGATCGCGTGGTGCAAGACATCGTCTTCGATTTTAGCGTCAAGCCGCGCCTGAGCAACGAGCGCGGCAACGCCATTCTGGTCGCTTCCAGCATCTACGAGGCGTGCAAATACTTCGAGCTGTTCCAGAAGACGGTCTTTAAGGGCAAGTGTGCGGTTGTCACCTCCTACAATCCACAGGCGGGTGACATCAGCCTGGAAGACACGGGGGCCAACACCGAGACGGACAAACAATTCATCTTCAACACCTACACCGAGCTGCTCAAAACAATCCCGGCGCAGGCGGGTATGAACAAAACCGAGGCCTACGAAGAGCGCGCAAAGGATCTCTTTAAGCAGCAGCCGGCCAATATGAAGCTCTTGGTGGTGGTAGACAAACTGCTCACTGGCTTTGATGCGCCAAGCTGCACCTATCTCTACATCGACAAGTCGATGCAGGATCATGGCCTCTTCCAAGCCATCTGCCGCACCAACCGGCTCGATGGTGATGACAAGGACTTCGGCTACATCGTGGACTACAAGGATCTCTTCAAGAAGGTCGAAAATGTGATCGCCGTTTACAGCTCGGAGTTGGACCACAGCGCACCTGGCGCCGACCCAGAAATCTTGCTCCAAGACCGCCTGACCAAGGGCCGCGAGCGGCTAGACAACGCGCTGGAAGCGATGGCGCTGCTCTGCGAGCCGGTGCAACCGCCCAAGGGCGAGTTAGAGCACATCCACTACTTCTGCGGCAACACCGAGGTCCCGACTGATCTGGCCGCACGCGAGCCGCAGCGCGTCGCCCTCTACAAGGCCACGGTAGCGCTGGTGCGTGCGTACGCCAACATTGCCGACGAGCTGGAGGCCGCCGGTTATCACACGACAGAGGTCACACGCATCAAGCGCGCGGTAGATGGTTATCTGAAATTGCGCGAGATCATCCGCAAGGCGAGCGGTGAGACAATCGACCTCAAAGCCTACGAGGCCGACATGCGCCACCTGATTGACACCTACATCGAAGCCGACGAGCCGCGCAAGATCTCACCCTTCGACGACATGCCGCTGCTGGAATTGATCGTAAAAACCGGCATCGCCAACGCCATTAACCGTTTGCCCGACGGGATCAAAACCAATAGTGGCGCTGTTGCGGAGACCATCGCCAACAACGTGCGCAGCAAGATCATCAAGGAGCACTTGAACGATCCAGCCTATTACGATAAGATGTCGGCGCTGCTCGCCGAGATCATTGCCGACCTCAAGGCAAAGCGGATTGAGTATGCGGAGTATCTGAAACGGATTGCCGACCTGGCTAGGCAGGTGCAAACGGGGCAGGCGGACGATACGCCCGCCGTGCTAAAGGCGAGCCCTGCATTGCGGGCCCTTTACAATAACCTAAAGCCTGCCGCGCTGACAGAAACCGAGCGGATAATGAACGAGGGGGCCGGTGTCTATGCCGCGCCCCACCACCCAACCCTAGCCCTGGCGCTAAAGATTCACGAGGCAATCAAGCAGGTGCGGCCGGATGACTGGCGCGGTGTTCAGCCCCGCGAACAAATTATCAAAGCGGCTCTCTACGGCATTTTGCAGGATAGAGATGCAGTCGAACGCATCTTCCTGATCATCGAACAACAGAAAGAATATTAATGGCTGAAACGATTGATCTGGGCGACATCAAAGTCGAGGTGGTAAAAAAGGATATCAAGAATATCCATTTGAGCGTCTACCCACCCGCCGGTCGGGTGCGGATTTCTGCCCCGTCGCGCATGAGCCTCGACACGATTCGCGTTTTTGTTATCTCCAAGCTGGGCTGGATCAAGCAGCAACAGCAGAAGTTCCAGTCCCAAGCCCGCGAAACGCCGCGCGAATATCTGGACCGGGAAAGCCATTATGTCTGGGGCAAACGCTACCTGCTGCGGGTGATCGAAAGCGACACCGCGCCGGCCGTCGAATTGAAACACAGCCGCATGTTCCTGCACGTGCGGCCGGGCACCGATGCAGTGAAGAAGCAGATTATCATGGAGGCATGGTATCGCGCGCAACTCAAGCAGGCACTGCCACCCTTGATCGCCAAGTGGGAGCCGCTGATGGGTGTCCAAGTTGCGCGCTTCTTTGTGCAGCGGATGAAAACCCGCTGGGGCAGTTGCAACCCCGGCGCGCGCCGTATCCGCCTCAACACCGATCTGGCCAAGAAGCCCCGCGAGTGTTTGGAATATGTTGTCGTGCATGAAATGGTCCACTTGCTGGAGCCGACGCACAACGCCCGTTTCGTCGCGCTGATGGATCAATTCATGCCCAAATGGCAATTTTATCGCGACGTTCTCAACCGCTTGCCCGTGCGGCATGAAGATTGGGGTTATTGAGATGGGGGTGCGCTTGGGACCTAAGTGGTCAGATTTTTGAACAAACGACAACGATTTTACCGCAAAGAACGCGAAGATGTCTCAGTTTTTCTTTGCGTTCTTTGCGTTCTTTGCGGTAAAAATTGTTGTCTCTGGTATGCCGATTGGCATGACCGCGTGTTATACTAGGGGAAACTCAGCTTCTGATGCGGGCTGAAGTGCATAGGGTACTCGGCCCTGGTTTGACCGAAGCTGGAGGAGGCTGTCACAAGAATTTGTGCTGCCTTTTTTTATACCAATTTGTATCGATTCACCTTTCCTATGTCGGGCGCGCCGCCAAGGCTGAAGGCCAGTGGGATATCTGCTGCCAGGGATGGTGGCGCGCCAGGGCTGAAGGTGACAACAATCTGACACGCGCATAGGGAGAAAATTATGCAGCAGAAATTACCAACCTTGGCTGTCCACTGGAACACGACGCCACTCGCTCGGATTCTCGGGCCGATGCAGGAATTTATCCATCAATCCCAGTCCAGCGGCATTATCCTGCTGATCATGACCGTGGTGGCGCTCGTGATCGCCAATTCGCCACTGCGTACGTGGTACATGGCTTTTCTGGAAGCGCACGTCGGCATCACCGCTGGTCCGCTAGTGCTCGACGAGAGCGTGCTACACTGGGTCAATGACGGCTTGATGGCCCTCTTCTTCTTTGTGGTCGGGCTGGAGATCAAGCGCGAGGTGCTGGTGGGCGAACTGGCCAATCTACGCGCGGCCACGCTGCCGATCCTGGCCGCGGTGGGTGGTGTGCTCGTCCCTGCTGGGATCTACTTCCTGCTCAATCGCGACGGAGACGCCGCACGCGGCCGGGGTGTGCCGATGGCGACCGATATTGCCTTTGCCCTCGGCTGTCTGGCCTTGCTCGGCAATCGGGTGCCATTGGGTTTGAAAATTTTTCTGACGGCGGTTGCGATTGTCGATGATCTGATGGCCGTGTTGGTGATCGCCATTTTCTACGCTAGTGGATTACACCTGGCCTGGCTGGGTGTTGGGCTGGGTGTGCTGGTGCTCCTGGCGTTGGCCAACGTCTTTGGGCTGCGCAGCCCGATCATCTATGGCAGCCTGGGCGTACTGGTCTGGTTGGCGTTTCTGCATTCCGGTGTCCACGCGACCATTGCCGGTGTCTTAGTTGCCCTCACCATTCCCGCCCGGCGGCAGATAAATGCGCCCACTTTTCTAGCACGCGCCCATGGCATTCTGCGTCATTTTGAGGCGAGCCAGGGTGAAGAGCCAAAGCGGCAGGCGGAAGTGCAACAGAGTGCGGTGCTCGAATTGGAGGAGGCGTGCGAACAGGTGCAGGCCCCGTTGCAAAAAATGGAACATGCCCTGCACACGTGGGTTGCCTTTGCGATCATGCCGATTTTTGCCTTTGCCAACGCCGGGGTTGCGCTTTCGGCGTCGAGCGTGGGGCGTGAATCACTACCTGTCCTGCTGGGGATTGTGCTCGGCCTTACCTTGGGTAAACCGATTGGCATCGTCGGGGCGGCCTGGCTGGCGGTGCGCAGCGGTGTCGCCGAACTGCCGCAGGGCGTCAACTGGCAGCATATGCTGGGCGTCGGTGTTCTCGCCGGCATGGGTTTCACGATGTCGCTTTTCATCGCCTCGTTGGCGTTTGCCAATCCCGATACGCTGGCAACGGCCAAACTGGCGATTCTCCTCGCCTCACTCCTCGCCGGCGTGATTGGGTTCATCCTCTTACGTCGGGTGCCGCAGGCGGAATAAAAGCCACGCCTTGTCCGTCTTTAAGCTACCATGATTTTTATGATCCCGTTAACTGATCTTCACGCGCTTTCGTAGATATAAGGTCAATGACCGAAGGCACTGGGCGGCTGAAAGTCATCCGCGTTATTGTACTTGTCCCCTAAAGCTGAACACGATCTAAGGGGTAGCGGTGGCTCGATTATTGGGTTGCCTCACTTCGTCTTTCTGGGCGCGAAAACTTTATCGCGGCAAAATCAAGGAAGGGTTGTGTATACGCACAACGTCTAGGTTTGGCATGATCCGTTTAGGCACTTGCTTCTGCTACTTGCACTGAGGTGTTCGCTTTTTGACGCCTCCGTTGGCTATATTTTTGCTGGCCAAGGCGAGCGTGTTTTAAGCGCTGGGCGTTTAATAGTTTTTCGATCGCGGCTGGGTCGACTGGTCGACTCATTAAGTAGCCTTGGCCATAATTGCAGTTTAGGCGCTTGAGATGATTGAGCTGTTCGATCGTCTCGACGCCTTCTGCCAGGGTCTCTATGCCGAGATCGTGGGCCATTGCAATCATGGCGTGCAAGATTTTCTTGTTCTTGTTGTCATCGTCCATCTTATTCAAGAACGTGCGATCAATTTTGAGCATCCGGATCGGGAAATGCTGTAAGTAGGCGAGTGAGGAATATCCGGTCCCAAAATCGTCCATTTGCAATTGAATGCCCATGTCGCTCAATTGTTTGAACATCGCAACCACTTCGGGGCTGCTGTTGAGCCATACACTCTCGGTGAACTCGAGCTGGAGCGTGGTCGGGTCCAGACCCACCTCGCGCAGGATGTTCTTCACCAGATCAACGAAGTTTGACTTGGCAAACTGTGTACCCGAGACGTTGACGCTCATCGTCACAGGTGGGGACTGTGGGAAGCGCGTCTGCCACGTCTGCAACTGGAGACAAGCTTTGCGCAGCACCCACGCGCCGATGGGCACAATCAAGCCTGTTTCTTCGGCAATCGGGATGAACTCTAGCGGGGCGATGAGGCCGCGCTGAGGATGATGCCAGCGCAGCAATGCCTCAAAGCCTGTGATCTGCTCGGATGGCAGCGCGACGATGGGTTGATACTCCAACTTCAATTCCTGCCGTTCCAGCGCATAACGCAGGTCGTTCTCCAACTCAATCCGGGTCTGCGCTTGCTCGCGCATGGTAAGCTTGAACACTTCGTAGCGGGCTTTGCCGTGGACCTTAGCCTTGTACATGGCAAGGTCGGCATCGCGCAAGACATCCTCGGGCTGGTCATAGGCTTGGTCGGCAGCGACGATGCCGATGCTGGCCGAGGCAAAGATATGATATCCGCTTAGGCTAAACGGCTGTTTCAGTTCGGCCTGGATGCGATGGGCGGTCATGCTGGCATCCAGGCCGCCTTTCGTGTCTTCGAGCAATATAACAAACTCATCACCGCTCAAGCGGGCTACGGTGTCGCCGCTGCGCAGACCCAGGCGCAGCCGTTGCGCCATCCCAATCAGCAACTGGTTACCGATCTCATGCCCGAAACTGTCGTTGACCACCTTGAAGTGATCAATATCGAGAAAGAGCGTGGCGAAGTGATACCCTTCATTGCGTTTGGCAAATTCGATGGCATGGCGTAACCGGTCCAGGAAGAGGACCCGATTGGGTAGCCCCGTCAAGGCATCGTGCAATGTATCGTGCGATAACTGCTCCTGCACCCGTTGGCGCGCTGCCACCTCGGCCTGCAAGGTAAAATTCATTCGGTTCAATTCCTGCGTGCGCGCCGCCACGCGCTGCTCTAAAGCATTGTGTGCTTCGCGTAAGGCCATTTCGCTTTGCCGGTGAAGATAGGTTTCCTGCACCGCCTCTTGCTGGCGGCGCCAAGCATACCAGGCTAAGAGCGGCATGGCTATTGTGCTACTTAAGAAGAACTCATCTAGTTGCCAATGTTCATATTCCAGCAACCAATCATTTATTCGATCATACAAATCGGAGGCATAAGCTAACCCAACAAAGCCACAGAGCAGGCTGAGGACAAGCAGAAAATCCCATAGCGGACGTGTGACAGTTTTCATAGACTCCTTGGAAACATGGTAAATGCAGCACATCACCCTATGGCCGAGGTTGCATGAATGATGGTGGTTGCTCTAACACTATCTAAAATACAGCTGCCGTCAATAGCCCATAACGCCTAGCCGACCCGGCGAATGACGTAGAAAACTTTACGAAATCTGTTGAGAAATGTAGCCCCTTGTCCACTTCCACTGGCCAAGGTTTTACGGTAAAATAAATTTAATAGTAATAACCTGATTTGAGTATATTGCTCCAGCTTTGACTACCTGCAAAAATAACTATGAGCGCATTGCCCATCGCCCGCACCTTTGATGATCTGAGCAACGCTGATCTCGACCAAGTTTATCAACAAGGCCGAGAAGAAGTGCTGCGCGATCATGCTTTCCGCATCTTATTGGCGCGCGCCGATACGGTTGCCAAGTTGGAACAATTGGCCTTTGCTGGCGAACAAGGGCTGGCCGGTTGGACGATCAAAGAATTGATCGAGATCTCCAACCGTTTTCGTTTGCTGAGTTCACCAGAAAACGAAATTCGCCTGTATCACCAATGCCGCGCTGAAGCTTTTCGCCGCGCACCGCGCGTGCGGGGTTTCTATGTGCTGGCGTTGAACAAATTGGGCTGTCCCGCCGCGGCGATTTTAGAGAGCTCACGCTTGATCGCGGAAGGCGATCAGAATGCATTGCTTTGGGGCACGCTAGGTGAAGCCTACACCGCCAGAATGCTCTATGCCGAACAATTAACCCGCGCCCTGACCGCCATTAATGGCGATCCCACAGCCAGCGACCCGTCCCTGTCTGCCCGGCTCGCTGGCTATTTCCCGACGATTACCCTGGCTGATCTGACCATTGCACGCGTGCGCGCCCTGCGTGAGGAAAACCTTGGCGTGGCGACGCGCATGTTTCAGTACGGTTTTCGCGAGAGTGGCAGTTCGTTTACTGGGCTGGGCTGGCTGCAACGTACGCTTGACCGCCTGGCGGATCGGGTTGTGGAACGCCAACGTTTGCAATGCAAAAGTCCAATTGACTGTTTGGATGATGAAGTACTCCGCCTGCGGCTGGCCAATGATGAAATTCGGACGCTGGAAAAAGCTATGGCGGACCAGATGCGCCTGATCAAGATTGCGCTGGAGTTACAAGGCGGCGCCGAGTCGCTCGACTACTGGACGAAGGCCGGTATTCTTCTCTGCCTGGTCATCCAAGGCGTCGATTTAGCTGAATTACGCGCTGCGCTTGCCCAACTGTTTAAGGTTGTCGATGCCGCCTTTAAGCTTACGATTACCATCACTGAGTTGCGCCGCATTCACGACCAGTACGCTGCGATGCATCTTGCTGGGTACTTTTCTGCGGACGATACTGCGCGGCCGGCGCAGATCCAAGGCGTTGCGTTTGCGATAACCGAATGCGAGGCCGGCCGCGCCCGCTTCCAGACAACTGGCCGTGCTACCTACGTTGAAGCACCAAGCCGCGCCGCTGAAGGTCAGCAGAAAAAAGCGCTGAGCGCCTTCCTGGAAAAGACCATCAACTTTCGTACGTTAACCGGCAATCTCGTCCCTCTCTGTATTACTGGCGCCATTGGCCGCGTCGGCGCGCGCGTGCCAGATTTGCTGATCAATCGCCAAGTCCAAGCGGATCTGGCTGACTTGGTCGAAACCAAGGTCATCCAAGCCTTGCCGCCCGCCGATCGGGAAGATCCGCGGGCGGTGATTGCCCGGATCCAGCAGGTAGTCGGTGCGGGATTAAAGCTGGGTGATCTGCAAGATTTGCAATCAGCGGCCCATTTTGCTTTCGACACGCGCTCCGACGGTCTAATCGCACTGGCCGGGGCCGACCACGATATGCGTCGCCACACGCGCACTGCTACGGATCTGACGGCGACCCTGCTGATGCAAAATGGCGATTGTCGGGAGACAATGTATCTGAACGGCGCCCTCTTTGCCTGTTGGCAGCAGATGCAGGTGAAAAAGCGCATCGCTAAAGCCATGCTCTGTCTTGATCTTGACTTTAACGAGGGCTTCGAGCGAATTGTTGAGGAGGAGATCCCGGCGTTGATGGGCTATCAATTGCGCGGCGGACAGGCGGCTGTCTATGTGGATTCGATTGCCATGTACGATAAATACCAATCGGCGCGTCTTTCCGCCACAGATCCCACCGCGTTGCTGCGTGTGTATGGCCTGGAAGAAGTGCGCGCTCATCAGCCGTTGACGCGCTATGAACTGGAAAGAGCCAAAATCGAGGTCACCTATCGGGATGGCTCTACGCGCTGGATCGAGCCTAAAGATGCGCAGACCGAGCGCTGGCGGCCGCTTGATCACACGCCAGCACCGGGCGGTGGCGTACCCATCATCCCCAACCTCGAACAGGCGCAGTCGATCCGGCTACTGAGCCTGGTTGAGGATCATGCGATGACGTTTCTCTATCAACAGGGCGACGATACACAACCAGCAACGGTCGAATTCTGCGACGGTTTTTACAGTCAAAAATTGTTTGATAGCCCTTACGCCTTTGACGGTGGTCCTGTCAATCTAAACGAAATTATCAGTGGCCCCACTTTGTTGCGCGCCGGCAGCCGCACCGTGCTCCACCCAGACGGTTCACGACAGCCACATGCGGTCTATCTGCAATTTCTGCACTTTTCGCAGACGGATTACGAGGCCGCCTTGGTGGAAGGCGATGTGCCGGGCACGATCCAACTGATGGGGCGCACCTTTAGCGGCGATCTACAACGCGAACGGCGGCGACTGGAAGAGGGCGCCTCGCCGATTCCGGCCTTGCTCGAAAAAATTCAGCACTGGCAACTTCAGCGCCAGCAAACGATCAAACCGGATCGCAAGCAGACCGAGCAACAATTGGCTCGGCTTATGCTCGATCTGGCGCGTGATCAACCAGAACTGGTGCAACTCAAAGAAGCAAGCGTTGAACAGGCGCTGATCACCGAGGCCGTCGAACATCACAGCGTCTACCTGGTCCTCAGCGGCGAACTCTATGTTTACCGTTACGGGGAACGTTTACACGACGCCAGTGGCAACCCCGTGCGCGTAGCTGCCGGCAGCATCCTCGGCGAAATTGCCGCCCTGCACGGCGGCATCGCCAGCGCCACCGTCGCCGGCAACGCCGTCGTGCTCAGCCTGACGCAAACCGTCTTCCGCCAGCAGGTAGACAACAATCCCGCCTTCCGCCAGAGCGTCGAGGCATTGGCGGGCTATCGTGTTTTGTAGTGGACCAGGAGCGCCGCCAGGGATGGCGGCGCTCCTGGACAGGCGCGGCGCTTAAATAAAGATAATCTGTGCGCCTTCGGTCATGTCCATAAAATCGCTGGCAGTGACAATATCTTGGACGCCTTCGATGAAGTCTTCGCGCTTTAATCCCATCATGTCGACGGACATTTTACAGGCGAAGAGTTTGGCGCCTCCGTCCGCCATCATTTGCAGGAACTCGCCGACCGGCGGCACTTCTAGGGCCGCGATCTTGTCTTTCATGAGTTTAGTGGCAAAGGCGGTCATACCGGGCAACATGCCAACAATGTTGGGAATACCCAGATTGCCGGTGTGCAGCCCCATCATGGTCATCTTCATGCTCGTATTGCCGACCGGGGCGAGCTCCAGGTGATCGACGCGGCTTTTGGTGATCATGTCCATGCCCCAAAAGGTGAAGAAAACAGTGACATCAATGCCATTGCCCAACGCAGCCCAGCCCATAATCAAGGCAGGATAGGCCATATCTAGTGTGCCTTTGGAACAGATAAAGGCGACTTTGCGGGTCTCATTGCTCATAGGAATTGCTCCTTATTGTTCTTGAAATAGAGGATGAAGAGATGACAGGATGAAGGGATGACAGGATGAAGGGATGACAAGAT
>Ga0105046_10020346_pt1 | contig 10043 bp, 9 predicted proteins | sample MAT03_FD_78385 | JGI IMG/M metagenome (GOLD analysis project Ga0105046, IMG submission 78385) | Freshwater microbial communities from Lake Fryxell liftoff mats and glacier meltwater in Antarctica - MAT-03 (megahit assembly) | ecosystem: Environmental > Aquatic > Freshwater > Ice > Liftoff... | reverse complement strand
GGAAAAACATCTTTAGTCCAGAGTTAGTCCAGAGAGCTTTGGACTGATTCTAAAAGCCTTACCTGGCAAGCGTTTCAGTGGCTTGACTAATTGCTGTAAAAGCAATTAGTCAACGAGTTCATTGCGTTTCAGCCGTTTCGTTAGTCCAAAAGTTTCAGAACAATCAAAAGGTGAGGCGAATCGATTCTCGACCGATGCCATACCGCTTAAGCAGCAGGTAAAGGTATCCCAAATCTGGTACAGCTACCGATTAGCCGATTGTGGAAGGTACAAACCTAAGCGAGAAACAAATAGAAGCCTCCTAGCCCTGGTTTTGTGGGAGCTATTTGGACTAAGCGGTCAGGAGGGTGGAAGAGTGCGATCGCACTGCCAATTCTGCCCCCGCGATGGCTAAAAAGAATCTTGGCACTCTCCCCAAATTGTTATACACTGTGGTCATAGACAAGCCAACAAACCCAAAGGCACTGAGAAAATGGTGAGTACTAAAGAGCGCAATTCAGCTTTCGTCACAGTCAGAGTTAAACCGGGGCATAGAGACAGACTGAGAGCGATTGCCGAAAGAGAAGAGCGAAAGATGTCAGAGATTGTACGCCGTGCAATCAGGATGTATCTGGACTCTTTGGGGTCAACCGAAAATTAGAAACAAAAAAGGCTGATCTCAATTGAGGTCAGCCTTTTGCAATGCACAAATAAAAAGCCCAGAGATACCAGTCTCTGAGCTTTTAACAACATACAGGGAGGGAGTAATATGTCTAATCGCTGTGCTGATTCTAGCCTAGTTTCTGCCGATTCCCGGCTAAGAGACTTATACACCGCCGAAGCACTTGAAAATAGTATACCCAATAGTGACCCACCAGTCAAGCCGATTCCTGCTATTCAGGATGCCTTGGAAGCATTCACCGCGAATTTACCGCTAGACCTGCTCCAAAGTTCAGAGCCATTACCGGGGCTAGCCCACACTCAGACCTATTTCAAGCTACTCGGAATCACACCAGACCAGACCGTAAACCTAAGAGCGCTGCTGCCAAAAAATCACCCTTGGCAGGATGTACCTTGGAAGGCTGCAATATCTTGGAAAGGCACGTCAGAAAGGTTTTTAACCGACGATTTTGCCAGACACTATCAGTCGATGGGCTACAACCTCTCCTTAGTTGTGAACCAGGGTGGAACCCTAGAGCGGGAAATTACCACGGCGATCGCGTTCTTTGTGGAGCATGACGATAGGACTCAGATAGAGTCAATCGATTCTCTTAGAGAGTGCGGTTTGCCTGAACCAACTTTCAGGATAAACAGCGGGAATAAGTCAGTTCACCATTATTGGGTGATTGATACCCCCGCAAACGATATTGCAGAGTGGAAGCGGATACAGAGGAATTTGATCGCCCTTGTACAGAGTGATGAGCATCTACGCATTCCTAGCTTCCCTATGCGACTGCCGGGTTTCTACCATGTGAAAACTGGCAACATGGCGACGGTCTTTGACGTAACCGGGCTTAAGGTTTCGATGGCTGACATTGATGCTATCTGCCCTCAGGTTCCATTCACACCTAGGGTAATAGACGGTAAGGCAGAAATCAGGGTGGGTGAAAAGGCAAGTGCGATCGCCCGTTCCAAACCCGGCAGTTTGAGGTGGGCGCATATTGACGCGATGGACTTGCCTTTTGATGTACCGATTGAGTTGAAATCTTGCCTAACAAAAGCTCACCGGGATTTGATTGCTGAGGGTGCGCCGGAGGGTAAACGCCGTCAAATGGCAGTTGGGTTAATGAAAGACCTGGATGGGCTATTTTTCCTCCTGGACTCAATCGGTCAGCCCATAAGTGATGACCCGTGGGAGTTGCTTCTTCAATATGCAGGCAACTGTACGCCAGCGTGGGAAGAGGATGACGCGGCTCGATTGTATGAGAGTGAGGAAGGCAGGTCAGAAGGTGCAAGCCTGACAGGCGAGAATTTAGAGCGATGCGTAAAGGGATCAGCGTGGCGAGAACTTAAACAAATTTGGGAAGGAGCAGGTATGAGAAATGCAACGGTCACGCTCAGAGAATTAAATGGAAAAGGGGCGGCTAGCGATGAGGGGATGAGCGCGATAGATGTGGCAAGTGCTGAACTCTTTGAGGAGTCCCAACGCTACCAAAATTTGAGTTTGGTGCATGTTGAGAGGGGGGATAAGGATAAAAAAGACAAAATTTCCCTCCTGCAACAAAGCAAAGTTGCCAGCATTCTCAAGCGAGAGTGGAAGGGGCTACTCGTTTTTAACCTAGAAAGTCATTCCTTTTATAAGTACGGGGTGGAGAAGGACGGGCTTTGGAGCGAATGTTCTGACCTGGAAATAAGGACATTAGTCATTAAAGAATTGGATTCTAGGGGGTGCGACGTGTGCGGCTATGGTGATCACTACCCAACGGGAATAACTAAGCTTTTGCAATCGGCTGAAATCATAAAAGAATGGGGTGACACTTATGGGCGAATCCCTTTACAAAATGGCGTTCTAGACTCGAAAACGCGCGTCCTACATCCTCACTCACCCGATTATCGATTCACTTGGCAGCTACCTTTTGCCTACGATCCGACCGCGAAAGCTGACAAGGTAATCGAGTTTTTGATGCAAAGCTTGGAGTGGGATGACGGCAGGGTAGAGATTTGCCAAGCCTTCTTAGCTGCGATCGTTACCAGTCGGGCTGACCTTCAGGTATTTATGGAGGTCATCGGCACGGCAGGCACGGGTAAATCGACCTTTATGAAGCTAGCCCATGCATTAGTCGGGCGCGAGAATTACCATCCTGTAAGGCTTCAGTCGCTTGAAACGAATCGCTTTGAAGCTGCCAACATCTACCGCAAAAGGTTAGTCACGGTAACCGATTCTAGTGAGTACACGGGGGGGCTTTCAGGCTTGAGGACATTAACGGGGGATGACGTTATGGTTCTTGAGAGGAAAAACATCCAGAGCACCAAAACTTTTCGATACCAAGGAATGCTTTTGATCGCGGGTAACCATCCATTACAAGGGGATGACCACAGCGACGCAATCAGCAGGAGACGGCTTTCTATGGAGTTTAAGGTCAAACCAGCGGTAAAGAAGAATATGCTTTCATCAGGTCGCAATGGTCAGGAATGGACAGGCGAATTGTCTGATTGTTTGCCCGGTTTGCTCAACTGGGTTTTAGCTTTATCCTTTGATCGGGTAACAGCCATTATTGAAAAGAACGCAGATGACAACCCCGCGCAGAGAGCGACTAAGTTGGCTGTTCTTTTGGAGACTCACCAGATAGCACCCTGGTTCTTTGACAATTGCGAACTAACGCCAGAAGCAAAAACAGGTATCGGCACAGCCCATCAGCTTAGTGAACACATCAACAAAGACGGCAGGGAGGTAACGGTAAATTTCTTTGATAAAGCCGATCGCGATTTGTATCCTAACTATGCCCATTGGTGCAAAGGCGCGAATAAGAAGCCCCGCCCCATGAAGAACTTCACAGGAGAACTAATAGATTTGATCAACGGGCAGCTATCTGGTACAGTTGAGAAGGGCAGAAACGGGCGGGGGGTTTACATCTCAGGCATCACCCTCACCCCAGAAGCAACCAAGGAAGCGAGAGAATTTATTGGTCAGACATAAGTGACCACCCCCCATAGAAAGTCGTGATTTTGTACCAAAACCCCATCCACCCTACATTTTGTGTAGGGTGATGTAGGGTGAATGTAGGATAAAATGTAGGATCAGCGACCCCTGAAACCCCGTCATAGCACGGGGTTTTGTTTTTTGTGTAGGATGAATGCCTTAAATCCCAAATCGGTATATATGGGAATATTTAGTACCGTACTGTATGTAGTCCGTTATACAGGCAGTACGGTACTAAATCTCTCTATATATACCGATTTGAATTGATCCTACATTTTAATAGATAAATAGGCTTAAAGGTATACCCAGTGAGGATCGTGACTCTACATTCGATCCTACACTACCTTCATCCCAGCCTACATTCACTCTACATTCCGTGTAGGGTGCTTAGGTCTAAGAACCCTACAGCCCCCCAAAAGCCTTTACCCATAAGCCTTCCCTACATTTACCCTCACACTCTGTTGAGTCGATTTTCTCTTAGTCTTCTTCTCTGCCGGGGCGGGGCGGGGTGAAGGCAGGCAGGCAGGCGGGGTAAGGCAGGCGGGAAAGGGGAGAAGGTAGGGTAGGCAAACAAGGCTAGGATAGGGCGCGTGATAAAGTCTTTTACGTTGGATAGGGCAGCAAGAGCGGTCAGAGTCTTAGCGGGGCGCATAGGGGCTGTTGAGGAATTGCATTGAGGGAAGGCTAGACTATAGGGGCGCGAGTCAACACAACGCAATGCACCCAACACAACAAACGCGATCGCACTTCATATGCAATCGCGTTTGTTGTTCTTACCCCCCCCCACCCCCTTAGGTTCTTCCCATAGGCTTTTATACCTACGCGGGGGCAACACCGCCGTAAACGACCGAGTTTCTGAAAAAATCACAAATTAGTACAAGCGTACCAGCTTGCCTTCATATTATGCCCGTAAATTCTTCCACTGGTAAACCTGCACCAATGCTCCCAATCTTGACGAATGGGAAGCCAAAGAGCGATCCGGGCTTGCGAGAATCTAAATTCAGCAGGGTTCCAACTTCCTCAGTTGGGTTTGATGAAGCTGATGAGGATGATGAATTTGAATTTGGTGGGGAAAGGGAATACCCTAAGCTGCGCGAGAGCCAAGCAAGGCGCGAATACTATCTCGCCTGTCAAGCTAAGTTCAAGGCACAAACTCTAGAAGGTACTTTGGTTTTGGCTAGCGATGCTGAGAAAGCGCTCTTTGACGTTGGGCGGGAAATCAGGGAAGGATTATTTTCCCTACCCTCAAGAATTACAGATGCGATTCTCTTGATACCTGAGAAGGATAAGGATCGTAGATTCAAAATTTTGACCCTGTTGGAACTCGAAATAAATGCCTGTTTACTTGCTCTGAGCGATCGCATCGAAGGGCGGGATCGATAAATGAGCAAGCCCAACGAATCTCACATTGCTGCTGAATTGAGAAGGGAGTGGGCTACTTTCGTCTTTTATGACCGCAGCGAAAAGCTGTTTATGCTCAGGGTAAGGGGAGAGTGGAAGCCGCTAGATTCCCTTGATATAAAGGAAATGATCGCGGGTTATCTTGAGGCACATCCGCTGATGCGACGCGGGTATAAATCCACCTTCATTTCTGGCATTGAGACGCTGCTCAAATCTTCTTTAAGGGGTTCAAGAGATTCCCCAATCTCAAGTAGGGAATGTTCGATCCGTTGGCAAAAAAAGGTTGCCTCTCCATAAAAAATCACCCGGTTTGTAGCCAGGTGATTTTGATTTATTAGCCCGTTGCAAGTCCGTTGCATGGTCAGGTGCAAGTCCGTTGCATGGTCAGGTGCAAGTACGTTGCAACCCCGTTGCAAGTCCATTGCAGGGCTGCAACGACCCAAAAACGCTATTTATTTTTGTCTGCAACCCACTTCACAAACTCCCCTTTCCTGTCGAGTGGGGTGAAGGTTTCGATCAAACTCATCTCCATCATTTCCAGCAAACAATCTTGAATCTCTTCAGAAGTAATCGTTCCTTTTCTTCTACATCTGCCCCAATTTTTCAGAGCAGAAACCTCAACTTCCCCACCTTTTGAAATGATGTATCTGCCAATTTCATCGAGCGGTTCTTTCAACAAACCAACAGGATCAGAAGTCGCGCCCACTTCATTTATCTGAGTTGGTTCTGCACTGCTCAGCTTAAAAGCTTCCTCCAATTTCACCTTAATCGCTGTCTGGTATTCCACCGGGTAAACCTGAGTTGGTTGTGCGATCGCCGCGAATGTTTGAGGAATCTTTGGAAGCAAGCCCAACAAATAATCCTCCGTTAGCCACGGTGGAAGCTGCAATTCCTTAAAGTTTTCGCCACCGTAATCGTAGATCCTAAATTTCCCGGTCGGTCGCATGGTTCCAAAATCATCGGCAGCTTCCCCAATTGTTTCAATTTTCACCGTCCCTTGTTTGAGTGTGGTCAAGATGTTTTTCACACCGGGATAGAAATTAGCCTGATCACCGTGTGCAATCAAGATAGGGTAATACTCGTGCTTGCTGGACTCTCTAAGGAGCGACCTCAAAGAAGGTGCGATCGCATCGGGGTTTTCAAAATCACCGTAACAACCAAATTCATCCCATACGATGGTCTGGTTTAGCTGTTTGCCAGCGTCGATACTTTCTTGAGTTTCTATCCAACGCCCTTCGATGGCACCCATATCCTTAGCCCCGCTTGGCTTGAATCCAATAGGGTTAAGTTCAACTGGCAAGCGGTTATCTTGTTCTAGATGCGGGGTACACCATGCGGCTTTGTGACCGGGTAAAAGGATGAGTCGGAGCAAAGCAAGTTTCCGAGCGAGGCTTGACTTACCAGTTCGTTGATGCCCAACTAATCGGATTGGCGGCGCTTTCACAAGTAGGAGCAGTTCAGGGCAATCTATTTTGAGTCGGTCTTGCAAGGTGTCTGTGACCAAGCTTACGGATTTTGGCAGGGATGCGAAACCCTGGGCAAGCTCAGCTTCAATCGTTTGCAGTCCTCCCTCTTCTAATACAGCCAGTCGCTCCGATAACCGTTGAGACACATACTCATGGGGCGTGAGCGGAATTAATTCGCCATCGTCATAGGTCAAAACTCCCCTTAATTTATGATAGGGATGGCGTTTATCTTTGGTAAAGTTGCATAGCTCACAGTTGCCGATCATCGGCTCAATCAAGCCATTAATCGCGTCGGTGCCCCATTCCTTGCACCAAATCTCATATGAGTTTGAGATGCTCTTGTGCTTAGGGCTAAGTCGGTAGCCCCATATCTCATCCCTCGACCTACACCAGCTAGGATCTTTTACCTTGCCTGCTGATCTGAATAACTGATGGCAGGTATAGAGGGCTAAGGGGGCGGCGTAACCAAGCCCCCCACCAAACGAAACCAAAAGCGTACCAGCCGTGACAATCCCGGCTAACGTAAATATATGTCCTAAACCTTGGGCTTTATAAACAGTGAGGGGGTGGCTTTCACGAGTCGATAAGTTGGTCATCTGAATCAATACTCCCTAACTTTTTTTTCTTGGGCTTCTTGGAATTTGATCCTTTTCGGATCGATTACGTTGTCAATCAGGGTTACGCCTAAGATGATGACCTCCACCGCAAAAACTCCTAACAGCGTCCTGACCAGACCGACAATATTCAGGTCGCCAATCTCATCGAGCGGCTTATAGAGCCACGCCATCAGGAGCAAATCTAGGATATAAAAGATCCAAGATGCGGTAAGCAACGCGCCTAAACTCCTTTCTACGATTGTGTTGCCACGGTCTTTAACCTGAGCGATTGCTTCACGATCGCCCGCATCCTTACCCACTTGTGGAGCGTTCTGCAACCTTCCTAAAAGACCTGAGAGGAAAGGGATAGAAAACGAGTTGGCAATGGGCAGCAGTTCAATAATTTGGAAAATTGCCCACAGAAGATAGCCGCCGCTAGCAATAATGACCGAAGCTCCGAAACCACAGATAGAGCTTAGGATGCCTCCAATGAAGGGAAAACCTTTAATCGGGACACAGACATCGGTAGCACCTCGGAAAAGCAGGGCGGTAACCTGTAGGTACGGTTCAACGTTGGAAAAGACCAGTGCGAAACCGCCGACGATTAAAAGAAATTTGAGTAGCTTAAGCATGGTTCTAAACCTCTCCCTGTAATGTTTTTTTGTTTTCGTCACGGAACTTTTGCTCGTGATACCGCCGCCTGACAACGGCAGAAACCCTGATGTCTGAGGGGATTCCATCCTGGTCTAAGATGGCTGTCGCGCCCGTTTCGTCGCATAGCACAGTGCCTTTCCCTAACGGGGTTCCTAGTCGAATGTCGATGGCAATGTTCTCAGATGTGATACTCGATTTCCCATCGACTAGAAAGCCTGTGTTGCACCCCTCACTAAACCGACGTTGGGCGATTACGTTATCTTGGGCAGTCGCTTTGGCATTGTTGGAAACCAGCGATTGACTTTGGAAGCCTGCAAGTATGTCACCCGATTTGAATAGCCCCATAGCTGCGAAAGATAAGCCTAAAAGCCCGTTGGCGATTAAGTCCTGGGTATCGATCTGTCTCATAGTTTTTGCCTAATGAATTTTTAATCGTGTACCGTCCTCTTTTACGCTTTGTTGGTTAGTTTGTTGTTCTGTTGGAATTTCGCGCCGGGTCCGATCGGATGCCAGGATTCTTACTTACCCTGTGGCTTGCCACGGATGAGCCTGTCTTGGATGAGAGGGAATAGCTGCGCCATCAATACCAAGGTAAAAAGTATTAGAAGGTGGGAAGGCGGCATTTTGAGAAGGTCTGATGGATGCATGGGTTTTAGGTTTTAGGGGGTTTGCGGAGCTTGCTTAGGACTGCGTTTTTCGGAACCTCGGCAGGTGGCAATGCGATCGCCGCCGTTTCTGCCGGGGCTGGAATTGGGACTTTGTGATTCAAGATGTAATCGGTCAGAACCATATCAACCGCCGCATTAAGGGAGGTGACGTGCTGAAACTTTGGAGTTTGCATTAATGCGGTGATGAACGCTAATTTGTCGTCATAAAGTCTGACGCGGCTTTCGGGCTTACGTTCGTTCATGACCCATACCCTTGCGATAGTGCGGTGATGTTGAACGACTCAGGAGCAGCAGGGATGTAAGCGTCTGACAGTTGATGGAACAGATTAGCGCTACCGCCCGTCAACATCAGCCCGGTTAAATCGCTATCTAATGTTCCTAGGGTTGCCTCTACATCACCGACTAAAGAGGTGTACCAGCGATTTAACTCTTCTGGGAGGATGTCAGCCCAATGAGCTTCAACGTTGCATCCTGCATAGGAATTGCCAGATGCGATCGCACTCATGATGCGTTCAACCGTGGGAACAGACACACGAGCGCGTTTGCATCTGGTACGGTACAGCCCATTCGATTGCAGGGCGGTCGCAAGCTTAATGCCGCCTGCTCCTAACATCGACATGTAACCTACAACGTCACCCGCATCATCAACTACCAAAAGGTTACAGGTCTTGCCTCCAATATCTAGGCATACCGTTGTGCCCTGGTTTGGAACCCCGCCGTCACGTCTGGCTTTCAACACTGCGGGTAGACCCTCTTGAACTACGGTTACCGCTTGAACGGTTAAATTGTGTTGCGTTCCATTCCTTATGAAGCTGTAGTCCCCCACCAGCGCTTGACATGCCCCCGCTACGGTTTGCTGACTCAAAACGCTACCCTCAGCAACGATTTGAACCTCTTCATGCGGGTCGGGCACGGTCATTACCAGATTGACCGATTCGATACCGGGTTGCGATACAGCCAACATCAATTCAATCTGTTTGGACAGGCGGGTCTTGTCCCCTTTTACCGTTGCCTCCGAGCCGTTGGGATAGCTAAGCGCCGCTTCCCCAGCGTGATAGGTTTTCCCTTCATAGACGATCAAAGGCGATTCTTCAGAGCGCTTACAGCCTAGGGGTGTTTCGCCATATGTCAGCGGGTAAACCAGCGACCTAACGGTAAGCAAGTCCACCCCGGCATGGACTGACTGGACTGAATAGTTCCCAATATCTAGCCAATGGTTGTAAGTCTGAACGGTTGAATTTGGAGCGATCGCCGTGGCTTTAGATTTCTGCATAGGTGATGACCTGCTATTTTGTTTGGTGCAGCCTGGTACAGTCTGGGGCAGTTAGGTTTATTTCGGTTCATTCCGGTGTGTCTAACCTAACTGCCCCAACTGTAACGCACAAATTTGATTTGGGCTAACTATTTTCAGCCGTCGCCAAAAGTGAAACCCCGATAGGCACAATTACTTACCGGGTCGAATCTGCATAGCTGCCGATCAAAAATTGACCGACTCAAAAACATAAAAAGTGGCGGGGGAAAAACATCTTTAGTCCAGAGTTAGTCCAGAGAGCTTTGGACTGATTCTAAAAGCCTTACCTGGCAAGCGTTTCAGTGGCTTGACTAATTGCTGTAAAAGCAATTAGTCAACGAGTTCATT
>Ga0105046_10020345_pt1 | contig 10043 bp, 10 predicted proteins | sample MAT03_FD_78385 | JGI IMG/M metagenome (GOLD analysis project Ga0105046, IMG submission 78385) | Freshwater microbial communities from Lake Fryxell liftoff mats and glacier meltwater in Antarctica - MAT-03 (megahit assembly) | ecosystem: Environmental > Aquatic > Freshwater > Ice > Liftoff... | reverse complement strand
TGCCAGTGCATCGCGGCTGACGTTTATGATGGCGCACAGTGTGTTCGGGGCCGCCAAAGAGGCGCTGGAGAAGTGGAAGGCCGAAGAGCGGCCGGCTCGCGCCCATCACATCTATTACCCCCGCAAAACCACGGCCATGAACCGCGAGACCGGCGAGGCCGACCCCAGCGTGAGCTACGGCTATGTCGCCGCCCACGCCGAGGTTGAGGTGGATACGGAGACCGGCCACATTCGCGTGCTCAACCTGACCTGCGCCGATGATGTGGGCAAGGCAGTGAACCCGCAACAGGTGGTGGGTCAGATCGAAGGCGGCGTGGTGCAGGGCTTGGGCTGGACCAGCCTGGAGAACTTTGTCACCAAAGACGGCTATGTGCTCACCTCGCACTTCAGCACCTATCTCATTCCCAGCGTGCTGGATGTGCCAGACAGCGTCAAGAGCTTGATCATCGAGAACCCCGACCCGCACGGCGCGATGGGCATTCGCGGCATGGCCGAGATGCCGCTGCTGGTGGTGGCGCCGGCCATCGTCGCGGCTATTCACGATGCAACGGGCGTGTGGATGAACGATGTGCCGGTGACGCCGGAGCGTTTGCGAGCAGCCCTGAAGGCAAAAGCGGCGGCGTGAAAATATTGCTCATGGGCTTCGAGCCGTTCGGTGGTGAAACGTAACTACTCAGATGTTTTGGACAGAATGAACAAAATTAAACAGAATGCAGAGAAATCTTGGTTTTTCTGCATTCTGTTTTATTCTGTAAATTCTGTCTAAAAATCAGCGGATGAGTAGTTACGGTGAAACGACAAACCCGTCGGCCCAGGTGGCCGAGTGCCTGGCCCAACGCGGTTTGATGGGGCTGGAAACCATGCTGAGCGGCGTGCAAGCGGCCCTGAGTGCCATTGTTAAATCGGCCGCTTAAGCACAGTCAATTCGCCGGTTAAGGCAGGGTTCATCCCGTCTCCACAATCCTCTGGTAAAGTTTCATAATCCCGAATAAAGGAAGTACCGTTCACTTGCATCTCTCAGCCATCAAACAAAACCCCGTTAAGTCTGTGCCGTTTACCCAGCAGCATGGCTTCCGCAAGACCATCAACCAGCGTGTTGAGGCCTATATCAAACAGAACAACGTGCAGGTGCGCGATGTGCCGGCCATGTATGGCAAAACCATTTTCATGTTTGCCTGGTGGCTCGGCTCGTATCTGGTGTTGTTGCTGGCCGGCCTGCCGTGGTGGGGCAATCTGCTCATGGCGGTGTCATTTGGTCTGGCCAGCGCCGGCATCGGCTTCAACGTCATGCACGATGCCAACCACGACGGGTATTCAGCGAATCCCAAAGTGAACAAGGTTTTGGGATGGTCGGTGGAGCTGATCGGCCTGAGCAGCTTTATCTGGAAGCAGCAGCACAACGTGTGGCACCACACCTACACCAACATCACCGGGCTGGATGAGGGGCTGGAAGCCGAGGGGGCCATGCGCTGGAGCCCGCACGACGACTGGAAGCCGATCTTCAAATATCAACACTTGTATTGGCCGGTGATTTACGCCGTTTCGGCCATCGCCCTCCTGTTCATTCGCAATTTCAAGGTGTATTTCACCCGCAAGAGCGGCGCTACATTTGAATATCCCAAGATGAAGCGCGAGGACAAGATTGTGTTTTGGACCTTCCGGGTCATCAATGCCCTGATCCTGTTTGTCATCCCCTCGTTCTTTCACCCCTTCTGGCAGGTGGTGATCGGGTTCCTGGTGATGGCGACGGTGGCCGGCTTCGTGCTCGCGACGATCCTGCAAATGGCGCACGTGATGGACACAGTGGAATTCCCCGAGCCCGTCGGCTCGCCGTTGCACATCGAGAACGAGTGGGCGATTCACGAAGTACAAACCACGGTGAACTTTGGCACGCACAACAAATTGCTGAACTGGTATGTCGGCGGCCTCAACTTCCAGATCGAGCATCACCTGTTCCCGCACATGTGCCACCTGAACTATCCGCAAATTGCGCCGATTGTGGAGCAGGTATGCCAGGAATACGGCGTGCAATATAAGTCCTACCCCACTTTCCGCGAGGCGGTGTCTGACCATCTGCGCGCGCTGAAGTGGCTGGGGCAGGCACCCGAAGGCGCGCTGGTGAAGCAATCGGCCTCGGTGTTGACCAGCGGCAAGTAGATTTCGACCATCGGTTTGATGGGTAAAACTGCACGCAAAGGTGCGCAGCCGCAAAGAAATAAACTTTGCGGCTGCGCGCCTTTGCGTGCGGTATCTGCATCACGTCAGCTGTTTACGCCAGCCTCATGCTGACAGCACCGCCGTCACTTCAATTTCCACCAGCAAGCCCGGCTCAATAAGCTGGCTTACTTCGACCATGCTGGCGGCCGGTTTCACGTCGCGAAAGAATTCGCCGTGGGCACGGCCAATCTCCTCCCAGCGCGAAATATCGGTGACAAACATGCGGGTGCGAATGACATCGCTCATGCTTGCACCCGCTTCTCGAAGCGCACGCTCAATCTTCTGCAGGATATAGCGGGTCTGTGCGCCGCAGTCGCCAGCGCCAACGATATTGCCGGCCTCATCCACCGCCGTCGTGCCGGCCACCTCGATGAGATTGCCGATGCGCACCGCGCGCGAGTAGCCGACGATGTTTTCCCAGGGCGCGCCGGAGGATATGTTTTGCCGTTGGTTCATGAAGGTAGGTTGACTGAAGACTCTAGAGTCTAGAGTCTTCAGTCTTCAGTCTTACAACACGATCGAAAAGTGATGTGCCGCGAGCAGAAACGTCTTGTTCAAATACAGGCGGTGGGCGTCGTTGCGCGGGTAGCCGGAATCGAGATGAACCTGGTCGCAACCGGTTTCGCGAGCGTGGGCGATCAGCCAGTCCAGCAGTTGGCCGGCGTAGCCATGATGACGCGATGTGGGCCGGGTGATCAGATCATCGATATAGAGCTGGCGGCCGGAATACAGCATGTCGATGAAGCGAAAGCCCGCGCACACCGCTACATCGCTGACCTGCTCCGCGATATACAACACGGCATAGCCTTGTGCCTGTTGCTTGCGCACACGCGGCACAAATTCATCTTCGACTAAATGCGGACGCAGGAATTTGAACGTGGGAAAGCAGGCGGCGATTTCGGCATCGGTTTGGGCAAACAGAATTTCAGGCATGGGAGTTTTGATTTGAGGAAAGTCGAAAAGTAACCTCGTCATTCCCGCGAACGCGGGAATCTAGGGCTTGATCTACTGTAGCGTAGTGGTTACGTCTGGATTCCCGCGTTCGCGGGAATGACGGCGTGGGCTCTATAGTTTGACCAACTATTCAGTTGCTATGGTTCGCATGAGATCGGCTACCTCGTGAGCCTGTCCATCATCCATGTTTTCCAGGGCTTCGGCCACATGCGCGCGATCAGCCTCGCTGCGATTTTGGCTGAGTTTGAACTTGCCTTCCACCCGATCCAGCGGCATCTCAAATGCCACAATGCCTTTCATCATTTTGTCGATGTAATCGGGTGAAGTGGTTTCCATGTGATACGCGTGCGGTGAATCACCCTCATAGTGCTCGACCATGCCGCGCAAGATATCGCGCAGTTGCGGCGAATCTGGCATGATCCGCGGCTTGCCATAGACATGCACGGCCGTGTAGTTCCAAGTCGGCACACTGGGGCCAGGCTCGTACCAGCGCGGCGAAATGTAGCTGTGCGGGCCGGTGAAAATCACCAGCGCCTCGGTCTGGCCTTCCCAGGCCTGCCAGTGCTTGTTGGCCCGTGCCACATGACCCAGCAGATAGCGCTGGCCGTCGCGATATTCCAACTCCAACGGCACATGGGTGGCAATAAGCTGGCCGGCTAGCATATTGACCATGCAAGCAAAGCCATTGGCCTGCATGAAGGCGTCCAGACGAGGCGGGTCATTCAATTCAAAGAGTTTCGGGATATACATGTCTTATGCTCGTTTTACCGATGCGCGGCGGCTGACCACAATCGAGCCCAGCACCACCAGCGCCGTCACAATCATCCAAATCGAAATCGACTCGCCCAGCAATAGCGCCGCCACGCTGAGCGAGAGGATCGGCTGCAACAGTTGCACCTGACTGACGCGGGCGATGCCGCCCAGGGCCAGGCCGCGATACCACGCAAAAAAGCCCAGGAACATGCTGAAAATGCTGACATAGGCAAAGCTGCCCCAAGCCGGCAGCGGCACACTCAGTGGGTTGTGCGGCGCGGCCCATAGCGCAATCGGCACCACCACGGGCAACGACAACACCAACGCCCAGCAGATGGTTTGCGGACCGCCCAGTTCGCGCGAAAGCCGGCCGCCCTCGGCATAGCCCACCGCGCCGGCAAGCACCGCCAGCAGCATGAGCCCATCGGCCGGCTGTGGCGCACCACCACCCGTAATAGCGGCGAAGAGGACCACCGCCGCGCTACCGGCCGCCGCAGCCACCCAGAAGCGCGTTGAAGGTCGCTCGTGGTTGATCAGCGAGCCAATGATGGCCGTGGCCAGTGGCAACAGGCCGTTGACGATGGCGCCGCGTGATGACGGCACATAGCGCAATGCCAGCGTTGAAAACAGCGGGAAGCCGATCACGACCCCAAGTGCGACCACGATCAGCCGGCGAATCTGGGCCGGCGTGGGACGCGGCGCGCGCATCAACAGCAATGCCACGATCGATAACGCACCTGCGACGACGGCGCGGCCCATGGCAATGAACCACGGGTCCAGACCACTCACGGCCAGCCGCGTCATGGGCAATGAAAAACTGAATGTGACGACGCCGAGCATTCCCAGCAACATGCCCAACGTTTCGGGGTGAATCCCCGCAGCTGGCACGGCTACGGCGATTGGCGTGGATGCCGGCACAGGTTCAATCTTCACTTTTACGCTCATAGCTCTTTGCTCATCGCTCTCAGCTCATGACTGGGTGTCGCAATCTCCATCCAGCGGCTGGGATTCTCCAATTCGCTAAACCCACCGTACTGGCGATACAAGCCGTGCGCATCGCGCGTGACCAACACCCAGCGGCGAATGTAGCTCAAATCCGGCAACGCCTTCACCGACTCGACGAGCCACTTGCCGAGGCCGTGGCCTTGATGCGCTTCGAGCACATACACATCGCACAAATAGGCGAAGGTGGCGTAGTCGGTGATGACGCGCACCAAACCAACCTGCACAGTGCCGTGGTAGAGCCCCAGGCACAGCGAGTGCTTGAGCGCGGTTTCCATGATGTGGCGCGGCCGGCCGGCGGCCCAATACGAGCGCGTGAGATAGCCCAGAATGGCATCGAGGTCCAACCGGGCCGGGTCGGTGCTGATGGTGTATTCGCCTTGAGTGGCTTCAAAAATGGACATGATGAGGCGCAACTATAGCGGGGAGCAGAGAGCTTTGAGCGATGAGCGTAGTGCATCGGAAAGCGCTCTTTGCTCTTTGCTCTTTGCTCTTTGCTCTTTGCTCAAAGCTCTCTGCTCCCTGCTTTAAGTGAGCGCGGCCACGACACTCAATAGAACCATCAGCACAATGCCCAGGGGAATCAGGTTGAGCGGATTGCGCCAGCACCATCCACTCATATCGGTGGTCAGCGGTGCATGCGAGCCGGCATTGTTTTGTGTGCGGCCGAATGGGTAGATTTTGGTGCTCATGATTTCTCCTTAAGTGTGTATGAATAGACCTACAGACTAAGTCAAAATGGCCCCTGATCAAGAACCAATTCTGCCCATTTTGGCAGTGCCACTTTTTGGCCAGCTGGTGTGTTATCAACTGGAAAAACAACAGAGGTGAGACGTATATCTCACCTCTGTCGCGCACATTCCGGGGTGCGCATCTGTGCAGCGAAAGCCCTAGTAAACTAGGGCTTGGCCACAAATTGCAGCGACAGCTTGGCATCATCCTCGGCGCGCAACACGTTGGCAATATTCGGCGCTTCGAAGCCGAACTCGCTCATCTTGATCGCGGTCGTGGCGGTGCCGGTCAGGGTGGTGCCGTCATATTTGGCAACCACATCCCAGGTCACGGGCTTGGTGGTCTCGCGAATCTTCATGTCGCCGATCATCTTGAAGGTCAGTTCCTCGCCGGCGGTATACGTGGTGGGCAGGCCTTCCAAAGCGGTGGGCGTGAACTCGACCAGCGGATACTTGGCGGATTCCAACCAGCGATCCTTGAGGGCGTTGTCGCGGCGCGGGCTGCCATTGCCGTTGGGATGGTCTTCGCTCTTGAGCAGGCTGATATCGACGGTGATGGTGCCGACTTTCGTCTGGGACGGATCGGCCGTGTTCAAGGTAATCTCGCCATTGACCTTGGGTGTAATGCCAATCGCCGTGGCCAGCTTGCTGTCGGCCAGGAAGGTCTCTTCCACCTCATAGGACGCCTGAGATTCACTCTCGACAATCTTCAGCGTGACGGGGCCGCCGGTGGACGCAACCGGGGCTTCTGTCGCCGTCATCGCCTCGGTCATGGTCATCGCCTCTGTCGCGGTCATGGCTTCAGTTGGGGCCACAGTCGCTGCCTCAGCGGGAACTTCGGTTGCGGCAGGCGCTTCAGTTGCGGCAGGCGCTTCAGTTGCAGCGGGTGCAGACGTGGCGGCAGGTGCAGACGTTGCGGCAGGTGCTGTGGTGGCAGCAGGTGCAGACGTTGCGCATGCGCTCAACAACAGGCCAACCACGGCCATGCTCGCGGTCAATGTAGTAGTTTTTAGTCCAAATTTCATATTCCCTCCAGTTAACAATCTAAAAAACGAAACGGATTCGGCGTGTTTGCTGCGGCCTCATTTCAAAGCGAATACTGCCGCAACAGCCTCTGAAGGATAGAGGCCAGTTGTAAGACAGCGTGAAGCCTAGATGAGACCATCCTGAATTCCACTGCCCATATCGCTAAATCGGCTTAAATATCAGGTGCGATTTACTTTCGCTAGAATCGGTCCTGACCCGTTGAAACGTAATCGCTTCGCATTTTGGATCTCTATGCAATTACCAAATTCAGACCTCAATCGCGAATTTCCCATCCTCGAATTCGACCCGGCCCCGAGGGCCTTGTTCAACCCAGGCGTGCGGCACCGGCATCCGGACGTTCCCATACGCGCAGTGGGTTGCTTCTTTCAAGAGGTCATCGATCAGTTGAATATCCAGGGTCGGCTCACGTTGCTCACCGAACAGCGCAGCGAGATGGGCGTGCATCCGTTGTATTTGCTCATACACCGCGAACAACCTGTAGCGGTTTATCACCCGCTGGTCGGCGCATCTGTATCTGCCGCGTTGCTCGAAGAAATCATTGTGCAGGGGTGTCAGAAGTTCATCGTGTGCGGTGGGGCCGGCGTGCTCAATCGCGAGATTGCGGTGGGGCATCTGGTGGTGCCGATCAGTGCCGTGCGGGATGAGGGCACGTCGTATCACTATTTGCCGCCCGCGCGCGAGGTGCAGGCCAATCCCGCTGGCGTCGCCGCCATTGAGCAGACATTGCGCCAGAACGAAATCGAATACATTCTTGGCAAGACCTGGACCACCGACGGCATATACCGCGAGACGCCGGCCAAGGTGGCGCTGCGACGGGCCGAGGGTTGTGTGACCGTGGAGATGGAGACGGCCGCATTTTTTGCCGTGGCTCAATTTCGCGGCGTCGTATTGGGCCAGATTTTATATGGCGGCGACGACGTGAGTGGCGATGGCGATTGGGATCACCGCGGGTGGAACCACCAGATGAGCACGCGCGAAAAATTATTCTGGCTGGCGGTAGAGTCGGTGCTGCAGTTGTGACAAAGTCCTACCCAGTCAGATTCGTGCACGTGACACGTGAAACGTGCACGAATCCTCTACAAAACGCAACAATGACCCCAAATCTCCCCTCTCAACCCTACCGCCCCATCTCCCGAATCACCCGCGCGGCAATGTCATAGCGCCCAAACGCCGGGATGATGTAGATGCCCTGCACTTTGTCGCGCAGGGCCGCGACAATCTCACCCGCGATCAATGCGCCTTCGGTGCGGGTTTTGGTGCCCACACTTTCGAGCCGCTTTACCACGGCTTCAGGCATCATCATGCCCGGCACTTCGTTGCGCAGGAATTCGGCGTGGCGGGCGCTGGCCAACGGCAACACCCCCATCAACACCGGCAAGGGCAGCGGTCCATACACGCTGGCGTAATAGTCCAGAAATTGGCGCGCCACCTCCACATCGAACACCGGCTGCGTCAGCGCAAAGTCCGCGCCAAAATCAATCTTCTTCTTTAATAATTTTGCTTCCTTGTCAAAATCCTGTGGAGTTAGGTTGGCGGCCACACCCACCACAAATGAGCAGGCTTTGCCGATGGAAGCGCCACTGCTGTCCTGGCCCGCATTAAATTTGGTCTTGATCAATTGCACCAGACCCGTCGGCACAATGTCATGCTGATCAGACGCCGTTGGGAAGTCGCCAATGCTGGCCGGGTCGCCCATGGTCACGAACAGGTTGCGCAGGTTGAGCGCGTGAGCGGCCAGCAAATCGCCCTGCACGCGCAGCAGGTTGCGGCCGCGCACCGGGAAGTGCAACACCGTTTCGATGTTGGCCCCCAGCTGCACCCGATGCGCCGCGGCCAGTCCGCTCATGCGCATGCGCGCCATCGGCATATCACTAATATCTAATACCGTGGCACCCGCCTCGCGCAACATGCGAGCCGTGTCTTCCAACCCGCCGGTGTCCACGCTCTTGGGCGGCTCGACCTCGACCGTGATGACAAATTGTTTCGCATCCAGTGCCGTCTTTAAGGTGGTCTGCGTGCCAAATGGATCGGCCGCCGTGGCGGTGGCTGACGGGGATACGGCTGCACCTGGAAAGGTAATAAAGGCATCCCGAGCCACATCGCGGCCAGATGCAATCGCCTGCCCATCCGGCGAGGTTTGCTGCGCTTTCAGATGCGCATCCAGCGCCAGACGCATGGCGCGGGTGTGCTCGGGTGTGGTGCCGCAGCAGCCGCCCATCAGCCGCACGCCGGCGTCGATGAAGCGGTGCACGTAGTTGGCAAAGTATTCAGGCGTGGCCGGATACATCAGCCGGCCGCCCTGTTGCTCGGGGAAGCCGGCATTGGGGATGGCTGAGAAAAAAGGAAAATGAAGAATTGAGAATTGAGAAACGGCGAGCGATGGCCTTTCTTCATTCTCAATTCTCAATTCTTCATTTTCTGCATTTCGCACCAGTTGCATGGCCGCAACCACATCGAACACGCCGCGCGGCCCGGTGCTGCAATTTGCACCGACCACATCGGCCCCGAATGTCATCAGCCTCTGTGCCACCTGTTCGGGCGTGTTGCCAAACAGCGTGCGGCCGTCGCGGTTAAAGGTCATGTGGGCGACGATGGGGAGTGAGCGGCCCACAGTCTGTTCCACGGCCCGAGCCGCGCGGATAGCCTGCTCAATTTCGTTGAGATCGCTAAACGTCTCGAACATGAGCAGGTCGGCCCCGGCCTGGGCAATGGCCATGATCTGCTCGTGAAACGCATCGTAAGCATCGGTCAATTTCAAGCTGCCCAACGGCTCCAGATTCAGACCCGTGGGGCCGAGGGATGCGCCCACAAAAACAGTGCGATGCACGCCGTCGGAGACTTCGGCCGCAGCACTGCGCGCCAGCACCACGGCCTGTGTGTTCAGCTCCACCACGCGCTCGGCCAGCCCCCATTGCTCCAGCCGGTAACGATTGCCGCCAAAGGTGTTGGTCTCGATGATGTCGGCACCAGCCGCAGCATAGGCACGGTGGATGCCGCGAATCAGTTCGGGCTGGGTCACATTGAGCAATTCGAAGCACTGCTCAAAATCCACGCCCAACGCGTAGATCAGGGTGCCCATGGCTCCATCGGCCAGCAACGGCCGCTCGTGTAATCGGTCTAGTACATTCATAGTTGCATGATGTCGGCCGCCAGCTTGTCGAGTTCATCGGTGCGGTCAGCCGGTGTGTTTTTGCTCAGGAAGTAACGGTGGATCAACTCTTGTGGCGACAGGCTCTCGGCGTTTTGCAGGCCCAGCCGGCTGCGCGCATCGCGCAGCACATCTTTGCCGATGCCGGCGATGAGATAGCAACCGGCCTCTTCCAACGCCATTTCGATCTC
>Ga0105046_10020340_pt1 | contig 10044 bp, 10 predicted proteins | sample MAT03_FD_78385 | JGI IMG/M metagenome (GOLD analysis project Ga0105046, IMG submission 78385) | Freshwater microbial communities from Lake Fryxell liftoff mats and glacier meltwater in Antarctica - MAT-03 (megahit assembly) | ecosystem: Environmental > Aquatic > Freshwater > Ice > Liftoff... | reverse complement strand
GGGCCATCGGCCAGCTGCACCCGGTGGCCGAATTGCCGTTCTCGATCCTGCTCGACGAGGGCTTCGACGCCGAAACCTATGTCGACATCTTCGACGGCGGCCCGACGGTGGACGCCCGCGTGGCGATGCTGCGCACCGTCGCCAGCGCGCGCCACTTCTGCCTGGCCGACGAGCCATCTGGCGCCCACGACAGCCCCTGGCAGCTGGTGGCCAACACCCGGCGAAGCGAGTTCCGGGTGGTGCTCGGCCGGGCCACTGCGGCCGGCGCCGCACTGGCGCTCGATGAGCGAAGCACCCGTCACCTGCATATTGCCCCGGGTGAGCGTCTGCGCGCCGCGCCGCTTCGACTGGACGACGGGAGCCCGACATGAACGACGCACCGGATTGCACGCTGCGCGATGCCACCGCCCGGGACCTGCCGGCGTTGCAGGCGCTGCTGGGCCATGCCCCGGCCTGGCCGCTGCCTGCCGGCCAGCGCCTGCTGCTGGCCGCTGATGCCACCGGCCAGCCTGTCGCCACGCTGCGGCTGTGCCCGGGCACCGGGCTGGCAGCACCGCGCTACTGGTACCACGTCGGCTGCGCGGTGCATGCCGCGGCCGAGTTGCAGTTGTTCCGCCGCCAGCCTACGCTGCTGCTGGGCAACGACCTCACCGGCGCCACCGAGTTGCTTGATCTCGCCATGGCCGCAGATGCCGGCGCGGCCATGACCGCGCTGGTGCGCCACGCCATCGCCGCTGCCGCCGAATTGGTCATCAACACGGACACCAACACGGCCAAGCCCGGCCCGATGACCGTGTTCGCCGAACTGCCCGGGGCGGTGGACGGCTCGGGCGCATCGCCGTTCTGGGCTGGCCTGGGCCGCCACTTCTACACCGGTGACCCGCGTGCCGCCGCGGCCCGGCATGGCGATGCCTGGCGCAGCCATGTGGCGGCGCTGCTGCCCCGGCAACTGGTCTACACCTCGTTCCTGCCGGACGACGCACAAGCGGTGATCGGCGCCGCGGCACCGCAGACGCTGGCGCTGCGCACGGCGCTGGAGCGCGCGGGCCTGCAGTACCGGCAGCATGTGCGCATCGACGACGCCGGGCCGGTGCTGGAGTGCACGCTGGCGCCTGGCGCCGCGGGCTGAAGGCGGCCGCAGCGCGGGCCGGCGGCGTTGCCGTGCGTCGCCGTGCGTGGCCGTGCGTTGCCGTGCGTCGCCGTGCGTCGCCGTGCGATTGCGGGCGCAGCGGGTGCATCATCCAAGCGACATCGCCTTGCGCAACTCCGACATGCACGGCCCGGCACCTGCCGCGCTGCGCTGCGCCGCTGGTACAACCCGGTTCATGCCCTCCGGCGCAGTCCGGAACCGTCCCGCGCCAATCTGATTGGAGAACCCCATGCACCTGCCCCGCCGCACCCCCCTGGTCGCCCTGCTCTCGCTGGCTGCCGCACTGGCCCTGCCCGCCACCAGCCAGGCGCAGGCGCCCGGATGGGCCAAGGTGCGCGTCGGCGTCGAGGGCAACTACCCGCCGTTCTCCAAGATGGGCGCCGACGGCAAGCTGGCCGGCTTCGACATCGACATCGCGCTGGCCTTGTGCGCGCAGATGAAGGCCGACTGCACGCTGGTGCAGCAGGAGTGGGACGGCATGATGCCCGCGCTCAACGCCCGCAAGTTCGACATGATCGTCGCCTCGATGACCATCACCGACGAGCGCAAGAAGGCCGCCGAGTTCAGCGACCCCTACTACAGCGTGCCCTCGCGCTTCCTTGCCAAGGCCGGCGCGTTCAAGGACCACAACGCCGCCTCGTTCAAGGGCAAGAAGATCATCGTGCTGCGCAACAGCCCACGCGCCAAGTACGTGGCCGAGCAGTACAAGGACGCCGAGGTGCTGCTGGTGGCCAAGGAGACCGACATCTACCTCGAACTGGCCGCCGGCCGGGGTGACATCGGCTTCGGCTCGTCGGTGGTGTCGGGCGACGCGTTCCTGAAAAAGCCCGAGGGCAAGGGCTTTGCGCAGGTCGGCCCGTCGATCAACCTCGACGGTGGCAGTGGTGTGGGCATCGCCTTCCGCAAGGGCGACGATGCGCTGCGCGACAAGGTCAATGCGGCACTCAAGGCCGTGCGCGCCGATGGCCGCTACAAGAAGCTGGCCGACAGCTACTTCGACTTCGACGTCACGCCCAACTGAGCCCGAGCGAGCCCGCAGCAGCCCGGCCCAGCGCACGACGCACGACGCACGACGCACCGACCATGTTCCACGGCTACCTGCCTGCCATCCTGGGCGGCCTCTGGATCACGCTGCTGGTGGCCGCGTTGTCGCTCAGCACGGCCTGCGTGTTCGGCCTGCTCGGCGCCGTGGCCAAACTGTCGGGCTCGCGCGCGGCGCGCTGGTCGGCCGAGGCCTACACCACGCTGATCCGCGGCCTGCCCGAGCTGGTGTTGATGCTGATGATCTTCTACGGCGGCCAGATTGCGCTGAATCAGCTGGCCGACGCCCAGGGCTGGGGCTACATCGACGTGCCGCCGCTGGCCGCCGGCGTGCTGACCATCGGCTTCATCTTCGGCGCCTACCTGACCGAGACCTTCCGCGGCGCGATCCTGGCGGTGCCGCGCGGCCAGATCGAGGCGGCGCAGGCCTATGGCCTCAGCCGCGGCCAGGTGTTGCGCCGCATCCTGCTGCCGCAGATGGTGCGCCATGCGATCCCGGGCTTTGCCAACAACTGGCTGGTGATGGTCAAGGCCACCGCGCTGGTGTCGATCATCGGGCTGGATGACATGGTGCACCGCGCCAACATGGCCGCCGCCGCCACCCGTGAGCCCTTCACCTTCTTCGTGGCGATCGCCGTCATCTACCTGATGATCACCACGGTGTCGATCGCCCTGCTGTCGCGGCTTGAGCGCCGCTTCAGCCTGGGCGTCAAGGCCGTGTCGTTCTGACCATGATCGACTGGGCCGTCATCGCGGGCAGCCTGCCCGAATTCGCCAAGGGCCTCAAGGTCTGCCTGATCCTGCTGGTGATCAGCGTGGCCACCGGCTTCGTTTTGTCGGTGCCGCTGGCGGTGGCGCGGGTGTCGGCGCGGCCCTGGCTGTCGCGGCCGGTCTGGGCCTTCACCTACGTCTTCCGCGGTACGCCCTTGCTGGTGCAACTCTTTGTCGTGTACTACGGCTTCGCGCAGTTCCCGGCGCTGCGCGACAGCGCACTGTGGCCGCTGCTGCGCGAGGCCTGGTTCTGCGCCTGGCTGGCGTTTTCACTCAACACCACCGCCTACACCACCGAGATCTTCGCCGGTGCGCTGCGCGCTACGCCCAGCGGCGAGGTCGAGGCCGCACGCGCCTACGGGCTGGACGGCTTCAAGCTCTACTGGCGCATCCTGCTGCCCAGCGCGCTACGGCGCGCGCTGCCGCAGTACAGCAACGAAGTGGTGGGCATGATGCACGCCACGGCCATCGCCAGCACGGTGACGCTGGTGGACGTGACCCGCGTCGCCCGCGATGTTTATGCCAACCACCTGTTGCCCACCGAGGCCTTCGGCACCGCTGCGGTCATCTACTTCGCACTGACCTTCACGATGGTCGGCGGCTTCAAGCTGCTGGAGCGGCGCTTTTTGCGCCACCTGCGGACCGAGCGCAACACCACGCCATCCACCCCCGCCAGCGCCACGGCCGCCCCGGCCCGCGTCGCCTGAGCCTTTGCCCGACAAAACCCACATGCAGGTTCAAACCATAGCCCTCCTGGCCGCGTCGCCGGGGCAACGCCACCACCTCACCTTGCTGCGGTTTGGCCAAGCTGGCGCGGGGCCCAAGGCCTATATCCAGGCCGCCTTGCACGCCGACGAGGTGCCGGCGATGCTGGTGGCCCAGCAACTGCGTCATCAACTGCTGGCACTCGAAGCGGCCGGCCAGCTGCACGGCGAAGTGCTGCTGCTGCCCTATGCCAATCCGCTGGGCTTGTCGCAGCTGCTGCTGGGCCAGCACCACGGCCGCTTCGACCTGCGCGACGGCGTGAACTTCAACCGCGGCTTTGCCGACCTGGCCGATGCCGCGGCCGCCGCGCTGGTGGGCCGGCTGGGCGATGACGAGGCAACAAACTTGGGCCTGGTCCGCCAGGCGCTGCGGGATGCTGCCGGCGCCTTGTTATCGCAGCAACCGGCACAGGACTTGAAACACAAGCTGCTGCAGCTCGCCATCGACGCCGACGTGGTGCTGGACATGCATTGCGATTCCCAGGCCACGATGCACCTCTACACCCTGACGCCGCACAAAGCAGCGGGCGCCGAGCTGGGTGCGCTGCTGGGTGCACAGGCGGTGCTGGTGGCCGACAACTCCGGTGACTGGCCGTTCGACGAGGCCTGCAGCCGCCCCTGGGCGATCCTGCGCGAGCGGCTGGCACCGCACCCGGTGCCGCTGGGCTGCTTCAGCGCCACGCTGGAGCTGCGGGGCGAGTCCGACACCGACCATGAACTGGCCGCCCAGGACGCGCGGGCGATCATTGAGTTCTTGCGCCGCCGCGGCATCGTGGCCGGCACGCCGGCGCCCCTGCCGGCCGCGCTGTGCGCCCCCACGCCGCTGGCCGGCTCCGAGCCCGTGGCGGCGGCGACCACCGGCGTGGTGGTATTCCGGGCAGCGCCCGGCGACCGGCTCGACGCGGGCGCCCTGGTGGCCGACGTGGTCGACACCGATTCGGGGGCGATCACACCGGTGTTGGCCCAGTCGGCGGGTGTGCTCTACGCACGTGTCGCCACCCGCTGGGCCACGCCGGGCAAGCGGCTGGCCAAGATCGCCGGCACCGCTTTGGTCCGCACCGGCAAGCTGCTGAGCCCGTGATGCAAACCGTCCCCAACCCCAGCCCCAGCCCCATCCCGGGCCCCAGCCCCATTCCGGGCCTCAGCCCCGCCAAGCCGCTGCTGCTGCAGGCCGAGGGCATCGTCAAGCGCTTCGGCGCCAACGAGGTGCTCAAGGGCGTCACCGTGCACGCCCGGCAGGGCGACGTGATCTCGATGATCGGCTCCAGCGGCTCGGGCAAAAGCACCTTCCTGCGCTGCCTGAACCTGCTCGAAGCGCCCAACGCCGGCCGCATCGTGGTCGACGGCGCCGAGCTGCCCCTGGTGCCCGACGGCCAGGGCGCCTTGAAGGCCCGTGACGCTGGCCAGCTGCAGCGCTTGCGCACCCAGGTGGCGATGGTGTTCCAGCACTTCAACCTGTGGGCCCACATGACGGCGCTGGACAACGTGATCGAAGCGCCGATCCAGGTACTGGGCCTCACCCGCGCCGAGGCGGTGGACCGTGCCGAGCGCTACCTGCAGCGGGTTGGCGTGGCACACCGCAAAAACGCCTACCCGGCTCACCTGTCGGGCGGCGAGCAGCAACGTGTGGCGATCGCCCGGGCCCTGGCAATGGAGCCCAAGGTGATGCTGTTCGACGAGCCCACCTCGGCGCTGGACCCGGAATTGGTCGGCGAGGTGCTGCGGGTGATGCGCGCGGTGGCCGAAGAAGGCCGCACGATGATCGTCGTCACCCACGAGATGAGCTTTGCGCGCGAAGTCAGCAACCAGGTGGTGTTCCTGCACCAGGGCCAGATCGAAGAGCAAGGCGACCCGAACGAGGTGCTGGCCCGGCCGCGCAGCAGCCGGCTGCAGGCCTTTTTGGCCAACTCGCTGAAGTGACGGGCGGCAAAGGTCACCGGCAACACCGTCGGCGGACGCGCACTCTGGCCAAGCCCCCGCCCGTGTTCAGCCGGTGACAGGGCCGGCCCCGTGGCGGGCCCGCGGCAGACGCGGTAGCGTGCAGATGTCGCCAACTTCCACGGACATCCCATGAAGATCGCCTTTTTCGGCACCGGCCTGATGGGCTCGGGCTTTGTGCACCGCCTGCTGGCCAACGGCCACAGCGTGAACGTGTGGAACCGCAGCCCGGCCAAGGCCCAGGCGCTGCAGGCCACTGGCGCCCAGGCCTTCGACAGCGCTGCCGCCGCCATGGCCGATGTGGACCGCATCCATCTGTCGCTGGCCGACGATGCCTCGGTGGACGCGGTGCTGGAGCCGCTGGCCGCCACCCTCCCACCCGGCACCTGGATCGTCGACCACACCACCACGGCAGTCACCCCCACCGCCGCCCGCGTGGCGCGCTGGGATGCACGGGGCCACAACTTTGTGCACGCGCCGGTGTTCATGGCCCCGGCCAACACCTACGAAGGCACCGGGCTGATGCTGGTCTCGGGCACCGCCGAGCGGCACGCCGCGCTGCTGCCCGAGTTGCAAAAAACGACCGGCAACGTGCTCTACCTCGGCCCGGCGCCCGAGCGTGCGGCGGCCTTCAAGTTGTTCGGCAACCTCACGCTGCTGGGGCTGCTGGGCGTGCTGGGCGATGTGAACCGGCTGGCGCACGCGGTGGGCATCGGCACCGAAGAGGCGTTTGCGCTGTTCAAGCAATTCAACCCGGGCCAGTTTTTGCCGGCGCGGGCGGCCAAGATCGCGGCGGGTGAATTCACCCAGGCGTCGTTTGAAGTGGGCATGGCCCGCAAGGACGTGCGCCTGATGATCGAGGAGGCGGCCCGCCACGGTGTCGATCTGTACGTGATGCCGGGCGTGGCCGCGATGCTGGACGCCACCATCGCCCGCGGCGGCAGTGCGCTGGACGCTGCCGCAGCGGCCGCCATCCCGCGTTGACCTGCCCCCACATGATCGCCCCCAAGGCGGCGGCAGAAGCCCGCCGCCGCCCCCCCGAGGGGGAGTCGTCAACTCGGGAACGACCCAGCGTTGACTCAGGAGACACCCATGCTGCTTTACGACTCTGTCGGCCCCAACCCGCGCGTGGTGCGCGTTTTTGCCGCCGAGCGCGGCATCACGCTGCCCAGCACGCGCATCGACCTGCGCGGCGGTGAAAACCGCCAGCCGGCCTACCTGGCCAGGAACCCGCTGGGCCAGTTGCCCGCCTTGGCGCTGGACGACGGCTTCGTGCTGACCGAAATCACCGCCATCTGCGAGTACCTCGACGAGACCGCCCCTGCCGGGCCGTCGCTGATCGGCAGCACGGCGCAGCAGCGGGCCGAGACGCGCATGTGGGTGCGCCGCATCGACCTGCACATTGCCGAGCCGGTGAGCGCGGGCTTCCGCTATGCCGAGGGCTTGAAGATGTTCCAGACCCGCATCCACTGCATTCCCCACGCCGCGGATGATTTCAAGGCCATCGCCCGCGCCAAGATCGCCTGGCTGGACGGCCAACTGGCCGGGCGCGAGTTTGTGTGCGGCGCGCGCTTCACGTTGGCCGACGTTTTGCTGTTTGTCTTCCTCGAATTTGCGGCCTCGGTGGGCCAGCCCATCGACCCGGCGCTGGCCAATATCCCCGCCCACCTGGCGCGCATGAAGGCACGGCCGAGCGCGGCCGCTTGAGGGTGGCGCGTATCCCGACAACGACAAAGCGCACCATGGCAAGCCATCTTTCGGATTTGGCCAGCGTGCACCCGCCGTGGCGCTATGGCGCGCGCAGCACCTCGGTGCGCGGATGGAAGGCCACCCAGGCGAACCAGAAGGCCATAACGCCGGGCACAGGCCGGCCGTCGGCATCGAAGGCCTCGGCGGTGCCATGGGCGGCGTCATACCGCACGCGCAGGCGTTTGCCGCCTACGCTGTCGATCAGCTCGCCCCGGGTATCCACCCGCCGCGCCAGCACGCTGAACGGGTAGGCCTTGGTGCGGCCGCCGACGTCAACGCCCAGCACCCATTCCTTCAGCGGGAAACGGTCGTCGCGGTGCTGCACCTCGAACAGCAGGCTTTGCACCCGGTCATAGCCGGCGTAGGGATCGCGGGCGTAGTCGCGCGTGAAGCCGGTGTCGGTGGACAGCACCTGCGTGGCCGGGTGGCGGCGCCGCCAGTCAGCCCAGCTGGTGTGGGTCAGCGGTAGCGCCACCAGCTTGGCGCCTTTCGACGGGCCGCTGATCGCGGTTTGCAGGATCTGCGACCACAGCGACTGCGTCTTGCGGTCGTACAGCAGCACATCGCTGTTGTAGAGCAGCCCCGAGACACCGAAGCCCAGCGCGCCCGCCGCGCTGCCGGCCTCGAAGGCCATGCCGGTGCCGCACAGCGGGCAGTAGGTGACGGCGATGGCGCGGTCGCCGAAGCGGTCGTTGACCACCTCGTGCCAGTTCAGGATGCGCACCGGATAGGCGCGCGCGCTGCCGTTCAGGGCCACGCCGAGCACGCGGTCGCCATCGGCCAGCCGGGCTTGCGACGCGGCAACGAACTTCGGCCGGTCGATGGCCGGGATGCCGTCCTTCGGCGGCCCGCCGCGCTGGATGGCCAATGTCGAGATGCTCGCGTTCGACACGTCGAAGCCGTTGAAGGGCGCAATGTCCGACTCGGTGGCTTGCGGCCACACCTCACCCGAGGCCACGGCCAGCCACACCAGGGGCGCGATAGCCAGTTGGCGCAGCAACCGGTGCAGCATCATGGTGGGTTACTCCTTTGGGGATGACGTGGGCGTGGGCTTCTCCGTACACCCCTGAACCTCGCGCAGGCCAGAAGTGTCGGCGAGGAAGCAGCGACTGCCAACGACAAAAAAAACCGGTGATGATGCGCCGGCACTCACAGGCATCAACCGGAGACCGAGATGGATCGATTGCAAGGCAAAGTGGCCGTCATCACCGGCGCAAGCGGCGGCATCGGGCTGGCCACGGCGCAGTTGTTCGTGGCCGAAGGCGCCCGGGTGGTGCTGGTCGACCTGGACGAGGCCCGGCTGCGCGAGGCGGTGGCCGGGCTGGGCCGTGAATCTGCCAGCCACCTGGCCGCCGATGTCAGCGACGAGGCCCAGATGCGCGGCGCAATCGAGGCCACGCTGCAGCGCCACGGCCGGCTGGACGTGCTGTTTTGCAATGCCGGCATCGAGGGCGCCATCACGCCGATCACCGACTACCCGGTGGAGATATTCGACCGCGTGCTGGCGGTCAATGTGCGTGGTGTCTTCCTCGGCCTGAAGCACGCGCTGCCGGTGATGCAGCGCCAAGGCAGCGGCAGCATCATCATCACCTCGTCGGTGGCCGGCCAGAAGGGCGCAGCGCACTTGGCGGCCTACTCGGCCAGCAAACACGCGGTGGTCGGGCTGATGCGATCGGCGGTGCTGGAAACCGGCGCCTCGGGCGTGCGCATCAACACCATCCACCCGTCGCCGATCGACACCCGGATGATGCGGGCCATCGAGCATGGCCGCGCGCCCGGCGCCGAGGCCGCTGCCAAGGCCATGATCAGCCAGCGCATCCCCGCCGGCCGCTACGGCACGGCTGACGAGGTGGCGTGCACGGCATTGTTCCTGGCCAGCGACGACAGCCGCTACTGCAGCGGCGGCTGCTACGCGGTGGATGGCGGCATGACGGCGGGCTGATCCGGCGCCTGCCGAGCGAAGCGGCGACCCGGCTGTACCGGCGCGGCCAACACCGGCGCAACCACTATCGGCGCGCCTGCTTGCGCGCCATGAACTCGCCCATCAGCTGCTGCGGCTCGCCGCTGGCATAGGCGGCCGCAAACTCCTGCACGCTGTCGGTGACGGCCTGGGCCAACGGCACGGTCTGCCAGTGGCGCAGCAGGCGCTTTTGCTGGCGCAGCGCCTGGGGCGGCAGCGCTGCCAGCGCGGTGGCACGGCGCTGCACGGCGGCGTCCAGCTCACCCACCGCGCAGCGCTCATGCACCAGGCCCCAGGCCGCTGCCTGGGTGGCGTCGATGTTGTCGCAGCACAGCAGCATGGCGGTGGCATGCGCCTGGCCGATCAGCCGCGGCAGCAGCGCGGCATGGATCACCGACGGGATGCCCACCTTCACCTCGGGCATGCCGAAACGGGCACCGGCATCGCAGATGCGCAGGTCGCAGGCCAGCGCCACCTCCAGGCCGCCGCCCAGGCACCAGCCTGACAGGCGGGCGATCACCGGCACCGGCATGGCGGCCACCGCATCACACAGGCCGGCCAGGTGGGTGATGAAGGTGGCGGCGGTGGCGGGTGTCAGGCCCACCATCTCGCCGATGTCGGCGCCGCCGATGAAGGCCAGGTCACCGCTGCCCCGCAGCACCAGCACCCGC
>Ga0105046_10020337_pt1 | contig 10045 bp, 4 predicted proteins | sample MAT03_FD_78385 | JGI IMG/M metagenome (GOLD analysis project Ga0105046, IMG submission 78385) | Freshwater microbial communities from Lake Fryxell liftoff mats and glacier meltwater in Antarctica - MAT-03 (megahit assembly) | ecosystem: Environmental > Aquatic > Freshwater > Ice > Liftoff... | reverse complement strand
CAAGCAGGCCGGCGGTCTTGCCGTCGAGATCGATGATGATCTCGTTGGGTTTGTGGGAACGGATCTTGGCGGAGCCGGGGGGATTTGACGGACGAGGGAGCGGATCACGGGCAGGGTTCCAATCTTCGAGAGTGGCTGTGAGGCGGATGTCGAGAGACTGCAATTGCGATTGAACCTCATTCCGGTCAGCAGCCTGTGGAACCACATCGCCCAGGACGAACGTTCGCGGCATGACAGTTTGGTTTTCGTAAACGGTTTGGGCATTAGTCAAGTCGATTCCTTCACCCAGAAAGTTGTAATAAACGGCCAGGGGAACATACGCGACTTGCTGCCAGCCCGCGCCGGTGCGTGAATCGTTCGACTTGGCGACGAGGTATCGAACGCTGAGAAGATCTAAAAGTTGGCGATTCTTCACCGGTTCGACCGAGCTAAGCGAGGAGACGACCGGGTGCGAATAGCGTGAACCGAATGCTCGATCTGTTGTCTCATCACCCGCAATGAAGGCCAAGTACTGGCGATAGCGAGCAACATCAAGAGGGTTGTACCCTCGAATCGATGGAATGCCATAGACAGACGATTGAGGACTCCCCGGTCCCAACAGGCATTCGTACGGTGGGAGGATGAGCATCGATCCTTCCCACCTGGTTGCGGGCTCTGGATCATAGGCTCGCTGTCCGTCTGGATTGTGCTTACGAAGGAAGTCGATGGCAGGCGACGTTGGATATACATCCTTGGTCTTTTTGCTATCTGGCAGCCGCAAGCCAATCAGCAATACATCTGCAATCATCAAAGTGACTATGGGCCAAGGCTTCAGCGATTGAGTTGGCCTTCCCCGATTCAAAAGTGCAATCCATCCCCCTAACACAATTGCCCAGTAGACTACGCTTCGAATGCGCACCTCTTTTTCAAATTCGAGAGTGAACGAACTGAAGAACAGGCTACTGAAACCCGGCAAAGCGAGAACGATCGCGATCGTTGTCGCGCGCCAAAAGTACATCCTAGTGGCATGTACACAGAGCAACTCAACGCCGGTGCCAGCGAGAAAAGCTACTGGAAAAGCAAGCGTCAGAAGCATCCGAGTCGGCATGCGGAACAAAGTAAAACCGGGCAATCGTTCGATGAGGACGCTTCCACCGAAGACGAAGATCAACATGCCAAGAGTGATCCAGTTTGGAACTCGCACCGCGCGACCGCCTAGTCCGACGCCCAGAAGAGCCATCACGGCCCAGGTGAACCCAATCCCGCCATAGGCCTCCCAATGCCCGCTCGGACCGATGAACGATTGCATTGCGAACTTAGCCCCATCCATACTCCAAGACTGCCCCATCCCGCTCGCTCGGCTCGATTGACCCGCGGCTTCATATGTGGGAAGCAACTGCACGGCACTCAGAGCAACGCCGATTAGCACGACGGTAGCTTCAACGGCGAGCCAGCGAAGGAGCAATCGTCTTGGCGAGCCGGGTCGAGAAAGAAGTCGCAACGGCCAAAATCCAATCAGCAAGCTCGCATAGAACGTCCACTGCGGATGCGTTCCCAAAATCAACAGCGCATACGCCATGCCGCCGCCCACGGCCCAACTCCAGCGTTTGCGTTGAATCGCTCTTTCGACGCACAGCAACACTAGCGGTAACCAGCAGATTCCTTGCGTGACGACGTGCCCGGCCAGGAAGAGTTGCATCATCCAGCGCGGCGACAGCATGAAGCCCACGCCAGCGACGAATGCGGCAAGCTCACTCATCCCTGCGTGACGCGCATAGGCGTACATGAACGAACCCGCCAACAGCACATGTAGGAAGAGCAGCCAGCTCACGAACGGCCCGATAGCGGGTTCGGAGATGAAGTAGAGGGGCAAGTGCAGTGGATAGAACAGGCCGACCTGGATATCGTGGACGAACGGCGAGCCGGAATACTGTTCGGGGTTCCACAGAGGGAGTTCGCCGGTTTCACGCAGCGAACGCACCAGGAAATACTTGGCCGGCAGATGCTGGGCGAGCAGGTCGCTTGAGTTTGAGTAAAGGGTGTGAGTTGGATGTAGTACGAGCGGCCAGAAGGCGATGAGGGCAAGGAACAGCAAGCCGAGATATGGGCGGAGAGTTCGCATCAAAAACGTCGTTTAGGCCAGAAAAACATGCTCACTCAAAGGCGCAGAGACGCAAAGAAAACAGGAGTCAGAGAAACACGTGGCTTCCTTTGCGTCTCTGCGCCTTTGCGTGAGCAGTGATGGCAACTCACTCCTCCAAATAAGTATACCCGTCCATGCCCTCTTCATAGAAACGCAAAAATTGCCGGGCTTCCTTCGCCGTGATCTTGTTGGCACGGACTGCTTTATCCACGTCTTTGCGCATCCGTTCGATCAGTTTCTCCGATGAGAACTGCACGTAGTTCAGCACTTCGCTCACTCGGTCGCCGGGGATGAAATCGTCGATCTCGTAGCTGCCATCGTCGAGCAGGTTGATATGCACGGCATTCGTGTCGCCGAGCAGGTTGTGCAGATCGCCGAGGATTTCCTGATAGGCACCGACCAGGAAAGTTGCGAGATAGTAAGGCTCGCCGGTGAATGGATGCAGCTCCAAAGTGCCACGTACATCGCGGCGGTCGATGAACTGATCGACCTTGCCGTCCGAATCGCAGGTGATGTCGCCCAGGACCGCTCGCCGGGTCGGAGCTTCATCGAGACGATGGATCGGCATGATCGGGAAGAGTTGCTTGATGGCCCAGGAGTCCGGCATCGACTGGAACACGGAGAAGTTGCAAAAGTACGTGTCCGACATCATGGTGTCGAGGTTCTGCAACTCTTCCGGGACATAGTCGAGTTCCGAACAAATTTTCTGGAGCCTGCGGCCGACCGCCCAGAAGAGCCGTTCCGCCAATGCCCTCAACTCGATTGACAGATAACCAAGATTGAAGAGGTTGAGCACCTCCTCCATGCGCTCCTGGGCGTCGTGATAACCTTCCAGGTAGTTCTTCTTGTTCAAATCCCGAAGTGTGGCCGAAAGGTCGTGGATCGGCTGAGGGGCTTCATCGGGAACTTCTTCCGCTTGCTCGTTGCGGTCGAAGTTGCTGGTGCCGACCACATTGAAAACCAGCACGCTGTGATAGGCGACGATCGCCCGGCCCGATTCGCTGATGATCGTCGGATGTGGCACACTGGCTTCGTCGCACACGGTCTTGATTCGGAAGACGACGTCGTTTGCGTATTCCTCAAGCGTGTAGTTAATGCTCGATTCGAAATCGGTTTGCGAGCCGTCGTAGTCCACGCCCAGGCCACCGCCGACGTCCAGGAACTTCAGCCCGGCACCAGCTCGATGCAGTTCAACGTAGACGCGAGCCGCCTCGTTCAAGGCATCTTTCACTTTGCGGATGTTCGTAATTTGGCTGCCGAGATGGAAATGCGTGAGTTGCAAGCAATCTTCCATGCCGCGGGCCTTGAGATAGTCGAGCGCTTCGAGCACCTCCGTGAGAGTCAGGCCGAACTTGGAGCGATAGCCGGCACTCGATCGCCAACGGCCCGATCCTCGCGAGGCGAGCTTCACCCGCACGCCGATCACCGGGCGTACTTCCAGTTCTTCCGCATGTTTGACAATGAGTTCGAGTTCGCTGAACTTCTCGACGACGGGGATGATGTTCTTGCCGCACTTGCGGGCGAGCGTGACCATCTTGATGAACTCGTCGTCCTTGAAGCCGTTGCAGATGATTGGCGTTTCACCGCCATTGGTGATGGCGAGAACCGCGAGCAATTCCGGCTTGGAGCCCGCCTCGATGCCGAAGCCGAACGGTTTGCCGAAATCCAGAAACTCCTCGACGACATGGCGCTGTTGGTTCACCTTGATCGGATAAACGCAGGTGTAGCCCCCCTTGTATTCCGCCTCAGCGATCGCCCGGCTGAACGCATCGGCGATCTCGCCGACCCGGTGGCGCAGAATATCCGCGAAGCGAATGAGGATGGGCACGTTGTAGTCTTGCTCGCCCAACTCATCGATGAGCAACTTCAAGTCGATGGCTTCCTCGGGCTTCTTGTTCGGATGAACCGTGACGTGTCCGAGTTGGTTGACCCCGAAATATCCTTTGCCCCAGTGCTGGATGCCATAGGTTTCGAGGGAATCCGCGAGTTTCCAGGTGCGGCCGGATTGCGGGTCGGAAGTAGATCGCTCGAGCGTGTTGCCCATCAAAGTGTGGCCCTTGAGCTTGGTGCGAGAACAGGCCGTGTGATGTAACGGCCGTGTAGGTTCCAAGAATGAATCAATCTTATGTCGCTGTCAAGGCACATCAATCGGTGAAGGCGGCCTAAGTAAGATTTTCTTGATGATTTCATGGACCCAATGTTCGCCCCGCGGATGAACTATTGACGCGGCTTCAACCCGATACCCCCTGACGATTGCGAAGGGAACTGCGTGGGACTGGTGGCGAATCCTCCAGAAGGCGTAGGGGTGAGCTGGTCCACTGGAGCTCCGGGCGGCGTCGGAAAGTTCGTGCTCTGCGTTTGGGGGGGCGAGAAAGTGTTGCCGGAGTGCGACATCAAAAAAGCCTGCTGCTGAGCAAAGAGTGCAGACGGATTATTCATCAGGCCGTTGCCGATGCTAAATGCCCCGCTTGTCGAGACATCATTCGTGAAACCTATTCCGTTCGGAGTATCGAGGAAATTGGCTTGAGTAAGTTGTCCACTGGGATTGCCGTTAAAGCCCATTCCATTTGGCGTGGCTTGAAAGTTTGACGGCGCGAACTGCAATGCGGCCGGCAAGAAGCCCGCAAGCGGATTGATTCCCGACACTTGGCTGTCCGCGAATACAGGCTGGTTCGGATTGATCGGTGGGTTCAGTTGTCCGAATTGCATTCCGAACGGTTGACCAAGCCGCATCCCCGTTGGCTGACTGTATTGCTGGAAGGGAAACGAATTAGCAGCGGATATCGGCAGACGCGGTGAAAAGAACTGTGTAGTGGCTGGGGATCCGAAACTTCGCGGAGCAGGGGTCATTTGTAGTGACCCCGATGGGATTGGGCGAAAAGCGGGCGTGGGGCGTAGAGTGCCCGTCCGAGTGGGTGCGGGCGTTCCCGTGGTCGGCAGGATCAGAGCTTGCGTCGGCGCTGGATTCCCCGTTAGCGGCATCGGATTGTTCTGAACGGGCGTTGGATTCGTATTGCTCGGTGAGGATTGAGGAGTTAATCCCGGCGTCTTAATCACTGGTGCCGCTTGCAATGGAGCGGGTTTGAGTGACGCCGGCGATGGATTCACTTGTGCCGGCGAAGGGTTCACCGGTGAAGCACCGGGCTGTATCTGGGCATCCGCAGTCAGGGCGAATAGCGCGGGGATGCCCGCGATGAAGAGCCGGATGCGAAGCATGGTGAACAATCCTTTCAGGCGATCAACAACTGGAAGTTTGGAGCAAGAGTCATGCCAAAAAACGGTCAGCGACTTGATTGGCAGATAGAAAACGCGATCGGCAGTCACATTAGAAGAGTCGGCGGACAGACGTCGTCCAGGCCACGCCGAGATAAAACGCGGGGTAGAGCACTGACAGGCGAATCAACAATGTCGGCAATTCTTGGTTCCACCCGCCAAGAAGAATCACCAGCATGAGCGCCGCCCACGGTAAGACGAGAACGAGCATCAACCAATTCGCTCGACCGGGTTGCGTCGGGTACGGGTAGCGGCTTGGCACGAACGTGAGCAGCGCCAAAATCAGGATCATCCCGACCGCAGGTTCACCGGTGATCGGCAAAACGTACAGATAGAACGCGACGATGTTCCAGTACGAAGGGAAGCCGAGGAATGCTCCGTCCGCCGTCTTGATGTCGGATTGGCAGAAACCGTAGGCGCTGGCACAAAGTGCCACGAGCAGCACCCAGCGAAAACTTTCCGGCACCAACTCGGCCCGATCGATCAGGAGCAGCGGCACGCAGGTGTACAGAAGAAAATCGACGAGATCATCGAGCCGGCGGCCATCGAAACTTGGCACGGCCTCCCGGATTCGGACCGCTCGGGCCAAGGTGCCATCCGTCGCGTCGACGAATGTGGCCACCAGCATCAGCAGGAAACACATTCGATAAGTGTCCGGCGTTCGCTCCGTTTGAAACAGCAGCGAGACGATCCACGCGGCCAACAGCAGCCCGCAGCCGGTGTAGAAATGAACGGCCCACCCGAGAATTTTTCGTAGAGGCGAGACGTGGGGGTCGTTCATGTCCCGCCCCCACGCCACCGAGCAAAGTAGAAAACCACTCCGATAGCCAGCAGCCCAACGGTGAACAACATCGCTCCGTTTAGCTGATACCATTCGGTTCCGTACAGGCGTTCGCGTGGCCAGCCGATGTTTACGATCAGGATGATTCCCCACACAACCGCAAAGGCATTCACGACCAAGCCCCAGCGGCCCAAGAACGAATCGCTTGTTGAAATTCGTCTACGCAGACGGTTCACCAGCAACGGACCAGTCGTGAGCAAATAAGCCAGGTTGGCCCAGACGATGCTGACACAGACGAGGGCCGTCATCATCTGCTCGAAGTTCATGTTGAACAGAAGCAACGCGCAACCGAGAAGGCCGACGACGATGGCTGCGGTGTGCGGCGTTCGCTTCTCCGGGTGAACGCGGCCAAGCCACTTGGCAAACGGAATCGCCCGGTCGCGAGCCATCGCAAACAAGATCCGCGAAGTATTGGCATGAACCGCCAGCGTGCAAATGAAAACGGCCACGACGGACGCAGCGATGAACACCTTGCCGAGCGAATCCCCCAGCACTTGCTTGATGAGGTAGGGCAAACCCCCGGCCCCGTCAGACAGGAGCGGATCGGATAAGTCAGGCGCACCCGTGAGGGCGACAAGTAGCAACAGTGCCCCGAGGCCAAACGCGGCAGCGAGTGCTTGCAGAATCGCTCGCGGTGCCCGCCGGCGCGGCTCGACGGTTTCCTCGGCCAGCGTCCCGGCCGTGTCGAAGCCGTACATCACATAGGCGGCCATCACCGCTGCCGCGAGAAACGGCCCGAAAACTCCGAAGCCATCCGTCACGGCGCTGGCCCGCACTTCGAAGACAATTTCCGGCCCACGAACGGCATGAACTCCGAGCAGGAGGACCAGCAGCACCGCACCGATGAGTTCGACAATCACGCCGACATTCATCAACAGTGCGAGCCAGCGCGTGCCGAGCACATTGATCACCGTGCTAATCGCGATGAGAATCACGCCGAGGAGGGCCGCATTACGGGCCGGAGTTTCGAGAATCTGAAAGCCCGACCAGACGGCCGGCAGCACAATTTGCCAGGCCAGGGCGACGGCCGCGAGTGTGAAGACCAGCGAGGCAAAGTAGACCCAGCCCGTCAGCCAACCGAGAAACGGGGAGCCCGCCCGACCCGCCCACGCATACACTCCGCCGCAGAACGGATAACGGCGAGCGAGATCAGCAAAGCACAAAGCGAGACAAAGCTGCCCGACGAACACGACCGGCCAAGTCCAGAAGAACGCCGGCCCTGCTTCGCGAAAACCCAGGTGAAAGTTCTGCACGATGCCGGTGAGAATTGACAAGTACGAGAAGCCCGCAGCAAAGGCGGTGAAACTGCCAAGCCCGCGGCGGAACTGCGGCAGGTAGCCGGCCTGAGCCAAGTCGCGGTCGTCATCGGCCTCGGCCGGATTGGGCATGGGGAGTGGATTGCGTTTAGGATTGATGAAGACTTTGTCTTATCAGTTCGCACTTGACTCGGTGAGCGTGCATTGTTTAGCGTTCGAGCCAGCGGCTCGAACGAACCGAGCGGCGTCGTGCCGTTCGAGCCGTTGGCTCGAACACTAAACAAACCTCCCGGTGCGCTTTCGCTAGGATATTCGCCATGCGTACACTTACTCTCCTCTGCCTGTTAGCTCCACTCTCCTTCGCTGCCGAGCCTGTGAGGACGAAGAAAATCGTTCTCATCGCCGGGCCGCTCGACGGGGGACATCCCGCCGGCACGCACGAATACGAAAAGACAGTGCGGGCATTCAAGCATTGCCTGGACAATGCCTCGAACGTGAAGGGGATTAAAGTCGAAGCTCATCTGAAGGGCTGGCCCGAGAAGCCGGCGACGCTCGACGATGCCGACACGATTGTCATCGTTGCCAGCGGTTCGGACCGCAAGGAGAGCGATCATCCGCTGCTCGTCGGCGATCGCCTGGCCGTGATCGAAAAGCAAATCAAACGTGGCTGCGGTCTCTGTCTGATTCACTGGGCCACGTTCATGCCGAAGCGGGCGAACGACAAAACCCTCGACTGGGTCGGCGGCTACTTCGACTACGAATCGGGCCCGGCCAAGAACGGCTGGTACTCCAAAATTCAAACCGTGACCGTGCAGGCTCAACCGCAGCGACACGCGATCACGATGGGCATGACCCCCTTCGAGATCAAGGACGAGTTCTATTACAACATTCGCTTCCGCGAACGCGATCCCGGTCTGACGCCGATACTGACGGTGCCCATCGGCAAAGATCAGGAAACCGTCGCCTGGGCCGTCGAACGTGCGAACACCGCTCGTGGTTTCGGCTTCACCGGCGGGCACTTCTTCGACAACTGGAAGAACGACAATTTCCGCAAGATGGCCCTGAACGCAATTCTCTGGACCGCGAAGGTGGTAGTGCCCGAAGGGGGCGTGAAGTCCGAATTCCCCGGCGAACGCGAGATCGGGCTCGTGACTATCGGCAATCCGTCGCAGGTGTTGATCCTCACCGGACACGATGGACCGTTCCACAACTGGCGAGAAACAAGCCTGATGTTGAAGCTCGTCATCGAGCGCGATTCCCGGCTGCGTTGCCGAATTGTGACCGATCCGGAATTCTTGGCCCGAGAGGATCTGCTCGCTTACGACCTGATCGTGCAGAACTACGCGAATTGGGAAAAGCCGGGCCTGAGCGACGCGGCCAAGAAGAATTTCTTGAAGTATCTCGAATCGGGACGCGGGCTGGCAGTGATTCACTTCGCAAACGGGGCCTTTCATCCGTCGTTGCCGAAAGCGGCCGAGGGGGATTGGCCCGAGTATCGCAAGATCGTTCGCCGGGTTTGGGATCACGGCAAGGGCCTGAGCGGGCACGATGCGTTCGGCAAGTTGCAGGTCGAAATCGCCGGCAAGCACCCAATCACCGATGGCATGAATGCATTCGAAACCGTTGATGAGTTGTATTACAAGCAGCAAGGCGACGAAACGCTGAAGCCGCTGGTGACCGCGAAATCGAAGGACACCAAGAAGGACGAGCCGCTGGCCTGGGCCTACGAGTACGGCAAGGCACGCGTGTTTCAGACGGTGCTCGGCCACGCGGCCGAGTCGATCAAGGGCGACGGGCCGGCAACCCTGATTCGCCGCGGTTGCGCCTGGGCGGCCAATCGAGAGTTGGTGGCCGAGAAGCCGCTCGCGGCGAAGCCCGTCGAACACAAGTTAACTTTCGCCGACGGCAAATTCGGCAAAGCCCTCGACGCCCGCGTTTTGCCCGCGAGCATTGAGGGGGACGATCGCTATCGCAAGATGCCGATCACCGTGGAATGTTGGGCGAAACTGAATTCAAAGACCGGCTTCAACGTGCTGGTTTCTTGCGATCCCAAGTCGAGCGGCCAACACTGGGAAATCTACACTTATGCGGGCAAGGGAGATTTCAGCGCCTATTTGCCCGGCACCCTGCAAGGCGAGGTTCGTTCAGGCGTTGATGTCTGCGACGGCAAGTGGCATCACCTGGCGATGACCAACGACGGCAAAAAAGTGACGCTGTTCGTCGATGGCAAGAATGTGAAAGAATCCCCGCTCGCGTTTCGTCCCGAGGCTATGCCGCAAGCGGGGCCGCTGGTGATTGGCGGGGCCTATCACGGTGATTTGCGAATCGGCTGCGATGGATTAGTTGACGATGTGCGAATCTCCAACGTCATCCGGCCGCTCGCGGCTTCGCCAACGGAAGCGTTGAAACGCGACGCAAGCACCCTGAGCCTCTGGAACCTGGACGGCGACGAGGGAATCTCCGCCGACACCAACTGGACGCCCCCAACGCCGCAGGTGACCGGCGAGCCGTGGGAACGCGAGAACGACAAAGACTGGGTCGATGCCCGTTTTG
>Ga0105046_10020336_pt1 | contig 10045 bp, 9 predicted proteins | sample MAT03_FD_78385 | JGI IMG/M metagenome (GOLD analysis project Ga0105046, IMG submission 78385) | Freshwater microbial communities from Lake Fryxell liftoff mats and glacier meltwater in Antarctica - MAT-03 (megahit assembly) | ecosystem: Environmental > Aquatic > Freshwater > Ice > Liftoff... | reverse complement strand
CACCAATTGCAAAGTGTACTTGAAAAGCGTACGCACCATGGTGTTGTTGTCAAAAAAATCCAATCCTTAAAAATCAACTTGAAAATCCAATCCTTAAAAATCCAATCCGGATCCCTACGGGACAGGTCCTCAAAATCCGGGTCATTTTTTACTTGCATGGAACAGAAACTCCTTTTCCTCTGGTGTGAGTTGGTCGTAACCGTGTTCCTTGATTTTATCCAGAATGGTATCTAATTTTTGCTGAAAATTTTGTTCGAGAGCGCTGTCGCTCGCAGACTGGCCTTTGGCTTGTTTACCCGCCAGTCCGCCGCGTTGGGCAGCCATTTGAGGTTTGCGTTTGGTTTTTTTGCGACCACTTCGATTGCTGCCAAATACGCTTAAAATGCTGTCGAGTACATTGTTCACGTACTCGGCCAAGTCCACGCCATCGCGCAGGCGGTACACGAACAAAATGCCCAGTGCGAAACCGCCGATGTGGGCTGCGTGGCCGCCGGTGTTGCTTTGGTTGGCGATGCCGACCAGGTCGAGCAAAAATAAAACCAGTACGATGTATTTTACTTTCACTTCGCCGAGCAAAAGCAGCATCACGCGGTAGTCGGGCGCAAGAATGAGTGTAGCGCCAGCAAGGGCCATGATGGCACCCGATGCGCCGAGCGCGTAGGTGCCGACATAAGGTAAAAATTGGGCAGAAATAAAAAATAGGGCGTTGCCTACAAGTCCACCGAGCAAATACAGTGGCAGCACACGGCGGTCGCCTAGCAAATCGCCCACGATGCCGCCGAAGAGGTAAAGTGCGATGAGGTTGCCGAGAAAGTGCCACAGCCCTTCGTGCAGGAACATGCTGGTAAAGGGAGTCCAAAGCCGGTAAAGCAATGTTTTCCAATCGGAGGGCATGCACAACCAATACAGGCCTTCATCAAAGAGGGCCATGGTATCGGCGCGGTCGCCCTGCAGCACCAGCCACATCACCAAATAGGTAATTTTGACGAGGGCAAACACTGCGAAATTGATGATGACCAGACGGGTCACCATGTTGCCCATCCGGAATGAATGCCGGATATCGTCCAATATGGATCCAAAAACAGCCATGGTTGTTGTGCTTCAGGCGGGTTGATTGATTGATTATTAACGCATACGAAAGCGGTACCAAAACATGATGAGCGCAAAACCGAACAACGCGCCTCCAAGGTGTGCAAAATGCGCGATGCCAGTGGATCGGCCGCTGAAACCCGAAAAAAGCTCGATGGCCGCCAGTATCGCTACAAAGTATTTGGCTTTGAGTGATACAGGAGGAAACAACAAACTGATCACCTGGTTGGGGAAAAGGTACGCAAATGCCACATATATTCCGAAAATAGCGCCCGACGCGCCCAGCATGCCACCGTTGTACAAGCGCGGATCTACGCCCATTCGCTCCAGTTCCCACCATTGTACACCCATGTGCAGCAGGTAGGCGCCCACGCCGCAAAAGAGGTAGTAAAATAAAAAACGGCGATGCCCCCAGGCCATTTCAACCATTGGACCGAAGAAATAGAGCGACAACATGTTGAACGCCAGGTGGGGAAAATTGCCATGCATAAACATGTGCGTGGCAATTTGGAAGGGCTGAAAATTGGCGCTGCCCGGAATGTAAGCGGCAAGCATCGAAAGTCCGTTGGCAGAATAACTGCCAGCAACCAGCGACGCAACGAACAAAATCACGTTGATGATGAGCAGGTGGCGTACGACGCCGGAAAGAGGTTGGTATAGCATGGAAGGTAACATAAGCTTAGTAAAGGCGGATCAGCCGCTGAATCGTTTGTTCAGTTCGTCTATTTCTATGGTGATGAAACATTTGCGGCCAGACGGGCTGTGATAAGGCGATGCGCAGGCAAAAAGCTGGTCTATGAGGTCTTGCATCTCCGTGGCGCCGAGCATTTGTCCGCGGCGCAGGGCAGCATTTCGGGCCATCGATCGGGCAAGGTTGTCGGTGACGCCCAGTTCCAGCTCGAGGTTTTCTTTGTATTGGTGCAGCACTTTTTCCAGCAACTCCTCTTCCCGGCCGCTGGGCAGGGTAGCAGGGTAGCCGTGGATGATGAAGGTATTGCCGCCAAATTCGGCTACGTCGAAACCCAGGTCATTGATTTCATGCAGGATTTCGCGCAGCAAAGCCGCGTCTGCGGGTGGCAGTTCGAGGTGTTTGGGAAACAGAGCTTTTTGGGTTGCAACCGCTTGTTGTTGCAGCGCCTGCAGGTACCGTTCGTACAGGATGCGTTCGCTTGCGGCCTGCTGGTCGATGAGTAGGAAACCGGATTTGATTTGGTTGACGATGTATTGTCCGTGGATCTGGTAAGGTTCTTTTTGCACCCTCGAAAAACTGCCGCTTTCATCGTCGATGAAATTGCCGCTGGTGCCGCTCATCACTTCAAAGCTGTTGGGCTGGGAGAAAAAGCCTTCTTCGCCTGGTTGGGGCGCGGGGTTGCTGCTTTCCTCTTGTCCACCACCCGCTTGCATGCCTTCATACAGTTGTTGCCAGCGGCGCAGGTTTTCGGCGTGGCGGTTGTCGTCGTTGCCACTGCTGCCCACGGTGCGTGCTGATTCCTGGCGCAGGGAGGGCAGTGGAACGGGACGGCCGGTAAAGGCAGGCTCCTGTTCGAAGTCGAGCGTGGGTGTTATGTTGTGGGATCCCAGGGCGTGGCGCACCGTTACTTTCAGGTAATTGTAAACGAGTTTTTCGTCGTCAAATTTGATTTCCTGCTTCGTGGGATGCACATTGATGTCGATGCGCGCTGGGTCGATGTCGAGGAAAAGCACGTAAAAAGGGTAGGCGTCGGAAGGCAGCAGGTCGTCGTAGGCGCCCACCACGGCATGGTGCAGGTAATTGCTTTTGATGAAGCGTTTGTTGACAAAAAAAAGTTGTTCTCCCCGTGCTTTTTTAAAATAATCGGGTTTGCCCACAAAACCGCCGATGCGCAAAACGTCGGTTTCTTCGTGGACCGGGACCAATTTTTTATTCACATTTTCGCCAAAAATTTTCACGATGCGCTGGCGCAAATTGCCGGGTGGCAGGTGGAAAATTTCCTGGTCGTTGTGGTGGAAGGAAAAAAACAAATCGGGGTGTGCCATGGCCACGCGCTGAAACTCGTCGAGGATGTGGCGCATTTCCACGGTGTCACTTTTGAGGAAATTGCGTCGGGCGGGCACATTGTAAAAGAGGTTGCGCACGGCGAGGCTCGAGCCAGCGGGACCCGAATAAGGTTCGTGGGCTTTGACTGTCGAATCTTCGATGAGGATGCGGGTACCGAGTTCTTCGGCGGCGCGGCGGGTGCGCAGTTCCACCTGGGCTACGGCAGCGATGGATGCGAGTGCTTCGCCCCGAAAGCCCATGGTCCGAATGGCGAACAGGTCGCGTGCGTCGCGTATTTTGGATGTGGCATGGCGCTCAAAACTCATGCGCGCGTCGGTTTCGGACATGCCGCAGCCGTTGTCGATCACCTGAATGAGGGTTTTCCCGGCGTCGCGCACCAGCAATTTCAGCTGGGTGGCGCCAGCATCAATTGCATTTTCCAGCAATTCCTTCACCACCGAAGCCGGCCGCTGCACAACTTCACCGGCGGCTATTTGGTTGGCCACACTTTCAGGGAGCAATTGGATGACATCCGTCATATCAGTACGTAACGTCGCAGGCAGATTTGTGTTTTTGTTCGGTAGCATTAAACTGCGAAGGGCAGCAAAGATACCCCATTTTACATGAGTCGGTACGCACCTAAAGTGTATACCTTTTGCGAATAAATGAAAAAAACTGCGGAAAAGCCCAAATCTCCCGGTTGATGTTTATTTTTGCGCCACATTCGCGAAACACACAACGTCAACCATTATGGATAACATACAAAATACCCGAGGCAAAGGTTATTGCATCATGTACCTGGTCATGGCCCTTTTCCTCATCACCTCGCTCATCCTGATGCTGTACAACCGCAACGGTATCCTCGATTTCGCAAAATAAGTCAGGGTTGGTCGGTTTTTAGCCGGTTGGTCGATTGGTCAATAAAAAAAGTCGCTTGCGCTCATGTTTTGACGCAAACGACTTTTTTTATTGACCAATCGACCGACTACCCGACCAAAATCTGTTCCGTGTGTTTTTCGGTATCTACTTTGGCGATGATGCGTTCGATGGCACCGTTTTCATCGATGATGAACGTGGTGCGGTGGATGCCGTCGTAGCTGCGGCCCATGAATTTTTTTTGTCCCCACACACCGAATGCGGTGGCTACGCTGTGGTCTTCGTCTGCCAATAGGTTGAAAGGAAGACTGTATTTTTCCTGAAATTTAACGTGTTTTTTCACCGAATCGGGACTTACGCCCAGAACCTCGTAACCTTTGGACTGGAACTGTGGGTAGCCGTCGCGCAAGCTGCACGACTCAGCTGTGCAACCAGGCGTATCGTCTTTGGGATAAAAATAGAGCACGAGTTTTTTGCCTTTGTAATCGGCCAGCGTTACGGTTTGGCCTTTTTCGTTGGGTGCGCTGAAATCTGGGGCTTGGTCGCCTTCTTTTAAATGGAACATGGTTGCTGTGGGTTTTTAAATGTTTGCTATATGAACGAAATATTTGGTGGATGGTTCATTTTGCGGGCCATCGCATTTCAGTGTAGAGTTGCGCATTTTACCGCGGAAAAACGCAGAGGTGCACGCAGTACAAAACAAACCTATACGCTTTTACTCTGCGCAACTCCGCGTACCTCCCCGGTGACATGCGAGGCTAAATTAACGGGCAACTCTCCCTTTCCACAACACATTTTTATACACCAAACCCAATAAAACCGAAAACGTCAATACAAACGGATAGGATAAAGCAGCCGGCAAAAACCACCGCAATGAAACCCCGTAAAACCGGCCCAGACGCCTCAACCACAGGTAATCCACACTTATTTTTACCAACCAAAACAAACCCCATACCCATCCCAGCGGCATACACAAAAGTACATTCACCAGCACCACCAGCAGCAAAACTGCTTTCAGCCGCCACTCCGGCAATGCCGCGTTTTTACTGCCCCACCGCAACCTTTGATTGAAGTACGACCGCCACGACCCTGCGCCGCCCGTATACACCACCGCCTCCGGATGGTGTACCCACGCCACGCCCCCCGGATACCGTGCAGCAAGTTCCTGGATGAGAAACACATCGTCGCCCGATGCTCGTCCTGCATGAGAAGCATACCCACCCACGGCTTCAAACGCCTTTTTTTCAAACATCAAAAACGCCCCGTTGCCCAAATGGTGCCAGCCCAGTGCCATACCCGCCCCGCTTACGCCTGCAAGATTCAGCACATCAAGGGCTTCAAAATGTTGTAAAAACCCGCGCGGCCGCTCAATAAGCACCGGACCGCAAAAGCAAACAAATGCGGAGTTTCGAATGCGGAATGCGGAGTTTCGAATGCGGAATTCGGAATGCGGAATGCGGAATAGGGCATTCATCGGGCCTCCCAAATTCCGCATTCCGCATTCTGCATTCTGCATTCGACAATCTGCATCGGTGCAAAAAATCCAATCCCCTTTTGCTTGGTCTATGCCTGTTTCCAGGGCCTTTTTTTTGTAAGAAACAACAAAATTGCCTTGTTGAACATGATCGGCAAGCCGGATCAGCTTGACTTTGGGGAATTGGGCTTCTACAAATTCTGCGGTGCCGTCTGTGGAGTGGTCGTCAATCACAACAACTTCAAGCGGCTCCAAAGCAAGTACCGATTGCAAACACGCCCCGATGTTTTGCCGTTCGTTGCGCGCGGCGATCACCACACTCACCGAGGGAATAAATTTGAAACCCCTTTCTTCACCTGTCTGCTGCCTGCACATGCTTCTCCATGCCCAGGCGTAGGCGAGCAAAACGATTGCGTAAACCGTGCATAAAATCGCGGTAAGTAGGGTGATGGTTTGGATCAGGGTGTACAACGCTTTGGGTTGAAAAAGAGCATTTGCGTTTAAACTGGCTTTAAGCGATCAGATATTTCTGAAAACGACGTTAATGTACAGCGCCTTTGGCTTAGTTGAGGTAATTGAATTTAAGATACAAATGCTCGTTATTTTGCCTTTTATCCTACAAATAATCCTGCAAAACCAAAAAACCCTGTGCATCCTGACTAAATCCTGATCTATCTTCGCACCATGGCCGAACCACGTCGACTCATCAAAGTGAAAGCTTCGCTTCAGAAAAAGCGCATGCCGCTTTACCATTCCATCATCACCTGGGCGCGTCGTTTGCTTATTGGAGGCGTGGCGGGCGTGGCTCTGGTTTTCATCCTGATCAACTTTACGGCCATTCCGTCGTTTCGCGAATTGGAAGACCCGAATTCTGCGCTTGCCAGCGAAGTTTTGGCCAACAACGGCGATGTGCTCGGACGATATTTCATCGAAAACCGCGTTCCGGTCGCGTACGAAGACCTAAATCCGCACATTGTTAATGCCCTCATCGCAACGGAGGACGAGCGTTTCCGCGCACACTCGGGCATCGATGCACGCGCTGTGGGCCGTGTGGTGATACGCACCGTGCTGCTGAGCGACCAAAGCGCGGGCGGCGGCTCCACCATCACACAACAACTGGCCAAAAACCTGTACTCCGATCGTAATTTTAAGGACATGAACAAGGTCGAAAAGTTTTTCGCCCTGGTGTACCGCAAATTGCGCGAATGGCTCACCGCCATCAAACTTGAAAAAAGCTACACCAAGGAGGAAATCCTGGCCATGTACCTCAACCAGGTAAACTTTGTAAACAACGCCTACGGCATCCATGCCGGCGCGGAGGTGTATTTTGGAAAAGACCAGTCGAAACTCAAAATCCAGGAAGCCGCCACGCTCATCGGCATGTTGCAAAACCCTTCCCTGTACAATCCGATCAAAAATCCCGACAAGTGCATACGCCGCCGCATGGTTGTCCTGTACCAGATGTACCAGAACGGTATGCTGCGCGAAGCGGAATACGACAGTCTGAAAGTGTTGCCGCTCGACATGAGTAAGTTCAAAAAGGTCTCATTTTCCGACGATAAAGCGCCGTACCTCTGCGCCGAGCTTAAAAAAGACCTGCAACGCATCCTCGATGCCCCCGAAGCCCGGAGGGCCGACGGCAGTAAATACAACATTTACAAGGACGGTCTGAAAATTTACACCACCATCGATCCTGCCTACCAGGCTGCCGCCGAAGCATCCATGCAGGCGCAAATGAAAAAGACGCAAAAACGCTTTTTCGAGGTTTGGAAAGGCCGCGACCCGTGGACCTACAAAACCAAAAGCAATACCGACGACGAAATCAAGGCGCGCAAAGAAGCGCTCACTTCATCCCTGCGTGAAGGCGACCGCTACCTGGCACTAAGGCCCAAATTCCTCAGCGCCCTGAGCGATCAAATACAAGAGGATTACGATCAGGAACTGCGCGACGTCGACATCGACCGCATGCTCGCCGAGGAGAAAAAACCCGGTGCCATTTCCAAACTCGTGGCCGCCGACATCGCTTCCGCCAAACAAGCCGCCATGTACAGACGCATCATGGCTTCGCCGGATTGGAAAGAGATCAAAAAGCAGTTCAAGGCCCTGCAAGTAGCTGTAGACAAAGAATACCGCGTCAAAACCAAAATGCGCGTGTTCTCCTGGAATTCGCCCAAACTGGAAAAAGATACGTTCATGTCGCCCATGGACAGCCTCCGATACCACCGCATGTTTCTGCAAACAGGTATTCTGGCCATTGATCCTGTCAGCAGCGAAATCAAAGCCTGGGTGGGCGGCATCAATTTTAAATATTTCCAGTTCGACCACGTGCGCTCCAACCGTCAGGTGGGGTCTACGTTCAAGCCCTTCGTGTACGCCACAGCCATTGCCCAACAAGGCATTAGTCCTTGTTTCCAGGTGTACGACATGCCCGTGACCATTCCGGCGCATTACCAGAATTTCAATACCTACAAAGACTGGACGCCCTCCAACTCCGACGGCAAATACACCAACCAGCTCATGACGCTCAAACAAGCGCTCAAAAATTCGGTCAACTCCGTCAGTACCTACCTCATGAAACAAATGGGCGATACCAGACCCGTGCGTGGACTCGTCAGCAACATGGGCATCGACTCCTCCAAGGTGCCTGATGCTCCTTCCATAGCTCTGGGCGCCTCCGATCTCACGGTGTTCGAAATGACCGGCGCATACGCAACTTTCGCCAACAAGGGACTGTACAGCCAGCCTTTCGTGATCCATAAAATTGAAGATAAAAACGGCCGCGTATTGTACCGTTCTCTGCCTGAAGAACGCCTCGCCCTGGCGCCCAATGCTAATTATGTGATGATCGACATGTTGAAATACAACACCCAGGGCGCACCGGGCATCAGGGACCTTAAAAGCGAAGTGGGCGGCAAAACCGGTACCACCAACAATTTTTCCGACGCTTGGTTTATGGGTGTCACACCTCGGCTTGTGGTGGGCAGCTGGGTGGGCGGCGACGACCGATGGATACGTTTTCTTTCCCTTTCCGACGGACAGGGTTCGCGTATGGCGCGGCCTATTGTCGCCGATCTTATCGACAGGCTTGAAAAAGATCCCAAAAGTGGTTACGATCAAAATGCCCGTTTCTTCCGGCCTGCCGGCGATCTTGGCATCGAGATCAATTGCGCAGCTTACCTCGATTCCATTCCTGCTACAGACGAGGAGAATTTTGGACGCGATATTTTCGGTGATGAAGAAACCAACGCGCCCACCGAAGAAGATGCCCCCGCAGCACCCAAACCCGGTAGCGGCACTTCGGCCAAACCCGCCGCAGCTTTGCCCAAATTGGGCGGAGGAACCATATCGAACGCCAAACCCGCAACGACTCCAGCCAAACCCGCAACAGGAGTAGCGACCAAACCAGCGACGGGAGTAGCAACCAAGCCAGCGACCAAGCCAGCTGCCAAGCCGACGACTACGCCCGCCAAAAAGCCTAAAAAGCCGGATGATTCCTTTGGGGATGAGTAGTGCTTGGTAATTCGGTTTTTCAGATCTCTTTGTTTGCGTATTTCACCACAGAGTAACACGGAGTTACACAGAGGAAAAGCACAGAGTTGAATTCACGTGGGTGCAACTCTGTGCTTTTCCTCTGTGTAACTCCGTGGAACTCTGTGGTGAAATGCGCATAAAGGGTTTTAAGTTCCAAAAAGCAGCAATTACAGCATTTCCAAAAATTCATTCATGATCATCGCTGTAGCGCCCCAAACCACACGTCCCTCCACGTCGAAATACGGCACATCTTTGATTTTGATGCCCTGACCAACAAACAAGTCGGTCACTTTGCGGTTGTCCTGGTGCGTAAAGACCTCCATACTCGGCCGCAGGATGTCTTCCACCTCCCCAGGTTGTGGCTTGAAGGTGGCGGTACCGTGCAGCAATCCCACAAAAGGAAAAACCAAATAATTGCTCACCGGAATGTACAACTCGGTGAGACGACCCAGCAGCTCCACCTGGTCGGTAGGCACGCCCACCTCTTCATGGGTTTCACGCAAGGCAACAGCTTCCAGCGAAAGGTCCGACGGCTCTACACGCCCGCCCGGAAAACTGATTTGCCCGCTGTGCCGGTCGCGCGGATTGGGCGTACGCTCAATAAGCACCGTGCGCCAGGCACCGTCGGCATAATGCAACAAATGCAAAACGCAGGCCACCCGAGCATCATCGGGCGGCGCAACCACCTCGCCCAGTTCTTCCAACCGCTTCGCACTCGCCATCCGGTACTGTGCGGCCCGGCCCGGCAACGGGCCCGTCAGCCGGTCGCGCAGGTTATTGATCCATCCCATGTTGTTCATCGTCATGCTCTTACGACAACCGAAGGTCGTTTTTGTTCGAATTTGAAAGTCCAAAATAAGGAATGGTTTTTAAGGTGTTATCATAAAGGCATCTTCTGGGCAAACATGCCGCCCCCAACATATCCCAGACTTGGCTACTTCAAGTTTAAGACCAAACACCGCTCCATTTCCAAAAAGGTAAAACGAAACCATACGACCTTATTTTTATTGAAAAGTTTGCATAAAAAAGCCTTATTTTTTAATAAATATAAAATATAT
>Ga0105046_10020331_pt1 | contig 10046 bp, 5 predicted proteins | sample MAT03_FD_78385 | JGI IMG/M metagenome (GOLD analysis project Ga0105046, IMG submission 78385) | Freshwater microbial communities from Lake Fryxell liftoff mats and glacier meltwater in Antarctica - MAT-03 (megahit assembly) | ecosystem: Environmental > Aquatic > Freshwater > Ice > Liftoff... | reverse complement strand
ATTTTGGCGTCAGCCAACTATCTTTTGAGGCGAATAGCCGCGCTATTTAACGAAAAAGATGGGACGGATGACGGCAAAAGAATGGCATCAAATTGGGAAGTTATTTTGACACCGTTCCTAAGCCGTATCATATCGTTCAATTATCACCTTATCTCGCTAAAAATGAGCACACCTAAGCCTGTTAACTCAAATTATCTGTACCAAATCACGATCATCGGCCTGCTGTTTTTCATTTTCGGCTTCGTCACCTGGCTGAACGGCACGCTGATCCCTTTTCTCAAATTAGCCTGTGAGCTGGATACCCTGCAGGCGCTGTTTGTCACCTTCGCATTTTACATCAGTTATTTTTTCTTAGCCCTACCCTCTTCAGAAATCCTCAAAAGAATTGGTTTCAAAAACGGCATGGCCCTTGGTTTGGCCGTGATGGCGGTCGGTTGCCTGATCTTTATTCCTGCAGCCAACATGCGCGCCTTCCCGCTGTTCCTCGCCGGTTTGTTCGTGCAAGGCATGGGCCTTTCGTTGCTGCAAACAGCCTCCAACCCCTACATCAGCATTATCGGCCCCATCGAAAGCGCGGCGCAGCGCATCAGTATCATGGGCATTTGTAATAAAATAGCCGGTATTCTCAGCCCGATCATTCTTAGTAGCATCGTCTTAAAAAACGCCACGGCCCTCGAAACACAGATTATGACGAGCACTGACGCGGCGCAAAAAGTCGTTTTGCTCGATGATCTGGCCGCCCGTGTCATCGGACCATACGTGGTCATGACCGTCGTGCTGGCGGCTCTGGCCTTTATGATCAAACGTTCGGCCCTGCCCGAAATCGACCTGGGCGCAGCAGATCAATCGTCGCCGGAAAACGCAGCGGCAGCGACAGGCAAAACTAGTATCTGGCAGTTTCCGCACCTGATCCTGGGCGCCCTGGCTATATTTTTCTACGTTGGCGCAGAGGTGATGGCGGGCGACGGGATCGGCATCTATGGCAAATCGCTCGGGTTCGCACTCGACCAGACAAAATACTTCACGTCGTTCACCCTGGCGGCCATGTTGTTGGGCTACGTGCTGAATATCTTGCTGATTCCCAAGTATATCTCCCAGCAAAACTTCCTGAAATATTCGGCGATGCTGGGGATCGCACTCACTGCTTTGACCTATTTCACCACTGGTTCTACGGCGGTAAGTTGCATCGCGCTGCTTGGCTTGGCCAATGCCGTGATGTGGCCGGCCATTTTCCCGCTGGCGATCAACGGCTTGGGAAAATTCACCCAAACCGGCTCGGCTTTCTTAGTGATGGGTATTGCCGGTGGCGCTGTGTTGCCTCAGGTGTACGGGTTATTGGATAAATCTGTTGGGCACCAAATAGCGTTCCTGCTGGTGATGCTGCCTTGTTATTTGTATATTTTGTACTACGCGATGCTGGGGCATAAGGTGAAATGAGGAAGTGAGGAATTGAGGAAGTGAGAAAGGTTCCCTTTATAGTTCTTTGATCAACTAATCGAGTAAACTAAATTTCCTTTATTATTCTTTTCTCCAAACCAAGGGCCGGTGTCCTGTTGAGCGCAGTGAATCCCGAATTAATTCGGGACAGAGAGGCCTCCATGTGCCTCCAATCAGAGCAAGTATCCAGATGTTTCGCTGCGCTCAACATGACATGCTGCGTTTGGGATGAGAAAGAATATACGAAGTTTGTTAGTCAAAGAACTATAAATGGGCTTGGGCATCACAGTTCAATTCTTCAATTCCTCAATCAATCAATTCTTCCTTTCTACCGCATCTCCGCTGATTAAATTTCCAAAGAATACGGCATTCGCGAACAAGCGATTGGTCCCGTACCAAAACGCTCGAAAATTGGGATTTCCCACAAAACATACCACCCGCCCGGAGCCGATACCGCTTACGGTAATCGCCGCTGATTTGGCTAACAAGGGCTTTTGTTTAGGATGTATGTATCCGGCCAGCAGCGGGTCAGCCGTAAAAATGGCAGGGGTGGCGTAGGCATTTTTGGTGGGTTCCACAAAAATTGTATCGCTGAAAAACATGGGCAAACGCGAGCGGGTATAGCCGAAACAAAGCGGATGGCTCAGATCCAGTTCCGCTTCGAAGATGGCGCCGGGCAGTTTGCGGGCCCCCAGGTCTTCCTCCATCTTGCCGTAAAGACGGCGGGCTGGTAAATCGGCCGGCGCATTCCGAAATTCCAATCCGATTAAATTGAGCGCGCGCAAAGTACGCAGCGCGGCGCCGGTGGCAATAATAGTGCCGCCGTTGTTGGCAAAATCGCGCAGTTTGTCGGCAGAAAGGCCGTACGTACCGTCGGGTAAAATCAGGACATTGTATCTGGACAAATTGAACGAGCCGAAACGCCCGCTTTCCACCATGGTTAGCGGCATACCGTAGCGGGTATCGAGCAGGTGCCAAATCTCGCCCGCATCGGCCGCATTGACGCCTGCGCCGGTTATCATAGCGATTTTTGGTGCGCGCAGGGTCGGAAAATTCCCGCTTCCAAGATCGGGGCCTTCTGGCGTGAGACCGTTTTTAATGGTATACAAAAAGACGCCGCCGGGCATTAAACTGCTGATTTTTTGTTCCAAAAGATTGGGCTCCAGGACTTGGTTTTCGACAGGAACGAGCAAGGTTCCGGCCGCAAATGACCTGGTCTGGTCGGAGAAAGGCTGCATGGCCACTTTTACCCGCAGGCCTTCCCGAAGGAGCGCCGCCAGCAGCCGGGGCGATCCGGCATGGTTCCATTCAAGGGCAAATGCATAAGGGCCCGGATTGTTCGTATCAAAATAAACCGCCGGGCCGAGGGCGTAAAACGCCGGTTCGCCTAACCAGGCCGGCAAGTATTCTTTGGACCGTGCTTCGGCAAAATCCAGCCCCATCGCATAGGGAAGGGTCCAGGCAGAAATATCGTAAAAAATGGAATCCGTAAAAGTGGTCGGCCGGCTGAAAATGCCTTTTACCAAGCGGTATTGCGCTTGTTCCAGCGGCACAAGCACCGCTGTATTGGATTGAAAATCAACCCCTCCGATACGGGCGTTTTTACTCAGGGTATTCCAGCGGATATGGTGTTTATCCAATATTTGCAGCAATGGCGCCATGGCTTCATACCCGTCGGGATGACCGAATACGTAGGCCTTCAGGTCGTCGCGACGGGCCTCCTCCAGCGCTGTTTTATAAAAATCGCGGAGGTACTCGTTCAATTCCACGCGCATATCGCCCACGGCTTTCATGGTCGACAAGGAGGTAAATACCTGATTTCGAATGGTGTAGGGAAAGGTAAGCAAGCCGTTGTCTGTTTCCTGCGCGCTGCCCCCGCTGCTGGCCTGTTCAAACAGTATCCCGATGGCGCCGTTGGCATCCGGATACGTGGAGCCTTTGCCGTAGTAGAAGTCATCGAAATTTTCCCGGGTAAAAAACAGGACGTGGTTTTTGGACAACAGATCGGCGTGGTAAGTGGCGATTTTGCCCGTCAATTCCTGGTTGCGGGCGGGCGTGAGCGGGTTCACACGCGCCGGTACGCCCGGCTGGAAAAAAAACGTGGAATTGCTGCCCATCTCGTGGTGGTCGGTGAGCACATTGGGTTTCCATTCCTGCAACATATTGACCCTGCCCGGCGATTCTGGCTGCTGCATCACCAGCCAGTCGCGGTTAAGATCGAACCAATAGTGGTTGGTGCGGCCCTGCGGCCAGGGTTCGCGGAATTCGTCGGCGGCCGGGTCGGTCCCGCCGCTTTTGCTGCGGCGGCTGTTGACCCAGCTTGAAAAACGCTGCAAACCGTCGGGGTTGAAGCAGGGATCGAGCAAGACGACCGTATTTTTTAAAAACGTTTCTACCTCCGGGGTTTGTGCGGCGGCCAGGTAATAGGCGAACAGCATGGCCGCATTGCTGCCGCTGGCTTCGTTGCCGTGGATAGAATAGCCCGCGTACCAGACAGCCGGCGCGTTTTTCAGCTCCGTTTTATCTGCTTTCGACGGGTCTGCGAAAGCCTGACGTTGCGCTTTGATCTCGTCGAGCCGGCCCATGTTTTCTGGCGCCGTGATGGTCATACACAGCAGCGGCCGGTTTTCATGGGTGCGTCCGTATTCCTGTAGCAGGAGCCGGGGGCTGCTGCGGGCCAATTCGCGCATGTAGCCTGCGAGCTGGTCGTGGCTGACGTGCCATTCGCCTACTTCATAGCCGAGGAAAGCGTCCGGTGTGGGGATGGCGGGGTTGTAAGAGATGTCGGGGAGATAGTAGTTGAGGGTAGGTTTTGACTGGCCTTGAAGTAAGCCGGAAAAAAACATACAAAACATAAGGATGAGCGCTCTGCTGGTCAACATTTCTGGTAAAATTTGGGGGAAAATACGAGGAACCCTGGATTTACCATCATGTAAAAGGGTTTGCAGCGCCTGAAATCTTTTTTAGCCCGAAATTGTTCTCTCAATCGTTCCTCATAAGCGCCTACCTTTGCACTTTCGGGAAGCCTGCCGGCATGTTCGTTTTAACAATACGAAAGCCTGCTGTGTAATACGAACCAATTCTAGCAGAACATATTATTTATGGCAAAAGAATGGACGCTCGGCGAAAAAGCCGCCGAGCTCAAAAAAGAAACCGAGTACGCCGTCCTTGTCAGTGTTATCACCCCCGACATAACCGAAACCCAGGCGGCAGAATACTTAGATGAACTGGAGTTTTTGGCCCTGACGGCCGGCGCAGTGACCGTAAAACGCTTCACACAACGCCTGCAGCACCCGGAACACCGCACGTTTGTGGGTAAAGGCAAGGTAGACGAGATACTAAAATACCTCGACCGGCACGAAGAGATCAACATGGTCATCTTCGACGACGATCTCACTGGAAAGCAGACCAATAATCTGGAAGAAGCGCTCAAAGTAAAGATCGTGGACCGATCGACGCTGATCCTCGATATTTTCGCCAACCGCGCCCAAACCGCCCAGGCCAAAGCCCAGGTGGAACTCGCCCAGATGCAGTACCTACTGCCCAGGCTGCGCGGGCTGTGGACGCACTTGGAGCGCCAGCGAGGCGGCATCGGGATGCGCGGACCGGGTGAAACCCAGATCGAAACGGACCGCCGGATCATCCAGTACCGCATTACGGTGCTGAAGGAAAAACTCGTAGATATCGATCGCCAGGCGCAAACCCAACGCAAAACACGCGGCGAATTGATCCGCGTGGCCCTGGTGGGTTATACCAACGTGGGTAAAAGTACCCTGATGAACGTACTCGCTAAATCGGAGGTGTTTGCGGAGAATAAACTGTTCGCTACCCTGGATACCACGGTGCGTAAAGTCGTGTTCGGACAAATGCCTTTCCTCTTGTCTGACACGGTCGGTTTTATCCGAAAACTACCCCACCATCTGGTCGAAAGTTTCAAAAGTACCCTCGATGAAGTGCGGGAGAGCGACATCCTGCTGCACATCGTCGATGTGGCGCATCCGCAGTTTGAAGACCAGGTGCGCACGGTGCAAAAGACGCTGGAAGAACTTGGCGCGGCCGATAAACCCACGCTTATGGTGTACAATAAAATTGATCTGTACCGCGAGCGCTGGTTCGATGAATTATTGGATCAGGAGACCCGGAAAGAACTTGAAATCGAGCTAAAAAGCCGCTTGTTGCATGAATTCGGGGAAAATGTTTTCATCTCTGCCTTTACCAAAGAAGGTATTGATGATTTTCGCGAACGCCTCACCCGGCTGATCAAGGAAGCGTACGTGGTGCGCTATCCGCACAAGGTGCTGAGCTGGTAAAGTTGTGTGTTCCTCCAGGCGCATCCGTTTGATCCTGGCGATAAACCTGTATCTTTGTTTACCCGCCCAAGCCCGCAGGGCGAAGGAAGGTAAATCCGCTTCATTTTTTAATCTTTAATCAACATGCACACCAATCTACCCACACCTCCATGGACAACTTTGTCCATACAAGCAGCTGCCGGCGCCCAAGGACGCAAAAAAAACATGAAAACGCAACGCTGGCAATTACTTCCTACCGACGAAACGGCCGTACAACAACTAAAAGAGATCCTGCAGATCGACCCCTTGTTTTGTCGTTTGTTGCACCATCGCGGCATTCGCACAAAGGAAGAAGCCCGTCAATTTTTTAAACCGCAGCTGGCCGAACTGCACGATCCCTTTCTGATGAAGGATATGTTTGCCGCAGTAGATCGACTTGAGCAAGCCATCCGGGCGAACGAACGCATCATGCTGTACGGCGACTATGACGTCGACGGTACCACCAGCGTCGCGCTGATGTTTGCCTTTCTCTCCGGTTTGCACCCAAATCTCGACTACTATTTGCCCGACCGCGAAAAAGAAGGCTACGGCGTTAGCCTGGCCAGTGTGGAATACGCCCGCGAAACCGGCTGCTCCCTGGTTATTACGATTGACTGCGGCATCAAAGCGCACCAAGCCGTCGAACTCGGTAAAAGTTATGGCATCGATTTTATCGTGTGCGACCACCACGTGCCCGAAGGCGGATTGCCGGCCGCGGTAGCCAACCTCGACCCGAAACGATCCGACTGTCCTTACCCCTACAAAGAACTCAGCGGCTGCGGCATCGCATTCAAACTCGCCCAGGCCCTGGCCATCCGCAACGAAACGCCGCTCGAAGACATCGAACACCTCCTCGATCTGGTGGCGGTCAGCATCGCCTGCGACATTGTGCCTATGACGGGTGAGAACCGGATTTTGGCGCATTACGGCCTTCAACGCCTTAACCACTCGCCCCGGTTGGGCCTGTGGGCCTTGATCAACCAAATTAACCGGTCTTTTCCGCTCCACATTCCGGATCTTGTTTTTGGCCTCGGACCTATCATCAATGCCGCCGGCCGCCTTGGCGACGCCCGCGATGCCGTGCGCATGTTGCTGGCAGCAGAGCGCAACAGCGCGCTCGATCAGGCGGGCGTGCTCATCCACCGGAATCGCCAGCGGCGTACGGTGGATTATGCTATGGCCGATGAAGCCCGCCTGCGATTCCGGCAATTGACGGACTGGGAAACCCGTAAGAGCATCGTGCTGTTCGATCCCGCCTGGCATAAAGGCATCATCGGGATTTCCGCCAGCCGGATGACGGAAGAATTTCACAAGCCCTCGGTTATCCTGACCCTGAGCAACAACCGCGCGGTGGGTTCGGCCCGCTCCGTGCGCGGTTTTGACTTGTACGAGGCTTTACAACAATGCGAAGATTTGTTCTATTCCTTTGGCGGTCATGCATTTGCAGCCGGTATGCAGATGCCGGTGGAAAACATACCGGCCTTCACCCAACGTTTCGAAGCGCTGGTGCAGGATAAACTGTCCCCCGGTGATGAAACGCCGCTGATCGATATCAGCGACCACCTGCGATTAGACGAAATTACCCCCGAATTCTGGCGTATGCTCCGGCGCTTCGAGCCTTTCGGCCCGGGCAATCGCAGCCCCGTTTTTTGGGCTTCCAATGTGGTGGATACCGGCAAAAGCAAGGTGCTCGACAACAACCATGTGCGGGTATCGTTCCGGCAACTGGATGGCACGGCCGTTTTTGGCGGCATCGGGTTCGGTTTAGGCGAGGCTTTTAACGAATTAAAAGGCAGCCCCTTCGATATTGCCTTTAGTCCGAGGGAAGAAACCTGGCGGGGGGACACCACTTTAGCGCTTTTGATAAAAGATATTCGGCCTGTTTAGGCTTTTCGCTGTTAATAATAACAAAATGCGCCGCTTCTGCCGGGGTTTAAACCGGTTTTTTCTAATTTTGCCCTCCTTTTTAAGGCATTTTGTCCTTTTGGGGCCAGATCGGCTGGACGCGGCATTAGACTACAACCAACTGACAAGAAATGAACAATCAACCCGATGTTTAAAATATCCAACAACCCTCACCTCCAACGTTCATGATCAAACAATTGCTTGTTTCGGCTTGCCTTTTTTTCCTGCTTGCTACGGTTTCCTCCGGCCAGGGCGACGACCCGGTACTGTTTTCGGTGCAAAACGTACCGGTTCGCGTATCGGAATTCACCTACATCTACAACAAAAACAACCAGGATAAAGCCGATTATTCTGAAAAATCGCTACGCGACTACCTGGATCTGTACGTCCAGTTTAAACTAAAAGTGCAGAAATCGCGCGATATGCGCTTGGATACGCAGCCGGCCCTTCGCAGCGAACTGGACGGTTATCGCCGTCAATTGGCCAAATCCTACCTGGAAGACAAGGAGGTAACGGATAAACTCATCCGCGAGACCTTCGACCGTATGCAGCAGGATGTGGACATCAGCCACATTTTCGTTGCCTGTAGCAAGGATGCCAAAGCCGTTGATACGCTGAAGGCTTACAACCGTGCCATGAACATCGCCCGCTTGATCCAAAACGGCAAGTCCTTCGACCAAGTGGCCGTCGACAGCTCGGAAGACAAATCGGCCAAGGAGAACAGGGGCAACCTCGGTTACATTACCGCCATGCTCCCCGATGGCTATTATGCCCTTGAAAAAGCCATTTACCAGGCCAAACCAGGCGGCATTGTTGGTCCGATCCGCTCCGGCGCCGGTTACCACATCGTTCGCGTGAACGGCTTTCGGCCGGCGCGTGGGGAAATGGAGGTAGCCCAAATTTTGCTTCGCAAAGGAGACACCCCCGATAAGAACGCCTTGCAAAAATCCCGGATCGACAGCGTATACGCCATGCTGGCGAGCGGCGCCAAGTGGGATGACGTATGCGCTAAATATTCCGACGACAAAACAAATGCTGCAAAAGGCGGCTATGTGGGTTTTTTCGGCATTAATCGATACCAGAAAAACTTTGAAGACGCGGCCTTTGCCCTGGAGAAAGACGGAGACTATACGAAACCCGTTGAAACGTCCATCGGCTGGCACGTGATCAAACGGGTCAGCCGCCGTCCGATCGGTTCGTTCGAAACCATGAAACGGCCGCTGTCCGAACGCGTTAAACGCGACAGCCGGAGCGAGATCGCCAAACAAAGCATCATTGCCCGCATCAAAAAAGACGGCAGCTTTCAGGAATACCCCGACGCGCTCGCCAAGTGGTCGGCCACCCAGCGCGATTCCGTGTTCCTGACCTTCAAATGGAAACCGAACCCAGACAAACCGCAGGACGTGTTGATGCGTTTCGGCGCCAACAAAACCTACACGGTGGCAGATTTTGAAGATTACGCCGCCCGCGCCGGCCGCGATCGCATGCGCGGCGCCGGTATGCCGATGGGCGAAACCATTCAAAAACTCTACAAAGCCTGGTCGGATGAAGTGGCTATGTCTTTTGAAGAATCGCAACTCGACAAAAAATACCCCGAATTCCGCTCCCTGATGCGCGAATACGAAGACGGTATTATGTTGTTTGAAGCCTTAAAAATCAATGTTTGGGATCGCGCCAATACGGACTTGGTCGGCCTCGAAAAATATTTCAAAGCAAATCTCAGCCAGAAATATAAATGGGACGAACGGGCCAAAGTGAGCATTTACACCTTGAAATCTGACGATCCGAAACTGCTGGCTCAAGTGCGTGAACTTGCCGCTAAAAAGTCGTCCGCTGCCGTGCTGAAAAAATTCAACAAGAAAGCGGAAGTCCTGACCGTAATGGAAAAGACCTACGAAAAAGGCAAAAACAAAGACCTGGCCGATATCTGGAAGGCAGGAAGTATGACTGCCGCCAAAACTGATGCCGGCACCAAAACGGCTTCGTTTACCAAAGTGGAAGCCATTCTACCTCCTTCAGCCAAATTGTTGAGCGAGGCCCGCGGCTACGCAGTGGCCGACTACCAGGATTACCTGGAAAAACAATGGGTGGAAGAACTGCGCAAGGCATATCCGGTGAAGGTGGACGAGATGGTGTTTAAAACCATGATAAAAAAACAGCCGTAAACGATACGGGTGGAATGCATAAACAGGAGTCCCTCGTCATTCATCTGCGAGGGACTCATTTTTTTGTGTTTCATTTTTTCTGATGCTAAGGAACGGTGTCAAAATAAGTTTCCAATTTGATGCCATTCTTTTGCCGTCATCCGTCCCATCTTTTTCGTTAAATAGCGCGGCTATTCGCCTCAAAAGATAGTTGGCTGACGCCAAAATAATT
>Ga0105046_10020330_pt1 | contig 10046 bp, 11 predicted proteins | sample MAT03_FD_78385 | JGI IMG/M metagenome (GOLD analysis project Ga0105046, IMG submission 78385) | Freshwater microbial communities from Lake Fryxell liftoff mats and glacier meltwater in Antarctica - MAT-03 (megahit assembly) | ecosystem: Environmental > Aquatic > Freshwater > Ice > Liftoff... | reverse complement strand
CCGATGGCCTCGACGGCGTGATCAACAACGCGGGAATCATGCAGACACCACAGCAGCAGACCGCCGACGGGTTCGAGCTGCAGTTCGGCACCAATCATCTCGGTCACTTCCTGCTGAACCAACTCACCTTCGACCTGGTCGCCGCCCGCTCGGGTCGAATCGTGTCCGTCAGTTCGATCGCCCATCGTTCAGCTCCCGGCATCAACTTTGACGATCCAATGCTCACCAGCGACTACTCACCGTCGAAGGCCTACTCGCAGAGCAAGCTCGCCAACCTGATGTACGGCCTCGAACTCGCACGTCGTCTTGAAGCAGCCGGCTCCAACATGATCGCTGTGAGTGCGCACCCGGGCTACTCGGCAACGAACTTGCAGAGCGCCGGGCCGACGGGAGTCCTCAAGATGATCTACAAAGTCAGCAACAAGCTGATGGCGCAGCCGGCGAGTGTTGGTGCGCTTCCCGAAGTGCTGGCTGTCGCGGGCAACGAAGCGAGAAACGGTGCGTACTATGGGCCAACCAAGTTTGGCGACAGCCGCGGCCCGGTGGGAGAGAGTCTCGTTTCAGACGCCGCCAAAGACCAGAAGTCCGCAGCTCGCCTTTGGACACTCAGCGAAGACCTGCTCGGCGTGAACTGGCACATTTCCTGAGAACCCGGCACAACGGCATCCACGCCGTTGACTCAACTGCCCCCCAGCCATCTCCCATCTTGAAGCGTTCAGGTATGCAGGTGCTGCGTGTGGCGGTTGGCATTGGACGCCCGTCACGCCCGGGGCCAGCCCCTCACTGGTAGGGAGCGTCTCGTGGGCCGTGAGAGTGGGAAGGTCGCCTCCCCCGGCACGCCCTCTTGCGCCTCGCGGATCACATCGCCGCTCTCCTGATCCACGTAGAGCTCCATCCCTGAGGCGGCCATTGGAATCCCCTCACCCGGAAACCGCCCGTGTCGAATCCCGGTCAGCCAGTCGGCGACGGCCCTACTTCCGCGTTGCGATCCGAAACGTGAAGGCCCAGCCTGTTGAGAAGCCAAGGCTCTGCGTTGGTGTTGCTCTCCCCCACCATCACCTCAGCGATTGTTGTCGCCAACAGGCATCAGCACTTGGTTTGGTCAGGACGTCGGTGTTCTTGGACCGGGGCAAGAAAGACCGGGCCAGGATCGAAGCGGGTCCTGGCCCGGTCTCTCGTCCGGTCTACTGGTTCCGAGTCCGGCTCGGGGATTCCTTCAGGATGACGGCAGAGTCCAGCCCGTCGGGGGCGGCCGAGGCTTTGGTGTGCACGGCTGCCTTGATGCGTGCGCCGATGGCTTCGTCGACGTTGGACCAGTACTGGAATGCGCGCTCCAGTACTTCGGGGTGGATCCCGGCCAAGGCACCGGAGACGGTGTCGACGAAACGGTCCCGGGTGGCATCGTCGAAGACTTCCCGGACCAGCATGCCCGCCTGCTTCCAGTCATCGTCCTCGGCGTGGAGGACGTAGGCCTGTCTTACCATGGCGCCGTCGGCCTCCCATCCCTCGGTCACGGGGCCTTCCTCGTCGGCGTAGGGGCGGCCGAAGCTGTTCGGTGCATACACGGGGTCGGCACCGGAGTGCTTGTAGGCCATGTGGCCGTCGAACATGTAAGGCGCTGGTGCGTCATTGATGGGCTGGTTCACCGGCAGCTGGTGGAAGTTCGCACCAATCCGTGCCCGGTGAGCGTCGGCGTAGGCGAAGACGCGGCCCAGCAGCATCTTGTCCGGAGAGAACCCGATGCCGGGCACTGTGTTGCTCGGGGCGAAGGCGGCCTGCTCAATTTCGGCGAAGAAGTTCTTCGGATTCTCATTCAGGGTCATGGTGCCGACCTTGACGAGCGGGTAGTCCTCGTGCGGCCATACCTTGGTCAGGTCGAACGGGTTGTACCGGTAGTCCTTGGCGTCCTCGTAGGGCATGACCTGAATCGACAACTCCCAGCTGGGGTACTCGCCACGGCCGATGGCGTCGAACAGATCGCGTCGGTGGTACTCGCCGTCAGTCCCGGCGAGGCGCTCGGCTTCCGCGCCCGTGAGGCTCTCGACGCCCTGGTTGGTGTGGAAGTGGTACTTCACCCAGAACCGCTCCCCGGCCTCATTGACCCACATGTAGGTGTGCGAACCGTAACCGTTCATGTGCCGCCAGGAGCGGGGCAGGCCACGGTCACCCATCAGATATGTGACCTGGTGCGCCGATTCGGGGGTGTGGGTCCAGAAGTCCCACTGCATGGTGTTGTCGCGCAGTCCGGAATCGGGAAGGCGCTTCTGGGAGCGGATGAAGTGGGGAAACTTCATGGGGTCGCGCAGGAAGAACACGGGAGTGTTGTTGCCCACGAGGTCGAAGTTGCCCTCGGTGGTGTAGAACCGCATCGAGAAACCACGTACGTCACGCCACGTGTCGGCGGAACCCTGCTCGCCGGCCACCGTCGAGAACCGGACCAGCATGCGCGTCTTCGTCCCCGGCTGGAACACGGCGGCCTTGGTGTAGGCGGAGACATCACCGGTGACCTCGAACTCACCGAAGGCCCCCGAACCCTTGGCGTGCGGGCGACGCTCCGGAACGTTCTCACGGTTGAAGTGGGCCAGTGTCTCAACGAGGTGAACGTCGTGCAGCAGCAGTGGCCCGTTGGGTGAGAGGCTGAGGCTGTTGCGGTCAGACTCGGCCATGGCACCTCCAGTGGTGGAGGAGCCACCCCGGTTGGTGCCCTCGTGGATCAGATCGTCGGAAGTGCTGTTCATGGTGCCTTTCCTTTCAAACGACGGAACCGGCCCGAACCGAGTCGGCAGATGGGAATGTCCTGGCCTGATGAGTCTCAGGCTTGGTCTAGTTGACAGAGCGGGCACAGACCCCAGTAGATAACCTCGGTCTCGTCAATGAGGTAACCATGTGTCTGCAGTGGGGCGAGGCAAGGTATCGGGCTCTTGGGACAGTCCACGTCGACTACGGCGCCACAGCGGCGGCACGTCACGTGGTGGTGGTTGTCACCGACGCGGGTTTCATACCGAGCAGGTGATCCGGCTGGCTCAATCCGTCGGACCAGCTCCAGATTGGTGAACAGGGCCAGCGCGTCGTAGACGGCCTGAATGGAAACCGCGCCCAACCGGTCGCGAACGGTGCGCGCGATGGTGTCGGCGTCGGAGTGGGGACTCTCGTCAACAGCATTCAACACGGCCACACGCGATGCCGTGATCCGTACGCCACGTTCACGCAGCAGCAACTCAGCCGACCGCGCGGTGGTCAGGCGCTGAAGATCTGTGGAGTCAGGCAACATGCTTCTTAGAGTAACTCATAATTTGGAAGTATTCCAGAGAAGCCGGGAAGTTGATGCCTTTCGCTTCGAATGACCTCGGTTCTGGCCCGGACTTCACCTCGTGCTCCAGCAGGTAGCGCGACCATCTTCGACGTCGGTCAGGTGGGGCCAGCTACGCAGGCAGGACTCAGGGATCCCAAAGTTCTTGGCAATCTGTTTGATCATTGCATCGCCCTTGCGGGCAACCGCGACGACATCGTCGCGGAGCTCTCTTGGATGGGCTTTCGGCATGACAAACTCTGCTTTCAGCAGGACCGATTGGCCCCACTGGTTACTTGTCACCTGTTCATGTGAATATCCCAGCCGACACCAAAAAAGGAAACGGATGTCGAGACGCAGCGCACATTGAACACTTCCACGCTCAGTACTTTGAACAAACGGCCCGACCGGACCGAAGTGTTCAAAGTAGGTACGACGGTTTCAACACTGCGCAGCAGGCTGAGTTGAGTCAGCCGCGTGGAGCGGCGTCCACTCTAGAGGAGTCCGAGTACCGCGGGTGGTCCTCGATTGATGCCCGGTAGGCTGGCTCCGTGAGGGGCAACGGCTTGGTCGAAGGTTTCCGCCGGTGGGTGTCTTCGTCGATCAGGAGCGCGGGATCATTTTTTCAACGTGGCTCTTATGATCCTGAACTGAGAGAAACTCACCACCAGGCCGAGACCTAGCTGCGGCCACGGCCAAAACTGTGGGAAGAGTACTGCGGAGGTGTTGCTCAGCAGAAGCGACACGGCGAAGATTCCGCCTAGTGCCAACCCCTTGGCGCGCTCGCTGGCGCCGGTTCTCATTCGGTCGGAGACGAGCCACCACAACCACAAGTGACAGAGAAGCGCCGCCAAGGCTGCCCATACAAAGGCTGAAGGCATCGATACAAGCACTACGGCCATTCCCATTGAAAGGGCGGATGCCAATCGGGCAGCTAGAATCATGACGTCTTTCCGTACTCGAACCGCGGATTTGTGGTGTTGGGCCATCCCGTGCCGGATACTTGCGAACGCGGATCACGAGTCCCGCCGCAGACGGCGCATAGGCGACAGCGCCCAACAGCGCCCAACAGCGGTCAAGTATGTCAGTATCCTTGAGCCGGGCGCGCCCGACACAACTTCGCTGGTTCAATTGCGAACTCGGCAGTAGGCACCGCACTGCTCGGAGGGGGATGCGCAGCCACTGTCGTTCTAGTGTGGCATCCTTCTCTGCCCGCTGAGGTTCTCCGTATCATCATGGGCTCTCTGAGGGGACTCACCACGCCGTGGATACTCTACTTTGACCCGTATATTATATAGACCGCCGTTTGTATAAAGTGCAGTGCATCTCGACAACAGAAATGTCGAGACGCAGCGCAGATTGGACACTTACACGCTCAGCAGTTTGAACAAACGGCCGGATTCGACGGAAGTGTTCAAAGTAGGTGTAAGCCGCCCCGCCCTCCTCTGTCAGGTGGCCCTGCAGGTCTAGAACGTCGTGGCCACGGACACGGAGACAATGGAGTGCAACGAAATGTGTCCAGGTGGCGTTGAGTACAGGTATGGGGCAGAATTTCGTGCAGTGGGTGACCGCGTCGCAGCGTGCCGTGCTGTCGTTTGCCTACCTGCTGTGTGGGGATCGGGAGGAGGCACGCGACGTCGTCCAGGACGTCTACTCTCGCCTCGCCGGCAAGTATGACGGCATCACCGACGGTATTGATGCTTATGCCCGACGCTCGGTGACCAATGAGGTGGCCTCACGTCGGCGCCGGCCCGGACTCGTCACTGTGCCGCTGGATCGCGACCATCCCGCGCCCGACTCGACGAGCCGGGTGGCTGACAAGGTGCTGGCGTGGCGTCTCTGTGACGAACTGCCGGCCACCCAGCGCGCGGCTGTGGTGCTGCGCTTCTTTGAGGATCGAAGCTTCGCCGAGATCGGCGACATTCTTGACGTGCCCGAATCAACGGCGCGCTCCCACGTGCACCGCGCCCTCGCTTCGTTGCGGGGGCGTCTCGATCAGGAGGCCATCAGATGAACGATCGAGCAGAACAAGCGTTCCGTGACGCCTTCGCCGAGCACGGCGCGGAGCCAATCCAGACAGTGCGACCACGTCGTCGGTTCGACGCGCGCTGGGCCGTGGCGGCCATCGTTGCCCTGATCGTACTGGCCATACCTCTCGCCTTGTACCAGAACAGTCGCAGGGCAGAGCCCGTCGCCGCGACCCCCGCCACCACGCAACCCACGCCCGCTACGGCCGAACTCAGCGGGCTCTCCGTTCCGAAGGAGGGGTGGAAGTGGGTCTCGCGTGGCGATGTCGCCGTGCAGGTGCCGCAGGCATGGGGTTACAGCGACTATCTCCGACCAGACTGGTGCGCGTGGGGCGACGAGCCCACCAGGCCGGAGGGCCCCTACGTCGCCACCCCGCCAGGACCAGTGCTTGCCATCGGCTGCCCTGACGTCGGCCCTGAGGTCGTGCGGATGCATGTGGCTTTCGGCGCGCCCACGAAGGATCGGATGCCCACCGAGATCAAGATGAGGGCCGCCGGCTCGGGTGGTGTGTGGGTGGTGCTCGAACTGGTCGCCACGGATGACGACCGCGCGTTGGCCGAGGAGATCCTGGCGACGACGGTGACGTTCGAGCGCGACGCCTCCGGCTGTGCACCGCAGGTGCCCTTCACCTCCACCGACGACCGGCCGGACCCGTGGGACATTCGGACGGCGGCCGGGGTCAGCAGCGTGGGCGTCTGCCGCTACACCGATAACGCGTACTCACCTGAGACCCCCAACCTCGACGGGTCACGCCTCTTGAACTCCGAAGAGGGTGCCGCCTTGGTGGCGGCGATCGTGGAGGCGCCCGAGGGCGTCAGCGGCAATCCGGAGGAGTGTTTGGCCGGGTATAACGAGCGCGCCGGCGTGGTGCTGCGTGTCGCTGATGAGTCAGGAGTTCACGCTGTGTACTTGCGGGTCGAGGGTTGTCGAAACCTTGGTTGGGATGATGGCGTGACACGGCGCAAGCTCACCGACGCCTGCCGGCCGGTGTTCGCACACCCTCCCATCCGGTTCGATGGAGGATCATTGGAAGCATCCGAGAACTGCGGAGCCTGACTCGACGCACCACCGCACGCCAGTTTGAACTCTATTCAGAAGAAGAGGATTGCGTAGCGCACTTACTCGAAATACCGTTACCACGGAGGGCCCCGTAGAGCGATCGACACGCCGGACGGCCCTACTTTTGACGGTATAAAATATACGGCGCCATTTATAAAAAGTAGGCTGCGTCGATTGAACACTTCCACGCTCAGCACTTCGAACAAACAGTCCGATTCGGCGGAAGTGATCAAAGTAGGTGCATCACTTTGGCAGTGGCCGCTGAAACGCGATGCCGAAGTCCGAGACAGCGTGGCATCCCCGTGGCTGGAACATGGTTTCCGGGCTCCAGCCGCGACTTGAAGGACTCCACGTTCGTGTACCGCCAGATGTTGGACCGTCCCCGGTTTGGTGGACACCTGAGTTAGCTGCCTCACGAATTGGAGGGCAGTACAATGGGATCGACACGCCGTAGCTTCACAGATGAGTACAAGGCCAGTGCTGTGGCTTTCGTGTTAGACGAAGGCAGACCAGTTGTTGAGGTTGCACGCAATATTGATGTGCATGAGATGTCATTGAGGAAATGGGTGAAGAAAGAACGCGACGCCAGAGAACAAGCCCTGGGACCCGATGCGACCTTGAGCGAATCCGAGCGTGCCGAGTTACTGCGGCTTCGCGACGAGAACAAGAACGTCAAGGCCGAGAACGCACAACTGCAAATGCAGGTGAGCTTCGCAAAAAAAGTGGCGACCTGGTTCGCGAAAGACCAGCAATAAAATTTGCTGCGATCGCGGACTGGGCTGAAACCAAAGAATTCCCCGTGGCATTCATGTGTCAACAGCTCGAGGTGTCACGCTCTGGCTACTACGCCTGGCGCGACGCTGAGCCGTCTGCCCGGGCCACCCAGGACGAGCTGCTGGAGGCGGTGATCCTCAACGTCTGGCGCGAGGCCCGCGGCAACCCGGGTGTCCGGCGGGTCCACGCCGGCCTGGTCGCGTTGGGTCACCGGCTCGGGCGCAAGCGTGTGTGGCGGCTGATGAAGGCCGCTGGCCTGCGGGGACGCCACCCCAAGGCGTGGAAACGCACCACCATCCACGGCGAGCACCCAGTCCCGGCACCGGACCTGATCGGCCGGCAGTTCAACGCAGACCAGCAGAACCAGAAATGGTGCGGCGACATCACCTACGTGCGCACGTGGGAGGGCTGGGCCTACGTGGCCACCGTGATCGACCTCCACTCACGAGCCGTAGTCGGGTTCGCCATCGACGACCACATGCGCACCAGCCTGGTCACCGACGCCTTGGACATGGCAATAAAGAAACGCAATCCCGGTCCTGATGTCGTATTCCACTCAGATCGCGGGACTCAATACACTTCCACAGAATTCGCCAAGTACTGCAAGAGACACAAAATCACAAGATCGCTGGGCAAGACCGGGATATGCTATGACAATGCCGTATCCGAATCATTCTTTGCAACATACAAAAAGGAACTGATCCACACCCGTCCGTGGCCGGATCTGAAACGGTTGCGGACGGCCACGATTGGTTGGATCAACAACTACTACAATAGCATCCGGCGCCATTCCACGCTAGGCTATTTGACACCCGCAGAATACGAACTAGGATATAGGAACATCTACGAATTAGCAGCCTAATTCACCTGTCCATAAAAACGGGATCACTCCAACCAGACAAAAGAGACCTGAAGATCTGGGTTAGGCGGCGCGCGGTTGAACGTGGGAGGCACGCTAGTTTTTGACCCGTAATTTAAAGAGGGCCGTTGTTAAAAACTAGAGCGCTTCTCGACAGCCGTTGAGTGTCTATTCAGAATAGAAGCCCGTAGTTGTCGAGAGGCAGCGCAGGTTGAACAATTCCACGCTCAGTACCTTGGACAGACGGCCCGTTTTGGCGGAAGTGTTCAAAGTGCCGGCGACAATTCGCGACAACGCATCTCCGTCCTTAGCGTTTGCTCACCGGTGCCCAGTGATGCGCCAAGGCGAATTGCACGCTCGAGGAGCTGACGTGGCCAGCGGGGGGCAACTGCCCACGCTTAGGCGTCCACGCCAACTGAACATTCGTAGTCGCCACAGGCCAATCACTTGTGTTCGGTAAAATCACGAAACCCGACCCCAGTGAGCACATCGAGTTGGGCGAAGAGCTCGTCATCGATGGTCTTGAAGTTGAAGCACGCCTTGCCCTGCATCCGTGCTCGGAGTCTTGGTGAGATGTCGTCCAGCAGGGCAGGGTTTTCATAGACTGGCATCAGGTGGTAGCTCACGTAATTCTTTTTGAGGTGGACACCTCCATACCAAAACGTCTTTCCGTTTTCTTCCGGCTCGCTGGCTTCGATGGAGAGCTGCGTCGCAGAATCTGTTGCCACAACAAGACTGTCAGCGTGCCGCAGCATGACGACCCGTAAAGCGCCGTAGACATCATCGAGCTTGTTTTCGCCCATCGTGACCCCCCAGTAGACATCGGTGCCGTTCCTTGTCTGCATCTCACCCTCAGCCGGCGAGCATGTCAAGGATTTCGCCAAGAGGAATTCCTCTGGTCGGGCGAAGACTCGTCGACTTCATCGATGCCTCGGGATGAGTGACGAAGTACGTCACGCGCATGGTCAATCGGATGCCGAGAGGCAGCGCAGATTGAACAGTTTCACGCTCAGCACATTGAACAAATTACCCGGTTTGCAGAAGTGTTCGAAGTAGGTGCGTCACGGAACGCGTCAGGTCCTTGTGGTCGCCGCCCTCCGTGCGGAGCCATATACGCCGTGAACCCATGGGCAGGCTACGGCTGGCTGGAGCTGGTGGACGGGAAGATCATGTGGCATTCACATCTGTTTGATTCCAAGTCTGTGCCGGCGTCACGCAATAAATAGCGTTAGGGCGCAGCCGTCGCCGTGGACTGGGATGGTGGGTGCATGAGTGATGTCAAGCCTTGGACACCGACGCATCTGCCACCGGTTGTCCCCGCCGCGGCGATGATCGTTGACCTAGTGGCGCGCCTGGTGGAGTCCGATTGGCCCACAACGGATGAGGAGCGGCAGCGCTGGTTTCGGGAGTTCGGACTACTGGAAGCGCCTGACGGCGTGTACTGGGATTCCACTACACAACCCGGCGACGCTCCCACCGATTGACACACTTTCGAGGGGGAGTTCGTCGGAGTCAGCTGGTTCATCTGGGCCGGCTGGCCACGCGAGGCAGTCGAGGCCTCTGCTGCCGAACTTCAGGCACTTCTCAGCGCAGCCTTCGGTTCGCCGTCGTTCGACGAACTGGAACCACGGGTAGTTGGTTGGACCGCACTGTGGAAAACGAATGGGCGTGTGGTCGACATGTACTTCCACACCGGTGTGGCGCCCTACGCTCGTCCCGACTCGGCAGCAGTCGTGCAACTTCACATCGACCACGAACAGCGTGCAGCAGCACAGGAAAACGCGGCGCAGGCGAACTCTTCCAAGGACTGAGCACGCGTTTTTGGTTCGTTGACGGGACGATGTCACGCACGCCGTCGAGCGTGGGAAGCACGCTAGTTTTTAACCCCTATTTGAAGAGGACGATTTTTAAAGAAAGATCGCGTCTCGACAACGGTGTCGAGACGCAGCACAGATTTGACACTTCCACGCTCAGCACTTTAAACAAATAGCCCGATTTGGTTGAAGCGTTCAAATTAGGTGTGCTGTCTTGACGATG
>Ga0105046_10020328_pt1 | contig 10047 bp, 9 predicted proteins | sample MAT03_FD_78385 | JGI IMG/M metagenome (GOLD analysis project Ga0105046, IMG submission 78385) | Freshwater microbial communities from Lake Fryxell liftoff mats and glacier meltwater in Antarctica - MAT-03 (megahit assembly) | ecosystem: Environmental > Aquatic > Freshwater > Ice > Liftoff... | reverse complement strand
CCGCAAGACGACGGCACCCCCCAGCACCCAAGCCGCCCCGACCACCAACCAGAGACGTGGCGTACTTTGCACCAGCCAGCCAGCCCACCACATCAAGGCGCAGACCGCGCCACACAATGCGCCCGCCCAGAGGGACACGAGTTGACTCCAACCGTTGGCTTTGGCCCACTCCCAGGCGGCCGCCGTTATGAATACAAGCCCAAAAAAGCAAAAAGGCCAAGGCTCGGGATAAAACAAGGCAGGCATGAGCACCAGCAACAACACCAACGCGGTAATCACTCGTTGTTTAAGCATGGAACACGTCAGTCTGCCGAAACACAAGGAATTGCGAACTGAACCTGATCAGATGTCTGGCCAAAACGCCGCTCACGCCCAGCATATGAGGCAATCGCTGCGTCGAGTGCGGCCTCGTCAAAGTCAGGCCAGAGAGTGTTGGTGAATTCAAACTCGGAATAAGCTGACTGCCACAGCAAAAAATTGCTGATACGCAACTCGCCGCCGGTGCGGATGACCAGATCAGGGTCAGGCACATGCGCCAAGGCCATGGCTTGGCGCATGCTCTGCTCGGTCGCCAGTATGCCTTGTTCGGCAAGTTTCGCAGCCGCCTGGACGATGTCCCAGCGGCCACCATAATTGAAACAAACATTAAGCACCAATCGGCTGTTTGACGAGGTCTCGGCTTCGGCCTGCTCAATGCCTTTGAGCACTCTGGCCGACAAGCCCTGGCGCTCTCCGATGAAGCGAAGTTGAACACCATCTGCCTTGAGTTGGGGCACTTCACGCGAGAGCGCAAAGGCAAACAAATCCATCAACCCCGACACCTCTTCACTGGGGCGGCGCCAGTTTTCTGAGGAAAACGCAAACACCGTCAACACCCGCACCCCACGTTTGTCACATGCCTTGGCACATCGCTTGAGGGAATCGACCCCCTGCTTGTGTCCGGCAATGCGTGGCAAAAAACGCTTGTTGGCCCAGCGACCGTTGCCATCCATGACGATGGCAATGTGATGCGGCACGTTCTGATCGGTCATGGCAGGTCTAAACCGCCATGAGGTCTTGTTCTTTGGCCGCTACCAGTTGATCAACGGCTGCGATATGTCTGTCAGTGACCTTCTGGATGTCGGTTTCACAGCGCTTCTGTTCGTCTTCAGATGCCAGCTTGTCTTTGACCAGTTTCTTGACGGCCTCATTGGCATCACGACGAAGGTTGCGCACCGCAACCTTGGCACCCTCACCCTCGTTGCGCACCAGTTTGGTAAGTTCCTTGCGTCGCTCCTCCGACATCGGAGGCATCGGTACACGAATCAGATCACCCATGGAAGAAGGGTTCAAGCCCAAATCACTGTCACGAATGGCCTTTTCAATTTTTGCACCCATGCCTTTTTCCCATGGTTGCACACTCACCGTGCGCGAATCAAGCAGCGACACATTCGCCACCTGGCTGATCGGCACCATAGCGCCGTAATAATCCACATGCACGGTGTCGAGAATGGCAGGGTTGGCACGACCTGTACGAATTTTCGTCAGGTTGTGCTTGAACGACTCAATGGACTGATCCATCTTGGCTTCAGCGATATTTTTGATATCAACAATCGGCATTTTTTCCCCTCATACAAACTTCAATATGACCATGGAAACAGAATTTTGACACGTTCAGGCGTAGACCAGCGTTCCTTCATCTTCGCCCATCACCACACGCTGCAGCGCACCATGTTTGAAGATTGAAAAAACTTTGACCGGCAATTTCTGGTCACGGCACAAGGCAAAAGCCGTTGCATCCATGATGCCCAGATTCTGCGAGATCGCCTCATCAAAGGAAATTTTGCTGTAGCGGGTGGCCGTCGGATCTTTCTTGGGGTCCGCAGAATACACGCCGTCAACTTTGGTCGCCTTAAGCACAATCTCGGCGCCAATTTCAGCACCACGCAGGGCGGCAGCGGTGTCTGTGGTGAAGAAAGGATTGCCTGTACCCGCTGCAAAAATCACCACCTTGCCTTCTTCGAGGTACTGCAAGGCTTTTGGTCGGACATAAGGCTCCACCACCTGCTCAATGGCAATGGCAGACATGACCCGCGCGGTCAGACCAGCCTTGTTCATGGTGTCACCAAGCGCCAAGGAGTTCATGACTGTGGCCAACATGCCCATGTAATCTGCGGTGGCGCGGTCCATGCCCACAGAGCCACCCGCAACCCCGCGAAAAATATTGCCGCCCCCAATCACCACCGCCACCTCTACGCCCAGACGGGTCACCGACACGACCTCATCCACCATTCGCACAATGGTGTCACGGTTGATGCCAAACTGGTCATCACCCATCAGGGCCTCGCCTGACAATTTCAGCAAAATTCGCTTGTAAGCGGGCTTGGCGGTTGTCATGAGACTCTCCTGATGTGAATGTTTGGGAATCGAGTGGAAGCGCGTCAAAATATCAGGCGACCAGCTGCGCGGCAGCAACCTGAGCAGCCACTTCAGCCGCAAAGTCGTCCACTTTCTTTTCAATGCCTTCACCCACCACATACAGCGTGAAGCCCTTGACCGTGGTGCCCGCCGTCTTGAGCATTTGCTCCACTGTCTGCTTGTCGTTCTTGACAAATATCTGGTTGAACAAGGAAACTTCCTTGAGGTATTTCTGCACGCCACCTTCAATACGCTTGGCCACAATTTCAGCGGATTGAACAGGCTTGCCTGCGGCCGTCGCCACAGCAGCGTCTTCAGCCGCCTTGGCAGCTGCCACCGAGCGTTCACGCGCCACCAGATCAGCAGGTACATCGTCGCTGGACAGTGCCACCGGCTTCATGGCTGCCACATGCATGGCGACATCTTTGGCGGCTGTGGCGTCACCTTCAAACTCGACCACCACACCGATTCGTGTGCCATGTAAGTAGCAGGCCAGCTTGGCGCCTGATGCAAAACGCTTGAACCGGCGGAAGCTCATGTTTTCGCCGATTTTGCCAATCAAACCCTTGCGCACATCTTCAAGTGTCGGGCCAAAACCGTCTTGCAAATAAGGCAGAGCACCCAAGGCAGCCACATCAGCAGGGTCATTTTTTGCAACCAACTCGACTGCAGCATTGGCCAGCGCGAGGAAGCTTTCGTTTTTGGTCACAAAGTCGGTTTCACAGTTCACTTCCAGCAACGCACCGATGTCGCCATCAAGGCTGCTGACAACGACACCTTCAGCCGTGATACGCCCAGCTGCCTTGCCGGCCTTGCTACCCAATTTGACACGCAACAATTCTTCGGCCTTGACCATGTCGCCCTCGGCTTCCGTCAGAGCGCGTTTGCATTCCATCATCGGTGCATCGGTCTTGCCACGCAGTTCAGCCACCATGCTTGCGGTAATTGCAGCCATTTCTATTCTCCAGATTCAGTTCAGTTAATCGAAAATTTGATCAAAAAAAGGGGGCAACAAAGCCCCCCATTTTGTCGGGGCGAAAGACAACTCAGGCGGCAGCCTCGTTAACTTCCACAAATTCATCAGCGCTTTCGGCAGCGACAGCTTTCACCACATCATCCACCGCATTGGCACGGCCTTCGATGATCGCATCTGCAATGCCGCGGGCATACAAGGTCACAGCCTTGGATGAGTCGTCGTTGCCAGGGATCACGTAGTTGATGCCTTCCGGCGAGTGGTTGGTGTCCACCACAGCAATCAGGGGGATGCCAAGTTTGCGAGCTTCAGCAATGGCAATCTTGTGGTAACCCACGTCGATTACAAAAATTGCATCTGGCAACACTGCCATGTCTTGAATGCCGCCGATGTCTCTCTCAAGCTTTTCAAGTTCACGAGCAAACATCAGCTGCTCTTTTTTGCTCATGGCATCCAGACCAGCTTCTTGCTGGATCTTCATGTCTTTCAGACGCTTGATGGAAGTCTTGACCGTCTTGAAATTGGTCAACATGCCACCTAACCAACGCTGATCCACGAACGGCACGCCAGCGCGTTGCGCCTCAACAGCCACTGTTTCACGGGCTTGGCGCTTGGTACCCACCATCAACACCGTGCCGCGATTGGCAGAAATCTGGCGCACAAATTTGGCGGCCTCCTGGAACATCGGGAGGGATTTTTCCAGGTTGATGATGTGAATCTTGTTGCGATGGCCAAAGATGAACGGGGCCATTTTGGGATTCCAGAAGCGCGTTTGGTGACCAAAATGAACACCGGCTTCCAGCATTTCTCGCATGGTAATTGCCATGAATAACTCCAAAGGTTAGGTCTAAAATCCAGTTTGTTTTGTGGCTGAGCCCCTGATGGTCAGGCGCCAAACCCACAACACCTTGATGAAACTGGTTTGCGATTGCGCTTGACAATCAACGAAGTTCAACTGTCAAGCCCATCAAGTATAGCATTCACCTCACAATGCTGAAGCACTTGAACCACTCACCTGCTGCTCACCATCATGAATACGGACGAATTTATTCATGCAACTGTTTCAAAGTCCAGAGTTGAAAGTTTTTTTGATTCATTGTGAACGGCATATCGTTTGATTGACTGACAATTAAAGCCATGTCGCCTGAACTCTCCCAGAAACTTGCCAATGCCGTCGATGGCATGCCTGCGTTTCCCAAGAGTGTGCAGAAAATTCTGCAATTGACACGTGATGTCAATTGCACCCCAAAAGATTTGGTACAGGTGATCGACACAGACCCGGTGATAACCGTCAAGATTTTGAAAATGGTGAACTCGGCTTATTACAGCTTGCCCAGACAAATCACCTCTATCAATCACGCCGTGGTTTACCTTGGATTCAATACCATCAAGAACCTGGCCCTGAGCATTGCCGCCATCGGTATCATGCCTGCGCACAATGCAGCTGACTTCGACATGGGGCAATACTTGCTGCACTCACTGTCTACCGCCGTGATCGCCAAACAATTGGCGTTGCGCCTAGACGACGCGGACCCGATGGACTGTTTTATTGGTGGCCTGCTGCACGATTTTGGCAAGGTCGTGTGTGCACAGTTCATGCCTGACGAATTCAAACAGGCGCTGAAAATCAGCCAAACTGGCCAGACCTCATTGCATGAGGCGCTACGCCAGACACTGGGCACGGACCACGCGGTCATTGGAGCAATGCTGGTCGAAAAGTGGCGTTTTGCACCTGGCCTGATCGAAGCCATTGCACACCAATACCCGGAACATAATCAGCGCTCAGAGTTGTTCGCCTGCGTCTTCACCGCCAATCAAATCAGCAAAAAGCTCGCCTTTGGCTTTGCGGGAAACCCAACCGTTTACGAGTTGCCGCCACTGGTTGCCAAAACCATGGGCGGCACACTTGACGAGGTGATGGCCGCGGCAGGTGATTTAAACGCGGCGTTTGAAGAAGCCAAGGTGTTCGCAAAAATTTAAGGTACTGCAATGAAAGTCAAATTTTGGGGCGTGCGAGGTTCGATTGCGTCACCTGGACCGTCCACCGTGCGTTATGGCGGCAACACCACCTGCATTGAAATTCGCACCGACCAGAACGAACTCATCATCATTGATGCGGGCACTGGCATTTTCCCCCTTTCGCAGTCTCTGTTGAGCGAGTTGCCCGTCACTGCCAACGTGTTGATCAGCCATTCACATTGGGACCACATTCAGGGATTGCCGTTTTTCATACCCAACTTCATCCCGGGCAACACCTTGCGACTGCATGGCGCATTTGATCCGGTGTCTGGCAAGGGTATTGAACAAGTCATGTCGGTTCAATTGCAATACAGCTACTTTCCTGTACGCGAAGCTGAAATGAAAGCACAAATCGAGTACGTCACCCTTATGCCGGAACAAAGCATCCAGTTAGGGTCGGCCACGGTCACACCCTTTTTGATGAACCACCCGGTGGTTGATTTTGGTTACCGAATTGAAGCCAATGGCAAGTCGGTTTTCTTTACCGGTGACCATGAGCCGCCGCTCAATATTTACGAGCCGCACGAGCCCGACTTTTCTGAATACCAGGGCTTCATCGATGAAAAATCGGCCAATGTCCTGCGCGCCATGGCTGGTGTGGACGTGTTGATTGCCGACTGCTCTTACACCTCGGCTGAATACGCTGCCAAAAAAGGCTGGGGCCATGGCACCTTCGATTCCAGCATCAATTACGCCAAGCAGGCAGGGGCCAAACTGCTCTATTGCACCCACCATGAGCCGACCCGAAGTGATGACGCGCTTGAAGCCGTTTTTGCCAAAGTGCTGGAGGCGCATCCCAGAATGGCGGGGGATCCGGAATACCGGCTGGCGAGAGAAGGCGAGTGCTACGAGTTTTGACCGTGCAGCGCATCGTTCATTCCGGTCAGAACCTCCTCCTCTACGGCGTCGAGGCCACGCGTCAGATTGAAGCCTGTCTTCAGAGAAATTTGCCCGCGCACACACTGATGCAGCGAGCCGGATTGGCTGTGGCCCAACTGGCCATGGCCGTGGCACCCCATGCACAGCGCATCTGGATCGCCTGCGGCCCCGGCAACAACGGTGGTGATGGCCTGGAAGCTGCGAACCATCTGCATTGCTGGGGCAAACAGGTCTTCGTCACCTGGCTTGGCAAACTGGGCGAGGCACCGCCAGATGCCTCACGCTCATACCAAGGTGCGCTGTCTGCCGGCGTGATTTTTTGTGACAACGCGCCAGACGAAGTGCAACTCTGCATTGATGCCCTGCTGGGGATCGGCACGCAGTTGCGCGAGCCCGCAGTAACCATCGCCACCTGTATTCAACACATCAACGCCTGCGGTGCACCTGTGCTTGCTGTGGACCTGCCAACCGGGCTTGATGCCAACACGGGCTCTACAATGCGTTTGCATGTCAAAGCCAGCCACACGCTGAGCCTGTTGACACTGAAACCCGGGCTTTTCACCGCCCATGGCAGGGACGCCAGCGGCACGGTCTGGCACGACGACCTGCAGGCGACGCGTGAGGCATTGAAAATTGATAGCCCCAGCGCCATGCTGTTGGGCCAACCAGCACATCCATTGCGAAGTCATGCCAGTCACAAAGGTACTTTTGGCGATGTGGCTGTCATTGGTGGTGCGCCCGGCATGGCTGGTGCGGCGTTGTTGGCCGCCACAGCAGCACTGCACGGTGGGGCAGGCAGGGTTTTTGTCGGCCTGCTCGACGCCGACAGCCTGCGAGTGAACGTCCAACAACCCGAGTTGATGTTCAGGCCGGTTCACTCGCTGGATTTCAGTACCGTGACCGTGGTATGCGGCTGTGGTGGTGGCGAGGCGGTCAGCACCGTGCTGGAACAAGTCTTATTGTCCGGCGCTCCCTTGGTGCTGGACGCGGATGCCATCAACGCAATCGCCATGAATCAGTCTTTGCAGGCCCTGCTGACCTCCCGCAGTGATCGCAAGGTGCATACCGTGCTGACCCCCCACCCCCTGGAAGCGGCCCGTCTTCTGGATTGCAGCGCGGCCGGGGTGCAACAAGACCGACCGGCTGCGGCCAACCGGTTGGCACAGCGATTTGCCTGCACCGTGATTCTCAAAGGCTCGGGGACGGTGATCGCGGCACCCAACCAGCTCACAGCCATCAACCCCACGGGCAATGCACGGCTGGCAACTGCGGGCACCGGTGATGTGCTGGCAGGCATGGTGGGCGCCAAACTGGCTGCCGGCATGACCGCGTTTCAAGCCGCCTGTGAGGCGGTTTACCAGCACGGACAGGCAGCCAATTCATGGCCCTCGGGGTCGGTCCTGTCAGCGTCAAGGCTATCAAAGCTGCCGACAAACCAACCCATTCAGAAATAAAATAAGTAGCGCCTTACGCTTATTTTAAAAGGGTTAGAGGCTGATTTCTTATAAATTTCTAACCACGGCCTGCAAATGGCATCTGTGTCGCCATCACGGTGTGAAACATCACATTGGCAGACAGCGGCAGGTTCGCCATGTACACAATGGACTGACCAACAATGCTGACATCCATCACCGGCTCAATGGCCACCGTGCCATTGGGCTGCAAGATCCCTGAACGCATGCGTTGGGTCATGTCAGTGGCCGCATTGCCAATGTCAATCTGGCCCACGGCGATGTCGTATTTGCGGCCATCCAGCGAGGCGGTCTTGGTGAGCCCTGTGACCGCGTGTTTGGTCGCCGTGTAGGCAATTGAATTCGGCCGCGGCGTGGTGGCTGAAATCGAGCCATTGTTGATGATGCGCCCACCCATCGGAGATTGCGCTTTCATGACCCGAAACGCCTGGCGCAAACACAAGAACATGCCGGTAAAATTGACATCCACCACAGCTTGCCACTGCGCCAGCGTCAGGTCTTCCAGCAACACGCCAGGTGGCGCACTGGTGCCTGCGTTGTTGAATAAAAAATCGACCCGGCCAAACTTCTGCATCGCGGCGTCAAAAAGCGCCACCACCGCAGCTTCTTGTGACACATCTGCAGGCACCACCAAGGCGCGCTCGGGCGCTGCAGACAGTGCCACGACCTCCAGCAAAGGCTGCAGCCGCCGACCAGCCAACACCACATGCCAGCCGTCAGCCATCAGCGCCAGCGCTGCTGCTTTGCCAATCCCGGAACCTGCACCTGTGACCAAGGCAACTTGGGGTGTGTTTGTCATGGTTTTTGAGCTACTGACATTCAGGTGAATCAGCTGCGACGGCGCGGCTTGCGTGCCTTGTCTTTGGCAGGGGCAGCGGCCTTGGCACTGGTCGGGCGTTTAGCCTTGGCAGCGCGCGCCAGGGGATCAGCCTTTTTCTGGTTGCGCCGCCCCATTCCAGGCATCAAAGTGCTGTCGTCCAAGAGCCTATGTTCTGGGACCTCACGCACCATTTCACGGTCTTTGGGTGCGCGTGTGAGCTGGCCCGCCTCATCAGGCATCAGACGAAAATCAATACGCCGTCCGTCCAGATCGACCCGGCTGACTTGCACCCGAACCCGGGTACCCAGCGCATATCGAAGGCCAGTGCGCTCACCACGGAGTTCCTGGCGTGCCTCGTCAAACCGGTAGTACTCGCCGCCAAGTTCTGTGATGTGAACCAAGCCTTCGACGTACATCGCGTCAAGCGTCACAAAAATGCCGAAACTGGTGACCGCACTGACGACGCCGCTGTATTCCTCGCCCAAGTGCTCGCGCATGTATTTGCATTTGAGCCAAGCCTCGACATCGCGGCTGGCCTCGTCAGCCCGACGCTCATTCGCACTGCAATGCAGTCCCGCCGCTTGCCAGGCTTGCATGTCCACACTGAGTTTGCGTGGCTTTTGGCCTGGCTCGGCCACGCGGGAAGCCAGATTTTTTTCAAGCCGCTTGGACAACTTGGCGTGCTGATCCCCCGGCGTCGGGAGCATAGGAAGCTGGTACTTGGTCTTGGCCAGAATGGCCTTGATGACACGGTGCACCAGCAAGTCAGGGTAACGCCGGATCGGGCTGGTGAAGTGGGTGTAGGCCTCAAACGCCAGGCCGAAGTGGCCGCTGTTGATCGGCGTGTAAATGGCTTGTTGCATGGACCGCAGCAACATGGTTTGAATCTGCGGCGCGTCTGGCCGGTCTTTGGTGGCCTTGGCAATCGCCTGAAATTCAGACGGTGTTGGGTCGTCACTAACGCTCAAACCCACGCCCAACACTTTCAGAAAACTTCGCAAAATTTCAATTTTTTCAGGCGTTGGGCCTTCATGCACGCGAAACAAGCCCGCGTGTTTGCTTTGGGAGATGAAATCTGCACTGCACACGTTGGCCGCGAGCATGGCTTCTTCAATCAACTTGTGGGCATCGTTGCGGGTTCGAGGAATGATTTTCTCGATGTGGCCCGCCTCGTCGCACACAATCTGGGTTTCTACCGTTTCAAAATCGACCGCACCACGACGCTCCCGTGACTTGAGCAAGGCACGGTAGACATCATGCAGGTTCATCAGATCAGTGATGCGTTCTTTGCGCTTCGAGGCCTCAGGGCCACGGGTATTGGCCAAGATTGCTGCCACCTCGGTGTAAGTGAAGCGTGCATGGCTCCACATCACCGCCGGATAGAACTGGTAGGCAGACACCTCGCCGTCTGCGCTCACCAGCATGTCACACACCATGCACAGACGTTCCACTTCTGGGTTAAGCGAACACAGGCCGTTCGACAGCTT
>Ga0105046_10020326_pt1 | contig 10047 bp, 9 predicted proteins | sample MAT03_FD_78385 | JGI IMG/M metagenome (GOLD analysis project Ga0105046, IMG submission 78385) | Freshwater microbial communities from Lake Fryxell liftoff mats and glacier meltwater in Antarctica - MAT-03 (megahit assembly) | ecosystem: Environmental > Aquatic > Freshwater > Ice > Liftoff... | reverse complement strand
TCGCGTTGGCCACTCAGGTCCGACAGCATGGCAGATAAATCATCAGTTTCAATAATCGGCATGAATAATACGTTGCCCATCGACACGCGCAGCACGCGGCGGGAAAACGGATCGACCGATCCCTTGCCAAAGATGACTCCATCGGCACCGAAAGCCGACCCAATGCGAATGAGCGCGCCCACGTTTTCCGGATCGACAACTCGATCGGCTGCGATGATTAACGATCGACCGCTGACGGGAATCCACTGCTCTGGTTTCGGTACGGCGGGACGCACGGCACTCGCCATCACGCCGCAATGAAAGTCAAATCCAACAAGTTCGTTTGCCAACTCGGAACGCAGCCGATAGACGCGAACATCCGGCCGAAGGAACGGCTCGCACGTCGCAAATTTGCGATCACTGACAACGACACTCTGCACATCCAGTCCACTGCGTAGCACACGTTCGACGACCGTCGCACCTTCAGCAACAAATAACCGCGCATCGCGAGCGGCGTTCTTTGCTTTCAAATTGCGAAAGACTTCCAGGCGAGGATCATCCAGGGATTCGATGCGTTCGTGCATTATCCGACAATCTCGCGGATCACCTGACCGCGACTCAACGGAAACGGACGTCCGGTCTGATCATACAGCAAAGTGTCCGGCGAATAGCCCAGACAATGAAAAATCGTCGCCGTGATATCTGCGGGACTCACGATACCCGACACCGGAAACGCGGCATGAGCATCTGATTCGCCATGAACCACACCTGCACGAATTCCCGCGCCGCCCATGGCGATCGAAAAGCAATTGCCCCAGTGATCTCGTCCACCATTGCCGTTGATTTTTGGTGTATGGCCAAATTCGCCGAGCCAGACAACCAGAGTATTGTTGAGTAATCCGCGTTCTTCCAAATCTCCGAGCAGTGCGGAGTAGGCTTGATCCATGCGCGGCATCAGATGATTTTTCAGGCTCGGAAAATGTTTGGCGTGCGTATCCCATGATCCGTTGTTTGCCGCATCTTCGATGCGAGTCCAGTTGACCTGCACCAACGACACGCCTGCTTCCACCATTCGCCGCGCGAGTAGTACTGACTGCCCGAATCGATTACGTCCGTAACGATCGCGTGTCGCATCAGATTCTTCAGCAATCTCAAACGCGCGGCGAGCCGACTTGCCGGTGAGCAAACCAAATGCCTGTTGCGTCTGCTGATCAAACCGCCCCGCTGCACCCGCGCGTTCGAGGCTGGTTCGGATGGTATCTAGATTCATCAACAGCGAACGCCGATTTGCAAAACGCTGTGACGATAAATCATCCGGCAGCGCGAGATCCGGAATGCTGAAGTCGGGGCTGGAAGGATCACAATAGATTCGCCATGGATCATATTTTCGTCCGAGCACACCTGCTGTCTGGCCAGGCCACAAAATTTCTCCGTCATTGGCGATATGATTTGGCAACGCGATTGATGACGGCATACCATCGCAATCAGGTTGCAGAGCCCTCATGATCGCACCGTGCGATGGTGACAAGTTCGGAGCTTTGGAGACAACATTCTCCTGGCTCAGCGGAGCATGTGGAACTCCCGTTAACATCTGATATCCGCTCGACGAATGCGCCTGATCCTTCGTCACGACGGCTCGCAACACAGCCAGCTTGTCGGTGTGCATCGCTGACTTCGGCATCAACTCGCCGATTCGCATTCCGGGAACGACGGATTCGATGCTTCCGAATTCGCCACGGATTTCTTTCGGAGCGTTCGGTTTGGGATCCCACGTTTCGTGCTGAGGTGGTCCGCCCAACAGCCACAACAGAATGACAGATTTTGCTTTTCCGAATCCCGGCGACTCTTCGTCCGGATTGCTGGCCACGACAGGCCGCTGCCACAATTGAGGCAGCGACAATCCCAACGCCGACAGCCCACCAATGCGCATTGCTTCCCGTCGAGAATATCCGTCGCACAATGATGACGGACCGTTCAGCATGCTAAACATTGATACTCCCCGGAAACAAACGTGGAAGATTTGTGCTGATTCGTGTATCCTGACATTCACCCACTATCGCAGATAAATGGAATCGGATCAAGAATCATGTCGACCACAACTCAACCTTTATCTGCCGCAGCGCTCTACGCGATGTCATCTACGGCAGGCAGAGCGGAACTTGTCGAAGGAGAATTGATTCGCATGAGTCCTGCTGGATTTGAGCATGGATCCATCACGCTCAGACTGACCTGGCGGATTGCGAGACACGTTGAAGAAAACAATCTTGGTGTCGTATGCGCGGCAGAAACCGGTTTTTTGATCGCTCGCAATCCGGATACCGTCCGGGCCCCTGATCTTGCGTTTGTCACTCAGGCGAGAATTGATGAAATCGGTTCCGTCAAAGGATATTGGCCTGGCTGCCCGGAAATGGTCGCTGAAGTTGTGTCACCATCCGACACTTATTCGGAAGTGCAGGCAAAAGCCCTGGGATGGATTGAAGCAGGTTGTCAGGTCGTGTGGATCGTTGATCCAAAACAGAAGCACGTCGTGGAATTCCGAAGCGAAACGGCGATTCGCGTCTTCACGGTGAAGGATCGATTGTCCGCACCGGACTTGTTCGGGGACTGGGCGGTCGAAGTTGCGAAACTGTTTTAGCAACAAGCGATTAAGGCCCATTGGACTGGCGGTATCGCCTGCTGGGGCGGACTTCCCGCACTGAATTACTCAATTCCTGAGAATTCAAGAATGGCCCGGTATTCTGACGGGAAACGTCGGACAAGAATGTCCAACCTACGCCGTATCAAAGTAGGTCGGGTCTTTAGGCTCGTCCTGACACGAATCATTTTAGGTCAGGACGGGTCTGAAGACCCGTCCTGCATTTCAATTGCCCTGATTAGCACGTCCTCACAATGTCCGAACTTCGAACCTGCCGCCTGGTCACGCTGGGCTGCAAAGTCAATCAGTATGAAACTCAAATCGTTCGCGAAGCTTTGCTGCAAGGCGGCTTTAGAGAAGCGAACGAGGGCGAGTACGCGGACTTGTGCGTTGTGAATACGTGTACCGTCACAAACACTGGCGATTCAAAATCGCGGCAAGTGATTCGACAACTATCGCGGCAAAACCCCGGTACAAAAACAATCGTGATGGGGTGTTATGCAACTCGTGATCCGCGAGCTGTTTCCGAACTGCCAAACGTGATCGAAGTTGTCACCGACAAACGTGAACTTCCGGATGTGCTCGGACGCTTCGGCATTGTCGATATGCCGAATGGCATCAGCGATTTCGAAGGGCACCAGCGAGCGTTTGTGAAAATTCAGGACGGCTGTATTCTGAAATGTTCGTACTGCATCATCCCGACGGTGCGCCCGGGACTTCGCAGTCGGCGGCCGATTAATATCGAAGACGAAATCCGTGCGTTGATTGATCATGGATACCGTGAGATTGTCATCAGCGGTATTCACATGGGACATTTTGGCGTCGATACAAACAACCTGCAACCGGGCGACAAGCCCGAGCGTTTGTGGCACTTGCTGCGTCGGCTGGATCGCATTCCCGGCGATTGGCGGATGCGGTTGTCGAGCATCGAAACTGTCGAAGTCAACAACGACTTTATCAAAGCTGCGGGTGACTGCGAACATCTGTGTCCACAGTTTCACCCGGCTCTGCAAAGCGGCAGCAACGGCGTGCTGACTCGTATGCGACGCCGCTATCGTGTCGAACGATTTCTGGATCGGCTCGATCAGATCCGCGAGATGCTGGGCAACGATCCTGCGTTCAGCACGGATATCATCGTCGGCTTTCCGGGTGAGACCGAAGCGGAATTTGAAGAGACACTTGAAACCTGCCGTAAAGCTCGATTCATGAAGGTGCATGTGTTCCCGTTCAGTCGCCGCGATGGAACACCGGCTGCAACTATGCCGGACCAGGTACCTCCGGAAGTCATCAAGGCACGCGTTCGTTTGTTGGGTGATCTTGAACGTGAACTTGCCGAACAGTTTTATCTGAGTCGCGTGCGTCTTTATTCCGGCGAGCCGGGCGGCGTCAGCCCCCGGGTCCAAGACATCTCTGGCCGCATGGCGGAACCACCGCTCCTGGAAGTTCTCGCCGAACGTGAATCAGAAACGCGCCCCGGATACGTGCGTGGCTCTGACCGTTGGTACATGCCCGTGGTAGTTCCTGGAACGATTGATGATCTCGGCAAGTTCGTCACATGCCGCGCTGTTTCGGCGAATCGCGAAGGCGTGATTGCTGAACGAATATCGGACCTCCGAATTCCAATGACCAATGAATCGCAGCGGACAAGCGGAATGTTATCGGTGGATGACGAAATTCGAATCGCGGAAGATGAAGAAAATTGTACCGGAGGGCTAACGCCACTCCGCTCGCCGGACGAGGAACACATGAGTCTCATTCAACTCGGAACATCGAATTCAGGAGTTCAGACATGGCCACGCTGATTGCCATCGAAGGTATCGATGGAGCTGGCAAGGGCACTCAAGCGGGCCGACTTGTTTCATCGCTCCGCGACATGGGACTTAAAGTCGATACGTTGCAGTTTCCACGATACTCGACAACAACATTTGGCTCAGCCATCGGCGATTTTCTGAACGGTCGCTTCGGTGCGTTGAATGAAGTTCATCCGCAACTTGCCGCTGTGTTGTATGCTGGAGATCGGTATGAATCGCGTTCGCTGTTGATGCATATGATGGAAGAGAACGACATCATCGTGCTCGACCGCTTCGTAGGATCGAACCTTGCCCATCAATCTGCGAAGCTCGAAGGCGAAGCACGCATCGCGTTGATTGAATGGATCGAAAAAATTGAATTCGATGTCTTCGCATTGCCTCGACCAACCCTCACCATCCTGATCGATATGTCATCACAGATGAGCCGCGAACTGGTATCTCGCAAAGCCGCCCGAGACTACACGACTCAGGAAGCCGACCTTCAGGAATCTGATCTTCCCTATTTGGAAAAAGTCCGCCGCTGCTACCTCGCCCTGTCACATAGCCGCCTCGACTGGCGGACTGTTCATGGCCTCAACGATGACGGGGCGTTGAAGTCGATTGAAGACGTCGGCGATGAGATTCTGGCGGTTGTCAAGGCGCAGTTGTCGTAGGCCGGACCTAGAGGGCCAATGTCCAGGCAACTCAAATGGATTGAAAAACCTGGCAAGCCGTTCGACATGCGGGAATCGATTGGGCATACGTGAAGATGTTTATGCCAACTGTATTCTCCGTTTCAGCGCGCAGAGTCTGACTCTTCAAGAATGTGCTTTACTATCTTGTCTCAACACAGACTGCAAGGGGCATGGAACCTGGCGAGTTGTGACATCCCGCGGGAACGGCAACGAATAGAAACCACGCCGGGCAAAGTTTTTCCGATCCGGCAACTCGCAACGCTTCGCTCGCTGTATTGGGTGGGAACGGACGTTGAAAGAAAATCAGACGAAATGGTTTAGCCGCCTATCTCGGTTGGTTGGCGATCAAGTTCGCCAAAGATATCAGCGATCGGTATCCGCAGCCCCGGCAGAACATCATGGCCGCTGAGAAATTCATTCTGATCCAGAATTTCATAGTCGTTGATGGTCGTGTAAACAGCGATTGTTCTTTCACGAGGGTCCACCATCCAGACCATCTGAACGCCAGCATGAAAATACTCGTGACGTTTGCGAGACATCTCCATAAACGTGTTCCGGATACTTAACACTTCAACAGCAAGGTTCGGAACAATTTTGGGTATCGCGTTTGTTGGAACTCGACCATCTGGCAGACGAGACCACGATATAAATGTCACATCCGGGCCTCGCACGAGTGACGGAAGAATCTCCAAAAATCCATCGGGGCCAGAGACGACGCCAAGATTGTTTGCAACGACGAAGTTCCCGAGAATTCGCACGATCACCATCGCGAGAAATGATTCGGTCCAGCCCATTGCCTTCTCCACCAGCGTGCCATCAACCAATTCAAACAGACCACCTGTGGCATGAACTTTCAACAAATCATCAATAGTGGCATGGCCAGCCGCAGGTTCTCGCCGAACTCGATCGGAAGCAATGCTTCCAAGTTCTTCAAGAATTTCTGACAGACTAACTGCGACCGCCGCATTGCTCGCCATCGAACATTTTTCCCGAAATCGCGGAGTGAACGGATACTCAATCGCGGTAGTATAGGGATTTCTGAACCCAAAGGCATCATCTGAATTTTTCGCACGCCCCAAAATGGGGCGGCGAATCTCAAACAAATTTAACGGTGCCGAAGAGTGAGCAAGCTGAAAGCTATCGAGGATGTCTGGCCTTTGTGCTCAAACGGCGTCAATCATTTGGCCCGTAGCTGGGGCAGTCGGCTCACAATACAGGTCTCCAAATCAGCCACGCCCGCAGCTGGGCATTAGGCAGCGGCGTCAGATTCCTCGTCATCGTCATCAAGAATTTCCGCAATCGCAGGCAACGTGCGTTTACGGCGCAGCGAAGCGTGGTTTGGAAGGTCTTCGAGGCGGTAGAGACCAAACATCGTTAAGAATTGTTTCGTCGTAATGTACAGAAACGGACGTCCCAGGGAATCGTCTTCGCCACCGACTTTGACCAAACCACGATCAAGCAATTGACGTATCATCTCCGATGCCTGAACTCCGCGAATTGCATCGACGTCGGCTCGCGTCACCGGCTGCTGATACGCGATGATTGTCAGCGTTTCCATCATAGGAGCGGATAATTTCATTTCCGCCTGACGATTGTGCAGGCGATCCAGCCACGGCGCAAGAGAAGCCCGTGTCATAAGGATGTAGCCCGCTGCCGTCTGTTCAATGCGAAAGGCAGACCGCGTCCGATCGTAGCTCTCATTCAGGGCCTGTATGAGCTGCTGCACTTCCTTGTGGTCAATCAGCCGCGCCAATTGCGCAAGTTTTTTAGCGGGTGTGGCACCTTCGGCAATCAGAAGAGCGGCTTCGAGACGTGCGATGCGTGTGGAACGGACCAGGCCACCGTCGGGCAGCTTCTCCAACGAAGCAAGAGCAGACTTTCTGGAACGGAATGAGCGACTTAGCCAGCGAAGTCGTTCACGCTGCGGCCGGGACACTGCAGCGCAGGGGGCAGACAGAGTTTTTTGGCTGCAACTGACTGATGATGCCAGGGAGTTGGTTGATGGCTTGAACAGACTTGTTGCAATCATCACATCATCTTATAGAGAGCGCGCTGAGAAATGAGGCTGTGAATTCTCGTTCCGGGGCTGTAGCCCTGGAACGCAATGTACCGGAGGCTCCTAAGCAGTGTGTTCCGAGGCTGGAGCCTCGGAACAAGACTGTAAGACTACTGTGGATTCTGCTCATGCCAGCGCGTGACTTGCTGAAGTACGTCCTCAGCACATTCATCTCGACTCAGACCCACGGCTTCAAATCGAATGCGAGTCTGCTCTGAATCGCCACGAAAGAAAACCGCGAGGCCAACTGGCTTCTTGTCGCCCGCTGCAAACCAATGTGTTTTCAAAGCACCCATCGAATTCAACTGCTCGACAATCTTCTTCGCATCAGCTTTTTTGGCATGATCTTCGGTATTCGAATCGGGGCGTTGTACTGATTCTTGAGGCTTCTTCGGCGTCTCGTCAGGACGTGGAACGTCCGCAATGAATGGATCAGAGGGCTTGGTGCGTGAAGGAGCAGACCGTGGTGCAAATGATTCGCGGCGTTCATTCACGGTCAAATCCATGTCGTTGAAGAATTCATCTTCAACGTACGACGGCTGTTTGGAATTACGCTCGCTTTGGCGATTGGCAGCGGGAGAATCTTCCTGTTCTTTCTTGAATGCGCCAGACGGATCGGCATCGAAGTTGTCGAAGTCTTCAAACATCGCATCGACGTCATCGCCTTCGGACGCGTCCAGTGGTGCTGTCGAGACCCCAGGTTGTCCCGGCGGGCGCAACAACGCCACGGCAGGCACCACGATCAGTGGCAGAGTCATTAGAAGTGTTGACAGCAGACCGCTGCGAGAGGAATCCATTCCCACTCTTCCAATCTTCACGAGGTTCTAATTTGCTCCAACGAGCAGATTCTGCCGGAGTTTAGAACAGACGGCAATTTCCCACAATCGCAATTTTACCTGCAAAAACCCCCGGAAACCAAAGTGAAATAGTTTCATCTGTCTAGTCAATGTGTTTGTGTACTACCTAAAATTTTACCGTTTACGGGGACCAGCGACTTTTTGCAGACTCCACACATCAAACCGACCTGCGTATTATAAGTCTGACCAGGATTGGCTGATGAGACCGCCACAGAATCTGCGATTGATCAAAGGATGACTGCGCTGCTTGCTACAGGTGTTCGAATTCTTTTGTCGCGTAACTTTTTCGGCGGTTTCTGCCGAATTGAAATTGCAGCCGCAGACAACCAAAAGGCTTCAGGAGCGAATAATAAGATGAACAGCAATTCCAATTCTATGAAATCTGATATCTCTCGCCGCAGCTTTGCAGCCAGCCTTGCGGTATTTGGCATGATGGGCATTTCGCGTCAGTCTGCCGTCGGGGAAGACGGTGTCGTGGGGGCCAGCGCAGAGCATCCGCTGGTGCCAGCCTTGCGCCACGCCAAGGCATCGGTCGAAAATGTTGAGAAGCTGACAGGTTACGAGTGTACATTCACCAAGAAGGAAGTGGTTGGTCGGCAAACGATTTCTCAAACGATCAGAATGAAGGTGCGTCACAAGCCGTTCAGCGTTTATATGCACTTTGAAGATCCTTACAAAGGTCGTGAAGTAATTTTCGTCGATGGGAAGAACAACAATAATTTGTTGGTGCATGAAGCCGGTTTCGCATCCCTGATTGGTACGCTGGAACTGCCTCCGGAAGGAAGTCAGGCGATGGCAGAAAATCGCCATCCAATCACAAAGGCTGGTATCCAGAAATTGATGGAAGCCATCGTTGCTCAGTGGGAAGAAGAAACGAAGTATGGCGAAACGGACGTGAAATACTTTGAGGATGCAAAAATTGGCGACCTCAAATGCCGTGTCATCGAAAGCTCTCACCCACTGCCCCGCAAACAATTCAAATTCCACATGACACGCGTCTGGATCGAAGAACAGACCGGACTGCCTGTGCGTGTGCAGCAATTCGGTTTTCCGGCCAGGAGCGGAGCAAAGCCGCCTGTGATGGAAGACTACACATTTACCAACATCAAAGCCGAAGTACGTCTGACCGACCGCGATTTCGATACCAAGAACCCATCTTATAATTACTAACGCATGATTGTAGAATCATCGCCTGCTGAAGTTCACCGCGTTGTGCGGGCAGCCCGCCAACGCGGCCTCACAGTTGGTTGCGTTCCCACCATGGGCGCCTTGCATCAAGGGCACGTCAGTCTGCTTGAAGCCGCTCGTAAGGATTGTGGTTTTGTTGTCGGGACGATTTTCGTCAATCCGACTCAGTTTGGTCCGAACGAAGATTTTTCAAAGTATCCGCGCACGCTGGAGTCGGATCTGGACATGTGCCGCACGGCAGGCGCGGACTTGATCTTCACGCCGCCGGTTTCTGCAATGTATGGTGAATCCGCTCAAACCATCGTGCGAGTGACAGAACTTTCAACCGTTCTGGAAGGTGCGCATCGTCCGGGACATTTCGACGGCGTGACAACGATTGTGACCAAGCTGTTCAATGTTACAGAACCCGATCGTGCGTACTTTGGTCAGAAGGATTTTCAGCAGCAGTTGATTATCCGACAGATGGTGACTGATCTCGATCAGCCAGTTGAAATCGTCACCTGTCCGATCATTCGGGAATCCGACGGCCTGGCCATGAGCAGTCGTAATCGGTACTTGTCGATCGATGAACGGCAACGAGGCTTGCAGCTTTTCCAGGCACTGAAGCTGGCAGAGAGACTGGCCGCAGATCCACAGTTGCTTCCGCTGGACATTGCCACGGCCATGCAGGAACATTTGACTTCCGTCGGTGGGATTGATGTGCAATACGCTGTGGTTGCCGATTCGATGACGCTGCGACCGCTGGCGGAACGTTCAGATTCTGCTGTTGCGTTGATCGCAGCCAAAGTGGGTCAAACGCGGCTTATCGACAACAAAATCCTGCGGTTTCGCTAACCACCGCAAGTCT
>Ga0105046_10020324_pt1 | contig 10047 bp, 5 predicted proteins | sample MAT03_FD_78385 | JGI IMG/M metagenome (GOLD analysis project Ga0105046, IMG submission 78385) | Freshwater microbial communities from Lake Fryxell liftoff mats and glacier meltwater in Antarctica - MAT-03 (megahit assembly) | ecosystem: Environmental > Aquatic > Freshwater > Ice > Liftoff... | reverse complement strand
GCTTCGCCCTTCTTCGCACGCTCGGTCATCTTGGCGATGATCGCCTCATCCCCGAACTTCAGTTCGATGTCGTCGATCACTTCGCGGATGTGGTTGGGCCGTTTGGAGAAATCGAGCTTGTCCCACCCGTTGGGCTTTTTCACTTGGAATTGATCGGCGAGCGCATCGCGAACTCCCGAGATCGCGGCGTAGTTCCAGTTCTCGTCCGGTTCGCCGCCGCCGCTAAGGACCACGATTAACTCGTCGCGTTCCTGGGGGGTGTTGCTCTCTTGCACAATCGTGCGGCGGGAGAAGTAGCGAACGACTTCGGGGGATTTGAGATTGCCGAGTAGCTTCAACCGCGACACGACTGAGCCGGCCGTCAGCGGTTCGACGGCATACCAATACATCAACGTCAGGTTCCTGTCGTTCGTCGTGGTGACGAGCAACGGAGCGAATTCACGTTTCAAATCGGTCGGCATCTTGGGGAAAAGCGATGCGAGTTTCAATCGCGTGGAGGTATCGTTCGATGCGATCAATGCCGCTTTATAGTCCTCAAACGCCTGTGGAATTCCCGCCTCGACACCCAACCGTAAAAGCCAGCCGTTCGAGAAATCGACTTGCTTCAACTCGGCGTATCGTTCTGCCGTGAACCCGCCCACCGCAGCGAGTGCCCAAACCTTGCGCTCGTAGTTCCGCGCAATCGGCTTGTCCTGTTCCCACGTCAGTTTCATGATCGCCTCGGCAACCCCCGCTACGCCGCGAGCGGCGTGCTCCTGAAGGATTCGTCGGGCCTTGCGGGCCAGCCACTCGTTCGGGCTGATGAGCGACTTCACCAACTCCTCGGTCTTCCATGTGCTCACATCTCCCTTCCACGGCTTCACGTCGCCGTAGGCGATGCGGAAGATGCGGCCGTTGCTCGGATCCACATCCTTGTAATTGTGGCACTCGCCGGTATCGCTCCAATCGCTCACATAGAGCGCCCCCTCCGGGCCTTGCTTCACGCAGATGCCGCGGAACCACGGGTCGTTGGCAAAGGCGAAATCGGGCCGGCGGACGCCCTTCATGCCGGTGGCGGTGCGTTCGAGGCCGTCGTTATTCAGGCGGTTACCGTGGATGTTGCATGTGAAGAGCGTGTTGCGGTACTCGGCCGGGAAGTTCTCGCCTTGGTAGATGGCGCAACCGCTGTGGGCATGGCCGCCCCCGGCGTCGGAGTGTTCCTTCTTGATGGCGCCGGTCTTCTGGTCGGCCCGGCTCGACCCCCAATCGCCGCCGCCCCAGTGTTTGTAATCGACGGCACTGCCCATCGCGCCGTACACGTTGGGGTTCGGGTCGGTGCCGTACATGCGGGTGTAGTGGCCGCCGGGCACGAAGTGGAAGAGGTGGTCGATCACGCAGTTCGTGATGAAGATTTCGCCGTGTTCGTCGAAGTCCATGCCGAAGGGATTGGTGGTGCCGTTGGCCACGACCTCGAAGGTCTTCTTCGTCGGATGGAACTTCCAGACGCCGCAATCGAAGAAGATGCGCTTGTCCTTGGGCGTGCCCGGCGTTCCGACGTAGGACTTGGTTTGGATACCGTTGCACCCGTAGAGCCAGCCGTCCGGCCCCCAGATCAGCGAGTTGAAGATGTTGTGCTTGGCGTCTTTGATGTTCCAGCCATCGAGGAGGATTTCTGGCGTACCCGGCTTGTCGTCCTTGATCGGCACGAAGATCAGGTTGGGGCTGGAGCAAAGGTAGATGCCACCGAAGCCGTACTCGATGCCCGAAAGGTTGTGCCCATTCTCGATCACGACGGTCTTCTTATCGTGGACGCCGTCGCCGTCGGTATCTTCGAGGATCACCACGCGATCCTTGCCGCCTTTACCATCTTGGCTCCACTTGGGGTACATCAGGCATTCGACCACCCACATCCGTCCGCGGTCGTCGAAGGTGAAGGCAATCGGCTGCACAACATCCGGTTCCCCGGCGAAGAGCTTGGCATTGAAGCCATTGGGCAGCGTGAACTTCGCAGCCGCATCCTTGGCTGGTGTGGGAGCATCTGCGGCTACCAAGTGCGAAATGAACAGAAGAGACAGTGCGAACCAGCGCATGGGATGGGTTCCGAAAGTTGGGAACAGGGGAACCCCATGATATCAGGTATTTGGGCAAATGAAAGCGGCGGACGGCCCCCGCTGAGGGTTTCGCTTAGGCGAGCGGCAGTTGGTTTTACACCCTCTCTCCCGCTGGGGAGAGGGTCGTCCCGCTTCGGGATGAGGAGAGGGGGTTAGATCGTTTTACAAGCCCCTCTCCCCGCCTCTCGCTACGCTCGATGCGACCCTCTCCCCAACGGGAGAGAGGGCTAAACGCAGCCACTATTCTCTTACGGCGACGAATTGTAGCCGAAATTGGGGCCGGGGTACGGGGCGAGCGGACCGCTCGCGGGTTGTGCCATCCAGAGGAGGCAAGCGATGGCCGTGAGGGACAGCAAGAGGATCGCCGCCGCGTTCCAAGGATTGCCGAGGGCGGTTTGGTCGTATTCGTCCGCCGAGAAGAAAGCCATGATCAATCCTCCGAAAAGGGGAATAGCGCCTTTCGAAATTGTTGCAGCTTTCATGCCCGATGGCCGGTTTCGCATTTGCAACAGTTCGGATAAGATAAATGCACCGATCCGCAGGTGGAAGTGAACATGCCCGCGACCGCAACGCGACTCATCACGGCGGAGGAATTCGCCGCGATGGAAGATCCGATGAACGGCCCTACACAAGAACTCGTGCAAGGAGAGATTCTGGACATGCCCTTGACGCAGGGCGACCACGGAATCATCTGCGGGGAAATCTGCTGGCTTATCAAGAACGCGGTGAAGCCGAATAAGCTGGGTTGGGTCACGACGAACGATGCGGGGGTCATTCTCGAACGCGGCCGGACGTGGGGTTTTGGAGTATCGAAAGGCAACCGACTCGCCCGAAGGGTTACCTCGAAATCCCCCCGGACATCGCCGTCGAAGTCCTGTCGCCGAGCGATAACCGCAAGGCGATGAGAGGCAAAGTTCGCGAATACGTCGCGGCAGGAGTGCGGCTCGTGTGGGTCGTCGATCCCGAAGACAAAACCGTGATGGTTTACTCCGGCACGATGCGGGGCGTCGAATACGATGAAGCCGATACGCTCGACGGCGGCGAGGTGCTGCCGGGCTTCACCTGCAAGGTGGCCGATTTCTTCGCGTAGCCCTTACCGCATCACCTCCGCGTAGACCTTCCGCAGATTGCCGAACATCGCATCCATCGTGTATTGTTCGATCACCCGGCTGAACGCTTTCGTTAAAAGCTTCTCGCCCAACTCCGGCTGGCGGAACAACTCGTGCAAGTGCCGGGCGTAACCCCCGGCATCGTCCGCTGCGATCAAGAAGCCGGTTTCGCCATGCGCGATGATCTCCGGCACGCCCGCGGTCGGTGCGGCGAGTACGGGCAGGCCGCTCGCTTGGGCTTCCAAGAGCGTGAGTGGCAACCCTTCGTTCGTGGAAGGGAGTACGAAGGCGTCCGCGGCCCGCATCAACTCCGGCATGTCTGAACGCTGGCCGAGGAACTTCACCCGTTCGCCGAGATTCAGTTCCTTCACGAGTTCGTGCAAACGTGCGGTGAATGCGATCTCACCTCCACGTTCGACACCGGCCAGCCAGAGTTCCGCATCGGTACCAAGGGTGCGCAATTCGGCCGTGGCCCGGATGGCGGTGAGTTGCCCTTTGTGCATCGCCAAGTTTGCGGCCATCAGAATGAGTGGCCGGTTCGAGGGCGCTTCCACCGTTCGCTTCGCCGCGGCGCGATCGCCCCGAAAGAAGCGGGCCACATCGACCGAGTTCGGCACGGCGACGATCCGGCAGGTTTTCCACGTCTCGGCGGGCAACGCTTCTTCCAGTTGCTTCACGAGGAATTGGGCGCAGGTGACAATCGCCGTCGGCGGCTTGCGGAACGCCCAACGGTACGATTCCGCGTTCGATTCGATTTGCACATGGGCCACGGTACGAATCCCGGCCGCCGAGTAGGCCCGCGACATCAGGCCGTAAGTGTGCACCGAACTGTTGTGAACCAAACCCTTTTCCCTGCGGAAACGCCAGGCGAGTTTGCCGAGTTCGAGGATCGCTCGGATGCCGCCCCCGCGGAGGCGGTTCTGGTCGAAGCTCCGAGGCGGTAGCCCGCGCCGTTCGGTTTCCGCGAGGGCCGGGCCGCCCCCGCCGATCCATACGGGAGCGGATTCGCCCTGCGCCTTCAAGCGTTCGGCGATGGCGAGGGCGTACAGGTTGCCGCCCCCGAGTTCGCCGGTATCGAGAACTTGGTGGTAGTGCATGTGGGTTCCGTGAGAGTGGCCGAAGCGGTATGCTAGAAGGAATCGATGGTTTCGAGAGGGAGGTAATCGAGCTGCCCGCCGTTGCCGAGAAACTGATGCGCGCCGAGGAATTCTCCGCGCTGCCGAACCCGCCGGATGGTTCCCGCCAAGAACTCGTTAAGGGACTGATGCAAGTGCGAATTCTCTTGCGAGAGCGAGCGCGTTGAATCAACTGCACTCTACCGATTGAATGGTTGGCAGGACGAATCTAACGATCTGGATGTACCGTCTCCGCTGCGCTGCCGCGGAAGTATCTCGTCGCTAAGATAAATCCTTCCTCTCAACCGTCCCGCATTCGGAGCTCCGTTCGATGTCTACTTCCGTGACACGCCTGCTCGGCCTCGGCCTCACCCCCGGCAAGCTACGTGGCCTGCAGCGCATCAGCAACCCCAACGGTACGCTGACGATGGTGGCCACCGATCAGAACAGCTCCATGATGTCGATGATGAAGAAGGCGACCGGCAATGAGCCGACCTACGCCGAAGTGGCCGACGCCAAGGTGATGCTCTCGAAGTCGCTTTCGCCGTACTGCTCCGGCTTGCTCGTGGACGGCTACTACGGCTACTGGAGCACGGTCGCGGCGCACGTCGTGCCCGCCAGCACCGGCCTGCTCGTCCGCGTCGAGAAGAGCGGCGCCACCAAGAACGCGGCCGGCGCCCCTTGCGGCGAAGTCGAACCGGGTTGGAGCGTGGCCAAGATCAAGCGCGCCGGCGCCGACGCCGTGAAACTGCTGGCCCAGTTCGAACCCGGCGAATACGACAGCGCCGAACGCAACTTCCAGTTCACCCTCGAAATCTACAACGAGTGCATCAAGCACGACATTCTCTTCCTGCTCGAACCGATTCACTTCGCCTACAACGGCGAAAAGGACGACAGCAAGAGCAAGCTCGACCGCAAGGCCAACACCGTCATCGACAGCGCCAAGTACCTCAGCCGCTACTGCGATGTGTACAAGAGTGAGTTCCCCGGCACCTTCGGCCACGAATCGGACGCGGTTCTCGTCGATAACCTGAAGAAGCTCAACGATGCTTGCGTGAAGCCGTGGGTGCTGCTCAGCGCCGGGGTCGATTACGACCTGTACAAGAAGCAAGTGGAAATGGCTATGAAGGCCGGGGCCAGTGGCATACTCGGCGGCCGGGCGTTCTGGAAGGAATTCTTCACCTACAAGACGCCGGAAGAGCGGCAGAAGTTCGCCGATACCGAGTGCGTCCGCCGCGTGACGGAAACCGACGCGATCGTTCGCACGGGCACGCCGTGGTTCGCCAAGTACGGCCTCACGAGCGAAGACCTCGGCGGCATGCGGGCCGCCGAAGGCTGGCACGCCCGTTACGGCGGCGGCAAGGCCGGCGAAGCGGCCAAGGTGGATGTCGGCGGCGTGTATTGAGATTGATCAAGTGCAACGGCCAAGCGGAGGGTAACACCTCCGCTTTTTTGTTATCATTCGCCCAGTTGATACTGTTTTTGGTTTTTGAGGCTAATCGATGAACGCAACTCTTGAACTTGTGAATTCCTCCAAGATAACTCCGCTTGCTCGCACCCCTTGTCCGCCGGCCGTGGAAATCCACCACGGCCACGCATAGTACAATCTCCGGAAAGTCCTCCCGGAGAAAATAGGCCAATCGGCTCGAAGCGATGATGACCGCGTAAACCGAGAATATTCCCATGCCGCACTTCACACGCACCGCCGAAGGCGTTTTCCTCGCGTCGTCCGCCATCGTGGTGGGGGATGTGCGAATGGCCGCGGGGGTGAATATCTGGTTCGGGGCGGTGGTGCGCGGCGACGTCGCGCCGATCACCTTGGGGGAGAACGCGAATCTTCAAGACGGTGCCATTGCCCATTGCGATTTCGGCGTGCCGTTGATCGTGGAAGCGAACGTGGTGGTCGGCCATGCGGCGGTGTTGCACGGCGCCCGGATCGGTGCGGGTTCGCTCATCGGTATCGGGGCGAAGCTGCTCACCGGTTCCATTATCGGCGAAGAGTGTATTATCGCGGCCGGGTGCGTGGTGCCGCCGGGGATGATCGTACCGCCGCGGAGTTTGGTGATGGGCCTCCCCGGCCGGGTGATCCGCAGTGTGAGCGAAGAGGATGTGGCCCGCACCCGAATCATCAATGCTCGATATTTGCAACTCGCTGCGGGGTATTGTCTCTGACGCGCCGATTGATCCGGCGAACGGCAGAGCGTCATCTGTCCTCTCCCCGTAGGGCAACGCCGTTGCGGACGTATCGCCCGTGTTTTGAATGGATTTCACATCGGTGTATGTAGACGATAAATCCGCAACGGCGTTGCCCTCGTGGGAGAGGGTGGTTCGCGCAGCGAACCGGGAGAAGGGTTCTTCGATTTGCCGTTCTGACCCCGCTTCTCGCTTCGCTCAAAGCGACCCTCTCCCTCAAGGGGAGAGGGTAAAGAGAGACCTAACTTTGGACGATTCGATTGCGCCGGCGGAGCCGACGCGCACCGGCGAGGCCGAGCGCAGCGAACCCGAGGATCGTGCCCGGTTCGGGCACCGGAGTGAAATTCAGATACAGCGTGTTGGCAGCGCCAGTGGTGCCGTCGCCTATGAAGAAATTGGCACTGTTGGGCACGATGGCGAAGCCGACGGGAGTGAACTGGGCATTGGCTGTGATACCATTTGGGAACGGCCCGGCGGAAAATCCTGTGATGCTGGTCGCTTGGCCAATTACGAAGCTGTAGGCCGTTTGATCAACAAATTGTGCATTGGTGCCGTCAATCACGATTTTCATGGTGGGATCGAGGGCAAGAGTGCCCGTCACGTTGAGGAAAGTATTGGTGGTCGGGTTCGGCAGCGTGCCACTGGAGCTTGATCCCGCAGCTCCCGTCGAGGCGGTCACGGGCCCTGCGGTGATGCCGATCTGGAGTGACGAATTCGTGGCGAATGTCGTGGGGGCGGCCAAACTCAGGGTACCGGTGCCCGCGGCAACCCCAAAAGTTCCCACGGTGCCGGGAGCGATCGTGCCGCCGGTAGCAACGGAAACGCCAGCGGCGGTCACCACATTCCCGGTGCCTGCCAGAGTACCCGTGTTGTTGACGGTGACGGCTCCGGTTCCCAATCCGCTTACGGAAGCAGGGGTATTCACCGCGATGGTTCCACCGTTGACGGTGGTGCCGGCGGAGTAGTCGTTGGGGCCGGTGGCGGATGAGGTAGTTCCCGTTAGAACCGAGTTGTCGAGCGTGAGAACCCCGGTGCCAGTCTTGACGAGTGCGAACGTTGGCGTTTGGGCCGCACTGGCGTTGATGGTGTTATTGAAAAGCCGTCCGCTGAAGGTCGTGCTCGTATTGTCGGTGCCGACCGTCAACGTGGTAGTCACCGAGTTGGCACCCCCGTTGCCGACATTGGAACCCGCGACCCCCGAGAGCGAGCCGACGGTGACTGCGACAATCCCGTTCATTTGGAGTCGACCTCCAGATCCGCTGAGCACCAGGGCCGCGTTCGTGCCGAGGGAATTTGCATTGGCAGGGCGAATGGATCCACTTTGGATTTGAATCTTGCCGGTGAAACCCGGCGAGGCTGGATTCAGGGTGAAAATCGAAGTTCCCTGCTGAAGGATGGTTCCGGTGCCGCTGATAGGGGTGGTGAACGTGGTCAGCACGTTTTGGGTGCGGCTGAGTTGCAAGGTGCCCCCGGAGTTGATCTGGATCGTCGCGGCGGCGTTGTTGATGGAACCGCCGTTCACCGGCGTATTGATGTCACCGAAGATGAGGGTGGCGCCGTTCGAGATCGTGACCGCCCCCGTATACGCACTGCTAGTGGTTGTGAGGAGTACTGTGCCCGAGCTGACGTTGATGGCACCGCTCCCGGATAACAGGGCAAGGACCGATTGCGAGCCGGTGCGGTTGAAGTTCAGAGTTCCGTTCACGGCGATGGAAGCGGTCGAGGTCACCGATCCCCCCGCCACGCCGTTACCCGCGTTGAGCACCGCACCGGAAGCGATGGTCGTGGCACCGGTGTAGCTTGTGTCCGAGGCGAGTGTGAGGGTGCCCGTGGAGACAGCCAAGGTGCCAGTCCCCGAGATAGACCCGGGTAGGACGTAGGCGTCGGTGCGGGCGTAGACGATCGTCCCCAAGTTCACGACTGCGCCGGAGCCGAGGGTGCCCGTGGTGCCGGCGTTGCCGATTTGCAATGTCCCGCCGTTGATTGTGGTGGGGCCCGTGTAGGTATTCGTCCTTGAAAGGACGAGCGTTCCGGCCCCTGCCTTCGTCAAGCCGGAGGTGATTGCGCCGTCGGCGATAACCGAGTCGGCGGCGAAGGTCGTCGAGGCAGAGGATGTGAAGATCAAGTCGGCGCCCCCGGTCGTGTCCAGGCCGGTGGTGATGGTGCCGTTGGTGATCCCCGCGTTCGCCGTGGAAATGATGCCGCCGCTGGAAATCGTGAGCGTCCCCGGAAGCAGGGCGAGATCGAGGGTGTTGGCAAACTGGTAGGTCAGAGAGTTCAACACCGTAGTCGTGGTGGCCGTCGCAGTGACAGTGCCGATAATGGAGTCCCCCCCCACACGGACATTATCCCCGGTAGCCCACGATGAGGTGTTCGAAGAATCTTGATAGGTGTTAAGGCCGCCAATGACGCCGCCAGTGTAGGTCGCGAGTACGGGCGTAGTTGTTCCGAACGTGGCCCAGCCGAGAACGGTATTGGTGACGCCCGTCACCGTGCCGGGCGCGGCAATAGTGCCGGTGCTATTGACAGCCAGAACGCTTTGGTTCGTACGGGTGATACTCGGGTTGCTGGCGGAACCGAACGTGACCGTCGGCGAGGTGCCGGACGTTGTGATGGTCGCCGTCCCAGATCCTACGGTCAATGCACCGAGGGTTTCGGTGCTGGAGGAGGCGCCGCCGGCATAGGTGAATGCGCCGCCGTTGTTGATCGTCAAGCCGATGGAATCGGCGACGCGATCGGCGTTCGCCGTGGTGTCGGTGATCGTGAAGGTGCCGCCCGAGTTCACGGTGATGCCGCTGGTGGAGGTCAAGGCTCCGGCGGCATCACCGAGGTTGAGCGTGCCGGCGTTAACCGTCACCGCAGCGGGTGTCGAATTCGTTCCGTTGAGGTTCAATGTTCCCGCGTTGACAGTAAGCGCCCCCTGGAAGTCATTTGTGTTTGTCAGTTGGACGACTCCGAGTCCCGCTTTTGTTACGCTGCCAGCGCCGGTGATCATTCCGGTGACGCCCATCGCATTGGAGTTGGTAGAGTTGCTACTGTTGAATGTCACACCACTATTGAGGGTAATTGTTCCATTGTAGAAGTTAACGGCGCTGGTATGCGCCGTGCCTAAGGTCAGGGTTCCCGTGTTCCCGGCGGCCACGGTGATTGAATTATTAACGATGGCGGCGAGTGCGGTCGACATGATCGTCGCGCTGGACGAACCGCTTTGGCCCAGGGTGACAAGGTTGGCGGAATTACCGAACACATTCGCAATATTGAAAGAAACAGTACCGGCCCTCACGAGCACGTTGCCGGTGAAGGTCTGAGCCGTGGTAATACGGATCGAACTCGTGTTCGACATGGCCGAGGTGCCTGTGTTATTGAACGTGACGTTGCCATTCCCGGAGATCACTGAAGCGATTTGAATGGCACCTGTCGTATTCACCGATCCGCCGGTGTTGCTGATCAGCAGGTTGTCGGCCAGGATGAGTGACCCGGCACCGATAATGAGCTGATTCGTTGAGCCTGTACTGGTATTGGAATTTGTGATACTGGCCG
>Ga0105046_10020323_pt1 | contig 10047 bp, 8 predicted proteins | sample MAT03_FD_78385 | JGI IMG/M metagenome (GOLD analysis project Ga0105046, IMG submission 78385) | Freshwater microbial communities from Lake Fryxell liftoff mats and glacier meltwater in Antarctica - MAT-03 (megahit assembly) | ecosystem: Environmental > Aquatic > Freshwater > Ice > Liftoff... | reverse complement strand
GAACCCCTTCACAGCGCGCGTTTCCTCTTTCGCTACGATCCCGCCGTTATGTCCCGCGAAACGGCCCGCGCCGTTCTTGGTGTTCTGGAGCAGGAATTCTCCCGCATATCATTTGAACTCGGCTGTGCCACTCCCGAACGTGTCGCCGTAATTGCGCAATCCCGCGATGACTACATGCGGGCTACCGGCGCCGCTGAATGGAGCGGCGGTCAATTTGACGGCCGTATCCGCGTCGCGGTTCTTGAGGGCGATCCTGGCGGAACCGTCACCCGGCGGGCCCTCGCCCACGAAGTCGTCCACGCCTGCCTCGCTGCCACTGGTAACTGGCCCGCTTGGCTGCACGAAGGCTTGGCCCAAAAACTGAGCCACGAAACCCTCGCCGAACCGCGCCGGGCCGCCATCCGCGCCGTTGCCGCGCAAAACGCGCTTCCCAAGCTCGCGAATCTTTCCCAAAGCTGGTCCCGCATGAGTTCGGGCCATGCCGCCATGGCCTACGCCACGTCCCTTTACGCGGTCGAACTGTTTTATCAGCACCATTCCGCCTTCGGTATTCGCAATCTGCTCCGTAACCCGGATCAATTGGACCGGATCATGACGGACCTTGATCGCCGATTACGCGAATAAGGGCGTGTCATACTACGGCAGAACAATGTACTCCCGCGTTTTTTTCCTCCTCCTTTCCGCCGCCGCGCTCCACTCCCAGGCAGCCAGCACCAATGTCATCACCACCCTTGCCGGTACCGATACCTCGCTGGGCGCCGGTGTCGATTCGGCAAATGTGCCGCTGCCGCCCGGCGCTTGGGGGAAACCAGCCGTGGACCTCGCTGGTAATATCTATTTCGCCCTTTCCAGTCAGCACGTCGTTTTGCGACTTTCCCCCTCCGGCCGCCTTGAGCGTTTCGCAGGCAATGGATTTCCGCGGTTTGCCGGGGACGGCGGTCGCGCCTCGGTCGCCAGCCTTAACACTCCGCGCGATATCGCCATCGATTCCCGAGGGATTGTCTATATCGCTGACAACGGCAACAAACGAATCCGCCGGGTCCTGCCCTCCGGCGTCATTGACACCTTCGCCGGTGGCGGAAGGGTCATCCCCACCACATCCGGCGTCGCCCTTTCCGACGCCTGGCTGCCGAATCCATCCGCCATCGCTGTCGACGGCTCGGACAACCTCTTCTTCACCATTGACGAATTTTCCATCGCCCGGGTCGAATACGGTTCAAACCAAATTCGCATCTACTCGGGTACCCCGGGTACGGGCGGGGTGCCCGTCTCCGGCCCCGCCGCCGCTGCCCGATTTCGCTTCGTCTCGTCATTGTCAGCCGATAAAGGCGGCAATCTCTATCTCACCGACGCGGTAGCGATTTCCATCTCACGCATCATCCCGGCGGGGCGTTTGGAAGTCCTCACCACTCGTTCAGCTACTTTTGGCGCGCCGGTCGACGTTGCCGTCGACCCTGCCGGCGCCGTCTACTTCGCCCAACTTGGTTCCGCGGTCATTTGGCGTCTCCAACCCAATAACAATGTCGATATCTTCGCCGGCGATATCGCAAAAGAGGGCTATACCCCCTCCGGTACCGCACGCGACCGCGCCCTCTTCGGTGACGAACTTCGCCTCGCCCTCGATTCTCGCGGGAACATAATTGTTGCCGACCGTCGCAACGCCCGGCTACGGCGTGTTTCCACCGTTGTCGAGTCCATTGCCGGCGCTGACCTCAACTACACTGGCGAGGCCGGTCCGGCCGCGTCCGCCACCTTCTATGCCCCCAATTCCATTGCGCAAAACCGGGCTGGAACATACTTTTTCTCCGACGCCGCCGCTCGTCTTGTCTTCTCCATCGACTCCCGGGGAACCCTCCGCCGGTTCGCTGGCAATGGACTTCTGAATAGCCCGTTTACCGATAGCCGCTCCGCCCTGGAAGGCTCCTTCGGTACCCCATATGGCATCGCCGTCGACGCAAGTGGCGCCGTTTACATCGCTGACGACGATTGCGCCATCCGCAAAATTGGCCCTGACAACGCCATGCGCCTCCATGCCGGCGTCCCCAACCTCTGTGGCGATACCCGAGACGGCGCGGCCCTCAAAGATGCCCGGTTCGGCCGCCTCCGCGGACTCACCATCGATTCCGCCGGCAACATGTACTTCACGGACATCACGAATCACAAGGTCTGGCGCATAGGAACCGATGGCGTGGTCCGCACCTTCGCCGGTACCGGTTCACCCGGAACCACCACCACGTCGCTTCCCGCGCTGCAGGCCGCGCTCAACACTCCCCTGGCCGTCGCCGTCGCCGCCGATGGCGCCGTCTATATCGCTGATTCCTTGAATAACAGGATCGTACGCGTTGGAACGGAAGGACGTTTGACCTCTGTCGCGGGAATCGGTCAGCGCGCGTCCACCGGCGATAATGGACCGGCTACGGCAGCCGCTGTCAACCAACCCGCTGGAATCGCGATTGGCTCCGGAGGCAATATCTACCTTTCTGAACTCGGCGGGAACCGCGTTCGCCGAATCAATGCATCCGGGATCATAACCGCCTACGCCGGCACCGGATTCCCCGGATCAAAAGGCGATGGCGGCTTCGCGACCTTCGCCCAACTCGCCGGTCCCGGCGGGCTGCTCCTGAATGCCGCCGGCGAACTGCTCATCGCCGACCGGGACAACGGCCGCATTCGCCTTGTTCTCAATGGCGCGCCTGCCGTCAAATTCCCGACGGCAACGATTTCGGTCGCCCCCGTCGCCGGCCAGTTTGCCACCCGCGGAACCATCGAACTCCCGACACCAGTGCCTGGCCTCACCTACGAGGCAGCCGTCCGCAACGCTCCCTGGCTCACCATCTCGCCCCTCCGCGGCGCCCTTCCGGCGATGCTGACCTATGAGACTAACAGTGCCGGGCTGGCCGCCGGTGAATACACGGGCCAAATCGCTGTCACTGTGCCCTCGGCTACCCCCCGCGAGACCCTCATTCCCATCACTCTCCGCGTCCCCTCCACTCCGTCTCGTCCATTCCTCGTTTCGGGAAACGCCCGTCTAACTCTCTCGGCTGTTCGCGGCGGGTCCGCCCAGCAAACGGTTCCCGTCTCCAACCCCGGAGCGACCCCTCTTACTATCTCCGCCGCCGTCACCCGTGGTGCTTTCCTGAACGTAACACCCGCCGAACTAACCATTCCGCCTGGCCAAACATCGAGTTTCACGGTCACCGCCGCCGCCGGAGCCATGCCCGTCGGAACCTATTCGGGTATTACGACATATACCGTCGGCAACACTACATCGACAGTAAACGTCTCCTTCACTGTTACCGTTGCCCGCTCCCGGCTTCTTCTTTCACAAACGGGCCTGTCCTTCCGGGCAGTTGACGGCGGCGCCGTGCCTCAGCCCCAACTCATCTATGCCGCACCCCCCGAACGTCTGAGTGTCCAAACCGTAACCGTCAGTGGCACTCCCTGGCTCGCTGCCGCACCCCCCGAACGTCTGAGTGTCCAAACCGTAACCGTCAGTGGCACTCCCTGGCTCGCTGCCGCAATCGCCGGAAACCAGGTAGCCGTCACCGTGAATCCCCAGGGATTATCTGCCGGTGACCACTACGGGCGCGTAGTCGTGTTCGATTCCGCCACACCCGCCATCCGCCAGTTCGCCACCGTCCTGCTCCAGATTCTCCCTGCCGGTACGGACCCCGGCCCTGAAGTCTCGCCCTCTGCCCTTCTCTACACTTCGACGGTCGGCGGCGAAGTCGCCGGGCAGGATGTGGCGTTGATCCTGCCAACAAACCGTCAAGCTTCGTTCTCGGCGACCGGTTCCACCGCCGAAGGCCAGCCATGGCTCGCCTTTTCTCCCGCCGGTGGCGCCGTCACCGGCGGCGCCCCGGCCCGTGTGACCGTCCAACCGGATCTTACCGGACTTGCGCCCGGTGTCTTTCGCGGGACTGTCATTCTCCAACTCGACGACGGCCAGACCCGAACCGTCTCCATCCTTGCTGTCATCACTGCGCCGGCCGCGAAATCCGCTGATCGCCAAGCCTCGGGTTGCTCCAGTCCAAACCTGTTTCCCCAGGTACTCTCGCCTGCCGCCAACTTCCGCGTAACTGTCGGCGAGCCGGTCCGCCTCGCCGTGCGTGTTGTCGATGGATGTGGGAATCTCCATCAGCCCGAATCTGGCGGTAACGCCGGCGTTGCCGTCACTGGTATCGGTACCCAGGTCGTCAATCTCACCCATATTGGAGGTGGCGTATGGGAAAGCACGGTCACGCCCAATACCCTGCAGCCAGCCACGACGCTGACATTCCTGGGCCTCTATTCTCGCGGCACTTTTCTCCAGGCCGGCGCCGATAAAGTGAACGGCGCCATCACCACGGCTCCGCGCCCCGTCGTCTTCAACGACAGTCTGACGGACGCCGCCAGCTTTCAATTTGGCGTTCCCGTCGCGCCCGGAACCCTGGTATCACTTTTCGGTGATAATCTGAGCGCCGCCAATGCTGTCCCCAACGCCCTTCCGCTCCCTAAAAACCTCGGCGAAGTCGAAGTCCGCTTGAACGACGTCGCCATTCCTCTCCTCTTCGCGGGTCCCGGCCAGGTCAATGCCCAAATCCCCTACACTCTCGACCCCGACGAAGAGTACCAACTCGAAATCCGTCGTGGCTCGACAATCACCACTCCCCAACCCATCGTTATCGCCCAAGCCCGGCCCGGAGTGTTTACCGTCGATCAATCCGGCCAAGGCCAGGGACACATCTACCGCGCTCTCGCCGACGGGTCGCAGCGACTGGCCGACGCGGCCAATCCCGCCAATGCCGGTGACGTACTGGTCATCTACTGTAACGGTCTTGGCCTGACAAACCCGGCGGTCGCCGCCGGCTCCGCTGCGCCGGCCTCTCCCCTTGCGGTAACCGCCAACCCGGCTATCGTCACCATCGGCGGCCAAAACGCCGCCATTGCCTTCGCCGGCCTCGCCCCGGGCTTTACAGGTCTCTACCAAATCAATGCCGTGGTACCCGCCGGAGTCGCCCCAGGTTCCGCTGTGCCGCTCATCATAACGGTCGCTTCTCAGCCGAGTGTTGCGGTCACGATGGGCGTCCGTTAGGTGCGCAAAAGTTTTTCGCAAATTCTGTCCCTATTTCCCCGCCGTATACGCATACCTATGTAAGGGCCCGGCCTGAGACATCCCGCTGAGGAATGCCTCTCTTGGCGGCCGGGCCCGAACAATCTAGAAACGGCCGATCTCTCCTACCGTTCCTCGAACCGCTCGCAAATAATCCCCGGGCGCCACAAAGAGCTGTACGCCCCGCTGTCCGGCCGATATCGAAATCACTTCCCACAGCTCGATTGTGAAATCCACAAACACCGGGAAATCCTTCTTCGCTCCCAGAACCGTCACGCCCCCGCGAACGTATCCCGTTAGCGGAGTCACTTCCTTCAGCGGTACCATCTCCACCTTCCGGTCACCCGTCAACTTCGCCAGCGCCTTAAAATCCAGTACCATGTTCCCCGGCGCCACCACAAAGGCGCATCCGTTCCGGTCCCCGCGGACCAATAGTGTCTTAAACACCTGCTCGGCCGGCAGCCCCACCTTATTCGCCACCGTTTCGGCGTCCAGATGATCCTCATCCACTTCGTATTCACGCGCCTCGAAGGGGATTTGCAGCCCCTCCAAGATTCGCATCGCATTCGTCTTCGCCGTTGCCAAGCCTCAATTTTAACGTGAAGAGATAAAGACCGGTCGTGCCGATTCCCGCTGTGTTCGGGTCACCGGCAAGTTGTACGACGACGCCATTGCACGGTCGACCACCGACACGAGGAAGTATTTCTCCCCGGCCTTCTGGAAGAGGATGCCGCTGCCCGCGCCTGGCTTCTGGTCGGTCCCCGCCGTAAACGCTCGTGCCACTGTCCCGGTCTTCTGGTTCCGCACCGTAATCGCGTCCGGAAGCGAAGTCCTTAGAATTTCATAACTCCCCGCCGCCATCTTCTGCCCTTGAAATGCAAAGGCAAATGGAACCTCCGCTGTCATCCGCGTCTGTGCGGCCAGTCCCCATGCGGCTTACCCTCCAACTCATGAGGCAAACTCAGGATCTCACTGTCATCCGCGTCTGTGCGGCCAGTCCCCATGCGGCGGCTATGGTCAGAATGATCAATTTGGCATTCATTGCAGTGTCTCCTTGAGATAGTCGGTGTCTTTGGGTTCGATGCGCCGCCATTCGCCAAGCTGCTATGGCGGCGCCCTAAAGTAACTTGATCGCCTACTTGGCCAGCGCCAGAATCGTCTCCGGTCGAATGCCGATCGCCAGTTCCTTCTGCCGCTTCGATTGAGCCAATCCAACTCTCTCCCCGCTCACTGCGACCTTCACCGCCGACAGGAAGTACGCATCGCCATAACGCTTGAATTCCAGCGAATTCGTCCTCCCCGGGTTTCTTTCCGCCCCGCCCGCCCGCAACATGATGCTCCTGCCGGTCGCCATTTCGACAACCGTCACTACCCCCAGGCTTCCTGGCGCCTTCACCATATATGTGCCTGCCGCAAGCTTCACACCGTTCGCCTCGAAGGCGAATGGGACGTCTGCCGTAATCCGGCGGAACGGGTCCTGCGCGGCCAACCCCAAGACAGTGGCGGCGAGTACGATCAATTTGGTATTCATGACTTTTCTCCTTTTGTCTTTGTGAATGGTTTTCAGGGTTCGCTTACTCGGCGATGGTCACAGCAACGCTTATCACTGCGGAAGCCGGCAGCTCCCGAGTGGCCCGGCTGCGCGGCACAGGGATCGACCCGCCGCCGGCCAAATCGGAAATCGAGGTCAGAACATACCGGTTCGCCAGATTGTCAAACGTCAACGCGACGCGCTCCAGTCGTACCCCTCCGGCGGGCTTGACGACTACCAGGAACGCCCGGCCCGTGGCCGTGTGCCGTACCGTCGCATACGGTCGCTCCTTCGAATGCAGCAAACGATAGCTGCCCGCGGGCATCGGCTTTCCATTCACCTCGAAAGCGAACGGTACGTTTGCCGTCATGTTCGATGGCGCTGTCTGCGCGGCCAGCCCCAGGGCGGCGGCGGTGAGAATCAGGATTTTAAGTTTCATCGGGTTGCTCCTTGACTCTTCTAATCGCAAGCCGCCAACCAAATCAGAAGTAATTGATAATAAACAGATTAGGCCAGTTTTGAAGCGGCGAAATCTAGCCATTGAGATAGATCCGCCTATCCATTCGGATAGGTGTGCTATCCTCGGCTTCGCGTGGCAGACAATCCGCCCAGTCTTATCTGCATTGCCGGTCCGCGCGTGGGCCAAACCTTCCCCGTCATCGCCGGTAAACTCGTTCTCGGCCGGAACTCCACTTGCGACGTCAGCCTCCTGGATACTGCCGTGTCCCGCCGCCATAGCGCGATCACCCGTCTCGCCGACGGGAGTGTCTCACTCGAGGATCTCGACAGCCGTAACGGAACCTTTCTGAATGGCGTTCCCGTCCGCGAGGCCGTCGTTACTCCCGGCACGGAAATCCGGCTCGGCGCCTCCATCTTCCTCTTTGCCGGCCCCAGCGTCATCGCGGAAGTGAGCCCCCTCTCCGATCACACGATCGCTCAAACCGCCGGAATGCGATGGCTAAGCCGCACCCAGCGGGAAGCTGATTCCGGTGGCCGAAACGCCCGCGAACTCGAAGCCCTGCTGGCGATAAGCGCCGCGCTTCAAGGCGAACGCACCATCGAACCAGTGGCCCGCCGCCTGCTCATCGCGCTCCAACGCGCACTGCAAGCCAAAGCCTGCGCCATCCTCTTATTCTTCGACGGCCTCGACGCCCCCCCTTGGACACTCGCCCTTGAGGGCGATCCCCCCCTCTTCGACTCCGCCCTCCTCGAAGAAGTGATCGGCGGCGAAAAGGCCGCTGCCTGGGACGGCGTGCTGGCCGCCCCCGTCGCCGGGGCGGGGAAGGCGTTTGGCGTGATTTGGGCCGAAGGACCCCGGTTCGATGACGCCCATCTCCGGCTCGCCGGCGCTGCCGGGGCTTTGGCCGGACTGGCCATCCTGGCCGCTCGTGCCAACGAGGAATCCGAAGCCGAAAATCGCCGCCTCCGTTCGCAGCTCGAAGCCCGTCACGACATGGTCGGCGATAGCGAGCCAATGCAGGCTGTCTATCGATTTGTCGCCCGCGTCTCTCCCCTTCCAACAACGGTCCTCATCCTGGGAGAAAGCGGCACCGGCAAGGAACTCGTGGCCCAAGCCATCCACCGCAATAGTCCCCGCGCCGCCAAACCCTTCGTCGCCATCAATTGCGCGTCCCTTTCCGACAATCTGTTGGAAAGCGAGTTATTCGGCCATGAAAAAGGCGCCTTCACCGGCGCTGTTGTCCAGAAACGCGGCAAACTGGAAATCGCTAACGGTGGAACCGTCTTCCTCGACGAACTCGGCGAAATGCCCGTCACCACCCAGGCCAAGCTGCTTCGCGTCCTCCAACAGCGCGAAATGGAGCGACTCGGCGGTACGCGCGTCATCCCCCTCGACCTCCGGATCATCGCCGCTACCAATGTCGATCTCGCCACCGCCGTCAAAGAGCGCCGCTTCCGAGAGGATCTCTACTACCGTCTCAACGTCGTCAGCGTTCAAATGCCCCCGCTCCGCCGCCGTCTGAACGATGTTCCCCTCCTGGCCTCCTACTTCGTATCCCGCTTCGCCCAACTCATGGGTCGCCGTGTCGTCGGACTCTCCCCGGAAGCCCGCGCGTGCCTCGTCCGCTATAAATGGCCCGGAAACGTCCGAGAGCTGCAAAACGCCATGGAGCGCGCCGTCGTCATGGGCGTCTCCGAACAAGTGCGGCCCGAAGATCTTCCCGAAGCGCTGCTCGAAACATCCCACCCCCTGACTGCATCGCCCTCCGGCTACCACAGTGCCCTCAATGAAAAGAAAAAACAGCTGATTCTGGAGGCCCTCGCCCTCTCTGGCGGCAACGTCACCGCCGCCGCCGAGAGGCTGGATCTTCACCCGAACTACCTGCACCGTCTGATGAGTAATTTGGAGTTAAGATGATACAACCACTACTAGTTATGTTTCTTTTTGCCCAAGCCCCTGTCGACTACCAGCGGCAGGGCGAAGATGCGTTCCGCCAAGGTAAGTTCGCCGAGTCCGTCGCGGCCTTCGACAAAGTCATCGCCGCCCTCCCCGATCAAGCCCCCCATCACTGGCAGCGCGGTATCTCTTTGTACTACGCCGGTCGCTTCGCCGACTGCCAAGCCCAGTTTGAACTCCACCGCACCGTAAACCCCGAAGACTTTGAAAACGCCGCCTTTCATATGCTCTGCGCGGCCAGGATCGAAGGCTTCAAGGAAGCTCAAAAAAAACTCATCCCCATCCGCGAAGACACGCGCACTCCAATGCGCCAACTGCACGCGCTGTGGAAGGGCGACGGATCTGTCGAAAGCGTACTCAATGCGGCCGGCAATAGCCGCGGCGGCAACTTCTACGCCTATCTTTATCTGGCGCTCTTCGAGGAGACACGTGGGAAGAAGGACGCCGCCAAAACTTATGCCCGCCGCGCCGCTGAACTCGCCCCTCAGGACTACATGGGCGATGTTGCACGAATTCACGCCAAATACGGCGCTCCCGCAGCCGCTAAATGACGAATTCAGAACCAATTGTCCATTTCGCGGAAGCCACAATCCGCCTCTGTAAGTGGTGTGAATCCGCTGCCGCCCGCCACTCTCCCGAAAAGTCCTGGCCGAGATCTACCGCGCCGCCTTCTCCCTGCCGGAAACTCCGCCCGATTTCGATCCCGTCGAGCCGAGCTCTGCGCATCCCACGCCTCCCCGGCTCGCCGGGGTGCCTTTCCAGTTTTAAAACGCCTTCGACATTCTCAGCAACCTCAATGAATCGCCGTCGATGGGCCTCGGCGCTCACGGGAAATTGACCACCTCTGCCCGAATAGAGTTGACCACGCGGGAAAGAGATCATGCGACGCTTCGGCACTCGCGAGAAATTACCCGGGTATGCTCACGGAGAGTGACCCACCGGCCCAACGGGGCCGGGGATGATAATGCCTTGCCCATCTGCGGCTTACGGGCCAAGGCGCGGTGCCGG
>Ga0105046_10020322_pt1 | contig 10047 bp, 9 predicted proteins | sample MAT03_FD_78385 | JGI IMG/M metagenome (GOLD analysis project Ga0105046, IMG submission 78385) | Freshwater microbial communities from Lake Fryxell liftoff mats and glacier meltwater in Antarctica - MAT-03 (megahit assembly) | ecosystem: Environmental > Aquatic > Freshwater > Ice > Liftoff... | reverse complement strand
CGCCCGCCCCGTTGGGGCTGCCGCTAAACTTGAACCCTCTTACTCATCATTTCTCCCAAATTACACAACTCCGCTCACCAACCGCGGACCCGCCACCCGATCCAGAGAGTGTGGCGGTCCGCCCGAGGGACGAACATGCCGCTGATTCCGATGGTGGTCGAGAGCAAAGGCCGTGATGAACGCGCCTACGACATCTACAGCCGATTGCTCAAGGACCGGATCATCTTCCTGCAAGGGGTGGTCAACGACGAGATGGCGAATCTGATCGTCGCCCAGATGCTGTACTTGCAGTTCGAGGAACCGAAACGCGATATCAGCCTGTACATTAACAGCCCCGGTGGCAGCGTGACGGCTGGCATGGCGATTTACGACACCATGCAGTTCGTGACCTGCGACGTGTCAACCTACTGCATGGGCCAGGCCGCGAGCATGGGTGCGATGCTCCTGACGGCTGGCACTAAGGGCAAACGATTCGCCCTGCCGAACGCTCGAGTGATGATTCACCAACCGCTCGCGGGCACCGAAGGCACGACGGAAGAAATCCTGATTCACGCGAAAGAGTTCCTTCGCACCAAGGACTCGCTCAACGATCTGCTCGCAAAGCATACGGGCCAGACGCTCGACTCGATCAAGAAGGGCACCGACCGCGACAACTTCATGTCCGCGGCCGAGGCTCAGAAGTACGGTCTGATCGACAAAGTGCTTGAACGGATGCCCGCCGACCAGATGGGCCACCGTTCGGGCGAGTAGGCAGTGGACAGTACGCCGGATGCCGACAAACCAACAAGTCACCGGGCAGGAACCGCGAAACCGGCGTGTCGCGGTTCTCGCCCGGTGGTTTGCATTCACACTCATCGCTCTCCACTTTTCGTTCTCTCTCGGCTGTGCCAACAAACGGTACGATCTCCTCGAAGCCGAATTGCGGACCCGCGAGCGCGAACTCACCGAGACTCGCCTCGCCCTCGAACAAGCTCGAAACCTGAACCGCGCCTATGTGCAGCAATCGCACGCGGGGCAACCTGAAGCTGGCCCAAAAGTGCCCGGCCCACAAGCCGCCGTCTACATTCCCATAAAGGAAATCTCCTTAGCTCGAGGCACCGGCGGCGTCGATGAAGATGGCGTGCCGGGCGATGAGGGTCTGATGGTCGTGGTTGTCCCCAAGGACGAAGACGGCACGGCGGTGAAGGTGCCGGCCCAACTGCACATCGCCGCGTGGGAAGTGACGGCCGCCGGACTGAAGAACCCCATCGGCACTTGGACCGTGCCCGCTGAGAAGGTGCGGCCGACGTGGCGGAGCGGGTTCGTCAGCACGGGATACTTTGTCGGCGTCCCCTGGCAGACTTATCCAAGCACGGAGAAGGTGCGGGTCGCAGTCCGGCTCACGACGCTCGACGGCCGAGCATTCGAGACGGACAAAGACATCATCGTGAAGGTGTGCGTTCCCAAAATTGGGGGAGTGCCAGAACCACGCCCGACGCCGGTTCCCAAGCAGCCGGGGCGCGAACCACTGCTCCCCGATCCACTGCCACTGGGTGTCGAGGAATTGCCGCCCCCGATGCCGACCCGCACCTCGCAACGCGGAGCGACACTGCTACCGCCGGTGCGGGAATGATAAATCGGACCCAGCGTAAACGCCGGGCTATATGGAAGATCGGTCATTTAGCCCCCGGCTTGCCGGGGGTCATTCTTCCAACAAGAACCCGGCGTAAATGCCGGGCTATATGAATGCCCACACTTTCGCACTTCGACGAGTCCGGCGCGGCCCGCATGGTTGATGTCGGCGCGAAGGCCGAGACCGAACGCATCGCCCGCGCTTCGGCGATTGTGCGCATGCAACCCAGCACGCTCGCATTGATCCGCGACAAGCAAGTCAGTAAAGGCGATGTACTCGAAATCGCCCGCATCGCCGGCATCATGGCCGCCAAGAAAACGAGCGACTTAATTCCCCTGTGTCACCCACTTCCGCTGACCTCGATCAAGCTCGAATTTTCATTCTCAGGCGAGGAATTCCTGCGAATCGAAGCCACGGCGAAGGTTTTCGCGCGAACAGGTGTTGAAATGGAAGCCCTCACTGCGGTTAGCGTGGCAGCCCTGACGGTGTACGACATGTGCAAAGCCGTGGACCGTGCGATGAGTATCGAATCGGTTCGGCTCGATGAGAAGGACGGCGGCAAAAGCGGACACTTCGTCCGCGATCCCGCAGCACCTTCAGATTGACGGTCGTGGGTTTGGGCCAAGGAGTCCGCGATGGGGACCGCGATGTATTTTGCGTCATCGACGTCATCGGCTTCACCTGTGTCATCCCCTTCGCCCACCAGCCCGGCGCACGCTGCCGCCGCAATCACATTCGCCCCGGTCGCAAGTGACATCGCCATTGCGGACGACATCTTCGACCGCACCCTGGCCGCGTACCAGGCTCCGTTCGGCTCGCTCATCGAACATCTCCGGCACTATCGCGGCAAACGCCTCCGCCCGGCGCTGCTGTTGCTCACCGCGAAGGCTCTTGGCAAAGTCTCGTCGGCACACCACACGCTCGCCGCTGCCGTCGAGATGATCCACACCGCGACACTTGTTCACGACGACGTTCTGGATGAAGCCGAAGTCCGCAGGCACATCCCCACCGTGAACGCGGGTTGGGGCAACAAGATCAGTATCCTGCTCGGCGACATGCTATTCACCCACGCCTTTCACCTCGCAAGCAGCGTGGACCGGCGGGCGTGCGAGATCATCGGCGACGCTACCAACCGCGTGTGTGCGGGCGAACTCCGACAGGTCACCGAACGCGGCAACCTCGCGCTGACGGAAGCGACGTACTTCGACATCATCGACGGCAAAACGGCGGCGCTCACGGAATGCGCCGGCCGGCTCGGGGCGCTCTACGCGGGAGCTTCGGAACACGTTGCGGCCAAGCTCGCCGATTACTGCCGAAACCTCGGGTTGGCGTTCCAAATCGCCGACGACCTCCTCGACTTAGTCGGCAGCGAGGACGCCGCCGGCAAGACGCTCGGCACCGATCTCGAACAACAAAAGCTCACGCTTCCCGTAATCCACTGCCTGAGCCGCCTGCCCGCCGCAGAAGCCGAAGCACTCCGCACCGCGATCCGCGATGGCGAGGTCGGACTGGGTCGTTGGGTGCTGTTGGCACTGGAGAAGACGCAATCCCTGGCCTACGCTCGCCGCAAGGCCGAAGACTTCGCCCGCGCCGCACGGCAAGAACTGGAGTGCCTGCCCCGAAGCGAATACCGCACAATCCTGGAGGCGATGACGGAATGGTCCGTGCGCCGCGAGAAGTGAGGTTGTCGTGGAATGGGGAGTGGGAAGTGGAGAGTGGGCAGAGAATAGAGCGGATTGGATCGCGTCAAATCCAATCCGCTCCAATCCGCGTTAAGCGGTCGCCTCAGCGGGGCACCCGCAACCTGTACCCCGAACGGGGCCGCCTTTCGTAGCACAGGGCGGAAGCCCTGTGCCCGATTCGCCTCCCTTGTACGCCCCACGTCGTTTTGTGTCCTATCTTTATTGGCAGACGACTCTTCCGCGCCGGCGGAGACCGAGCGAACCGAACCCATGCCCTCCCCGGAAACCTCACAGAATGTCGTCGAACTTGTCCGCCGGGTCGGGCTGGTCCCGGAGAGCGACTTGACCCGGTTCCTGGCTGGCCTCCCCGCGGGCACGCCTTCGTCTAAACTTCTTGGGAAGCTCACATCGGCCGGTTTGCTGACGGCATTTCAGGCGGAGGAAATCACGGCCAATCGCGGGCAAGGGCTTCGGCTCGGGGCGTACAAGTTGCTCGACCGCCTCGGGAAAGGCGGGATGGGGCACGTCTTCCTGGGTGAACATGCGGTGCTGGGCAAGCGGGTCGCGGTGAAGGTTCTCTCGGCGGGGTTGCGATCCGACGCGGGTGCCCGTCGCCGGTTCGTGCGCGAAGCCCGCGCTGCCGCTGCCATCGATCACCCCAACGTCGTTCATGTGTTCGATGTGGACATGGACCACGACCCGCCATTTCTGGTGATGGAGTTCGTGGAGGGCGTGAATCTCCAGGTCGCCGTCGCCCGCCGCGGAACGTTCACCGGCGGGGAAACTGCCGCCGTCGGCGTCGAACTTGCCCGCGGGTTACAGGCCGCTGCCGCGCATGGCCTGGTTCACCGCGACATCAAGCCCGCGAATCTGCTTGTGAATCGGGTCGGCGGCGTGAAGATTCTCGACCTCGGCATCGTGCGATTTGCCGGCGATGAAACGCAAACCAACGCCAACAGTTCCAACGAACTCCTTGGCACACTCGACTATCTTGCCCCGGAACAGGCCGTGAACCCGGCCACCGTGGACCCCCGCGCCGACCTTTACGCGCTCGGCGCGACGCTGTACTTCCTCCTCGCCGGTCACCCGCCTTTCCCAGGTGCGGACTTTCGCCGCAAACTCACCGCCAAGTTACATGTCGATCCGCCGCCCGTGCATCAGCTTAGGCCGGACGTGGACGCTGGGCTTTCGCTTGTGATCCAGACGCTATTAGCCCGCGATCCGGATGCTCGGTACGCTGCCGCCGTGGACGTGGTCGCCGCACTGGCACCTTTTGTTGTGTTGCCTGCCAACTTTCCGGCCCGGCTGTTCCGCGAGAATCAGTCGAGTTCCGCAGACAACGCGCCGGTCTCGGCCGAGTTGCATTCGCCCCCGCCAACACAACGGATGAAGAAGCCGCTGCTGCACCCGATTCCACCACCTCCGCTACCTCGGGAAACCACTGAGGAAGGGCCGCCAACGGCCCGTATGGCCAGCAGTCCGACCGACCTGACGATGACGCCGCTTCCGTCGGCATATCGCCAGACCCCGCGCCCGGTAATCGCGCCACGACCTCTCACGCCGCAGCGGTTCCTGCGTGTGTTCGCGCGGTTTTTGCTGGTGATGCTCACCACAATCGTCGCCGCAATGCTGGTTCGGAAAATGTGGAACTGACTGTCAATGCTGTTGCGTCGAGCGCGGCCGAGACGGCCTCATCTTCTGCAACGACAAGAAGCGGCCGAGACGGCCTCGCTCCAAAATCGCAAGAAGCGTTAATCCCGCAGGTCGTGTTCGGTGAACAGCGTGAAGCCCTGGCCTTCCAGCGCCGCCGCCGCCGCCTCGAAGTCATCGACGTAAACGGCGATTGCCGTGTTGCCCATCGGCCCGACGCCCGTTAACAACGGGTACATGTAGCAGATGTTGATCTCGGCCCCGAGCATGGCCTTCGTGATCGTCAGCAATGGCCGGTCGTCGTCGGGCAATTTCACCACGAGCAAATCGCTTTCGGTGAACGCGAACTTCGCGGCCGTGAGCAGTTCGTACCCGCGTTCGTAGTCGCTGGGTACGAGGCGGATGATGGCGCAATCCGCCGTCTCGACGACGGTGAGCGACACGACTCGCAAGTCCGTCGTCTCGAACCGACGAACCAGGTCCAAGAGCGCGCCCATCCGGTTCGGCAGGAATACGTTGAACTGGCGAACGCTCGGCCAGCCCCGCCCGCGTGCCGTGGCTAAATCGATACCCGCCTCGTCTCCGAAACTCATTCGTGCCCCTCGTGGGAAGTGTGCCTCTTAGTTTACCCGCTTTCGGCTCGTGGGGTCAACCATGCGAACCAAGTGTCCGATTATTCCGTCGGCACAATCTGAAACGCGGCGCGGCGAGTTCGGGGGTGTTCCGATTTCGCGCGGGCTTTGCTCTACTTGGATACAATCGGCTAATCGGCTAAACTGGTGAAAATGGGGAACACCGACATGCGGCGAGAACTGAGTGGCAAGCGGGCAATCCTGACGGGTGCGAGCGGCGGCATTGGCCGTGCGACGGCGCTACTCCTCGCACGCGCGGGGGTTCGAGTTGCACTCGCCTCGCGGAATGCCGATGCATTAAATACCTTCGCGGCAGAACTGCGGGCAATCGGTGGCGACGTGTTGGTTGTGCCAACGGACATTACGAGCGACGAGGACCGGAAGCACTTGATCGAGGCAACCGTTGCAAAGTTCGGTGGGCTAGACTTGCTTGTGAACAACGCCGGGATTGGGGCGTGGGGTCACTTCGCCACTTCGACGCCCGAGATCATGCGGCAAGTGATGGAAGTGAACTTCTTCGGGCCGATAGAACTGACGCGGCAAGCGGTGCCGCACTTAACCCAGGGGAATCAGCCGGCCGTGGTGAACGTGACGAGCATGTGCGGCCGCAAGGGAATGCCGGCGTGGCCCGAATACTCGGCCAGCAAGTTCGCCCTCGTGGGCATGGCCGAGGCGTGGAGCGGCGAGTTCGCCCGGTATGATGTCGACGTGCTGACCATCGTGCCCGGAATGACCGACAGTGGCTTCCGTAACAACTGGCTGCGAACCGAGGGCAAAGCTAAACTGGAGTTCGAGCACGGCATGACGCCGGCCGATGTGGCTCAGGGGATTATTGATGCGATCCGCTCCAACCGCCGCGAGGTGGTTCTCGGCAGCGAGGCACGCCGATTGCTCCGCTTCAACCGCTTCTTCCCCCGGCTCACGAACTGGCTCATTGCAAGACGTGTGAAGAAACTATACGGGAAGTAAGGCGGGGAGTGCCCACTCTCCAAAACAAGCCGCTCACGGAATTCGTCAACAGAACCGCCACCGTTGCTGAATGTTGCCTCAACCCACGTTGCACCATGACACCAACACTATCCTTCGCCGACGACGCATTCAAAGCTCGGCTTCAGGAACTGCGCCAGACTGACAACTTCAGCAACATCTATTACATCGCGCGCGCACACCTTTACCTCGCAGCCGTCGTTGCCGCGACACTCGTGTTCTTCGAGTGCCGCGAGGCGTGGGGAATCTCGTGGTGGTGGAACCTGCCGGTCTCGCTACTCGCCGTGATCTTCGTGGGGGCCGGGCAACATCAACTCAGCGGGTTGGCTCACGAAGGGTCTCACTATGTGTTGTTCCGCAACCGCATCCTCAACGATCTCGCCTGCGACCTGTTCTGTATGTTCCCGCTGTTCGCCAGCATCTACCACTATCGATTGCAACATCTCGCGCATCACCAGTTCGTCAACGACCCCGAACGCGACCCGGACGTTTCCCAACTTCGCAAAAGCGGGCACTGGCTCGGCTTCCCGCTATCGAAGCGTGCGTTCTTGGGCGCGATCCTCAGGCAAATGTGGCCGCCGCGACTGATCCGCTTCATGCGGGTGCGGGCGAAGTACAACGCGACCGGCACGGATAGCACGCCATATCTCATCAAGGGGCTGAAGCCGTCGAAGGCCGCCGTCCTCGTGGGAGTTGTGTACCTGCTCGCAATGCTCGGCTCGCTCGCGGCTCTGTATTATCTTGTCGATGAATGGTGGCCGCTCGTCGTGGTGCCGGCCGCGCTGTGGGTGGTGGTGTGCATCGTCTTCCTGCGATTGCCCGACGCCAAGTTCCATCGCAGTCGGCTGAACCCGGTGATCCACCCGCGCTATACATCAATGCTGCGTGTGGGAACCATCACGTTTGCATTCACGACACTCACACTTCTCACCAAGTTAACGGGCAGCCCATATGTGGGGTATGGCTTGTTGCTGTGGGTGGTGCCGTTGTTCACGTCGTTCGCATTCTTTATGATCCTTCGGCAACTCGTACAGCATGGTAACGGCGGTCGCGGTTGGGTGAACAATACCCGCACGTTCGTGGTCGCGCCGCTGGTCCGCTTCGCGGTGTTCCCGTTCGGCCAAGACTTCCACTTGCCGCACCACATGTTCTGTACCGTCCCGCACTATCGTCTGCGCCAACTGCACGCGCTAATGATGCAATGCCCTGAATACGCTGGTGAAGCGGTGATTGTAGTGGGCTACTTCGCATCGCCCGAGTCGCCAAAGGTTCACCCCACGGTGGTGGATGTCGTCGGGCCAGAATATGCCCCGAAGACCCGCGAAGTCCACATCGATAACGAAGTGATGGGCGAAGGGAACTTCCGCGACCGCGAAGCCATTGAGGCCGAAGGGGAGATATCAAAGGGAGAAAGATTGATGTGAGCGGAGGGTTCGCAGATAGAATACTGGCTGAACCCAGGGAGAACACGATGACCGAACTAAACCCCCAAGCCGAGATCGTCGTTCCCAAAGGCGTCCAAAAAGCCAGAGTGGCGTTCCTGCGGGACTTCGCCAAGCGGATCGCAAGACCCGTGGGAAGTTCGTCTGCTACCACAACGACCAACTGATCCTGATCAACCGCGATTACGTCGCCCTGATCCGCGAAATGGTGGCGCGTAACATTCCCGAGAACGCGAGCGTTGTCTTTCATGTTGTCCCGGCTGCGGAAGCCGAGGAGCGGGCCTTCGCCGATGAAGCCGAACTCCCCTGACCATGCCCCGCCTTCTCGATCACATGAGAGGCCACTGTTCCTGTTGCAGAGCAGACCGGGGATCGCGGTGTATCCCGGCAGCGAGTACCCACGACTTCCGCTTCTCGGGTTACGGGCCATCGGGGAGAACCGCCTCACCTTGAAGATGGATGGGGTGCGGCGCGAGGCCGCGCTACGGACTCCGATCCGGTGGTGGCCCTTCGCATGAGTTTTAGGACTACCGGACAGAACCCTGGGATCGCGGCCGTCTCGGCCGCTGTTTGCCCCTATAAAAGCGGGCGGGACGCCCGCGATCCCAGGGTTCGTAGGCAGTCCTTAGCTCACGATCTGTTTCCGTCGCTTGATGTAATCCCAGATGACGTAGCGGTCGAGGTCGCGGCCGGCGGTGAAGATGACACGGCCTTTCGTGCTTTCCGCGATCTTGTAAGCGAAACGCACGTCTTCCTGCGACTGATTCCAGTTGCTTAACAAGAACATGTTAATCGTGATGCCTTCGCGGGCGCACAACATCGCTTCGCGGAGCGTGGCTTCTTCCGTTCGCGGGTCGGGCGGGTAGAGCATGAACAGCGTGCTTCCCTCAAAGTGGGCCGTGGGCAACCCGTCGGTGATGAGCACCACTTGCCGGTTCGGGGTGTCCTGTGCGCTCAGGAAGCGCCGGGCGGTTTGCAGGGCGTGTTGGATGTTCGTGAAGTGCGACGGAATCACCATCTCGCTCACGTCGGGGTTGCTCATGTCGGCCTTGAGCCGCACGACCGAGTTGAAGATCGTTACGGGTTTGGGCATCAAGCCTGCGATCTCCGACAGGTGCCGGGGCTTGGCGAACGTGTACATCTCCACGAACTGCAAGAAGTCGCCAGGATATTCCGAACGGATGAGGCCGTCGAGCGCCAAACCCATCCGCTTCACGTTCACATACTGCCCGTCGTAGCGCATCGAGCCGGACATGTCGAGCAGCACGCACGTCGCGGCCTTGGGCGTCACCCGCGTTCGGTGAATGACGATGTCTTCGGGCTTCATGCGCACGGGCAACCCCGGCCCGCCACGCAGGAGCGCGTTCACCATGCTCGCCGGAATGTCCATCTGGGCGACGGAGTCGCCGAACTCGTAGGGCTTCGTCTTGGGCGACTCGACCGCTCCTTCGCCCGTGACGGCGTCCGGGTGCCGGCCCGTGCGGGATGCCTGCATGTCGCTGAAAATCTTCGTCAGCACTTTCGATTGAAACAACCGCAGCGCCTTGGGGGTGAGGCGGTACTTGCCCGCGCCGTCGCCTTCGAGACCTTGCCGCTCCGCTTGCTCCTTCAGGTAGTCTTCGACTTGTTGCTTAAGCGCCGCGAGGCGTTCCATGTCGCCCGGTTCAGCGTACTTTTGCAACTCTTCCATGTCAATGATGCCGAGTTGGGCCGTCTTCTTGGCCTCGTCGAGTTGCTTCAAGAGTTTGTCGATTTCCTCCAACTCTTGCTTCACTTCGAGGGCTTTGGGAATGTCCATCTTCTCCCGGCCAGTAAACTCGTACTTGGCAGCGAGTTCATCGACCTGATACTTGTTCCCGAGGTGATCCACGACGCCGACAAGTTCCCTGGCGAACGGCGACGTGTCGCTGCCAGCCTGGAAATAGAGCGATTCGAGTTCCGCGAGTTGTTCCTGCTTCACGGCCTTCTGGTACTGCCCGGCGAGCTTCTTGGGCGGCGTGACTTTGCCGGCGGCTTCGCGGAAGTTGTCGGCCGCGAGTTTG
>Ga0105046_10020320_pt1 | contig 10048 bp, 10 predicted proteins | sample MAT03_FD_78385 | JGI IMG/M metagenome (GOLD analysis project Ga0105046, IMG submission 78385) | Freshwater microbial communities from Lake Fryxell liftoff mats and glacier meltwater in Antarctica - MAT-03 (megahit assembly) | ecosystem: Environmental > Aquatic > Freshwater > Ice > Liftoff... | reverse complement strand
GATGAACAAGCCCGTGAACCCACGCAGCCTCTATCTGAAACAACTCGAGGACCGCCTCGGCGCCCAAGCGGTCAAAAACATCCAGCCCTGATAACTTTGTCAACAGACCCCCTCACTCCCCGACGCCGATCCCCGTTCTGACCGCCCACGGTGCGGCGGGCGCGAAAGCAAATTCCTAGCATTTGAGTGCAGGGAAAATCCAGAGGTTCACGGTCAGCCGCAAAGATCGGACGGCCGTGCCGGTCCTGGGGGATGCCACGGTTCTTCCCGCCAAAGGTCTGGAAGCACCGCACACCCTCGCCATCAGCGCTTCCGGCGAAGAACTCTATGTGGCGGACTGGGGCAAGAGTCATCAAGTCAAGGTCTTCGCGCCGATAGGAGTCGGTGCCTTTGCCCCACATGTCGCGGTAGGCGACCATCTCCAGGGTTGATTGGTCTTTGCCAACGGTCTCCTTCCCGTCGCCGATCGGCACGTCCATCGTGAAATCCGCGCGACATCGAACGGCGGGTCGATGTAGATGAGATCGACCTTGCCTTTGAACTCGGCCCGCAGACTGGCCATGACCAGCTTGTTGTCGCCCGAGGTCAGCCGGTTGCGCGCATCGTCCAGCCACCGGCTCTCCTTGGCAAAAAGCTCCATCGTCCCCTCCGCCGACGCCCGCGAGAGCGGCTCATCGATCATCTCGATCTTCTGCAGCGGCATCGCGCACCCGGCGATATCCACCTCCCGTCTTCTCCCGTATTCATCGTATTTCCCATCCCACACCAACCCCGTCTTCCGATTGAAGAGCGGGTGCGGGTTATCGATGCCGTAGCGAACCTTCTCGTCCATTTGTCGCGCGAGGCTAGACGGCAGGACTTCTCGCGGCAATCCGCGGGACAAAGAGATTACGCCTCCGCGTTGCTCTGCGAATCCGTGATGACGAGCGTGAGCGGCTGCCAGGCGAGACGCGTCCGCCGCGCCGCAGGGCGTCGTGTCGAGGAAGCTGATATCGCCGCTCAGGAAGATGACAATATTCGGCGTGGGGCACGATGCCCGGAGCGAGAGGAATGCGACCGCCGCGAAGATGGTGCAAAGGAGTTTCATGGCAGATCGGTGTCAGTTGGCGCCCGTGGGAGCATCGTCGGGCTTGATGAGCGGGCGGGGATTCGCAACACGACCGAGCTCGCGCGAGCCGGGTGCGGGGCCCTCGACACCGAGGTCGTCTTTCATCGCGGCGATGAGCGTTTGCAGCTTCTCCACCACGGCGGGATTGGTCGCGGCGACGTCCTCGCTCTCCGCTACGTCCGCGCGCAGGTTGTAGAGCTTCGGCGCGCCTTTCGCGCCGGCGCCCGCCTTGCCACCAGCGGCGAGCTGCAGCTTCCAGTCGCCATTCCGCACGGCCTCCAGTGCGAGGCCGCGGTAGTAGTAAAAGGTTTCGTGCGCGGGCGGGGCGTCGGGCTTTCCGGCGAGATGCGGCCACAGATTCGTGCCGTCGATTTTTCGGTCCGTTGGCAAAGGCGTGCCGGCCAGCGCGGCGAAGGTCGGCGGAATGTCGAACATCCCCGAGATGGCGTCACTCGCAGTGCCGGCGGGGATCTGCCCCGGCCACCACGCGATGGTCGGCACGCGCATTCCGCCCTCGAGCGTGCTGCCCTTGTGGCCGCGCAGCGGCGTGTTCAAGCCGCGCTGCGTGCCTCCATTGTCGCTGGTGAAAATGACGAGCGTGCGCTCGGCGAGTCCTTGTTCGCGCACGGCGTCGAGCACGCGGCCCACGCTCCCGTCCACTTCCTCGACCCAGTCTGAATAGATCCCGTTCGGCGATTTTCCCGCCCACTTTTTCCCCGGATAAATTGGGAAGTGAACCGCGTTGTGCGGCAGGTAGAGCAGGAACGGTCCGCCCTTTTTCTCCGCGATGAATTTCACCGCCTCGTCCGTGTAGAGCTCGACGAGCGACTGCTGATCGTCCGGGAGCACGCGTTTCACCACCTCGCCATTGCGCAGCAGCGGCAACGGCGGCTGCCCCTTGCCCTTCCCTTGCGGCAGCGGCTTGCCGACGTCGCTCTTCACGCCGTCGGAGGCCGGTCCCATGTCGTTTGAGTAGGGCAGGCCAAAGTGCAGGTCGAAGCCCTGCCGGTTCGGCAGAAACTCCGGCTGACCGCCGAGATGCCATTTGCCGATGATCGCCGTCGCGTAGCCCGCGCCCTTCAGCACCTCCGCGACGGTGATTTCGTTCGGCGAAAGCCCGGTCTCTCCCGCGGGGAAAAGCACATGCGGGATCGGCAGCGCGCGCTTCGGATAGCAGCCAGTCATCAGCGCCGCGCGCGCTCCGTCTGCAACGCGTGCTGGATCGTCTGGAGTCGGCGCAATTCCTCGCCCGCAGCGATGCCTTTTCCGCCCTGCTCGGCGTGCGCCGCGCGCTGAAGGACGCAGGCGTGGCCGGTGTGGATGACAACCTGAGCGATGGCCTGAAGCGTTTCTTCACCCGCTCATCGAAATCCGAACCGACTCCGCCAACCACACCGCCGACGAAGTAACCGACTGCTCATTCATTCCAAAGGAAGCCGCGGCATCCGAGCATTAGCTTGGATGCCGTTTTTCTTGCCGCAATGGAGCTATGCAAAATGTGATGAACGCCGATGCGCCCCCAACTTCACCCACCAAGCTCAAGCCGGCTATGCCGCCGGATGCTCCGAAGAACCGGCTCGGGCTCGCGCAGTGGATCCTGTCGCCGGAAAATCCGCTGACAGCGCGCGTGACGGCGAACTGTTTCTGGCAGGAGATTTTCGGCACCGGGCTGGTGAAGACGGCGGAGGATTTCGGTTTGCAGGGCGAGCCGCCGGCGAACCTGGAGCTGCTCGACTGGCTCGCGGTCGAGTTTCGCGAATCCGGCTGGGGCGTGAAGAAACTCTTCACCTACATGGTCACCTCGGCGACGTATCGCCAGACGTGCAAGGTCACGCCGGAGAAACTGGAGAATGATCCGCAAAACCGCCTCCTCTCGCGCGGACCGCGTTTCCGCATGGATGCGGAAATGATCCGCGATTATGCGCTGGCGGCGAGCAGCTCCCTGTCGCCGAAAATGGGCGGGCCGGGGGCCAGGCCCTATCAGCCTGCGAACATCTGGGAAGCCGGCTCGAACATTGGCAATCCGCGCTACACTCAGGACACAGGCGAAAATTTGTATCGCCGGACGAACTGCAACTTCTGGAAGCGTCAGTCGCCGGCGCCAAACATGGAGATCTTCAGCGCACCCTCGCGTGAGTCCTGCACGCAACGGTACTGCACCTGCTCGGCCTTGATCACGAGCGCTTCACCTGCCGCGCACAAGGCCTCGATTTCAAACTCACCGGAGTCGAGAAGGCGAGCGTGGTGAAAGGCATCATCGCATAAGACGGCGGCCCGGCGGTTGGCGCGGTTGGGGCGTGATGACCGGAGTCAGGAGAATCTGGCAATCAGAGCTTTCGCATTTCGCTCGCACGCCGGGTCCGGCATTTTTCTCCGTCTGCTCGGCGGCGGGATCGAGGCTCCGTGGTTCGTCGTCCGCATTCATCCTCTCATGAAATGCAAGGCAGATGGTTGTGAGACTGGTGGCGCTGCTGCGCCTTCCAAAAATGAAACACCTCCTCCCTCTGCTCGCCGTCCTGCTCGCGGGTGCCTGTGCATCCGGAGCGGAACCACTCCCGATTCTGAATCTGCCGGGAACCGGCACCGACCCGGCTGCGATTGATTACGAAGCGCTGCCGCGGTTGAAGGGCACGCTTGGCGTCGTCAATCACGCCGCTCCCGGTCCCGATGCACGGACGCCCGACAAGATCGACGTGCTCGATCTGCGCCTGAACCTGCACAGCTATCTCGCCTATCATGACGGGAAATTTCTGTGCTCCTGGAGCGATGGGCCAAAGGTCGAGGACGAGCCGACGCAGGAGATCAAATTTGCCACCAGCGCGGACGGCCTCACTTGGAGCGCGGCGAAAAGCGTGACCGGCACACCCGCTGCGCCGTACGCCTATATCGCGCGCGGACTATGGTTGCGCGACGGCGAGTTGCTGGCCCTCGGGGCGCATTACAAGGGCAAGGGCGCATTCGGCGCGGACAAGGAGCTTCAGTTGCGCGCCTTCGCGTGGGACGCCGCTGCCGGACAGTGGAAGTTCAAAGGCAAGCTCTACGACGATGCGATCAACAACTTCGCGCCGCAGCCGCTGCCCTCCGGCGAATGGATTGTGACGCGGCGGGATTCGCGCTTCAACGTCACCATGATGATCGGCGGCCGCAAGGCGCTCGACGACTGGCAAATATTCCCGGTGGTCAAAGTCGGCGAAGTCGAAAAGTTCCGCCCCGACGAGCCGATCATTTTGGATCCCGGGGACGGGACGTGGCAGGCGCTGTTCCGCGACAATGGCGGATCGTCGCGGCTGTTCCATTCGACCTCGACCGATCAGGGGCGCACTTGGGGCGCGCCCGCGCTGACTAATTTTCCGAATTCCTCCAGCAAGCTGTATTCGATGAGGACCAGCCGCGGATTCCATGTGCTGGTGCTGAACGCGAATCCCAAGGTCGCGCGGCGCGAACTGTATCTCGCGCTGAGCGAAGACGGAAAGACCTTCACCCGCCTCGCCCGGCTCGATGTCCCCACGCCGCCGCCCGTTTCCGAGGCCGTCTCGCGGATCAATCAGAAATTCCGCGCGGGCATCGCCTCACTGCAATACCCGCATGTCATCGAGCACGACGGGCACCTGTTCATCGCGTTCTCGCGATTGAAGACGCAGATCGAAGTCTTCCGCGTGCCGCTCGATGATGTGGCTGCGCTGTTGAAGCAAAGCGGATCAAAATAGCGCGAGATGAGAACACAACCGATCCGACTCGCCCTTGCGGCGCTGCTATTAGCTATCGGCTCCGTGCCGGAGAGGTAGTAATCCACGTAGGCAGTCAGCGTATTGCGCGCGGCATCATGGACGAGTGCGACGTGCCGCCAGTCCGTATCATTCGCGCCCCGGCACTGCGCCGCGCTGGCGTAGTAGCCGCACGAGACCGTTTCGGGCTGCTGCTTCGGGCGCGTCACGAACCCGCGCAAGTAAAACTGATTGTCCTGGCGGAAATGGTCCAGCATCAGCCCGGCTTCCGTTGCCGCATCGCTGCTGTACGTCTTGCGGACGAAGGGCGCTTCCGCCGGTGCTGGCGGCTTCACGAACGCCTCGATGGTAAAGCTCTGCCCGTTTGCAATCGCCGCCTTCATCGCGAGGGCTGCACCATCGCCCTTGAATATTAGCGAGCGGATATTCGGCGCAGATTGCCTAGTCAGCGGATCGTAGATGAAAGGCGCGGGAACTTCTGCCGAGAACTCCGGCACGCCCGTCAGCGTGGTCGCTGGAGTTTCATTGGGTTCCATGCGCAGCCACCCGGCGGCGGAAGCGCGGATGCAAAGTGCGCAGAGCAGCGCGACGAGGACGGGAAGAGATCTCATGCCTTCCATCTGATGCCCGGGAGCGCGCCGTGTCCCAACTATCGTTTGGTCCCTTGGTCTCTTTGCAGCCACCCGGCGCAGTCGCGGGCCCAGTAGGTGATGATGAGGTCGGCGCCGGCGCGCTTAAAGGCGGTCATTTGTTCCAGGACGCATGCCTTCTCATCCAGCCAGCCGTTGGCGGCGGCGGCCTTCAGCATGGCGTATTCGCCGCTCACGTTATAGACGGCGGTGGGCAGGCCGAAGCGCTCTTTGATGCGCCAGACGAGGTCGAGATACGGGAGGCCTGGCTTCACCATCACGATGTCCGCGCCTTCGGCGATATCGAGTTCCACTTCGCGCAGGGCTTCGCGGGCGTTGGCGGCGTCCATCTGGTAGGCGCGGCGGTCGCCGGATTGCGGCGCGCTTTCCGCGGCGTCGCGGAAGGGGCCGTAGAAGGCGGAGGCGAACTTTGCGGCGTAGCTCATGAGGATCGTCTGCTCGTGTCCTGCGGCGTCGAGCGCGGTGCGGATGGCGCCGATGCGACCGTCCATCATGTCGCTCGGTGCGACGACATCCGCGCCGGCTTTCGCGTGGGAAAGTGCGGTTTTCACGAGCAGTTCGACGCTGGCGTCGTTGTGGACGTGCGCAGTGCCGTCGTGGAATTCCGTGATGCCGCAGTGGCCGTGGCTCATGTATTCGCAGAGGCACACGTCGGTCATCACGATGAGGTGTGGCAGCTCGCGCTTCAGCCGGCGGACGGCGCGCTGCACCACGCCGTCGTCCGCGTAGGCCTGCGTCGCCTTTTCATCCCGGCGCGCGGGAATGCCAAAGAGCAGCACCGCGCGGACTCCCGCTTCGAATGCACTGTGCGCCTCGGCAGCGAGTGAATCCTCGTCGAGCTGTGCCACGCCGGGCATCGAGGCCACGGGCTGGCGGCCTTTCACCTTTTCCGAGACGAAGAGCGGCAGGATGAAGTCATCCGCGGAGAGCGAACCTTCGCGGACGAGGGCGCGGATTTGTGGAGTGGCGCGGAGGCGGCGGGGACGGCGTGTCAGGTTCATGCGCGGCTTTTGGAGTGGCAGGGAGTGAACAGTAATCGGTAAGCAGTGAACAGCCATCAGTCGCGCGACTTCAGAAATGCGCGGGCTGGCGACCCGATCAATCCCGTGTCCAAAATCGCATCCGCCCACAAAGTCACGCTGCTGCAGACGTTCGTTTCGTTCGTCGCTGGCAGCCTGCTGAAGCTGCTCGCGTGGACGCTCCGCGTGAAGTGGGAGGACCGCGGCACCTTCTACGATCGCGCGCGCCGGCAGCCGGTCATCCTCTGCATCTGGCACAACCGCCTGCTCGGCTCGATCCTCTGCGACTACCGCGCGAGGAAGCGCTTCCGCCCGGTGAAAGTGCTGTCCAGCGCGAGCAAGGACGGCGGGTGGCTCGCAGCATTCGCGCGGCGCTTCACGCTCGGCGCGATCAGGGGGTCGAGTTCCCGGCGCGGCGGCGCGGCCCTGCTGGAACTCTCCCGCGCCATCGGGGAGGGCTACGACATCGTCATCACGCCCGACGGCCCGCGCGGCCCGAATTACTACATCGCGCCCGGCATCATCCTCCTCGCGGGACACACCCGCGTTCCGATCGTGCCGGTGACGGTGGATTTCGATCGCTACTGGCGGATCGGGAAACAGTGGGACGCCCTCTGGATTCCGAAACCGTTCGCGAAGCTCACGCTCCGTTTCCTCCCGCCGATCGAGGTCTCCGACGCGCCCGATGCGCTGGACGCGGAAACGGCGCGTCTCGCCGAAGCGATGGGCCGTTGAAGCCCTTCCCGCTTGCCTCGCGCCGCGCGGCCCGCCACTCGTGTTTGCATGACTTTGATCGACGGCAAGGCAATCGCACAACGCATCAACGAACAGACGCGCATCGCGGTCGCGGAACTCACCGCCCGCGGCGTGAAGCCGGGGCTCGCAGTCGTCGTGGTCGGTGATGATCCCGCATCGCACGCCTACGTGCGCAGCAAGGAAAAGACCTCCGCCGATCTCGGCATGCACAGCGTCAAGCATGCGCTGCCGCGCGAAACCACGCAGGCGCAGCTCCTCGAAGTCGTGCGAGCATTGAACGCCGACCCGGCGATCCACGGCATCCTCGTGCAGTCGCCGCCGCCGAAGCACATCGACGAGCGCGCCATCGTCGATGCGCTCGATCCGCGCAAGGATGTGGACGGCTTCCATCCCATCAATGTCGCAAAGCTCGCGCTCGGAGATGCGGACGCCTTTGTCCCCTGCACGCCGCTCGGCTGCCAGCGACTGCTCATCGAGAGCGGGATAGAAACCGCGGGCGCAAATGTCGTCGTGCTCGGCCGCAGCATGATCGTCGGCAAGCCGATGGCGCTGCTCTTGATGAACAAGGGAAAAGGCGGCGATGCGACCGTGACCGTCGCGCATTCCCGCACGCGGAATCTTCCGGAAGTCTGCAGCCGCGCGGACATCCTCATCGCCGCGATCGGCCAGCCGGAGTTTGTGAAGGCGAACTTCGTCCGCGAAGGCGCGGTGGTGATTGATGTGGGCATCAATCGCATCAGCGATCCCGCTGCGCCGAAAGCCTCGCGTCTCGTCGGCGATGTCGCGTTCGCCGAGGTCGCGCCAAGGTGCAGTGCGATCACCCCCGTTCCCGGCGGCGTCGGCCCGATGACGATCGCGATGCTCATGCACAACACAGTCCTCGCGGCCCAGCGGATCGGGCGATGAGCGTGGCACAGGCATCCTGCCCGCGCTCCCCTCACGCCCAGCATTACGCGCGACCACAACACCGCGGGCAAGATGCCCGCGATCCCCACAGGCTGGAAGCCTGTGCCACGTGAACATCACCCGCACCGCCATCGTGCGGCTCACGCTCGCGACCGCGGCGTGGGGGCTGAGCTTTCCGACGGCAAAGGCCGTGATGCAGGCGCAGGCCATCGCTGCGCCGGGACATGCCGAGTGGTTTCACGCCGCGCTCATCCTTTTCAACCGGATGCTGCTCGCCACGCTGATCATGTTCGTGCTGCTCGGTGCGCGGCGGCGTGGCTTCACTCGGCTGGAATTGCGGCAGGGGATCGAACTCGGGCTTTTCGGCGGGCTCGGCATGTTGCTGCAGACCGACGCGCAGAACTACATCGCCGCCAGCACCTCGGCGTTCTTCACGCAGTTCACGTGCGTCTTCGTGCCGCTCACCGTCGCGCTGCGCTCGCGCCGGATGCCGTCTCCGCTCGTCATCACCGCGTGCGCGCTTGTCATGGCCGGTTGCGCAATGCTCAGCGGTGTGAAGCCCGGTGAGATCCGGCTCGGTCGCGGCGAATGGGAGACCATCGCGGCGGCGGCGCTTTTCACCGGGCAGATCCTCTGCCTCGAACGCGTGCGGTTCCATAACAACGACTCGCGCCGCTCGGCCACGGTCATGTTTGCGGTGAAGGGCGCGGTGCTCTCGGTGTTCGTCATCGCCGGCGGCCCGGGTGCCGTCGTGAGCGCAATCGCAGCGCCTGGCGTTCTCGTGCTCACCATGCTCCTCGCCGTCGTCTGCACCGTCTATTCCTACACCACGATGATACACTGGCAGCCGCGCGTGACCTCCACGCAGGCCGGCCTCATTTACGCGACGGAGCCGATCTTTGCCTCCGCGTGGGCGCTATTTCTCCCCGGCTGGTTCTCCGGTTTTACCGGGATCGCCTATGCCAACGAGCATCTGACCTGGCAGCTTTTCGCCGGCGGCGGGCTCATCCTCGCGGCGAATCTCCTGCTCATCGCGAGGCCCGACCAGCCGGAGCACGGCGACCCTGCGCCACTCGCGTGAACTTCGCGGGACAGTCCCGGCCAGCCGAATGTGCGAAGCAGCGAGAGGACTACCAAGCCCACGGAGGTCGTGCCGGCGGCGGCCCCGGCGGACGAAATGCAGCGCCGAATATCGCCCCAATACCAAACGCTTCCCCTCCTGAAATCGGAGGTCCTGGCGGGCGCGGCATCGGGGGACGACCCATTGGCGGTCGGCCCATCGGTGGACGCCCCATCGGTGGACGACCCATCGGAGGACGGTCCATCGGGGGACGGCCCATCGGAGGACGGGGAGGTGGCGGGCGTGCCTCGATGCTGAGTGGCAGCGCCAGAAAAGTGATGAGAAGCGTGAAGGGCAATCGCGGTTTCATGCTGGGAAATCTCCTATTGAAGTGTGGCTAGTTTTTCGGCTGAGGCTGAGGCTGTGGATGCGCCTTCTTGTAAGCCTCGACCTCGCTGACTGTGATGAGGCCGTCATGGTTCACATCGATTTCCTCGAAGAGCGCCATCAAGCGGGGACCGTTGCTGGCGGCCTTCCTGGCCTCCGCCTTGGTAACTTTTCCATCGTGACTAAGGTCGCGCGAAGTGAAGCCCTTGTTGTTGGACTTGCCTTCCGCGGCCTGCCACTCGGCGAGCACGACCACGCCGTCGCTGTTCGTGTCGTATTTGGGGAAGATGACTTCCACGACTCCGTCAGTGAACTCCTGTTTGGTCAGCTTCCGGTCGCCGTTCACGTCGGCCAGTTTGAATTTGGGTCCCATGGTGCTGCACGCTCCGAAGAGGAGTGTCAGGGGGAGGATAAGTGCGCTTTTATGCATGACGCGT
>Ga0105046_10020319_pt1 | contig 10048 bp, 10 predicted proteins | sample MAT03_FD_78385 | JGI IMG/M metagenome (GOLD analysis project Ga0105046, IMG submission 78385) | Freshwater microbial communities from Lake Fryxell liftoff mats and glacier meltwater in Antarctica - MAT-03 (megahit assembly) | ecosystem: Environmental > Aquatic > Freshwater > Ice > Liftoff... | reverse complement strand
TACACAGGCACGTGCTGCTTGCCGTTGTGCACAGCCACCGTCAAGCCGATGAACTCGGGCAGGATGGTGCTGCGGCGCGACCAAGTCTTGATCGGCCTCTTGTCCTTGATGGCAGCGGCCTTCTCGACCTTGGCCATCAAGTGGTGGTCCACGAATGGACCTTTCTTGAGTGAACGCGTCATGATGGTGTTCCCTCAGGCCTCACTTCTTGCGACGCGAGACGATCATCGTCTGCGTGCGCTTGTTGTTGCGAGTGCGGTAGCCCTTGGTCAGGGTGTTCCACGGCGAGACTTGCGGCTGCCCTTCGCCGGTGCGGCCTTCGCCGCCACCGTGTGGGTGGTCCACCGGGTTCATCGCAACACCGCGGACGGTCGGGCGTATGCCCTTCCAGCGGATCGCACCGGCCTTGCCGTACTGGCGCAGACTGTGCTCTTCGTTGCTGACCTCGCCGATGGTGGCGCGGCAGTCGATGTGGATCTTGCGAACTTCACCCGAGCGCAAGCGAACTTGCGCGTAGATGCCTTCGCGAGCCATCAACGTGACCGAAGTACCGGCTGAACGAGCGATTTGCGCACCCTTGCCGGGCATCATTTCCACGCAGTGGATGATGGAGCCGACCGGAATGTTGCGAATAGGCAGCGTGTTTCCGGCCTTGATCGGCGCTTCTGCACCGCTTAACAGCGTTGCACCCGCATCGACACCGCGAGGCGCGATGATGTAGCGGCGCTCGCCATCGGCGTAGCACAGCAAAGCGATGTGTGCCGTGCGGTTGGGGTCGTACTCGATGCGTTCGACCTTCGCCGGGATCGCGTCCTTGTTTCGCACGAAGTCGACAACGCGGTAGTGGTGCTTATGACCACCACCCTTGTGACGCATCGTGATGTGGCCGTTGTTGTTTCGACCGGCATTCTGCTTTTGCGGTTCGAGCAGCGACGCTTCTGGAGCACCCTTGTGCAGATGCTTGTGCACAACCTTCACGACCGCGCGGCGGCCGGGTGATGTGGGCTTGACCTTGATGACAGCCATGATTAAGCAGCCTCTCCGGAGAAGTTGAGCTCTTGGCCCGGCTTCAGTGCGACATACGCCTTCTTGACATGGTCGCGACGGCCGATCGAACGACCGAACTTCTTGACCTTGCCCTTTTGGACCAGCGTGCTCACCGAGGCCACTTCGACCTTGAACATCAATTCAACGGCGGCCTTGATTTCCGGCTTGGTTGCGTCGCGCAGCACTTTGAACATGACCTGGTTCAGCTTCTCGCCGACCCGCGTGGCCTTTTCAGAAATGATCGGGGCAACCAGCACTTGGCTCAGACGACCTTCGTCGAACTTGCACTCGGTGGGACTGGGGTTGATGCGGCTCATGCGTACATCTCCTTGAGCTGCTCGATTGCGCCCTTTGTCACCAGAACCTTCTTGTAGAAGACCAGCGACAGGGGATCGGCATAACGCGGCTCGACGACGAGCACGTGGGCCAAATTGCGCGAAGCCAGGGCCAGGTTGTCGTCGATCTGATCCGCAATCACCAGCACCGACTCCAGACCCATAGCCTTGAGCTTGGCTGCTAGCAGCTTGGTTTTTGGGGCTTCAATGCTGATGGAATCCACCACAGCCAGACGCCCATCGCGAGCCAACTGGGACAGGATGGCCGCCATACCAGCGCGGTACATCTTCTTGTTCACCTTCTGCGAGAAGTTCTCGTCAGGGCGATTCGGGAAAATGCGACCGCCTCCGCGCCACAACGGCGAGGAAGTCATGCCGGCGCGAGCGCGGCCGGTACCTTTTTGGCGGAATGGCTTCTTCGTCGTGTGGGCGACCTCGCCACGATCCTTTTGGGCGCGCGTGCCTTGACGGGCATTGGCCTGAAAAGCAACGACAACCTGGTGGACCAGAGCTTCGTTGTAATCACGAGCGAAGACGGTGTCGGGCGCGTCAAACTTTGACGTCGCCTGACCTTGTTCGTTCAAGAGCTCGAGTTGCATTACTTGGCTCCCTTCGCCGGCGCAGCTGCTGGCGCGGGTGCAGCGTTTGCATTGCGTACGCGAACCTTAGTGGCTGGGCGCACGACAACATGGCCATTCTTGTGACCCGGCACGGCACCGCGAACCAACAGCAGTTGGCGCGCTTCATCGATCCGAACGATGTCGAGGTTTTGCACACTGACCGTCTCGTCTCCCATGTGACCGGTCATCTTCTTGCCCGGGAACACACGGCCCGGGTCTTGCGCCATCGAGATCGAACCCGGAACGTTGTGCGAACGGCTGTTACCGTGCGACGCGCGTTGCGAGCTGAAATTGTGGCGCTTGATGGCACCTTGGAAACCCTTGCCGAGTGACGTGCCCTGCACGTCGACCTTCTGGCCCGCAGCAAACACGCTAGCTGGCACCACAGCACCGGCTTTATATTGGCCGAGGATTTCTTCGGTGACGCGGAATTCCTTGAGGATGGTTCCGGCTTCTACGCCGGCCTTGGCCAGATGGCCCGCCTCAGGCTTGGTGACGCGGCTGGCCTTGCGGGCACCAAACGCGACTTGTAGCGCGTTGTAGCCATCTGTGGCCGCAGTCTTGACTTGCGTGACGCGGTTGTTGGATACGTCCAGCACAGTCACGGGGATGGTGTCGCCATCGTCCGTGAAGATGCGGGTCATGCCCACCTTGCGTCCCAGCAAGCCGAGCTTTTCGCTCATGCTCATGGTCATTTCTCCAGCACCCGCGACCGCTATTGGTCACGAGCACCTTTGTTCACGATCCCGACATCGATTGGTCGGGGCGGACCCCGGTGAAACTTTTCAGTCGCCCGGGGTTTGAATTCTTCAAAGGCTTTACTTCGAAGCCTGCCCGGGTTCTGCTTTCGCTGAGCCCGGAAAAGCCCGCGAGTATAGCAGCGTCAGGCGAACCCGCAACCACCAGTCGCGAGGGACTGCTTACTGCAGCTTGATCTCGACGTCGACGCCAGCCGGAAGGTCAAGCTTCATCAGGGCATCGACAGTCTTGTCGGTCGGATCGACGATGTCCATCAGGCGCTGGTGCGTGCGGATTTCGAACTGATCGCGACTGGTCTTGTTCACGTGTGGCGAGCGCAGGATGTCAAACCGCTGCATGCGCGTCGGCAATGGCACGGGGCCCTTGACGATGGCGCCGGTGCGTTTTGCGGTTTCAACGATTTCCAGAGCCGACTGGTCGATCAACTTGTAATCGAAGGCCTTGAGACGGATGCGAATCTTTTGCTTGGACATGTTGTCGCTCCGGCTTAGGCGATGATCTTGGCAACGACGCCGGCACCGACGGTGCGGCCGCCTTCACGGATGGCGAAGCGCAAGCCCTCTTCCATCGCGATCGGGTTGATCAGCTTGACGGTGATGCTGACGTTGTCGCCAGGCATGACCATTTCCTTGTCAGCAGGCAACTCCACCGCGCCGGTCACGTCCGTCGTGCGGAAATAAAACTGGGGACGGTAGTTGTTGAAGAACGGCGTGTGCCGCCCGCCCTCTTCCTTGCTCAGCACGTAGATCTCGGCCGTGAAGTGGGTGTGCGGCTTGACGCTGTTGGGCTTGCACAATACTTGGCCACGCTGCACGTCTTCGCGCTTGGTGCCGCGCAGCAAGATACCGACGTTGTCGCCAGCCATGCCCTGATCCAGCAGCTTGCGGAACATTTCCACGCCGGTGCAGGTGGTCTTCTGGGTGGCGGCGATACCGACAATCTCGATTTCCTCGCCCACCTTGATGATGCCGCGCTCGATACGGCCGGTCACCACGGTGCCGCGCCCGGAGATCGAGAAGACGTCTTCCACGGGCATAAGGAATGCACCGTCCACCGCGCGCTCAGGTTGAGGGATGTAGTTGTCCAGGGCGTCGGCCAGCTTGAAGATCGCTTCTGCACCCAGCGGACCCGTGTCGCCTTCGATGGCGAGCTTGGCGCTGCCATGGATGATGGGGGTGGCGTCACCCGGGAAGTCGTACTTGTCCAGAAGCTCGCGCACTTCCATTTCGACGAGTTCGAGCAACTCGGCGTCGTCGACCATGTCGCACTTGTTCAGGAAGACGATGATGTACGGCACGCCGACCTGACGCGCCAGCAGGATGTGCTCGCGGGTCTGCGGCATGGGGCCGTCAGCGGCCGAGCACACCAGGATGGCACCGTCCATCTGCGCGGCACCAGTAATCATGTTCTTGACGTAGTCAGCATGGCCCGGGCAGTCAACGTGCGCGTAGTGGCGGTTGGCTGTCTCGTACTCGACGTGCGCGGTGTTGATGGTGATGCCGCGCGCCTTCTCTTCCGGCGCTGCGTCGATCTGGTCGTAGGCCTTGGCCTCGCCGCCAAATTTGGCCGCCAAAATCGTCGTGATCGCCGCCGTCAGCGTCGTCTTGCCGTGGTCCACGTGTCCAATGGTGCCCACGTTCACGTGGGGCTTGGTACGTTCAAATTTGCCTTTTGCCATTTCAATTTCTCCAGAGAAAGAACAGTGCCAGTGAGTGGTTTAAGGTTTCCGAAGCGCTGTCGTTTCCCCTGCCACTGGCAGCAGAGGGCATCGCTTCGAAGACCAACTTGGGTTTACTTACCGCGAGCAGTGATGATCGCGTCGGCGACGTTCTTCGGCGCTTCGCTGTAGTGCTTGAACTCCATCGTGTACGTAGCGCGGCCCTGCGACATCGAGCGCAGCGTCGTGCTGTAGCCGAACATTTCCGACAGCGGAACTTCAGCCTTGATCACCTTGCCACCGCCGGGCATGTCGTCCATGCCCTGAACCATGCCGCGGCGGCTGGACAGGTCGCCCATCACGCCACCGGCATAGTCTTCCGGCGTTTCCACTTCCACGGCCATCATCGGCTCCAGGATCACTGGCGAAGCCTTGCGGCAACCGTCCTTGAAGCCAATCGAAGCGGCCATCTTGAAGGCGTTTTCGTTCGAGTCCACTTCGTGGTACGAACCGAAGGTCAACGAGACCTTCACGTCCACCACCGGGTAGCCGGCCAGCACGCCGTTCGGCAGGGTGTCTTCAATACCCTTCTTGACGGCAGGAATGAATTCGCGGGGAACCACGCCACCCTTGATGGCGTCGACGAACTCGAAGCCCTTGCCCGGCTCTTGGGGCTCGATCTTCAGCACAACGTGGCCATACTGCCCTTTACCGCCTGACTGACGGACAAACTTGCCTTCGACATCCGAAATAGCCTTGCGGATCGTCTCGCGGTAAGCCACCTGCGGCTTGCCGACATTGGCCTCTACGCCGAACTCACGCTTCATGCGGTCGACGATGATTTCCAGATGCAACTCGCCCATGCCCGAGATGATGGTCTGACCCGACTCTTCGTCTGTTCGCACACGAAACGATGGATCTTCGGCAGCCAGGCGACCCAGCGCCACGCCCATCTTTTCTTGGTCGGCCTTGGTTTTGGGCTCGACAGCCTGCGAGATCACGGGCTCTGGGAAGATCATCTTTTCCAGAGTGATGATGGCATCGGGATCGCAGAGCGTTTCGCCGGTGGTCACTTCCTTCAGGCCCACGCAGGCAGCAATGTCACCGGCAAGAATTTCCTTGATTTCTTCACGCTGATTGGCGTGCATCTGCAGGATTCGGCCGATGCGCTCTTTCTTGCTTCGAATCGGGTTGTAAACCGACGCGCCCGACTGCAGCACGCCCGAGTAGACGCGCACGAAAGTCAGTTGGCCGACGAACGGGTCGGTCATCAGCTTGAAGGCCAGAGCGGCGAACTTTTCGTCGTCCGCTGCGCGACGAACAACCGGCTTGTCGTTATCGTCCATGCCTGGCACCGGTGGGATATCGATCGGCGAAGGCATGAAATCGACGACGCCATCCAACATCCGCTGCACGCCCTTGTTCTTGAAGGCGCTGCCGCAGAACATCGGCTGGATTTCGGCAGCGATCGTGCGAGTACGGATGGCGAGTTTGATCTCGTCCTCGGAGAGGTCGCCCGTCTCGAGGTACTTGTTCATCAGTTCTTCGTTGGCCTCAGCCGCAGCCTCGACCATCTTCTCGCGCCACTCCTTGGCCAACTCCAAGAGGTCCGAGGGGATCTCTTCGTAGTTGAACTTCATGCCCTGTGACGCCTCGTCCCAGAAGATGGCCTTCATCTTGATCAGATCGACCACGCCCTTGAAGTTTTCTTCGGCACCGATAGGAATCACGATGGGCACCGGGTTCGCGCGCAGGCGAAGCTTCATTTGCTCGACGACCTTGAAGAAGTTGGCACCCGTGCGGTCCATCTTGTTCACAAACGCCAGCCGAGGCACCTTGTACTTGTTGGCCTGACGCCAAACGGTCTCCGACTGCGGCTGCACACCACCCACGGCGCAGTAGACCATGCAAGCACCGTCGAGCACGCGCATGGAACGCTCAACCTCGATGGTGAAGTCGACGTGCCCCGGGGTGTCGATGATGTTGATGCGGTGCTCGGGCGTCGCCAGGTCCATGCCCTTCCAGAAACAGGTGGTGGCAGCGGACGTGATCGTGATGCCACGCTCTTGTTCCTGCTCCATCCAGTCCATCGTGGCCGCACCGTCGTGCACCTCACCGATCTTGTGATTCACACCCGTGTAGAACAGGATGCGCTCGGTAGTGGTGGTCTTGCCGGCATCAATGTGGGCGCTAATGCCGATGTTGCGATAGCGCTCGATGGGTGTCTTGCGGGCCATGATGAATCTCCAAATGCAGGGGCCGCCGACGGGTTAGTGCTAACCCGTAAAGGCGGCCAGATGGCTTGTAGGTGAGTTGCTTAGAAGCGGAAGTGCGAAAAAGCCTTGTTCGCTTCGGCCATCCGATGAACTTCGTCGCGCTTCTTGACAGCACCGCCACGACCTTCGGACGCTTCAAGCAGCTCGTTGGCCAGGCGGGCGGCCATCGACTTCTCGCCGCGCTTGCGGGCGCTTTCCTTCAACCAGCGCATGGCCAGAGCCTGACGGCGGACAGGGCGAACTTCCACGGGAACTTGGTAGTTCGCACCGCCCACGCGGCGTGACTTCACTTCGACCATCGGCTTGATGTTGTTCAGCGCGACCATGAAGATTTCCAGCGGATCCTTCTGGGCCTTGGTCTCGACTTGCTCGAGGGCACCATAAATGATGCGCTCGGCGATGGCCTTCTTGCCCGATTCCATGATGACGTTCATGAACTTGGATAGATCGATGGACCCGAACTTCGGGTCCGGCAGGATCTCGCGTTTGGGTACTTCGCGACGACGTGGCATGGGATTCTTCCTTTAACAGTTTCAGTTGGTATCGCTGTTCTAGCAACACCGCGAAGGCCTACAAAAGGCGCTTCACTTACTCAGCCGACCCACCTGGGCGACTGCAATGGATCGGCCGGTTAGGCCTTCTTCGGACGCTTCGCGCCGTATTTCGAACGAGACTGCTTGCGGTCCTTGACGCCTTGCAGGTCAAGCGAACCGCGCACGATGTGATAGCGCACGCCCGGCAAGTCCTTCACGCGGCCGCCGCGCACGAGGACCACGCTGTGTTCTTGCAGGTTGTGGCCCTCACCGCCGATATAGCTGATGATCTCGAAGCCGTTCGTCAGACGCACCTTGGCGACCTTACGAAGCGCAGAGTTCGGCTTTTTCGGAGTCGTGGTGTAAACGCGGGTGCAAACCCCGCGGCGCTGCGGGCTGTTTTGCATCGCAGGCGACTTGGATTTCGTGACCTCGACCTGGCGGCCTTGGCGCACGAGCTGGTTGATAGTTGGCATTGTTGCTTGTTCCCGTTTGAAGCAGACGTATCCTTTCGGGAGACTTGGGGCAGGCGTTGATCACAAGGCCCCGCGTGCTGCGGAATTCAAGGATTCAAGGCCGAAGTGCCCTGGTAGGTCACCCTGCACAGCGTCGCGTTGAGCGGCACTGCGGCACTGCGGCACCACAAAGTTCGCCGAAAAGCCTTCTAGTATATTCGAGAGCCTATCCACAGGCAAGATTTCGCCAATGAGCACCGAAACCGTCATGCGTGTGGTGCTCGACACCAACGTCTTGCTCGATTGGCTGGTCTTCAAGGACAAGAACGTCCTGGCGATCTCACAAGCTGTCGAATCGGGTCGCGTGCATTGGTTTGCCTGCCCTTCGATGCGAGAAGAGCTGTCGCGGACCCTCGGTTACGACAATCTCCAGCGCTGGTCACCTGACCGCGAGGAGGTACTGACCGCCTTTGACAGGCTGGCAATTCCAGCCTTGCAGCCAGCAACTGTGCTTTCGCTGCGATGTTCGGATCCCGATGACCAGGTGTTCCTGGATCTGGCTGTTGCGCAGTCGTGCCATTTGCTGTTGAGCCACGACCGGGCGCTGCTGCGCTTGGCTCGGGGCGCCTCCAGGCTTGGGCTGCGGATCGCGCGACCCATCGACAGTGCGCTCGCCTGCTAGATGCCCGGAACGATCTGTCCGCGTTTGCTGGTTCATGCGCGCTTCACGTTTTTGAGCAATTAGAAAAAAAGGCGGCCGAGGCCGCCTTTTTGGTGATGAGCGCGCGCCTTATTCGGCCGCGCCACCCGCAGCCGCAGCCGCTGCGGTTGCAGCGTCAACACCGGCCATTTGCACAGCTGCCAGTTCTTCAGCTTCTTGCAAAGTGATGGCCCGACGCTCGCTCTCGTCCATGGCTTCCTTGGCCTTGCGGGCTTCATGAAAGGCCATGCCGGTACCGGCTGGAATCAGGCGCCCGACGATGACGTTTTCCTTCAGGCCACGCAACTCGTCGCGCTTGCCCATGATGGCAGCCTCGGTAAGTACACGGGTGGTTTCCTGGAAGGACGCCGCCGAAATGAAGCTATCGGTGGACAAACTGGCCTTCGTGATACCCAACAGCACGTCGGCATGGGTTGCGGGAATCTTGCCTTCGGCGCGCATACGGTCGTTGGTGTCGAGCAACTCGCTGCGCTCCACCTGCTCACCGGCGATGTAGCTGGTGTCGCCGACGTTGGTGATCTGCACCCGACGCAACATTTGGCGCACGATCACCTCGATGTGTTTGTCGTTGATCTTCACACCCTGCAAGCGGTACACGTCCTGCACTTCGTCAACGATGTAGCGGGCCAGTTCCTCGATGCCCAGCAGACGCAGGATGTCCTGCGGGTCGGCGCTGCCGTCGATCACCAATTCGCCGCGGTTGACCACCTGTCCTTCGTGGACCAGGATGTTCTTTTCCTTGGCGACCAGTTCCTCGTGCACCTTGCCTTCGTGGTCGGTGATTTGCAGGCGGTTCTTGCCCTTGGTCTCCTTGCCGAAGCTGATGGTGCCGGTGATCTCGGCCAGGATGCCGACATCCTTCGGCGAACGGGCTTCGAAGAGTTCGGCCACTCGCGGCAGACCCCCGGTGATGTCGCGCGTCTTCTGGCCTTCCATCGGGATACGGGCCAGCACTTCGCCCGGCGACAGGTCTTGCCCGTCGCGAACCTGAACCAGCGCGCCCACCGGGAAGCCGATGGTTACCGCGTGGTCGGTGCCAGGGATCTTCACCTCGACACCCGCGGCGTCCAGCAGCTTGACCTGCGGGCGCACGACCTTGGCCACGCCGCGCAGCTTGCGGTCGATGACCACCAGTGTGGACAGACCCGTGACCTCATCGAGCTGCTTGGCCACCGTCACGCCTTCTTCCACGTTCTCGAAACGCGCCTTGCCGGCGAATTCCGTGATGATGGGGCGGGTCAGCGGGTCCCAGTTGGCCAGCACGGTGCCGGCCTTGATGGTCTGGTCGGGCTTGATGTTCAGCGTCGCGCCGTAAGGCAACTTGTGACGCTCGCGCTCACGGCCATGCTGGTCACTGATGACGATTTCGCCAGAACGCGAGATCACCACCAACACGCCCTTGCCGTTGGTGACGTAGCGCATCGTGGCGTTGAAGCCGATGATGCCGTCGCTCTTGGCGTCGACGCTGGAAGCCACAGCCGCACGCGAAGCCGCACCACCGATGTGGAAGGTGCGCATCGTCAGCTGGGTGCCGGGTTCGCCGATGGACTGCGCAGCGATGACGCCGATGGCTTCCCCGACGTTGACTTCGCCACCACGGCCCAAATCGCGGCCATAGCACTTGGCGCAGATGCCGAAGCGTGTG
>Ga0105046_10020318_pt1 | contig 10049 bp, 9 predicted proteins | sample MAT03_FD_78385 | JGI IMG/M metagenome (GOLD analysis project Ga0105046, IMG submission 78385) | Freshwater microbial communities from Lake Fryxell liftoff mats and glacier meltwater in Antarctica - MAT-03 (megahit assembly) | ecosystem: Environmental > Aquatic > Freshwater > Ice > Liftoff... | reverse complement strand
GCTGCTGCTGTCCAGGCCCGACGCGGTGTCGACGATGAACATCTTGCCGGCGGAGTGCCAGATGCCTTCACCACGCGCCATGCGGGCACAGCCCTTGGTCAATGCCTCGTAGGTGGGCCCTGCCATCACGCCGATGCTGACACCGCCGGGCTGGGCCTGCACCACAACCGGGTTGGCGTCAGGATCGTTGATGTCGACCCATTCCAGTTCGTACTCGTCGCCGATGTCCGGATTGAGCAGGCCGAGATCATTGGCCTGCTCAAGCGTCGCCGCGGTCGCCTTGTTGAGGATGGTCTTGATGCGCGCCGCCTGCAGTCTGCCGCCGCGTTGCAGGCTGCCGTTGCTCAACGGCAGTTGCGCGTCCGGCACGAAACGGTAGATCGCGCTCAGGTTGCGATTGTCCTCGGTTTCATAGACATAACCGGTGAGTGGATCGACCGCCACCGCCTCATGCGGGAAACGCCCCATCTGGACAATCGGGGTGGCGATCGAGTCGGCCCGGTTCGAATCGGTCTCGAATACATAGCCGTGCTTCTTGCCACCGATACCGGAAAGGTCGGCGATGGTCTCCTCGCAGGTCAGCCACGACCCCCAGGGGGTGAGACCACCGGCGCAATTGCCCAACGTGCCCCCGATGGAGGAGGTCGACGAAAGCCAATTGCCGTCGCGGAACACCATGTTGCTGGTGCCGCCGCCAGCGTAGCCGACCAGCGGTGCGGGGTCGGGAGCAGTCTGGTTGGTTACAGTGGTTGCGCCGAAGCGAACCCTCGGACCGACGCCGCCGGGAGAAAAAACCGTGATGATGCCATTGACCAGGCCCTGGTCGTAGTTGTAGTCGGCCTGCACGGCCGCGTCCAAGGTTGAGGTCAGCCCGCGCTCGTGGTTGCGCACCAGAACATGTTCGATGCTGCGGCCGACACGCCGGGTTTCCACTACCGCCATGCCGTCGTGGTGGCTCGGCGTTGGGCGGCCGTCGGCCATCATGTCGCCGGTCCAGCCATATGACTTGTAGGTGAAGCCGACAGGCAACTGCAGCAGTGGCAGGCCGGTGGTGAGGTCGTTGACCGGCGCAACCGCACCGTACGGCGACGTCGCCGGGGTCATTTGCTTGCCGGTGGCGGCGAACGCATTGCGCGAATGCAAGGCGCCCATGGTGCCGATGAACGAGGTGGCGGCGATGGTGCCAGATTGCTTGAGCAGGGTGCGCCGCGCGGGCGAAAAGCGATGCAGGGGCATGGGCTTGGGCATGGGGACTCCGGTTAAAAAATTCGATGCTGCAGATGGAGAGATCTGCCCAAAATTTACAATCAATTGATTGCAAACAAATGACAGCAGCAGGGCGATTCGGCGTGCACGCGAGGCTCCCGAGGTTGTGACCTCGGACGGTCTCAAGCCACGCGCTGCGCCTCAATCGCCCTGTGTGCCGCCTACCTCCGTATGCCTACTGCTGCGGAGACCTCTTCGGAGGCCTTGGTGCTTATGCGACCGCCTGCCTCGGGGCGACGAGTTCATGGAAAAACCTGTCCTTGGGTTCGGCAGCGGCCTGTTGAGCGTCGGCCGCAGCCCGAAAGAGCGTCATCCGCGGCGACCGTCTTCGGTTTTTCCCGAGCGATCGGGCGCCGAACCTCAGCGCTGGGAAGCTCTGGCGCAGCCGATCCCCGTGGCCCTGGGCGCCGGGCCGCCTGAAACGTGTTGGCTGGAGGATCTCAGGCCGCTTGCCTCTGCGATCCACGGGCGGGCGCGCGCGGCGGCGCTCTGGTCTGCAGACCCAGGTGCGTGAGGTTCTTCTCGATCACTGGTTGTTCGATGATCGGCTCGATGATTTTCAGCTGGCCACCGCTGTTCGGGCAGTGTTCCAGGTCGATCTCGAACACGCGCTTGAACAGCTTGGCCCAGCTCAGCCGCACTGGGCGGTGATGCGCACAGGTCGCCTCGCATGCGGCAGGCGGTGCGGCCTGCGCGGGTGGTTCGGGTTCCTGCGGCACCACCTGCGCGCGCAGCTTGAGGTTGGGTGCGAGAACGCCAAAGCGAATCAGGTGCAGCCTCGGTCTGGGCACCATCGCAGCCAGCCGCTGCATGAACTCCAGCGGCGACATTACCAGGCCTGGGTGGTGCCGTCTCGCCAGGGGGTCTTGAGCTTGAGGACCACCTGACCTGCGGTGTTGGTTTGCACACGTTCGTTGGCCAGCGCCGGGCACGTGATGTAGCGGCACGGGATAAGATTTTCCCCTCGGGACCCGGCAGGGGCGTGATGTACTTCGACTTCGACGCACGATTCCAAACCAAGCAATCGGGTAGCGTGCAGGCCGACATGCACCACGACATTGCCTTCCTGCACGAATTGGGTCATGCCAAGCAGTGGATCGAGAACCCGAGTTTCTTCAATGGCAATCTCAACAACACGAAGAAGTTCGCCGGCGACATCCAAAACGCGGCGAAGTCTTTCTGGCAGAAAAAACTCAAAATCAACTACGGCGCCGCCGGCAAACTTTTACGACACAACGCGCTGAGACTCACCAGCCCCGATCTTCGCGGCTACGTAAATGCCGCGTGTCCGGGGTGTGCGGCAATGAAGTCCGTGGCCAGCTTTCGTATTGCGGCAGCGGCCTCCACCGCTGGCGTCTCGCGGTCCGTACCCCAGAATTTCTTCAGGTGCTCCGACGTGATGTGCGGGTTGTTCAGCGTGGCCCCTCGCTGAGCAATGTACAGCGCGCGGAGTCGGAGGAGCTTCAGCATCGCCTCCGGCGACAGCATCCCGCCGCCCTCTCCTGGGACGTCAACCGCTGCCAGATACTGCGCGGCCGTCCACTGCGCCTTGTGCAAGCGCTTGGCATCGCTGAGGCTGTATGCGGTCTTCTGGCCGCATACGTCATACAAGTCCGAAAGGACGAGATGCCGGGATGCCCTAAGCGCGATCTTGTAGTCGGGCTCGATCTTGACAGCGATGCTGTCGATCCACGGTGCCATGTCGGCTGGAGTTAGGCAGAGCAAGCGCTGCAATTCCGGCCGCTTGTCTTCGTGGTCGTAGAACCCGATGACGAAAAGCTTGGAGCGCCACCGTTTGATGTGTTCCATGCTGACATCACGCGCAGTAGAAACGGTACTGCCCGTTGTCGATTTCACCTCCACCGAAAACCGGTACTCGACGCCTCCGACAGCAAGCTTGAGCACTGCATCTTCGCCGCCGCGGGCATGGGCTTGGTTCCACAACAGGCCGAGTGTCCGGCAAAGCTCACGCTCCCGTACGTCATCTTGAACCGTCATCCTGCGGCCCCGAGCGCGTTTGCGACATGTCTCGCTACGGCGTAGCCAACAGGCGGGCAAACGCTGTTTCCGATTTGACCAAGGGCCTGATACACGGCGCCAGCGAAGTGCCACTCTTCCGGGAACCCTTGGAGCAAGGCACAGTCACTCACGGACATTCGGTAATGGCCGTTCTCGGGAGGGTATGCATCCGCAAGCGCTCGTGATGGCTGCACACCGTTGGGCCAAATCTCAAGACTTTCCCAGACCTTCATCGAGCCCACACTGTTCACAACACCCGTCGTCTTGCGAGGCCCCGTGAAACCGGACCGCAAAGTGGGGGCCACGACGTCATACCCGATGTCCGGTAGGCCGAGGCTACCTCGTGCAGTGTTGCGCGGCAGGAGCGGTCCAAAGATCGTGTCTCCATCACCATGGGTGGCTTCGGGCACGCTCCACCTATCTGCGTCACGGCCCGCGCGAAACCCCACAAAGATCACCCGCTTCCGGGCCTGAGGCACGCCAAAGTCATGAGCGGCCAGCTTGAACTTGAATACTCGATAGTGGTCCGCGAGTGGCGCCAAGATGAACTGCGATACGAAGTTCTCGAATTTGCGGTCGAGCAGCCCCGGTACGTTCTCGGCCACGAACGCGCGGGGGCGCGCTTGATTCACGCACCGCACAAAATCCGGCCACATGTTGCGCGGGTCGTCTGCACCTCCCTGCTTCCCGGCCGTAGAGAAGGGCTGACACGGTGGTCCGCCGTGGACAACATCGACTCCCCGAAAAGTGGAGAACGGTGCAGCTCTGACGTCGCCGGCAACTTCGCCCGCCTGCACGTCCCACATTGGGCGATTGGCGCGGAGGGTTTCCCCACATATATCGAGAATCTCGAACGCCGTCTGATGTGTGTAACCCGCTCTCTCGAAGCCAAGGTCCAGACCGCCGCCACCCGAGAAAAGCGAAATGCACGTGAGCCCGTTCGGCTCAAGCTGGGGCATCAGATCGTTGGGGTCCAGTCGGAACCCGGCGTCAGCGACAGGCAAATCAGAACGGACGAAACCCTTGAGAAGGGAAACCTTCCGTGCTGCGGACCGTCTGGATGTCTCGCGGTACCGGTCACGCTGTTCTTCGGTGATGTCGTATGGCATCCGGCTATCCAACAAATGTTTTCGCGGTGCTGGGTTTTCGTACAGCCCAGTATAGACGGTCACCAAAGGGCAGCAGTTCGCGGATTACCCCTCCAAGAACGCAATGATCTGCCACGCCAGTGCATCGACAGCATCCGTGGAAATCTCGCACTCGTACACGACAAGGCAACTCCACCCAAGAGCCTCCAGTTCGGCCCGCACCCTCCTGTCCCGCTCGACGTTGCGTCGAAGCTTTGTCTCCCAGAACGCCCTATTCGAGGCAGGACGAAAGCCCCGACCGCAGTCGTGTCCGTGCCAAAAGCAGCCGTGTACGAAGATCGCACGGCGCCGAGAGATGAAAGCAAGATCCGGCGTCCCAGGCAACCGACGGTCGTTCGGGACGAACCTGTAGCCCAGACAATGTGCAAGCCTCCGCACCGCCAGTTCTGGGCCGGTGTTCTTCGACCGAACTCTGGCCATCAGCGCGCTGCGCGCTGCACTGCCAATCCGATCAACCATGGTGCCCCTTGTCGACTACTTGCCGTCGGGCCACTCGGAGCGAGAACTCGGCGCCCGGAATTGTCATCTACAGCAAGTCACAACCTACCGTCTTCGTACACGGTGACCGGCAGCGGCACAAGCGCCGCTCCCATGGCACCGTGTCGCCGAGTACGGACCTCGACCGACAGTGCAACATGCTTCAAGCCTTTCCAGCCCCCGCCGACCTGTCGCACTGGATCCACTGGGCGGTCATCATCCGCTGCGGCCAGGCGCCCGGAGTGTCGCGCTTTCCGGCCATGCCCCACGCGATGCTCACCATGCGACACTGGTCAGGCTGGTCAGGCCGGCCTGGCAAGCTGATGCCGCCTGGGCGCTGTGTTCGCCGGTCACCTTTCATACCTTGAGCACCGGACCGGTGGCGCACGCGCATGGTGTCGGCATCACGGCGCTGGGTCTGCTGATGCGCCCTGGGGCAGCCGCATGCCTGCTGGGCGCAGCCACCGGCGCGCTCGTCAACCAGGTGCTGCCGTGGGCAGCGCCGTCGGGCGCGGCCGAGGCCGAGTGCCTGGAGGAGGCGGTTCATCGTTCGGGCTCACACATGGCCAGGCTTCGTGCGCCGATGGACCGCTTTGGGCGCACGATGCGGGCCATGGCCGAGGAGCGTCACCAAGCTCATTCGCGGCTGTGCGCGGCGGCGGTGGGCTGGCATGGCGCGTTGGCGGGTGATGCACCGGGCCTGGGCCGCCGGCAGCTCGAGCAGCGCTGCCGGGCGGTGCTGGGGGTGGGGCCGAAGCAGGCGCGGCCCGATTCAGCCTGGTGGCCGTTGGCCACGCGCAATGGCCGTTCGCACGGCCAACTCACTTCTGAATGGCACGGCGCTTAGCCGTTCTGTTCGCGCGCGCGGCGTTCGCCGAGCCGCCACCATAGGTAGCCGGGCAGCGCAAACGACAAACCGAGCAGAAAGGTCGCCGGCAGGGCCCACGAGCGCCGCCGCCCGGCGGCGTTGTCCAGCGCCACACCGACGCAGAACGCAACGGCCGCGAGGTACGCATCGAGCGTGATGGCCGTGGTCAGCGCGTTGGCAAAGGCGTCGCGAAAGAAGACGTCTGGCGCCACGCTGCCGCCCCCGCCAAAGTACTTCAGGTTGTAGCGCCATGGCAGCAGCAAGCCGGCAACGGCAAGAACGGCAAGAAGGCGCGCGGCGTTTGGGGTCGGTCTCATGCGGCGCAAGGCTGGCGGCCGGGCGCTGCATCGAATAGGAAAAACGCGACAACGCGGGTGATTCATATCAGACCCGAAGGTGCTGCACCAAGACCTCGCGGTCGGCCGGCCCGGCAGACCCGGCGCGCACCACCTCGCCGTGGTCCAGCACCAGCACCTGCTGCAGCAGCGGCAGCAGGAAGTTGAGGTTCTGCTCCACGATCACGAAGGCTGCACCGGCTTGGCGGCGGGTATCGATACAGGCGGCCATGCGCTGCAGGTTCTCGGGCTGCACGCCTTCGCTGGGTTCGTCCAGCAGCGTCACCGGCGCTGCGTCGGCCAGCGTGCGCGCGAAAGCCACCAGTTTCTTTTCGCCGCCGCTCAGCCGGCCCGCCGGCAAGGCCAGCCGTTCGTGCAGGCGCGGGAAGAGTTCGAACAGCGCCGCGTAGCGCGCCAGGCTGCGGTCGGCGCGGTGCAGAGTCAGGTTTTCGCGCACCGTCAGAGGGTCGAAGACCAGGCGCTCCTGCGGCATCGTGGCCAGGCCGGCGTGCTGGCGGCGGTGTGCTGGCCAGCCGTCCAGGCACAGATCACCAAGCCGGACCGTGCCCGTCATCGCTTGCAGCGTGCCGCCCAGCAGGCGCAGCAGGGTGGTCTTGCCGACACCGTTGCGGCCGATCACGCCCAGCACTTCGCCCGGCGCCACGCTGGCGCTCACGCCCCGCAGCACCTGGGTGTCGCCGTAGCCGCCGCCCAGCCCTTCGAAATTCAGCGCCTTCACTTTCGGCCCCCCGCGTAGACCGCCTGCACCGCGGCGTCGGCCTGCAACTGCGCCAGCGTACCGCTGGCCAGAAGGCGGCCCTGGTGCAGCACATGCACCTGCGTGGCGAGGCGCTCCACCGCCGAGAAGTCGTGTTCGATCAGCAGGGCCGTGGTCTGCAGCCTGGCCACTGCGGTGGCGATCAGCGCGAGCTGCTGCGCGGTTTCGTGCGTCGACAGGCCAGCGCAGGGTTCGTCGAGCAGCAGCAGGCGCGGCTCGGGCAGCAGCGTCAGCACCAGCTCCAGCATCTGGCGCTGACCTTGCGACAGCTCACCCGCCGGCCGGCCCGAGGCCTCGACAAGAAAGGGCAGCTCGGCCTCCACTGCGTCGCGCAGCGGCGTGCGCCAGTGCTGCGTACGCATGCGCAGCAGGTCCATGCCGTGGGCGCGCTGGGCCCAGGTGGCGATGCGCAGGTGCTCGGCCACCGTCAGCGCCGGGAAGATCGACGGAATCTGGAACTTGCGCCCGACGCCGCGCCGTGCAATGGCATCGGCCGTGAGCCCGGCCAGGTCTTCGCCACACCAGCGGATCCGGCCGGCGGCCAGCGGCAACCGCGCCGTCAGCGCGTTGAAGGTGGAGGTCTTGCCGGCGCCGTTGGGGCCGATCAGGCCGTGCACACCCCGGGTGGCGACGCGCAGGTCCAGCCCGTCGAGGATGGTCACGCCATGCTGCACCACGCGCACCCCCTCGAAGACCAGCACTTCATCGTCGCGTGGGCCGGGACGGGTCGGCGCCGGCACGGCCCGAGGACTTGCGCTGCGCCGGGCCAGCCGCCGCCACAGCGGCGCGGCCAATGACACCGCACCGCCGGGGAAGCGCAGCACCACGGCAATGAAGAGCAGCGCGACGATCACTTCCCAGTAAACGAACTCCTGCCGCAGCGTGGCCGACAGCCAGCCGATGCCCACCGCGCCCAGCAGCGCGCCATAGGGGCTGCTGCGGCCGCCCACCGCGGCCCAGATCACCAGCTCGGCCGAGAGCTGGAAACCCATCACCGGCGGTGTCACCAGCCCCTGGTGCGGCGCGTACAGCGCCCCCGCCAGCCCGCCCAGCGCCCCGCTCAGTCCGAAGGCCAGCGCCTTGAGCCGGTCGGTCGCGAAGCCGAAGAACTGCAGCCGGTTCTCCTGCTCGGCGGTGGCGCGCCATAGCGTGCCGATGGGCAGGCGGTCCAGCGCCACCCAGGCGGCGGTGGCCAGCAGCACCACGCCGACGATCAGCCAGTACAGCCGCGCATAGCGGTCCAGGCCCGGCAGATCGGGAATGCCGCCCAGGCCATTGAAGCCGCCGGTGACGCTGCTCCACTGGCTGGCGATCTGGAAGCCCAGCATCCCCAGCGCCAAGGTGATCAACGAAAAGAAGGGCCCACTCTCGAAGCGGCGCGCAAACAGCACGCGCGCCAAGGCCCAGGCCAGCACGGCCGGACCCAGCACGGCCAGCGGCCAGGCCGCCCACCACAGCGCCTGGTGCTCGCTGCCCTTGAGCACCGCGCCTGACACGTAGGCGCCCAGGCCGAAGAACAGCGCCTGCCCCAGCGGCAGGAAGCCGCAGCGGCCCCAGGTGAGTGCGATGCCCTGCGTCACCAGGCCGTAGAGCAGGTACAGGCCCAGCTGGTAGGCCAGGTAGTCGTCGCCCAGCACCGGCACGGCCACCAGGGCTGCGGCCAGCAGGCACCAGGGCAACCAGACGTCAGGGCCGCGCCACCAGGCCATGCGGTCGCCGCCAGAGGAAGAGGATCGCCAGCAGCAGCACCGCCACACTGCCGGCCGTGGCGTCCAGCGCGCTGGCCACCGCCACCTGCGTGCCGCCGATCAGCGCCGCACCGGCCAGCAGCCCTCCCAGGCTGCCCAGGCCACCGACCACCAGCACGAAGAAGCTGGCCAGCAGCCAGTCCATGCCCATCGCCGGCTCGATGCGCACCAGCGGTGCCAACAGTGCGCCGGCCACGCCGGCGCAGACGCAGCCGACCACGAACGCGCCCAGCGCCAGGCGCCGGGTATTCAGGCCCATCGCCTCGGCCAGCCCGGGATTGCTCACCATGGCCTGCACGCGCGCACCGGCCGGGCTGCGGCGGTACCACCAGGCCAACGCGCCGAGTGCGATCGCGATCGCGGCCATCAGCCCCAGCCGGTAGGCGGGGTAGGGTGCGCCGGCCACTTGCAGCGTGCCAGTCCAGCCATGGTCGATGCTTTGGTAGCCGCGGCCGAAGCCGGCCTCCACGCTCTTGCGCAGCAGGATGCCCAGGCCCCAGGTGGCGAGCAGGGTGTCGAAGGGCCGGCTCACCAGCGGTCGGATGAGGATGCGCTCCACCACTGCGCCGAGCAGCGCACAGGCGACGCCGGCCAGCAGCACGCCGGTCCACAACGGCAGCCCGGCACGCTGCACCACCACCATGGCATAGGCGCCCAGCATCAGGAACTCGCCATGCGCCATGTTCATGATGCCGAGCTGGCCGAACACGATGGCCAGCCCCAGCGCCACCAGCGCCAGCAGCGCGCACTGGTACAGCAGGTTCAGCGCATAGGTGCCGACCAGCGCGTCCACGGGCGGTTCAGACCTTGCAGACCTGGCCCGAGTCCACGCCGGAGAAGGTCTGCACCACCTTCAGCGCGGAGCCGTCGGCGCGCGCCAGGAAGATGTCCTTGCGCGTGTGGCGAGCCTGCAGCGTGGCCTCGCCGCGTGGGCCGCTGTAGCGCAGTCCTTCTGCAATCTTCTCCAGCGCCGGCACCTGCAGGCTCTTCGCCTTGTTGCCCATGGCTTCGAGCAGCAGCAGGCCGTCGTAGCACGACTGCGCCAGCGCGTTGAGCTGCGGCGCCTGGGGGCCGAACTTCTGGGCATAGCGCGCAGCAAAGGCCCTGGCAGCGGGGGTGTCGATGCTGGCGAAGTAGCCCGCCGACGCATACAGGTTCAGCGTGTTTTGCGCACCGATGCCGGCCACGGTGTTCTCTTCGATCAGCGTGCCCAGGCGCGTCACCTTGTCGGCCAGGCCGAAGCTGGCGAAGGCGCGGCTGAAGCCCACCGACGCGCCGCCCACCAGGGTGATGAGCACCGCGTCGGCATTGGCTTGGCGGATCTTGGCCAGGCTGGCATCGAAGTTGTCCACCGTGAAGGGCAGGTACTCTTCGCCGACCACGCTGCCGCCGCTGGTGGCAATGTACTTC
>Ga0105046_10020316_pt1 | contig 10049 bp, 13 predicted proteins | sample MAT03_FD_78385 | JGI IMG/M metagenome (GOLD analysis project Ga0105046, IMG submission 78385) | Freshwater microbial communities from Lake Fryxell liftoff mats and glacier meltwater in Antarctica - MAT-03 (megahit assembly) | ecosystem: Environmental > Aquatic > Freshwater > Ice > Liftoff... | reverse complement strand
AGCACTTCCAATACTGTTCCTTGCTTGCCTTTTGAGTTGCCAGCGATCACCACAACGGTATCACCCGTTTTGATGTGAAATTTTGCTTTCTTCTTTTCCATCTTACAGTACTTCCGGGGCTAAAGAAACGATCTTCATAAATTGCTTCTCGCGCAGCTCACGGGCAACAGGGCCGAAGATGCGGGTACCACGTGGCTCGTCGTTATTGTTGAGCAAAACGGCAGCATTATCTTCAAAACGGATGTATGAACCGTCTTTCCGGCGTATTTCCTTTTTAGTCCGAACCACAACAGCTTTCGATACCGTTCCCTTTTTTATGTTGCTCGACGGGAGAGCCTGCTTCACCGTGACAACGATTTTGTCGCCTACAGATGCATATCGCTTGCCCGTACCGCCCAGCACGCGAATAACTAGTACCTCTTTGGCACCACTGTTATCGGCTACGCCTAATCTTGATTCTTGCTGTACCATGACTTACTTGGCCTTTTCGATAATTTCGACTAATCTCCAACGCTTATTTTTGCTCAACGGACGGGTCTCCATGATCCGTACAGTATCACCGATACCGCAATCATTGTTTTCGTCGTGGGCCATGAACTTCGTCGTACGGTTCATAAACTTACCGTACATGGGGTGCTTCACCTTACGGTCGACCGCAACGGTGATGGTCTTTTGCATTTTATTGCTGACCACACGCCCAACTCGCTCTTTCCGAGCATTGCGCTCCACCGAAACCTGCTGCTCCGATTGAGGCTGTTCTACTTGCTGTGCTTCCATCGTAGTATAGGCTATTCGGCTTGTGCCTGGCGCGTTTTGGTGGTTAGCTCCGTGTGTAAACGGGCAATCAATTTGCGGGCCTCACGGATACGCATCGGATTTTCGATGGGCGATACAGCATGAGCGAATTTTAGTTTCAGTAAGCGGCTTTCTTCTGCCGAAACCTGATCTTTTAATTGCTCTGCTGACAGTGCCTTAATTTCTTCCTTTTTCATGACGATTCTGGTGATTCAGAGTAGGGTGGACGGGGCCGCCCGAGCGGTTGTAATCCACCCCACTGCCCAATCAGATGTCTTGTTTAGTCTTGTTCCTGATAGTCGCGACGTACAATGAATTTTGTGCGAACGGGCAACTTTTGGGCTGCTAACCGCAACGCTTCCATACCCGTTTCTAGCGGAACACCTGTTGTTTCAAACAGGATTGTTCCGGGCTTAATAACGGCTACCCAATATTCGGGAGCACCTTTACCTTTACCCATCCGCACTTCGGCGGGTTTCTTGGTGATTGGCTTATCAGGGAAGATGCGAATCCAGACCTGGCCTTCACGCTTCATAGCGCGGGTTACTGAGATACGGGCTGCTTCTATCTGACGTGCCGTAATCCAACCCTGCTCTAGCGATTTGTTAGCAAACGTACCGAATGCAATCTCCTGGCCACGGGTGGCAAGACCTTTGATCTTGCCTTTGTGCATCTTACGAAATTTGGTTCTTCTTGGCTGTAACATCTTAAATAAGAAGTTAGTAGTTTTCAGTTAAGAGTTAATAGTTGTTAGTTAAGAGGTTGATTATGAGCATACTTCTTAACTTTTAACTTTTAACTAAAACTCGATTATCGTCTTCCTCCTCCACCACCGCCACGGTTGGCACCAGGGCCACCACCACGGTCATTGCCACCACGGTCGTTGCGGCCACGGCCACCACGATCATTGCCATCGCGGTCACCACGTGGACCACGGCGATCGCCACGGTCATTGCCACGATCACCGGCAGTGCGCTCTCCAACAGCAGCAGCACTAGCTAAAGCAGCCGGCGACAGATCACGCTTGCCATATACCTCGCCCTTGAACACCCATACTTTGATGCCGATTTTACCGTACACCGTTTGAGCTTCTGAGATTGCGTAGTCGATATCGGCACGGAGGGTGTGCAGAGGAACCCGACCTTCTTTGTATTGCTCCGTACGGGCCATTTCGGCACCACCCAAACGGCCTGACAGTTTCAGCTTGATACCCTGAGCACCAACACGCATGGCAGCTTGAATAGACTGTTTCATAGCGCGACGGAACGAGATACGAGCCTGCAACTGCTGAGCTATTGCTTCCCCAATCAGCTTTGCGTCGATTTCGGGCCGCTTAATCTCGAAGATGTTGATCTGAACGTCCTTGCCGGTGATCTTCTTCAACTCTTCTTTGATCTTGTCAACCTCACCACCGCCTTTACCGATTACGATACCCGGACGAGCCGTGTGAATTGTAAGGGTAATCCGCTTTAGTGTACGTTCGATCACTACCCGTGAAATAGCTCCTTTCGGAATACGGGCTGCGATATATTTTCTGATTTTTTCGTCTTCGACCAGTTTTTCGGCAAACTCTTTGCCGCCATACCAGCTTGAGTCCCAACCACGGACGATACCAAGCCGAAAACCAACCGGATTAACTTTCTGTCCCATGTGCTATTACTCGTTTTCCTGGGTTTGAGTCATTTCTTCTAACTCCTCTGGCATAGCCGCGCTGTCAACAACCAATGTAATGTGGTTCGACCGCTTCCGAATCCGGTGGCCACGACCTTGGGGAGCGGGGCGGAGACGCTTGAGCATCGGGCCACCATCCACAAAAACCGTTTTCACATACAGATCCGCGTCTTCAATGCTGGAGTCAGTGTTTTTTTGCTGCCAGTTGGCAACTGCCGACAACAGCACCTTCTGCAATACGTCAGCACCTTGCTGGGGCTGGTATTTCAGGATGCCAAGTGCCCGGCTCACGCGCTGACCACGAATCAGGTCGGCTATCAACCGCATTTTGCGGGGCGAAGAGGGCACGTTTTTCAGTTTTGCTACTGCTTCCATTTTTTTACCGTTTGCCCTTGTCTTTCTTCGCTACGTGACCACGGAAGTTACGGGTAGGAGCAAACTCACCGAGTTTGTGGCCAACCATGTTTTCCGTTACATACACTGGTATGAACTTGTTACCGTTGTGGACGGCAAATGTGTGTCCCACGAAATCCGGAGAAATCATTGAACGGCGTGACCAGGTTTTGATGACCGACTTCTTGCCCGACTGATTCTGGGTCTGAACTTTATTGTCCAGACGAAAATCTATATATGGGCCTTTCTTGAGTGAACGTGCCATTTATGAATTACTTTTTCCGTCGGCTAATGATCAACTTGCTTGATGCTTTTTTAGGAGCACGGGTCTTCTGACCCTTGGCGAACTGCCCGTTGCGTGAGCGTGGGTGACCACCCGATGCCCGACCTTCACCACCACCCATTGGGTGATCGACTGGGTTCATGGCAACACCGCGAACGCGGGGACGACGACCTAACCAGCGCATACGACCGGCTTTGCCCATCACAACGTTCATATGGTCGGGGTTCGATACCGAACCAACCGTAGCCATGCAGTTGCTCAACACCCGGCGAGTTTCGCCCGATGGAAGGCGAATGATAACGTACCGCTCTTCGCGGCCCACCAACTGAGCGTACGTACCGGCTGAACGAGCCATTGAGGCTCCTTTACCCGGTGTCAGCTCGATGTTGTGAATGATGGTACCAATCGGCATGCCCGACATCATCATTGCGTTGCCAACATCAGGTGTTACGCCTTCGCCCGAACGGATTGTTTGACCAACGGTCAAACCCTGTGGGGCGATGATATAGCGTTTCTCGCCGTCTTCGTACTGCACAAGGGCAATACGAGCTGAGCGGTTTGGGTCATACTCGATGGTCATGACCTGTGCCGATACTTCAGGCTTGTTACGCTTGAAGTCGATGATCCGGTACATCCGCTTGTGACCACCGCCCATATAGCGCATCGTCATGCGGCCCTGATCGTTCCGACCACCCGATTTCTTGAGTGGCTCCAGCAGGCTTTTAGTAGGCTTGCTGGCGGTGATCTCGGCAAAGTCCGGTGCTACTCGAAAGCGAGTACCGGGCGTTACTGGTTTAAGTTTCTTAACTCCCATGATTCGTTAGTGCGTTTCAGTGCAACCGCCTTGTTACAGGTCAGCGTAGATGTCAATTACTTCACCCTCCGCTACTGTTATAATGGCCTTTTTGGTTGTTGAGGTCATACCGCTTACAATCCGACCCTTGATGTTTTTGCTCTTCTTTTTGCCGAGCGTAGTCATCGTGCGTACAGATGTTACATTAACACTGTACATTTTCTCGACAGCCTTACCGATTTCTACTTTGTTGGCGGTTTTTGTCACCTCGAAAGCATACTTTCCCAGTTTAGACTGGGCTGTCATTTTTTCCGTGATAATGGGTCTTTTTAGAACGCTCATGATTGTTGCTCAAAAAGAGTTTGGATGGTTGACAGCGCTTCTTCACTGATAAGCAGGCGGTCGGCATTCATCAGGTCATAGGTACTAACCTGATTAGCCGTCATTACTTTTGCTTTCTGTACGTTCCGGCTCGACAACACTACGTTGGCGTTTACATCGGGCAAAATAAGCAGCGTTTTACGGTCAGAAACCGATAGTGCGCTCAAAAACTCAATGTAGCTTTTGGTGCGGGGAGCGTCAAACGCAATTGAATCAATGACGGAGATACTATTCTCTTTCGCTTTCACGGCATAAGCCGATTGACGCGCCAATGATTTCACTTTTTTATTCAACTTGAAGCTGTAGTCACGAGGACGGGGACCAAAAACACGGCCACCACCTACAAAAACTGGTGATTTCAAACTGCCTGCGCGGGCACCGCCAGTTCCTTTTTGCTTCTTGATTTTCCGGGTTGACCGGTTAATCTCAGCCCGCTCTTTCGATTTGTGCGTTCCCTGACGCTGATTGGCCAGATACTGCTTAACGTCCAAATAAATGGCGTGTTCGTTTGGTTCAATGCCGAAAATAGTTTCTGGCAGCGTAACCTTCTTGCCCGTATCCTCGCCTTTGCTGTTATATACGATTGCTTCCATGTCCTTACTTTTCGATAATTACGAATGAATTTTTGGCGCCCGGAACCGAACCACTAACAACAAGCAGGTTTTGGTCAGCCATAACCCGCAACACCTTCAGGTTTTGAACCGTTACGCGGTTACCACCTGTACGACCTGCCATTCGCAGACCTTTGAAAACTCGCGATGGGAACGAACAGGCACCAATCGAACCCGGGTGGCGACCCCGGTTGTGCTGTCCGTGGGTTTGACCTCCCACACCCGCAAAGCCGTGACGTTTAACAACGCCCTGGAAACCCTTTCCTTTCGAGGTACCCACAACATCTACAGAATCACCTTCGACAAATACGTCGGCAACTTGAAGTGTTTGTCCCAAATCGAGTTTGTCTTTGAATTCTTTGAATTCAACCAACTTGCGTTTTGGGGTGGTGCCAGCCTTTTTGAAATGGCCCATTTGCGGCTTGTTTGTGCTCTTTTCGCGCTTCTCGCCGAAGCCCAGTTGCACGGCTTCGTAACCGTCTTTCTCTTCGGTACGAACCTGGGTAACTACACAGGGACCAGTCTCGATAACTGTACATGCCAGAGCCTGCCCGTCCGCATTGTACACGCTAGTCATCCCGATTTTTTTTCCTATTAAACCAGACATTTTTTTGTTGTAAGCAGGAAAAAGTTTGAAAAAATTTACTCTTCTCCGAAAACGGAGCCGCAAAAGTAGTGACTTTTAATGAATCTATAAGCTACGTTTTGCATTTACTCCCGAAACATAAAAAGGTCAGGTGCAAAAACACCTGACCTTTCAGACAGACGTACCGACGCGTTACTACGCCTTACTTTCTGTGAATGCCAGATGTGGTTTCCTTTCGGACCTTCACCCGATTTATGTCTTTTGCTGCCTCCTTGCGAAAGCAACCATACTATTAAACCTTTATTTCTACATCAACACCGCTAGGTAATTCCAGTTTCATCAGCGCATCAACTGTCTTTGCAGAAGATGAATAAATGTCTACCAAGCGTTTGTACGTGCAAAGCTGAAACTGCTCTCGCGATTTCTTGTTCACGTGTGGTGAACGAAGTACGGTATAGATTTCCTTGTCGGTTGGCAGGGGAATGGGGCCACTAACAATGGCACCCGTCGACTTTACTGCCTTCACAATTTTCTCCGCTGATTTATCAACCAACATGTGGTCGAAGGACTTCAGCTTGATGCGAATTTTCTGGCTCATTATAGTTTGGTTCGGTTGCTTTAAAGAACGGAATTGGGAAAGAACCATTTACTCCCCGACCCGTTTTGAGGGTGCAAAGGTAAGAACTTATCTGTCAATAAAAAAGGGATAGTTTAAAAGCCATCCCTTTTTTATGCTTTTTAATTCATTATGCGTGTACTGTACCTTTTGCTTTCGCTACCACACCCTCCGCTAGGTTGTTTGGCAAAATTTCGTAGTGAGCAAACGTCAGGTTAGCGGTTGCACGACCTGATGACATTGTACGCAATTCAGTGATATAACCGAACAGTTCTGAAAGTGGAACGTCAGCTTTGATTACCTGCGAACCAGCGCGAGTGTCCATACCTTTCATGATGCCCCGGCGACGGTTAAGGTCACCCGTGATCGGTCCGGTGTACTCTTCAGGCGTCAGTACTTCAACAGCCATGATTGGTTCGAGAATTTTCGGACCTGCATGACGGGCTGCCTCACGGAAACCGATACGAGCTGCTAGTTCAAACGATAGTGAGTCGGAGTCAACGTCGTGGTAGGAGCCGTGGAACAGACGCACTTTCATTGAGTCGAGTGGGTAGCCAGCCAGGGGGCCGTTCTGCATCGATTCGTTAAAGCCTTTTTGTACGGCAGGAATAAATTCTTTTGGAATTACACCACCCACGATACCATTCACAAACTGCAGACCTGATTTAACAACACCATCTTCTTCGTCGCGTGGAGAGATCTCGAACACGATGTCGGCGAATTTACCACGACCACCTGTCTGCTTCTTATAGACCTCGCGGTGTTCAAATTTTTTGGTCAGTTTCTCTTTGTAGGCTACCTGGGGAGCACCTTGGTTTACCTCTACCTTGAACTCACGACGCATCCGGTCGATAATGATTTCAAGGTGAAGCTCACCCATACCCCGGATGATGGTTTGGCCGGTTTCTTCGTTCGACTCAACTTTAAGGGTTGGGTCTTCTTCGAGCAACTTACCAATGGCCTTGGAGAAGTTGTCCTGATCGGCAGTTTTCTTTGGCTCGATAGCATAACCGATAACGGGATCGGGGAATACCATTGATTCCAGCACGATTGGCTTTTTTTCATCGCAAAGGGTATCCCCCGTTTTGATGTCTTTGAAACCAACCACCGCACCAATATCACCCGCCCTCAGTTTGTCGATTTGGTTCTGCTTGTTGGCGTGCATCTGGAAAATCCGCGAGATACGCTCTTTGTTGCCCGACCGGGTGTTCAACACATACGAACCTGAATCGAGAACACCGGAGTAAGCTCGTACGAAACACAAACGACCAACATAAGGGTCAGTGGCGATTTTGAACGCTAAAGCAGCAAAGGGGTCAGACTCCGATGGGTGACGAACTTCTTCGGCATCCGTATCAGGGTTGGTACCTATGATTTCAGGCTTGTCCATTGGTGAGGGCAATAAGGCCATCACATAATCAAGCATGGTTTGAACACCTTTGTTTTTGAACGACGAACCGCATAACATCGGAACCACCTTCATGGCGATGGTTGCTTCGCGGAGTGCTTTCAGGATTTCGTCTTCGGTGATCGAGCTTGGATCGTCGAAGTATTTTTCCATCAGCCTATCATCGAATTCAGCTACAGCTTCGAGCAAATTCTCGCGCCATTCGGTAGCTTCTTCGACCATATCGTCGGGAACAGGAATCTCCGTAAAGGTCATGCCTTTATCCTGCTCGTTCCAGATAATGCCCCGGAAGTTGATAAGGTCAACAACGCCTTTGAACTGATCTTCGGCACCGATGGGCAACTGAAGCGGAACGGCGTGGCTACCCAGCATTTCGCGCACCTGCTTCACTACATTGAGGAAGTCGGCACCAGAACGGTCCATTTTGTTCACGAAGCCCAAACGAGCCACGTTGTAGTTGTTGGCCAAACGCCAGTTGGTTTCCGATTGAGGTTCAACACCGTCGACGGCAGAGAACAGGAACACCAGACCATCGAGAACGCGCAGCGAACGGTTTACTTCAACCGTAAAGTCAACGTGGCCCGGCGTGTCGATGATATTGACGTGGTACTGCTGATCGCGGTATTTCCAGTCAACAGTGGTAGCAGCCGACGTAATCGTGATGCCGCGCTCTTGCTCCTGCTCCATCCAGTCCATGGTAGCAGCGCCTTCGTGTACTTCACCGATTTTGTGACTAACACCGGCGTAATACAGAATCCGCTCGGTAGTCGTCGTTTTACCGGCGTCAATGTGAGCAGCGATACCAATGTTGCGGAGGTATCGGAGATCAGTTGCCATAATAGTATTTGAGAAATGTAGTTGATTAGTACGGAACCATGATGGGCGTTTGTGAACGCGAAATGCCCATTTTCACAATTAGGACGCAAAATTACGCAAAAACAATTTAGAATCAAAGTATCGTCCTGATTAAGCGATTGTTAAAAGGCAGGTCGCAAGATGCTTTGACAAAGAGCAAGGTTGTAATTTTCTCAGTTGAGCAAACTGATAGAGTGAATGGCCAGATCACTTCGAGAAGATTCCTTTGGTAATCAGATACGGGATTAGTATCCAAAGGAGTCCTTTGATCAGAAAGAACAGAAAGCCCAGCCAGCCGACGCGCTTGAGCCAAAAGCGGAAACGCTCATTCATGGTGGAGAAACTCAAAAATGGGGTTGGAAGGTTCAATTATCGTTATACCTGCCCAAATAGTTGTTCGTAATGTGCTGAAGGCATTAATATTCCGCCACTTTCGGCAAAAAATGATGAATCGGTGTGGTAGACTCCTTTCTGAGTTTTGGTCCAGCTTGCACCTACTTTGGGATGGTAGCTCATAAGCCTATCCCAGTTTTTAAAATATTGATGCCCATTTGTTTCCTGTAAACCAATTGTTACGCCCGGAAAAGGAGGTAAGCGGGCCGCTACGTTCTTATTCCAGTCGACCAGAATTGGATTGACGGTCAGGTCGGCGCAAAAGCAGGGAATGCCTTTCTCGTAAGCCAGCTGCGTAATTTTCATGGTCATGCTCAACGTCTTGGCAATGGCTTTAACCGCAAAAGCCGAATATCCCTGCTGAATTCGTATAGCAGCATCTTCGACGGTATGGGCGCTTTCGTCGGCGGCAATCCGAACTCCCAACTGTCCGACGTATTCCTCATTACGCTCTTCAAAAGGTTCTTCAATCACCGCAATCTGATCGAAGGCACCAATCTTTTTTGCGTGATCCAGAAACCGCAGAAGGGTCTCTTTCTTCTCATAGCGGCCGTTCGCATCGAAATAGTAGGGAATCTTGCCGTTTTTGGTGTACTGTGTTTCGTAGCTTCCGATCGTTTTATGAACTGCCGTGAGAAATGCAATGTCCTTCTCCAGCATTTCCGACTGCGTGCCGGCCGAACCGGTTTTCAGCTTCATGATAAAATAGCCTTCATCAGCCGCAGATTTAATTTTATCAACGGTTGTGCCTACGCTAAACGATGGGATACTGGCTACTTTCTCGTGCCGATGCGACAGACCAGGCCTGTACCTTTGCGGAATCATATCGTCGAAGCGCGTGAGATTGTTTTCCTGAGCAAATAGCAACCAGGCTGCGTTGTCGACGCTGACAAGCGCGTTTAGGGCAAACGTTTTGCGCAAATCGGGATTGCCCGTAACTTTTTTGGCATAGGCGTACACCTCCGGCAACAGCTCGTCGACAAGGTCAACGGGGTTAGTAAACGAGTTGCCTTTTATGATCTGCAACGCCCGATCCGTGATAGCGTACATGAGTGCGTTCCCGACCCGTTCTGAATGAGTGGCAAATACTTTCGCATCAGACCACAACACCCCCTGCGTACACAGCCCGACTTTACGAATTCCCGAATCGCTTTCGAGCATCGCGGCTGTTTGCCAGCTTTCGGTAATGGCGCTGCCTTTGAACCGATACGGATTGAGTGGTTCACGCTCAAAGTTGGAATCAATGGCCTTGATCCGAATCGTT